>Ga0210393_10002743_pt1 | contig 14352 bp, 12 predicted proteins | sample IncBWC27OmetaG_FD_160068 | JGI IMG/M metagenome (GOLD analysis project Ga0210393, IMG submission 160068) | Forest soil microbial communities from Barre Woods Harvard Forest LTER site, Petersham, Massachusetts, United States - Inc-BW-C-27-O ... | reverse complement strand
CCAAGCCCGCGGGCGCGGGGTGCGGCTCGATCTGTCCGAGCGCCCACGCCGCCGTCCCACGCACGCGCGCCGTGTGATCGTTGCTCACCGCCTGGGCGAGCGCGGCGCTGGCCGACGCCTCTCCGATCTGGCCAAGTGCCCATGCCGCGGTTTCTCGCGTTTTGTCATCCGCATCGTCGCGCAGGACCTTGGCGAGTGCGTTCACCGCGCTGTGCGACTCGTGCTGGCCGAGCGCCCACACGATCTGCTCTCTCACGTCGGCCTCACGCTCCTGCGCGAGCGCGTCCGTCAAGTCGCCGTCGGCATTCTGTGTGTCGAGTTGTCCAAGCGCCCATGCCGCCGCTCGCCGAACGCTGGCGACAGGGTCATGCCGCAGTAAGCCAACCAGCGCCGGAACGATCGACACCGAGTCCATATGCCCGACGGCGACCGTGGCTGCCTCTCGGACCCGCGCATCGTCATCGTGCAGCGCGCCAGAGAGCGAAGCGAGCGCGCGTCCTTCACCAATGCGCCCGAGCGCCCATGCCGCATTGGTGCGAACGGCGGCGTCGCGATCTTTGAGCGCGTGAGCGAGCGGATCGATCGCGTGCTCGGATTCCACCAATCCCAATCCATACGCGGCGATCTGTCGCATGGACGGGACGTTCGATCCCAGTCGGTCGATGAGCGCGGTCGCTGCCGCCGGTTCGTCGTTCTTGTCCGTGCGACCGATCAACCGGACGGACATCTCACGGACACAGGGGTCGTCGCTCGCGAGACTGTCGACGAGCAGGTGCACGGCATCGGCGCCGACGTGCTCGATCACCCATTGGTTCGGTTGTGCGCCGAGTGGCGTGACCGGGCCGCCGGTGCCGGAGCGCCAGCCCCAGTGATCGCCGATGGCGTCGGCGGCGTAGGCGCAGATAGCGGGTGGCGCTCCATGGGCGGCGCCCAGGATCGACGCCACGACGGCTAACTGGTGAAAAATCAGCATTGGCGGGGTTTTTAAAAAAGGGTCAGGGAGTTGGGCGGGGACGCGGCCACGGCATCGGCCAGACGAAGAGATGGTCACCGGCCAGCGCGTGGACCGCGAGCTCGCGCGTCTTGGCATCCTTCGAATCCAGCAACCGCTCGACGGCCTCTGGCGAGCGCTCGCCCATCGCGGCGATCGCCCGGACCATGTCGCGGCGCAGATCCTCATCGGTCTCGCTCTGCAACGCTTTCTCGAGCGCCGGCTCGGCACTCGGGTCCTTGATGTTGAACAGGGCCCACGTGGCCATTTTCCGTACGCGTTGGTCTGGGTCCATGAGCAGCGCGCCGAGCTCTGACGGCGCGTGCTCCAGGTCGCACTGCCCGAGCGCCCAGGCCGCGCTCGCGCGCACCTTGGAGTCGGCATCGTGCAGGGCGGCGACGAACGAGGGGACGTTGATCGACTTGCAGTTGCTCGCCAGCGACCATGCGGCGGTGGCGCGGACCGACGGCTCGTGGTCCTCGCGCACGGCGTCGGACAAGGCGGTCGCGACATTGTCGCCTTCCGCGCCCTCGAGCGCCCACGCGGCCATCTCGCGGACCTCGGCGTCCGAGTCGTGCCGCAGCGCGACGGCGAGTGCGCTCCGGACCGGGTCTTCGTCCTGGAATTGCTCCAGCCCCCATGCGGCGACTTTGCGGAGCGATGCGCTCGAATCGGAGTGCAGGATCGAGATCAAGAGCGTCCAACGACGCGCGCTCGAATCGGCACTCTGCGATGCTGCCGCACGAACGCGTTCGCCGGTCGACACGCCGGCGTCGGTCATCGAAGATGCGTTCGCGCTGATCGGCGTTGGCGTTGGTGTTGGCGCCGGCGCTGGAATCGGCACCGGCCGCGGCGCTGGCGTCTCGTCACCGATCGATGGTCTCGTCTTCACGGCGACTACTGGGGGCGCGGTGATCGTCGCGACTTGCGCGCTCCGCGTCAGCGGCCGCGCACTGGCCACCGCTGCGCGCGGCGCGAGAACCGCGATACCGATGACGGCATACAGCGCACCGAGCGTCCCGACCAACGCCATCGCCCGCACCCGACTCGGCGTGCCCCGACGACGCTCGGGATCGAGAATCGCGAGCATGCGCCCTTCGAAGTCGCGCTTCCGCGCCATCGTGCACGCCACCGCGGGCGCGACCGGCCCGCGAATGCTCGTCACGATGTCGAGCAGATGCTGGGCGTAATCGCTCGCCCGCGCGCCCGACCGGATCGCGAGATCATCGCACGCCCGCTCGCTCTCGGCGCGCAGATGCCGCGCCGCCATCCACACGAGGGGATGGAACCAGTACATGACGCACGCCAGGCGGCTCAGCAGGTGTCCGAACATGTCGCGCCGTTGGACGTGCGCGAGCTCGTGCAACAGTACTACGCGCCGACGCTCGTCCGTCCACGCCATCGCCTCGGTCGGCAGCACAATCGTCGGGTGACGGAATCCGCACGCGAACGGTACGCGAACGGCGTTCGATACGACCAGCCTCGGCGGCTCTTCCATATCGAGCCTGTCCGCGACTTCATGCAGCGCGGCGCGCCAGGCTCCGTCATCGACTTCGGGCGCGGTATGCGAGATGCGACGAACGGTCAGCAGCCCGTGCACAAGACGGGCGACCAGCGCCAGTACGCCCACAGCCCACAGGCCGAGCAGCCAGACAGAATAGCGCGTCGCTGACGCGAACGCGGACCCCGCCGTCATGGCCTGTATAGTGGGGATCGGCGACTCCTCCAACGTGCTCGGCGACACGGACGCTGCGGGGGAAGCGGTCGCCGAAGGCGCTGCGGTCTTCTCGACTGCCATTGGCGAGCGTGCTGCAGCGTATTCGGTCGCCGAAGGCGCCGCGTATTTCGCGCTCGGCGGCAGCACGGGTACACGAATCGGTCGCCATTCAAGCGCAGCCGGAAGCATCACGAGCCCGATAAGCGTGGCGAGCCAGACGAGATGCCGGGCCCCGGCCGACGCTCGACGGAGCGAGATCGCGACCAGATACGCCACAATGACCAGCAGAGTGATTTTGATTAAGACGATGGTCAACACGTATTACCTCCCGCCGTCACGCGCGCGCCGAATGCGCTCGCGTATTGCCTTGACTTCCCGATCAGTCAAATCCGCATCCGTCAACCTGAGCAGCGCGGTCACGGCTTGCTCGGCCGACCCGGCAAAGTACGTATCCACGACATGCTCGAGCGCCGCGTCCCTGGCCCGCTCGGTAGGCTGAGCGGGGAGATAGACGTATCGCGGCCCGTCCTCCTTATGGAGAACGAGCTCTTTCTGCGCCAGGATTCGCAGAATGGACCGTACGGCCGAGTAGGTCGGCGGATCGGGCAGCTCCGCCATAATGTCCGCCACGGTGGCCTCCCCGCGGCGGTGGATGATATCCATGACTTGCCGTTCCCGACGACTGAGTGCCTGCATAGTGATGCTGAATTTTCAACAGGCACCAGCGTTTGTCAAGCCCGGGCGCGTCGCACCTCGTACGCCCGTAGATGCAGGTACGCGAGGCTCAACAGCGCCGAATCGCCTGTTCCTCGCCGTATGAGGTCGCCAAGGATGTGTTCCGCCTCGGTCCTCGACCCGCGCTCAACGTCGCGCAGCATCGAGGCGGTCAATGTTGATCCTTCAGCGCTGACCGTCCCGCGAACGCGTTCCCGCACCGCGTCCCTCGGCGGATACCCACTCGCCGTCGCGATCGCGACCGACTCGGCGAGCATCGCGGTAGCAAACGGCGCCCCGCCCGCGGCAACAATGTCGCCAACCGACGCACGCATGAGACACGTCTCGGCCGCGAGCGTCGCCAACAAGACCCACTTCTCCCACATCTCGAGCACAATCTGCTCGCTCAATTTCGCTTCGAACGTCGCCCCACCGAGCGCGGTCTCGATGGCGAGCACCCGCGCCGACCGGCTCCCATCGCGCTCGCCGAACGTGATGGTCTGATTCTGATTGAGGTGCAAGATGCGCCCGGCATCGTCGAGCGTGAGCGCCGCAATGGCGAGGCCGCCGAGCACGCGCTCCTTCCCGAAGCGCTGATCGAGCACATCCAGATGGCGCATGCCATTGAGGAGCGGTAGAATCGTCGTCCGCTGACCGACCGCCGGCGCGATCGACTCCATGGCGCTGTCCAGATCGTACGCCTTGCAGGAGAGGAGCACGAGGTCATACGCGCCCGACACCGTGGTCGGCGGATGCGGCAGTGTCACATTTCCGAACGGGCTCGTGATGACGAGCCCCGTCTCCGCGAGCTGCGCCGCGCGCGCGCTGCGCACGAGAAACGTGACGTCGCGCTTGGCTTGCAGGAGCCGGCCGCCGAAGTACCCGCCGATCGCGCCGGCGCCGAGGACGAGAATGCGCATGGGAAATGGAGTATAATTGAACGAGATGATTTCCGGCTTCTGGCTGGTCGCGCTCGCGGCCTGTGCCACATCGACCGCGGTACTTCTCTTGTGGACCGCGACAGGACTCGCTCCAAGGGGAAAGGGCGCGAGTCCCTGGCCACTAATAGGAAAGAGCTTCCTGTGGGGCCCGGTCGCTGGCGTGGTCTTCGCTGGCGCCTGCATCGCCGTGGATCATGAAGCGCCAGTCGGGTTCGTAGCCACGGGCGCAATCCTCGGATTCGTCTTGGGGCCATGGGCCAGCGCCTTCGCGTGGGCCGATACACTAAGGGTGTCCCCGCGCCGGCGTAAAGTGGAGGGCGCCGTCGACTCCTCGACTCACGACGCCCGCATAGACCCCAAGTAGCTCGCGATTCCACCACTCGTGCGTTCGACGCCGCGTGGCGAAGTCGGTGAACCAATAGCGCCAGATCACGCTGCGCACCGCGGTGGGTGGCGCCGACGCGAACGGATTTCGCGTGAATAACTCGAGCACGCTCGGCTCGGCCATGAGCAGGCGCGCCTGCGTGGTCACGACCCACGGCGACTCGTTCCACGGGCCGAGCGATGCGAACCAGAGGTTCCACTCGAAGCGCGGCTGGTAGGGCGCGTAGAGTCCGGGCGGCGCCGTGGGATCCTGGGGTTTGTAGCGAAAGGGGTACGCCACCCACGTCGTGTCATCCCGCGATCCTTGGAACTCGATCTCGTACTCCGCCGTCGTCATGACAGCGAACAAGCCGTAGGCGTTCGCCACGCGGAACGGTGCCAAGAGTCGCGCCGGCAGCGCGAACGGCTCGGGCACTGATCGCGCAATGAAATCGATGGTCGATGCGTACAGGGTGACGAAGAGTGCGCCGACGCTCACCCACCCCACGCGTCTCGTCGTCGTTGGCGACTCACTCGGGACGTCGACGAGAAAGACACCGAGGGCGAGCACGAGGTAGTTGAGAAAGCAATAGTTGGCGGTCGTGATAATCCCAATTTGAAACAGGGTCAGGAAAACCGCCGCGTGGCGTCGAAACAGCCGTGGAGCGAATACAACCCATGGTGCGAATAACTCAACCCCAAGCGTCATGAGCGCGACTCCGGCTTGGATTACGTGCGGGAGCTGTTGCTCGTACCACCCGAGCCAGGTGGGGAGGGGATTGTTCTCATAGTAGTGATCCATTGCGGTCAGCGTCCGCCACTGTACGTCACCGCTCAGGATCTTCACGAGACCGGACTCGAAGTAGATCGAGAACCACTCCCACCGAAGCAACCACACCGCGGCCCGTGGCGGCGGAGCATTGACGGCGAGTCCGGGCCGGAAGCCGGGCGGAGCGAGGAGCACGGCGGCGACCCCCGCTTGCATCAGCATCCCGTCCGACTGGTACGCTGAGAAATCCTGCAACGCGGCAATGCACGACAGAAACGCCACGGTGCAGGCTGCGGCCGTCACGCGCGGCCAAATGTTGACGGTCAGCAACATCGAGGCGATGAGCCCCGACCAGACCAGGACATTCAGCGCGAGATCACTGGTGGCAAACCACAGCAGCGTGGGCGCGGCCCACAGGTGCACGATGCCGGGCGCGGCCTCGCGCAGGGAATCGAGATAGAGCGTCGCGGGCAAGATCCCATTCGCCCCGATCAGCCCGTGAATCTGCGAGACCAGCGAGTAAAAGGCCGAGCCGAATATGAGACCGAGCGCCCGCAGGAATATCCACCGCGGCCACACCATCTCTGGTGCTGGCGCGGCCAGCAACCTCAGGATGGAATGCCTCCATTCAAGATGGTCGCCAACTTCGGCAGGTCGATGTTGCCGCCCGAGATGACGCACACCACGCGCTCGCCGCGCTTCGCCGAACGCGCCGCCGCAACCGATGCCGCGCCCGCGCCCTCGGCCACGACATGCGCCCGCTCGACCAACCACCGCAACGCCGTCGCGATGTCGGCGACCGTGTTGACGACGGTGCCGGCAAGCACGGTTTTCGCAAGCGGCCACATCTCCTCGAGCATGGCCTGCCCGCCGATCCCATCGACAAAACTCGGCCGCCGGTCGACGCGGCTGGCGCGGTCGTCGCGCAGCGACGCGGCGAAGGGCGCGGCCGTTTCGACTTCGCACGCGAGCACGCGCGCCGAGGACCCCGCCGCACGCAGGCCAAGCGCAATGCCACAGGCGAGGCCGCCGCCGCCAAACGGCACGAGCACGGTGTCAACGTCCGGCATATCCTCGAGAATTTCGAGCGCGATCGTCGCGTTGCCGGTCATCACATCGACATCGGCGAACGGATGAACGAATCGGCCGTCGAGCCCCGGGTATGATCGCTCTTCGAACACCTGCCACCAGCGCTCGGGCGATACCTTGATGACGGTGCCGCCGAGTCGCTCGACGGCGCTGGTCTTCGCGACCGGCGCGCTCTCGGGAACGATGGCGGTGGCCGGAATGCCTTGTACACGAGCGACCCAGGCCACGCCCTGCGCCATATTGCCGGCGCTCGCCGTGTATGCCGATCGCCATGTACCGGACGCTAGGGCAGCGGCAGCGCCACGGATCTTGAACGACCCGATGGGTTGCAACGTCTCCAATTTGAGCGCGAGGCCCTCGACGGTGATCAACGGCGTCCGGACGGCGATTCCGCGAATGCGTTCGCGGGTCGTCTCGATCGCATCGAGGGAAAGCGATGTGGGGAGTGTGACTGTAGAGGGCACGTTTCGTCGACCTGGTATGCGGCGTTACCCCATTCTATACCTGGTCGCACTCGCGCTGTTAGGGGCTTGCGGGGGCGGGCGCACAGCCACTGGGCCATCGGGCACCAGCCTCACGGTCGTCAGCGGCGACAGCCAGACCGGTACATTCGGCGCCGCACTCGGCGCACCGGTCGTCGTGCACGTTGCGCCAGGGACAACTGTTACATGGCAACCATCGACCGGCTCCGGCTCGATCAGCGCGCCGGCGACGAGTGACGCGAATGGGCACGCCAGCGCGACATGGACGCTCGGGCCCGAGTTCTTCGGCCAGTCGGCCGTGGTCACGGCGAATGGTCAGTCGGTGACCGTCTATGCCTGGGGCAATGGGAGCGGAGATCTGGGCGGACGACAGATCTTTCCAGCCGACAACGCCTGGAACGCCGACATTTCGACCGCTCCCGTTGATGCCAATTCGGCGACGCTGATCGCGAGCTGCGGCGCTTCGAGCTCGCTGCACCCGGATTTCGGCACGGTCTACAACGGCGCCCCGAACGGGATTCCCTATGTGATCGTGCACCGGAATCAACCGTCGGTCCCGGTGAGTTTTCAGTACGCGAGCGAGAGCGACCCTGGCCCGTATCCCGTGCCGCCGAACGCGTCGGTCGAGGGCGGCCCGAACGGCACCGGCGATCGGCACGTTCTGGTGCTGGATGCGGACGCCTGGAAGCTGTACGAGATGTTCGATGCCACGCCGGTGGGTGGCGGAAGCTCCTGGACGGCCGGCTCCGGCGCGATCTTCGACCTCACGTCGGACGCGCTGCGTCCGGACGGCTGGACATCGGCCGATGCCGCCGGGCTCCCGATCCTGCCGGGTCTCGTCCGCTACGACGAAGTCGTCATCCACGGCGCGATCACGCACGCGCTCCGGTTCACCTGCCCGGTGACACGCAAAGGCTACATCGCTCCCGCGCGGCACCAAGCGTCGAGCGATACGAGCTCGGCGCTCCCGCCGATGGGCATGCGGGTGCGACTCAAGGCGAGCGTGTCGCTCGCGTCGTTTCCTCCCCATGTCCAGGTAATTCTGCGCGCGCTGCAGCAGTATGGGATGTTCGTGGCCGACAACGGCTCGGCCTTCTACGTGAGCGGCGCCCCTGATCCTCGATGGAGCGACGACGAGTTGCACACCATGACGGCGCTCCACGGCAGCGACTTCGAGGTCGTGCGGATGGGGCCCGTCACACCGTAGCTTTCAGGGATGAAGCTCAGCGCGAGAAATCAGATCCCCGGCCGCATCATTTCGATCGACTTCGACGGACTGATGGCCGAGGTGACCGTCGACATCGGCGACGGCCGCACGCTCACGTCCGTCATCACCCGACGCTCGGCCGACGCGATGGGATTGCGCGCCGGTGACGACGTGACCGTCGTCGTGAAGTCGACCGAGGTTATGATCGCGAAGTAAACGACGGGCGTGACGCGACGGGAGTGCCGGCGATGGCGGCGATGCCGGCGAGCGAGAACGTCGTGATGTGCTCGACCATCTCGTCGATCTGGTCCTCAGTGTGGGGCAACGTATCGCCGAAGGCGATCGTGCGGAACTTGTCCGGCCGACAGAACAGAAATTGCGAGTGCACGCTGATCGCGCACCGGAGCACCCGTGGATCATCGTCGGTGGTCGCCAGCAGCTCAGCCATGAGTGCACGGAGATACCGCAGTCGCGGCTGGAACCCGTGCTCGACGATCCACTCCGTGGCCGCCGTCGGCTCGGCCATCTCGTGAATCATGAGGCGAAAGATCCACGAGCCCGGGTCGATGCTGATCAAGAGGCGCACGTGCATGGCGATGTAGTGCCGCAAGCGCTCCTCGGCCGTGGAGCCAGGGCGCGCTTGCATCGTCACGTCGCTGTGCTTCCGCATTTCCTGCACGGCGAGCTCCAGCACCGCCATGTAGAGACCGAACTTGTCGCCGAAGTGATAGTTCACGGCGGCGAGGTTCGCCCCCGCGGCCCGCGCGATATCGCGCACGGTCACTTTCGCGAACCCATGCTCGGCGAACATGCGAATGCCCGTGTCGAGCAGCCGCTGGCGCGTCTCCTGGCCGCGCGGACTGGAGTCGCTCACAGCGTCCGCCGAAAGAGCCGCGTGGCGATGGCCAGCGTGACCGCGGTGAAGATCGCCAGGTACACGAGATCGCCCCAGATCGCCGAGAACCCGGTGTTCTTGAGCAACAGACACTTGAACGCGTGCACACCATAGGTGAACGGATCGACGATGGCGATGCCTTTCATCCACGTCGGGAACGCTTGCTGCGGGTACACCGCGCCACTCGGAAACCAGAGAAGCGTATTGAGCAGGCCGAACATCGCCCGCGGAATGAGCGGGTCGCTCATGCGGGCCATCAGCATGAACATCATGCTGACGAGCGCCATGGACGTCATCACGACCACCACGGCGAGTCTGACCAAGCGTAAAGGATCAAACGGGTGCGGAATGCCGGCGATCAGCGACCCGACGGTGATGAGTACAAACCCCGCGATCACCGCTTTGATCGTACCGGAGATGTTGAAGCCGAGGATCAGCTCCAGCTTACTGATTGGCGTGACGAGGTATCCCTCGTGCAGGCCGCGCGATTTGTCGTCGATGTAGATGATCCCGCCCCCGATCATGACCATGACGAAGATGGCCATGACGGTGGTGCCGGAGAGGAGATATTGGATGTACGGGACGTACGGATACACCTCCACGACATCCATCGAAGTCTGGGGCGGTACGCGACTGGCTGGCAGATCGGTGGCACTGGAATCGTACGCCTGCACCATACCAGATACGCTTCCCTCGAGCGCACCGCTGGCGAACTGATCGGTGTTGTCTTCGATCAGCGCGATCCGCGGATCGTCCTTGGCGAGCACCCGGCGAGAGTATCCGGGCGGAATCGTGAGGACCGCGCTCAGATGGCCGTCGCGCAGCGCCGTGAGCGCCGAGCCCTGGTCGTCGTAGGGCACGGCGTCGAAGGTGCGGGCGTTGGCCGCCACCGCGCCGGAGAGCTCGTGGAGCTTGACCGCCGGCACGCCGCGGTCTTGATCGACGACACCCAGCTTGAGCCCTTTGACCTTGCCGCCAAATGCGTAGCCCAGAACGACGAGCTGCACGATCGGCATGATGCAGGACATGACAATGAGCGCGGGGCTTTTGCTGAACCGCCGCAAGTCGCGCTCGACGAGTGCCCAGATGCGTTGCATGCTATCGTCTCATCGTAAACGGGCTGTCCGCGGCCGTCGGCGCTTGGAGCTCGTCGCGGAGTTGGCGGCCCGTGAAGTGGAGAAACACGTCGTCGAGTGTGACGCTGGCGACGCCGAGCGTTTGCACCGTCACGCCATTGGCATCGGCTGCTTCCAGCACACCACGCGTGGTCTCTGGCGCGTGATGGGTCGTGATGCGGAAAACGTGACCCTCGGTGACCACGTGATCCACGCCCGGGATCCGGCTCAGTCGGGACTCCCAGTCAGCGGGCGCTTTGGCGAACGTCATCTCCAGCGTGTCGGCGCCCGCCACGCTCTCTTTGAGATTGGTTGGCGTGTCGAGCGCCGCGAGTTTGCCGTGATCGACAATGGCGATGCGGTCACAGAGCTTATCCGCTTCGTCCATATAGTGGGTGGTTAACAGCACCGTCAGATCGCGGTCCGCTTTGATCTTGCGCAGCATCTCCCACACACCCGTGCGCGACACGGGATCTAATCCCGTGGTGGGCTCGTCCAGGAAAAATATCTTCGGCTCATGCACGAGCCCCCGGGCAATTTCCACGCGGCGGCGCATACCGCCCGATAACTTCTTCACCGGTTGGTCGGCCCACTGTGTGAGCTCGACCGCCTCGAGCAGTTCGCCAATCAGACGCTTGCGCTTCTCGCGTGCCACGCCGTACAGCTTCGCGAAGATGGTGAGATTCTCCCTCGGCGTCAGTTCCAAATCGCTGGTGAGTGCTTGGGGAATGACGCCGATCGCGCGGCGCACATCGTCTGGTGACGTGGTGACATCCGCCCCCGCGATAATTGCCGTGCCTGATGTCGGAGGGATCAGCGTGACCATCATGCGAATCAACGTCGACTTGCCAGCACCGTTCGGACCGAGCAAACCGAAGATCTCGCCCGGCTCGACGCTGAACGAGATGTGATCGACAGCCGTGAATGTGCCGAACGTCTTGGTGATCGCTCGAACGTCGACGGCGGCGCTCATGTGTGGGTGACCCGCGGCGGCAACAGCACATACGCGGTCATGCCGACGGCGAGCCGGCGGTCCTTGTTGTCGACGCGCACGCGGATCTCGAACGTCTTGATGTCACGCTTGGACCGGCTGACATCGCGTTGCGTCGCGAATCCCGCGTCGACGCCGCGATAAATGACCACTCCCCGGCGCTCTTCTCCCGATGGAAGCCGGACCACCAGCGAGTCGCCGAGGCGCACGCGATCGATATATGTCTCTTCGACGTCCCCGCGAATCCACAGGCCGTCGGGATTGATCAAGGTGACGATCGGCTGTCCAGCCGTGACGACCTCGCCGCTGCGAACGGCCCGAACGTCGACAATGCCGGCGATGGGCGACCGGACTTCCGCATATGCGAGCCTCACGTCGGCTTTCGCCTGCTGCGCGACCGCGGCGTCGCGCTCTTGTCGCGCCGCGCCGACCTCGCTGCGCTTCATCGCGACCTGCTCTGACGCCGCCCGCGCCATGGCGAGCGCGGCGCGTTGGGCCGCGACCTGCTTGTCGGCCGCGTCGGCACGCGCTTGAGCGACGTCGTAGGAGTTTTGCTGGGAGTCGAGCTCTTGCTTAGCGACGCCGCCCGTCTTGGCCAGCGCGACGTACCGATCGAGCTGGACCTTGGCGTTGGCCAAATTCGCGGACGCTTCGGCTTGCTGCGCGACCGCTGCAGCCAGGAGCGCCTCGGCCTGAGTGATCTGATCGTCCGTCTGCATCTGCTGTAGCCGAAGCGACGCCTCACTCTCCTGGACTTTCACCGAGTCCTGGGCGGCGCTGTGTGTGTAGTACGCCTGATCGGCGGCGAGCTCGGACGGGACGAGCTTGGCAACGAGCTGATTGGGTGTGACCGAGTCGCCTTGGTTGACGAGCAGCTGGGAGATCTGACCGCCGACCTGAGGGCTCACGATGACGTCGTCAGTCGTCACCACGCCCGTGAGCACGAGGTCGGTGGATCGCGAATTGATGACCCAGGCAACGATGGCGATGAGGAGGAGCGAGGCAGCCCCGAGCGCGAGACGCTTTCGTTTCATGGTCCCAATATAACAAACGACTGTATGAAACGCGAGTTTTACTGTGGCGCTCGCGGTTTCCGTTTGCTATACATCTCATTCGTATGCGGTCACTTGTCCGTATTCAGCTACTCGCGTCACTCGCTTCCCTCGCGTGGACGACGACCGCTCGGGCGCAGCAGTTTGCCACCGCGGTGGGCGTTGTCGTGGACAGCGTCCACGGCGGGCCGCTCCGCGGCGCGATCGTGGTGGTCGAGGGCACTGACGCCGAAGCAACGGTCGACGATCATGGACGGTTCCGCATCGATAGTATCCCGCCCGGCTCGCACCAATTGGGCGTGTTCCATCCGTTGCTGGACTCCCTCGGCGTCGCCGTAGGGACGGGCAAGCTCACGTTCGACAGTGGTTCCGCGACGTCCGTGGTATTGGCGACACCGTCGGTCCCCAGCATTATCGCGCTCTATTGCAACCAGGAGGAGCGCGCCCACGGCGCCGGCGCGATCATCGGACGCGTGATGATCGCGGACAGCGATGAGCCCGCGACCAATGCGACCGTTCGCTATACCTGGCGATCGGTCGTCCGAGACAGTCCGGTGCTCGAGGCGCACGTGATGCCCGGCGGCCAGTACCGCATCTGCGGCGTTCCGCTCGGTGCCCGCGGCTTGATACGAGCCGAGCAAAGCGGTCTGGCGACCGGTGAGGTGCCGGCCGAGGTGGCGACGCGACCCTTGGCGTTAGTGGCGCTGCACCTTCCCCATGCTCGCCAGGCCAATAGCGCGGGAGCGGTCGTCTCGGGTCGCGTGGTCGACGGGCACGGCATACCCCTCGCGGGCGTCGATGTGGTCTTCGATTCGTCGACGCGTACGCTGACGACGGACAGCGGCGCGTTCACGCTGCGTGGATTGGCGTCGGGTTCGCGCGCGTTGCAGTTCCGCAAAGTCGGGTTCCAGGCGATCGATGTCCCGGTCGATCTGTCTACCGCGAAGCCCGCATCGATGAGCATCACGCTCAACCCAGCACCGCCGGTGCTGGCGACGGTCGACGTCACGGCGTCGCGTCAGAAGGCCTTGGATCGCGTCGGGTTCACGGGCCGTGTCCGATCGACGGCGGGCATCTTTCTGACCGCCAGCGACATCGACAAGCGCAGCGCTGTGGTCTTCTCGGATCTGGCGCGGACCGTTTCCGGACTCAAGGTGACGATGCGCAATGGCCAGCCGGTTGTCACGCAGCCGCTGGGCGAGTCGTTCCGGGGAAATGGGTGCGTGCTGTACGATTTGGATGGCATCGCGTTCAGCGACGAGCCGCCTGGCTCGATCGACTCCCATGTGACGCCGTCGTCCATCATCGCCATCGAGGTATACCATCCCGGCTCGGCGCCGATGCAGGTGCTGCAAGACGCGACGCCGGGCGATTTCGGCGTGGAAGGGACGCCGAATAAACAGCTCCAGGCGCAGACCCGCATTGATGCGCCAGGGACGGTGGGCGGGGTGGGAACCGTCTCGGCCACCTCGTGCACGGTGGTCGTGATCTGGACCAAGGCGACATCGGCCGGGAATTAACCCGGGACGAAGAATTATTAAGCGCGTTCTCATATTACAAACACGCGCACTCGATATGTCGCATTACGGTCGTTGTCTCACAGTGTGATACCAACCGGCTTGCGTCGTGACCCCGACATAGCAAACATTGTGGCCCATGCAGAGCCCGCCAGGTCCCATCACTCGGGGCGAACACCTCGCGTTTCTCGAGGTGCTCGGGTCCATGCGCGCGAACGACGCGCGGTGGACGCCGACGATGGCGGGCTTTGTCACCGTTCGCCTCGTCGATAAGTGGGCCGAGGCGTTGCGGGGATGGCTCGCACCGCGGCCGAGTGAAGTCGCGGCGGTGCGCGATGCGATCGACAAGGTCGCGGCCGGCCCGACGCGCAACGCGCTGACCGCGATCGTCGATGCGATTACACAGTCCTGGGGGCGCCGACGATCCCAGGTGTCGGCTCGCCTGCTCTCGTATGCGTCGCTGTTGTACGACAGCGGCGAATGGGCGTTGTCGGCCGATATCTATCAGA
>Ga0210393_10002742_pt1 | contig 14352 bp, 12 predicted proteins | sample IncBWC27OmetaG_FD_160068 | JGI IMG/M metagenome (GOLD analysis project Ga0210393, IMG submission 160068) | Forest soil microbial communities from Barre Woods Harvard Forest LTER site, Petersham, Massachusetts, United States - Inc-BW-C-27-O ... | reverse complement strand
CGCGACTTCGATGAAGGTCTCGATCGGCTGAGTCATGTACTGCACCGAGACTGTTACCACTGCGCCGTCGAACTCGGCATCGGCAAACGGCATCCGCGGCGCGCGATTGAGATTGTGGATCACGACCTCTGTGAGCGTGGGATTATTTTCCATCTCCTCGCGATTCATCCCGAGCCCGACGACGCGCGACGGGCGGATGTGCGCCGGCAGATGCGAGCGCCAACTGCTCATCAGATCGAGAATCGCGCCGCCTTGCGGCATGAGTTGCGCGTAAATCTCGCCGACTTTCGCAATTGCGCCGTCGTCGATATGCGTGACGAGTCGCGGCACCGAGTAAAATACCTCATCATCGTCGTCATCGACGCGCCTGAAGAAATCGGCGGGAAGTTGTTTGGGCATGTTGAAATCCTGTTTTGAGGCTCTGCGAACGGCCTGATTTTATCTTTTTATATCAGCTAGTTATGGCCATTATTGGATAATTTACAATGTATTATTGACAGACTTCGTTTGCGCCGCCTAAATTAGAACACTTTTACATACCGCGCTGCACGAGTCTGAAAGCACGATGGTCCGACGAGATAAAACCAACTACGTCATCCAATCCGTCTCGCACTCGCTCGACGTGCTCGAGCAGTTTTTCGGCGACGTCGATGAACTGGGCGTTACGGAACTTTCCAAGCGGCTCAAGCTGCATAAGAACAACGTCTTCCGACTGCTCGCGACGCTCGAAGCGCGCGGTTACATCGAGCAAAACAAAGCTACCGAAAATTATCGCCTCGGCATCAAGTGCCTGCACCTCGGACGCCGTTACATTCATCATATGGGGCTCGTGAGGCAAGCGCGGCCGATCCTCGCCGACGTCGCGCGCAAATGCCGCGAGAGCGCGTACGTCGCGATCGTGCGGCGCGACGGCGTGGTGCCGCTCGAGGCGGCGGAGGCCGAAGATCGGGCAGTGCGTATCACGCCGCCGATCGGAATCACGCTGCCACTCCATTGTACGGCGGCCGGCAAGGCGCATCTCGCATTCGACGCCGAGGGGCAACTGAAAACCGCGCTGCCCGAATCGCTGAAGCGGTACACCGATCGCACGATCGTCGATCGCGCGACGCTGCTCGCGCAACTCGAGGCGGTCGCGCGCGACGGCTACGCCGCCGATTCGGGGGAGTTCATCGAGGAAGTTTCGTCGGTCGCCGTGCCGATTCGCGACTACACGCGCTCCGTCGTGGGCTCGGTCGCGGTCGCAGGGCCGACGTATCGCATCGGGCCCGAGCGAATCAGCGCGGAGATCGCGCCAAGCCTGCTCGACGCGGGCCGCGAGCTGTCGCATCGGTTGGGCTTTAACGAATAGACATCGGGCGGCCTTTGCGCAGTGGGGCGGTCATTAGTATGGTTTGACTGACTGGCGGGGCGCTGTTAGAGATTTTGCGTTTGTCGGCCCTTCTGGGCTGTTCCCTGGGCAAGCTCATCGTTCCAGATCTATCGATGCATCAACGAATGCGTGGAGTGTTAAGGCTTTGAAGATTTTAGTTCCAATCAAGCGAGTTCCCGATCCCGCGACCACTATCCGCGTGCTGCCCGACGGCACCGGAATCGCCACCGACAACGTGAAATGGGTCATCAATCCGTTTTGCGAAATCGCGATCGAAGAGGCGCTCCGCATCAAGGAGAAGCAGACCGGCGAAGTCGTGCTGGTGACGGTTGGGCAGTCCACCTGGCAGGAGCAGTTGCGCACTGGGCTCGCGATGGGCGCCGACCGCGCGATCCTAGTGAAGACCGACACGGCGCTCGACTCGCTCGCGATTGCGCGAATTCTCGCGAAGATCGCCGGCGACGAGAAGCCCGAGCTGATCATCCTGGGCAAGCAGGCAATCGACGACGATGCGAACCAGGTCGGCCAGATGCTAGCCGAGATGCTGGGATGGCCGCAGGCGACGTTCGCGTCGAAGGTGGAAATCGGCGCCGACAAGACTACGGTCGTGCGCGAGGTTGACGGCGGTCTCGAGACGATCGCGTTCAAGCTGCCCGGCGTTATCACCACTGATCTCCGCCTGAACGAGCCGCGCTACGCTTCGCTGCCGGGAATTATGAAGGCGCGCAAGAAAGAGCTGAAGGAAGTCGCGGCTGACAGCCTCGGCGTCGATCTCACGCCGAAGCTGAAGATTAAGACGCTCGCGGCGCCGCCCAAGCGACAGGCCGGGCGCAAAGTCGCGTCGGTGCAGGAGCTGGTCGCGGTACTGCATACCGAAGCGAAAGTTATTTGAGCGATTTATTTGAACACGACTTCTACGATTCCGAACGCGGAGTGAATTGATATGGGTGACGTTCTGATTTTCGCGGAGCATCAGGGGGGACATTTTCCCAAGACCACGCTGACTGCGGTTCATGCGGGCCTCGACCTGGCGAAGAAGCGCGGTGGCAAGGCGATTGCGGTCGTGGCGGGCGACGCGCCCGAGTCTGTGGCGGGCGAGATCGCAAAGTACGGCGTCGCCAAAGTGATCGCGCTGGCGCATCCCGCGCTGAAGAACTATCTCGCCGACGCGCACGCGCAGGCGCTGGCCGCGCTGGCGAAAAAAGAAAATGCGGAATTCGTGCTCGCGACTGCCACGGCGATCGGCAAGGATTTGTTTCCGCGGCTGGCCGCGCGTCTCGGTGCGCCGATGGCGTCGGAGATAACCTCGATCGGCGACGATCATACTTTCGTACGCCCCACTTACGCGGGCAACGTGATGGCGACGGTCGAGCTCGACGGGCCGATCAAAGTATTGACGGTGCGCGGCACCGCATTCGACGCTGCCAAGCCGGGCGATGCGGTCGCGCCGATCGAAAAGCAGGATGCCGAGATCGACGCGGGCGCGCTCAAGATGGAATTCGTTTCGTTCAACGCGACCAAGAGCGATCGTCCGCAGCTGACCGAGGCGCGGATAATCGTCTCGGGCGGCCGCGGCCTCAAGTCGGGCGAGAACTTCAAGACGGTGCTCGAGCCGCTGGTCGACGAGATGGGCGCGGCGATGGGCGCCTCGCGCGCCGCGGTCGATGCGGGCTTCGTGCCGAACGACCTGCAAGTCGGGCAGACGGGCAAGGTGGTCGCGCCGGAACTTTATATCGCGGTCGGGATTTCAGGCGCGATTCAGCATCTGGCGGGAATGAAAGACTCGAAGGTCATCTGCGCGATCAACAAGGATGAGGAGGCGCCGATATTCGCGGTCGCCGACTATGGTCTCGTCGCCGACTTGTTCAAAGCGGTGCCTGAGATGGCCGAGGAAATCAAAAAGCTCAAGCACTCGTAGGCAGGGCGACGCCCCGCACCCAGTGTTTAAGACGGAGTGACCGCCGATGTCCGACCTGCAGCATAAGTTTGTCGACACCAACGGGATTCGGATGCATTACGTCGAGCAGGGGACGGGCCCCCTCGTCGTGCTTTGTCACGGATGGCCGGAGTCGTGGTATTCGTGGCGGCATCAGATTCCGGCGCTCGCGGCGGCGGGCTTTCGCGTCGTCGCGCCCGACCAGCGCGGCTATGGGCAGACCGACGCGCCGGCGCCTATCGAGTCGTACAACATCCTGAACTTGGTTGGCGATATTATCGGGCTGGTGAACAGTCTCGGCGTCGACTCGGCGGTGATTGCAGGTCACGATTGGGGCGCGCCGGTGGCGTGGAACTCGGCGCTGCTGCGGCCTGATATCTTTCGCGCGATCGCGCTGCTGAGCGTTCCTTATTTTCCGCGCGGTTCGATGCGTCCCACGGACGGGATGAAAGCTCTCGCCGGCGATCAGCATTTCTACCAGCTCTATTTCCAGGAGCCGGGCAAGGTCGAGAAGGAACTCGACGCCGATCCGCGCCGTTCGATGGCGATGGTGCTCTTCTCGGCGTCGGGTGACGCGCCGCGCGACGGCGAATTCTCATTTCTGTTTCCGAAGACAAAAAAGTTTATCGAAACCGGGACGATGCCCGACAAGCTGCCCGCGTGGCTGACAGAGGCCGACCTGGATTTCTTTGCCGGCGAGTTCAAGCGCGCTGGCTTTCGCGGCGGGGTCAACTGGTATCGCAATTCCGATCGCAACTGGGAGCTGACTCCGTTCCTCGACGGGGCCAAGCTGCGGCAGCCGGCGGTTTTCGTCGCCGGTGAGCATGATGTGGTCGGCAAGATGATCCCCGGTGGTTATGAGATCGCGGGAGCATTCACTCCGAATCTGAAGAAGAAAGTGATAGTCCCCGGCGCCGGCCACTGGATTCAGCAGGAGCGGCCGAAGGAGACCAACGAGGTCTTGATCGAGTTCCTGAAAAGCTTGTAGGGAGCGCGCGCGCCGCGCAACTACGGATTTGACGTGAAGCCCACGTGGGTTTCACACTTCTTTCGGTAGGGGTGACCCTGCACCCGGTATCCAAGGCAGGTTATCAACAACGGCAACGTCACAGAGGGCGCGTTCAATCCACTGATGCTGCGCTGACACGTTGACCGGTATGTTGTGCGGTTGAAGCGCGCGAACAGATTCCTGCTTGCTCCAGGAGCGCTGGAGCAGTATATAGCTCCGCATGGGTGAAGGGGGAGTTCTGGTGTCGTACCAATATCGGTTTGCATCAGCCGACGAGCGGTTGAAGCTGAGCGTATGGGTGAAAGGCAAAATCTCCGAAGGATACAACGGCAACTTCTATCGCCGCGATGCACTCGGGACCTGGATGCAGTACAGCGCGCATGGTGACACGTTGTCGTACTTCGGTTGGGAGATAGCTTACATAGTGCCGCCCGAAAAAGGCGGGACCGATGACCTTTCGAATCTTCAACCGCTGCAGTGGCAGAACGCGCGACGCAACGCCTGACCTGACCACAAGCTTTCTCGCATGAATTCCAGCGCCGGGGCTGATCACAAGCCTCGCGTTGTGTAACGTGAACGGCGGGCCTTTGCGCTCCCGCCGTTCGTGTGAAGTGCCAATCCGAACTCTCTATTTGTTCATGGGTATTGGTTACCGTTATTTGTTCGGCGCAGCTGCGAGGTGAGTGCATGTCGACATCTCGCCCGGGGGAACGAATGCGTCGGGGACATCAGTAAGACTCGTCGTTATCGCATACGCATTGAAATCCTGCAGTCCCCAAGCCACCGGACTGGTCGTGAACCCGGCGTCGGTATTGGCGGCATTGGTGCAGGTCGGGTCGGTGGACGGGCTGGTCAGGCTCGTCAAAATTTGCTGGCCCCGTCCGCAAACGCTGCCGGCCCATCATAAGGATCAAGCTGCTCGGAGAAGCTGCAAGCCGTGTTGTTAGCGGGAGGTATCGGGACCCCGGGAGTAACCTGCAGGTTGTCGTTGCCGTTGAAGCTCAGGAATCCGTTGGCTTGTCCGTTAAGCGCGATATTTACTGATCCAACCGCGGTGCCCCAGCTTCCTGCGATGCCGCCAGAATCGCCATTGGAAATATTCGCCACCAGGTCGTCAAGGTTGGCGCCCTGACCACTACAAACGATTGCTTGATTGCCGAGGTACGGAGGCCTGCCAAACTTGGTGGAGACGGGCCCAAACTGTAACTGCTGCTGCATCGTCACAGTAAGAATCGGTGCGGTTGGCGATGCCGGCGTGTTGCCCACGAGGGTGAGGTCACCGGCCGTCTCCTGGATCAGGAATGTGAATGGCACAGGTGCCGGTGTACCCAGGCCATAGTCGTAGAAGCCGAAGTTCACGCTGAACTGCAGCAGCGCCATTCCGGGCGGCTCTCCCGCAGTCGTCACGCTCCCACCGACGAAATGGTTGCCGCCGTCGAAGCACGGCACGCTCACTAATAGTTTCTCTCCAGAGTAGCATGCGGCCGAACCGCCAACGAGGCCGACGCCGGTTTCGAGAAACTGGAGGTCGCCGTCGTTGTAAATCAATTCGCCGCTGATATTAGAGCAATTCTGGGAAAACTGGATGACGCCGACACCAACGATAGCCGTCAGCGCTCCGGGAAATCCTCCTGGCCCGGTTACTATTCCGGAGCCGGTCGCGGGAGTGATGCTTGGTTCGAATCCCGTCATCAGCATCGCGTAGCTGTTTCCGCAAAAACCCGGTGGCGGCGGGTTGTGCGGTGGTTTGCCGGGACCGGGTGGGTTTGCACTCGCATTGGGCGCCGCCGCCATCAGTGCCACGGCGCCAGCCAGGAGAAAAAACAGAAGCTGCCTTTTCATAGATCCTCCCTAAACGGACGTAATGAAGAACTTGATTTGCGTACGGGAGCCCGGACGGCCCTACCTACCGACCGGTAGTTTCGACCCGGAGGCTAATTCCAGATCCGGAAAAAGTCAATGAATAATCGAGCGCTAGCCGGCGGTTCGAAGATTAAACTTCGATTTCGACGAAGCGCGAGACCTGAAATTCAGCGAGGGCTCAGAAGTGTCTCGGCGCGATGAAGAATTTGAGTTCGAATCGCCGCAATGCTGGCGGGCGCGTACACCTCGATACCGGTGCAGGCTTCGACCACCGGCGCGAAAGAGTAGGCGAGAATCGGCATCGCAAGTGCGATGAGCGTCAGGCTGATGGGGCCGTCGCCGTCGCGGATCTCTCCCATCTGCGCGCCGCGAACGACCAACTGAGCCATCTCGAGCACCAGCGGCTTGATGAACACTTCGGCTGAACTGCGCACGCTGGCCGGGTCCTCGAGCACGCGATGCATCAACAGGCGCGCATGGTTGGGATGGCTGGCGATGAAATCGTGAAGGCGCGCGACGATCGCGAGCAGGTGCTCTCTTGGGTTCTCGATTTGTGCGGTCTCGCGCCCGATCGAGACGAGCTGATCGAAAATCCGGCGCACGACCGCGTCGAAAATTTTGCGCTTGCTGGTAAAATGATGGAACAGCGACGCCTTGCGGATGCCGGTGCGGCGCGCGATCACCTCGAGGGAGGTGCCGTTGTACCCGTTGTTGGCGAACTCCTCCTCGGCAACGGCAAGAATCTGGTCGTAGGTATCGGAGATCGGATGAGATGCGCGCCTGGTCCGCGCGCTGCGCACGACTTTTATTTTGTTCTTGCGTAGTGGTTTGGGCATTTTCGGTGTGGTTGAATTTCTTAGGCAGATGTTCAACGGATTGTCTTCAATCAGTGATCATCCACCTACCGTTTGGTAGAGAGAGGATAACGACTGTGCCTCCGAGTGTAAACGGAATCGCGCCGCAACTATGCGATTTTTGCCTTTGGTCGTGCAAGAATAGTCGCCACAAGAATAATCGCTCCATCGATTGGCTGAGTCGCGAGATCGATCATGCTTACTCCTGAACAGCGCTCGGAGTTCCAGCAACTAGGGCTGGTTCGGCTGCCGTCGGCGATCGACCCTGCCGACGTCGCGCGCATGTGCGATTCGCTTTGGAACACGCTGGCAAAGCACGGGGTGAAGCGCGACGCGCCTGAAACCTGGACGGCGGAGCGCGTCAGCGGCATCCAGGAGGTTTCGCGGTCAGACGCCTTCGCCGCGCTCGGCAGCGCCGCAGTTTGTTCTTCGCTCGACGATCTGCTGGGACCGGGCGGATGGGAGCTGCCGCCGCGATGGGGTCAGCCGCTCGTGACGTTTCCCACCGAGCGAAAGTGGGAAGTGCCGCACGCGTCGTGGCATCTCGATGCGCCTGCGTCGCCGGCGCCGCCGAAGGTTCCGGGCGTCCTCCTGTTCGCTTATCTTGCGCCGGTGCCCGAACGAGGCGGTGGCACCGTGATGCTGGCCGGGTCTCATCGAATCGTCGAAAAGTTTGCCGCCGGTCTGGGCGCGACGGACGAGGGACGATCCGCCGATGTGCGTAGAAAGTTGAATCGCGCGGAACCATGGCTGCGCGCGTTATGGTCACGCGATGACAAGGTCGATCGGGTGCGGCGCTTCATGACGGAAGGCGCTATGGTTCGCGGTGTCCCGCTGCGCGTGATGGAAATGACCGGAGAACCTGGTGACGTGATCATCTGGCATCCGTGGCTGTTCCACTGCGCCACTTCGAACTGCACCTCGCAGCCGCGTCTCATGCTGAGACAGCCGATCAATCGAAGAGAGGTGGGCCAAAAAAATGATCAAGATTGCTATCCTCGATGACTACGCGAAGGTTGCGCTTCAGCTGGCGGACTGGTCGGCGCTCGACGGCAAGGCCGAGATAACGGTTTTCGATCGGCACCTCACGGAGGATGAGGCCGCCGTCGCGCTCAAGCCGTTCGACGTGCTCTGCACGGTGCGCGAGCGGATGAGCCTGCCGCGCAATCTGTTCGAGCGGTTGCCGAATCTCAAGCTGATCACGATCGTCGGGCTGGACTTGCCCAACCTCGACATAGCGGCCGCGACGGAACACGGCGTGATCGTTTCGCATTCGAATTTCGCCAACCCGCTTTTCGCCAACATGGTTAACGCGACGCCCGAGCTGACGTGGGGACTGATGATCGCGACGGTGCGCCATCTCAGTCTCGAAAGCCGGCGCATGCACGAAGGCGCGTGGCAGAGCACGGTGGGCATCAATCTGGCCGGGCGCACGCTCGGGCTGTTGGGCCTCGGCAGAATTGGCTCGAGGATGGCGGAATACGCGCGCGTGTTCGGCATGCCGGTGATCGCGTGGAGTCAGAACCTGACCGACGAAAAGGCGAAAGCCTCAGGCGCAGAGCGCGTCGAGAAAGACGATCTGTTTCGCCGCTCGGACATCGTGTCGATCCACGTACGCCTGAGCGATCGCACGCGCGGCCTCGTCACCGCGCGCGAGCTCGCGCTCATGAAGCCCGGTGCGTATCTGATCAACACATCGCGCGGACCGATCGTCGTCGAGGCTGACCTACTCGCGGCGCTGCGGGCGGGCAAAATCGCAGGAGCCGGCCTCGATGTTTTCGATGAGGAGCCGCCGCCGCGCGCGCATCCGTTTCGCACGATGGACAACGTCACCGTCGCACCGCATCTGGGCTACGTGACGCGCGAATCATTGACCGCATTTTACGTCGACACACTGGAGGCGGTCACCGCATTCGTAAACGGCACGCCGATCAGAATCGCAAATCCCGCCGCACTCCCGCATCGACGGAAGTAGGAAGGCAATTGAATGTGAAACCCGCGGTGGGTCTTCACGCTTCCTTCGGCAGAGGTGACCCCTGCACCCAGGGTTTAATCGCGCTTCAGCGTTAGGCGTTGCGCTTCATGGCTTCGGACCATACTTCCTTCAGCAGGTCGCGGAGTTCTTCTAGCGAGCCGTTGTTTTCGATTATCAGAGTCGCGTGCTTGGCGCGCTCTTCATCGGACAGTTGCGCGCGGATTCGCGCTTCGGTCTCCTCGGGTTTCAGTCCGCGTTGGACTTCGATTCGAGTGACGACTTGTTCGCGCGGCGCACGCACTAGCCAGATCTCGTTGAACAGCGGCTGCCATTGCGCTTCGATCAGAATCGCTGCCTCGACGACGATCGGCAGCGTGGCGCCCTTTGCGCGCAATTCGCCGATGCTGCGGCGCATACTCTCGCGCGTCGCGGGCCATACGATCGAAGTCAGCTGGTTGAGCCGCTCGGGATTTCCAAACACTACGGCACCGAGCTTCTTGCGATCGATCGTTCCATTGGGAGCGACTATCTCCGCGCCGAATGCGGCGATCACAGCGTCGTAGGCTGGGCCGCCCGGCGCGTAGGTGGTGTGCGCGACTTTGTCGGCGTCGAGAATCGGCGCGCCTAATTCGCCAAGAATCTGCGCGACCGTGCTCTTGCCCGAACCGATTCCGCCAGTGAGTCCAATTGTAAGCATTTGCAATCTCTAACCCGCGGCTTCTCGCGTCCACGCCTGGATATTGTAGAGGTAGCTGAAGAAGCCGCCGCGAGCCAGCAACTCGTCGAACGAGCCGTGCTCGACAATCGCACCGTCGCGCAGCACCAGGATTCGATCGGCGCTCTGAATCGTCGACAGCCGGTGCGCGATTACGAGCGTCGTGCGCCCGCGCATCGCCTCGCGCACTGCGGCAAGCACCATCGATTCGGTCTCCGTGTCGAGCGCGCTGGTGGGTTCGTCCATTATGAGAATCGGCGCGTCTTTCAACAGTGCGCGCGCGATCGTCACGCGCTGCGCCTCGCCTTCTGACAGACTGTGACCGCCTTGCCCCATCACCTCGTCGAGACCGGCCGGCAATTTGGCGAGCACGGGGCCGAGGCGCGCCATCTCGATTGCAGCGAGCACGTGCGCGTCGTCGACCGACGGCTTGCCGAACGCAACGTTGACGCGCATCGTGTCGCCCAGCACGAGCGGCGGCTGCAGCACCATCGCGATATTGCCGCGCACGGAATCGAGCGTGAGGTAGCGCGTGTCTTTGCCGTCAATCTTGATCGCGCCGTCCTGCGGTTCGTAAAAGCGTGCGAGCAAACTCGCCATCGTGGTTTTGCCGGAGCCGCTCGGACCGACGATCGCGATTGTCTCGCCGGGCGAAGCCTTGAAGCTGATTCCTTTGAGCACCGTGCGGCCGGCTTCGTAGCCGAACACTACGTTGTCGAATTCTATTTCGCCGCCCGCGCGGCCAAGCGACTGCGCGCCCGGGCGGTCCTTGATTTCGGGATCGATCGCGAGCAACTCGAGGCATCGCCGCAGGCCGGCCTTGGCGCCTTCGATCTGTCCGTAGGTTTGCGAGATCTGATTCACCGGCGCGTAGAGCGAGGCCAGGTAAGTTATGAAGACGACGAGCGCGCCGATGGTGAGGCGGCCGTCGAGCACGTGTTGCGCGCCGAGATAAATCACGATGGCGGTGCCGCACGCGATCAACACGCCGACCGCGCCGGCATAGAGAGTCTGTAGAGTGTAGAGGCGGAGCGTGGCGTCGAGGCTCTCGCTGCTCGACTCGACGAACTCGCGGTACGATTCGCCCTCGCGGGTGAAGGCCTGCACCACGTGAATCGCGGCCAGCGCGCTCTGCGCGACGGTGAACAGGCGGCTCTCTTTGATTCGCGCGCCGCCGGCGATGGCGTCGATGCGCCCGCTGATCGACATAATCAACAAAATCAGGAGCGGGATTATGGCGAGCGCCACTAGGGTCAGCGTCGCGTCCATCCTGATCATCACGACGAACATGCCGCCGAGCAGAATCAGCGACGAGAGCACCGGGAAGAAACCGTTCATCGCGATCGTTTGAATCGAGTAGGTGTCGTAGGTAATGCGCACCATCAGGTCGCCGACTTCGCGGCGCCGATGAAACGAGAGCGAGAGGCGCTGCAGATGGTCGAACAGGCGCGCGCGCAACTCGTTGACCATGCGCTGGCCGATCGAGATGGTGACGTAGTTGGTGACCACGTTGAGCACGCCGAGCAGCGCGTACAGGATGACAAGGCTGATGCACGCGGCGACGAGCAGCTCGGCGCGCGGCATCGGGGGAATCCACGAGCTGGCGAGCGGCACGCCGCGCAGCACGTTGTCGATCACGACTTTGAGCGGCCACGGCTTGAGCACTTCGGTGGCGGAGGCGAGCAGGACGCCGGCGATCGCAATCGCGAGACGGCCGAGATGCGGTCGCATCCGGCGCAGCGCGTGGCCATAGAGTTCCAGCGAGGTCATCGGACTTTTTCTTCTTCCGCGACTGAAATTCCAAGCGCGGCGGCTACCTCGGCGGCGCAGGCTTTGATGATAGCGGGAATGCGGCTGGCGCGATTGATCGCCAGCACGCCAACCGCGAGCGCGGCGAAGACTACGCTGACGATTCCGGCGCCGATCGAGGACGTCGCGGCGAGGAGTGCGAAAATTGTTGCGGCTGCTACCAGTGCGCGGCGCGGCGTCGTTCGAATGCGGTAGAGCATCGCGATGCTGCGGTCGTTGCGGCGCAGCGCGTTTATCGGCACGCGGATCATTGGCGGAACGACGAGCTCGAGGTCGTAGGATTGGAAGCCGTCGGTCTCGGCGACGGCGACGCCGCGGCGAATGAGAGCGTCGCGCAGCGCGGCGAGGATTCTCGCAGAGTCGACGGTGGCGGCCTCGGGAACAATGAATTCGACCTGGCCGCTGAAGTTGAGCGGGCCGTTGTGATCGCCGTCGGCGGAATCGAATCGCCATTTGACGCGCTCGCGAGCGAGGCTGCGAATTGGAGGGCCGAGCAGGTTGATGATTGCGAGCCATGTGCGTGCGATTGGACCGCAGTACTCGCGCGGCAAGGGAGCGGATGCGGCGCTCGCCGCTGCAATCAGTATCGAGATGGCTAGTCCGCTTGCGCCGAGCGCACCGAGCACGCGATTGACGGCGCCGAGGACCAGAAGAATCAGAGACACGCCGATCCATTGGACGGTCAGTGGCAAGTCGGCGTACGAGTTGCCGGCCGAGTAGACGGTCTGGAAGAGGCCGCGGCCGAACTCGCCGTAGTAAACGCGGGCACCGTTGAAGAGCGAGCCGAGCCATGACGGCGTCGCGTACATAGCGTCCTGGTCTGCGGTGCGCAGAGGATATTTGCGGAAGAGCAGGCCCTCGCCGGCGCCGTAGCCGCGCTGCTGGCGGAGATAGGCAGGGAGAGTCGCGCGGCGCTCGTGAATCACGACGGCTCCAGGAGCATACGCGAGTGTTTCGTTGGACGCGGCGAGGCGCCACGACAGATCGACGTCGTCCCCCGCGGCGGTGAACATCGGATCGAAACCGCCGGCCTTTTGCAGTGCGGCTTTGGTGATCGCCATGTTGCATCCGCAGAGTTGCGCGAGGCGATCGTCGCCGGCGCGCACTTCGCGCGGCAATCCGGGCGCGGCGGCCATCGCAGCGGCGCGCGATGATCGTGAGTCGGGGGCGAAATTCGGGCCGGATGCGGCGGCGGCGTTGCGACGCGTGATCGTTTCGATCAGATGATAGAGCCAGTCGCGGTCGGCGCGCGCGTCGGCGTCGATGAACGCGACGATTTCTCCCGATGCGGCCTCGATGCCGGCGTTGCGCGCCGCGGCGAGACCGTTGTGCTCGACGCGGATCGTGCGGATTCCGTCCTGGCCGGCGATCTCAGACGTCGCGTCGGGCGAGCCGTCATCGACGACGATGGTTTCGTAGTCAGGATAGTTGAGGTTGCGAAGCGATGAGAGACATTCGCCGAGCGTCGCGGCAGCGTTGTAGGCGGCGACTACGACAGTGGCTTTGGGAGCGGACGTGAGTGGCGGAGGCAGATTGTCGCTGAAGACCTTGCCGACGGCGTCGAAGGCGAGCTTGGGCGAGCGATCGCGGCGCGTGAGGCCGAATGCCCAGTCGGTGATCTCGGCGCCGCCGGTGTGCCATTCGTCGGTGAAGGCGAACACGATGAAGCCGGAAAGGCCGAGCTCGAACGCGGCGCGGCACTGCCATGAAAGGAGATCGGCCTGGTGTTGCTCGCCCTCGCGAATGGTATCCATGCCGGTCTCGCTGAGCACGAGCGGCAGTTCGCCGCATTGGCCCATCAGATGAGTGAGATAGCGGCGAAAGTCTTCTTCGCGATGGAGATACACGTTGAACGAAACGAAATCGAGAAAACTCAGATCGAGATATTCGGCCGACGGATAATTCGAGTAGGTGAACAGCGCGTCGGGATCGATTTGTTTGCCGAGGTCACGCAGCTCGGCGAGAAATTTACTGACGGCGCGCGGGCCGTGCCAGCGCACGATGTCGGAGCGAATCTCGTTGCCGATGCTGTAGGCGGCGATGGTCTCGCCGAACTGTTGCGTGTCGAGTACGGTCTTGCGGATGGCGCCGCGGATTTCGCGCATCATGTCGGCCGAATCGAGGAACGCCATGTGGAACGGCCACGGGATGCCGAGCATCATGCGCAGTCCGGCCCGTTGCGCGGCCTCGATCATCCATGGCGGAGGCGGCACGTAAAGGCGAATCACGTTGGCGCCGACGCGTTTCATCAGTGCGAAGTCGGCTGCCACGCGTTCTGGCTCGGGGTATCGCTCGCCGCGCGAGTTGGGCGCGAACGGGCCGTACGAAACGCCGCGGAGGTAGAATTTATCCGCGCCGTCGAGCAGGTACTTTCCGTGAGCTGCGAGGCGAGCCATGAACGATGAGCTAATCGTAAAGCGAAAGGGCGCGCAACGCGCGGCGCCGGCGCACGCTTGACATCGCGCAAGTCATACACTGAGAATCGGTTCGTGATGCGCGGGCAAATCCGGGGCGGAACAGTCCTGTAGCTGAGATGGCGCGACACGCACCCAGCTGGCTCGAGAGCAAGACGCTGGACCTCGAAACGGGGGCATCGAAGCACACGACCGCGCTACGGGTCTGGCACGTTCTGAATCACGCCGTCGAAGGCTTCATCTTCAACAATGATCTGCTACGCGCGTCGGCGCTGACGTTCACGGTCGCGCTGTCGATCGTGCCGATTCTCGCGCTCGCGTTTTCGGCGGTCAAAGGATTCGGTGGCGCCGAGCGATTGCGTCCGCTGATCGAGAAGTACATGGGCCTCGGATCGTCGTCGACGCAGT
>Ga0210393_10002741_pt1 | contig 14352 bp, 14 predicted proteins | sample IncBWC27OmetaG_FD_160068 | JGI IMG/M metagenome (GOLD analysis project Ga0210393, IMG submission 160068) | Forest soil microbial communities from Barre Woods Harvard Forest LTER site, Petersham, Massachusetts, United States - Inc-BW-C-27-O ... | reverse complement strand
GCCGCTGATCCCGCCCAAGCGCGCACCCTCCATTGCACTCACCACCGTCCCGGGAACGCGGCGCAGATAAAATGCCACGGCTAGAAATCCCGCACCCAGCACGGCCAGCGGCAGGGCGACCAGACCTGTACTCATGACCACGGCTGCGATCAGCGCGGCCAGTGCGCAAGGCTGCAGCGCCCGGGACCACTGCACCGGTACGCGAAGCGCACCCGCGCTCACGCTCGCATGTGAGGGAGCGCCAAACGGACTAGCTAGCAGCGCGGCCCCGACCTCCTCCTGGGAAGGCTGGAGCACAGGCTCGGCAACGGTGACGCGAATCTGCGGCGCACCACAGTGCGAACAGAAAGGCACACCGTCCTCGACCGACTGCCCGCATTTGTGACAGGGATGATCCATCCGGCTGCAAGAAGGGCTTGTTTGAAAGTACCGCAGCCCTCCCGCAGAGGCAAGGACGGGCCCCAGGATGCCCAGGATAGCCCAGAATACAAGACGGGGACAGTTTCCCAAAGACGACTGTTCCAGGGAATGAGCGGTCTGACCTGGAATTCCGGTGCCTCTTAAATCTCTCCCTGTTTCCCTCGCGTGCGAACGTAGACGAGAGCGAAGGTCGCGCCCTTGCCGGAGTCGCGGGGTTCGATCGCGACCACGTGCTGGTCGTCTTCCGTGCCAACTTTCAGTTCGGTGACCGGGCCTCCGTCGCTTTCACACTTCAGCTGCTTCGATTCCGGCCCTTTGTCTTTGGATCCGGATCCCTGAGAATCCTTGTCGTCGCTGTGCAGGTCGACATCGCCGCCGTGCTTCTGGGAGTGGCACTCCAGCACCTTGCCGTACTTTTTTAGTTTCTCACGGTAGAAGTCGACAACTTTAGCGGGCGCGTCGTCGGATTCGTATTTTGCAACGACAAGCTTCAGGCCGAAGCCCTCCATCGCGACTCCGAAATTCAGGGGATCATTATTTTCTTCATGTTTGGGGCGCGCGCCGGGATACAACGGCAGCCCCGCATGGTGCGCGTCGGCATCCTTGCCCACATGCAGATCACCAATCGAGCTGCGAACGTCAAAGGGCTTGTCCTGCGTATCGGATTGCTGGGCCAACGCCGGCAGCGTCAACATCGCAGCCAGTGAGAATGAGAGGGAGAACGAGAGGGAGAGGGAGAGCGTCAGACGACGAAACATGTGGTCCTCCTTAACAATAAACGGGACTGGATCAGCGCGCAGCTAGATATCCGCTTCCTTGCCGTGTGTCCGCACGTAGACCAGGGAAAAACTCGAGCCCTTACCTTCGGATTCCACCGCCACGATGTGCTGGTTCTCATCGGTGCCGGCCTTGAGTTCCACGTTCTTGCCGCTGCCCATATCGCAAGTTAGCGCGTGCGAGTCGCCTGACTTGTCTGAATATTTCATATTCATGTTGAAGCGGCCCGAGGTGTGGCACTCCAGCACGTAGCCGTATCTCTTCAGTTGATCTTTGTAGAACGCGACGATCTTCTCGGGCGCGTCGTCCGACTCATATTCCAGCGCAACCACTCTCAGACCATATCCGAACCCCGAGATGCTCACATTGGCGCTCTTGTCGTTGTGCCCGGAATCTTCCGGCTTCAACCGCGCCCCGGGATAAACCGACAGGCCGGTATCGGCGGCGTCGGCGTCTTTACTGACGTGAATCCCGCCCATCGGAGTTTTGATATCCACTTGCTTGTCCTGCCCATTCGATTCTTTCTGCACATTCACGCTGCAACCACAAAGCAGCACGACTGCCGCGGCCGCCGCCATCAAACTCACACCGCGAGTCCAATGAAATTTATTGTTGTGCATTCGGAGTCCCTCCGCTCGCCACTTGCGCCGGCCGGTCGATTCCGGCCCCGCGCTGCGCCACATTCGGAATCGTCACCGGCAAATGTCCGCGAATCGCAATCTCCCCGAACAGAGCTTTGATCGCGCCCAATTCCGAAACCGGCGCGTTCGAGAAAGTGCACATGTAATTCTCAATCTTCGGAAAATCAGACGCCAGGTACGGATTCCCCATCGCCACCACCACGGTCTTCGCCGCAGCCCGGTCCAGCACCTGTTGCAGCAGAGTTCCCGTCGCGTCAGCCATCGCCATCGAGTTGCCGATCTTTCCTGCGCTCGGTATCACATAAACCGCCGTAACCACCGTTTGCGCCTCGTCCACAGCCTTGAGCACTTCGTCGCTCTCGCCGGCCGCCATGCGCGGGTCCACGTAAATCACGCGCGCGTCCGGAATTCGCGCGCGGAATTCCCGCCCAAAGACGCGCCCAGACTCTGTGCGCGCGTCGTCGGAGAAGATCACCCCCACCACCTGGTTGTGGGTCTCTTCCACTGTGGTATACGGAAGCCCGCCCTTAATAGTTCCCTTTGTTTTCAGGGGCAGCACCTTGCCATTGTCGCGAACCAGGGTCACCGCCGACTCGGCCACCTGCTGCCCGAAAGCGATGTTTTCCGGCTTGCCGACCGCGGTAGCCAGCGCGCTCACCTCTACCGTGCGTGAAACTTGCAGGCCCAGCGACGCCTTTATTTTCAGAATCTTAAGCACCGAGTGATCAAGCCGTTCGCGGGAGATTTCCCCCGCCCGCGCCGCCTTGACCATGGCCTCGTAGGAGGCGCCCAGGTCGGCTGGAATAAGCAACAGATCGTTGCCCGCCTTGAACGCTTCCACGGCAGCGCGCCCGATATTGTTGGCAAAAAGATGAGTAAGCCCGGCCATGTCGAGCGCGTCGGTCACGATCAAGCCCTTGAATCCGAGCTGCTTCTCGAGCAGATCAGTTACCACGCTCGTAGAAATCGTGGCCACATGATTCGGATCCGGGTCGAGCGCCGGCACCGTAACGTGCGCCACCATCACCGCATCCACTCCCGCGGCAATCGCCTGCCGAAACGGCGGCAGCTCGATGGAATCGAGATGCGCGCGGTCGCCATTCACAGACGCCACGCCAAGATGCGAATCGGTGGCCGTGTCTCCATGTCCCGGAAAATGTTTCACCGTGGTCAGCATCCCGGCCTGGTGCGCGCCCTTGATGTACGCCGTAGCCAGATCTCCCACCTGCTGCGGATCTTCGCCGAACGACCGCGTGTTGATGATGGGATTGGCCGGGTTCGAGTTCACATCCGCGTCCGGAAAGAAATTCCAGTGAATGCCGATCGCCCGCGATTCCTCGCCCGTGATGCGCCCGAAGTTTTCCGCGTCTTCCATCTTCCCATCGCCCCCGAACGCCATGGCATGAGGAAACACGGTGGTCCCTTGCAGCCGCATCGACACGCCGCGCTCAAAGTCAGCGGCAAAAAGCAACGGCAGCTTGGAGTCGCGTTGCAACCGGTTGAGCAGTTCCGCCGCCTCATAAGGCTCGCTGCGCAGCAGGAACGGACCATCCACATGCACAGTCATCGCGAATGACCCGATGTGATATTTCTGCATCGCGTCGCGCCACTGCAGGTACTCCGGGCTCTCCACATTGAGGAAGCTGGCCCGGCACCAGATCATGAATACCTGCCCAACCTTTTCTTCGAGAGTAAGTTTGCGGAGAGTGCGCTCCGCCCACCGTTCGCCATCTCGCGTCAAGTGGATGCTGGCGCTATGTTGCGCCGGCGGCTTCTCCTTGGCGAAAGCAGGAAGGGTGACGCCCACTGCGAGAAAGAAGAAGCAAAGAAAACATAAACTTCGGGACACAGTTGGGAGGATATTACGGGACATGCCAAGAACGATAGCAGAGCGGAAAGCCAGTGTCAGGTGGTCTTATGTTCATCGTCGCGAAGTTCATCGTCGCCTATGCCCTGTCATCCCGCCACAACCCATGCGGGACAGCCGCCTTCGGCTGTCGGGCGGCCCAGGTGTATCGGGCCGCTCCTTCTCACGGCCGCGCTGAGTACTTCCGCCCGATTTTCAACCTTGGGTGGTTCCCGATTTTGGGTGGTTATAGATTTTGGGTGGCGCAGCGCTTCCAGCGCTGCGCTTAGCCGGTCCGAAGATTGGTGGCTTTAGCCTCCGAGGCCTATCGCGGCGATGGCATTCTGTTGAATCTCCCGATCATCCCCAAACCCGCGCAGCCAGTTCACCTCCGGCTCGCGGCGGAACCAGGTCATCTGCCGCTTGGCGTAATTGCGATGAGCCTGCTGCGCCGCCCCGATCGCCTGCTCCCGGCTAAGTTCTCCGCGCAGAAACTGCACCGCCTGCTTATAACCGAGCGAGGCCAAGGGACGCGCCTGCGCGCCGTATTTCTGAAGCAGAGTCTGTGTCTCTTCCACCAGCCCCGCATCGAACATGCGCCGCGCGCGCTGGTTGATGCGCTGGTAAAGCACCTCGCGTTCGGGATCGAGCCCGAGCCGCAGAATACGGAACCCGCGCAGCGGATCGCGGCCCTGCCGCTGCAGCAGTTCAGACATCGTCGGCCGCGATCCTTTGTCCCGTGAGGTCAGGCAAACCTCGATCGCGCGGATCAGCTTCGGAATGTCGTTGGCATGAATTTTCTCCGCCGCCGCGCGATCAAGGCGCGCCAGAACTCGGTGAAGATAGTTCTGACCCCGACTGCCAGCCCGTTCGCGCAAGCGCTCCCGTAATTCTTCAGACCGCTTGGGACCAGGGAAAAGGCCGTCAAGAAAGGCGCGCAGGTAGAGTCCCGTGCCGCCAACCACGATTGGCAAGCGTTTCCGCGAACTGATTTCCCGCACCACCTGCCGCGCCTGCCGCGCATATTCGCCAGCCGTGATGTATCCAGTCGCATCGACCACATCGAACAGATGGTGAGGAGCGTGGCCGCGCTCCTCGATCGTAGGCTTGGCCGTGCCGATTTCAAACTCGCGATACATCGCGACCGAATCGCAATTCACGATCTCGCCGCCAAAACCCTCTGCCAGGGCCAGCGACAAAGCAGTCTTCCCGCTGCCGGTTGGGCCCAGCAGCACTAGCAGCAACGGCTCCGCCCGCACCGCCTCGAGAGGCACGGGGTCCCTCGTCTGCGCCACCGTCCGCTCCACGCTCAGCGCAAGCTCCAGTGAATGGCGTGCCAGTAGCGGACGATGGTGATCGCCAGCAGCAGAAACGCAATCAGCAGCAGCCCCGCAGTCTCGGTGGCATAAATCACGTGGCGCTGATGCCTGCGATCGTTCTCGTTGTGCTGCTCAGAATCGTGAGGCCCGACGGACACGCCAATATTGTAGCGCCACTCGTGTGGGCCGAGCGCGCTGGTTGTGTGGGAACGGGCGCTCCCGCCCGTTCCCGAGCGCAGCTCGGTAGCTTTCCCCTACCGCTCCTTTGTCCCTGCCCGCCGTTCATGCGGCCAGTGCTACACTACGGCGTCATCCACACCCGTGCCGCAAAACAACAGCAAAATCGCGCGCTTTGGAGTGTTCGAGCTCGACCTCAGCGCCGGCGAACTGCGCAAAAACGGCCGCAAGCTTCGTCTGCAGGACCAGCCCTTCCAGATTCTCGCGCTCCTGCTCGAGCGCGCCGGCGATGTCGTCACGCGCGAGGAACTGCGCCAGAAACTTTGGGCCGCCGACACTTTCGTGGATTTCGACCACGGACTGAACACGGCGGTAAACAAATTGCGCGAGTTGCTGGGAGACTCGGCTTCCAGTCCGCGATTCATCGAAACCCTGGCCCGGCGCGGCTACCGGTTCATCGCGCCAGTCCAAACAGACGCGCAGACCGGGGCGCAGCCATCCGTCCTGCCCACCGCGCCTGCGGAACCGGAAGCGAAACTGGAATCGCGGCAGGAACTCGATCGCGGCGCTTTCCATCCCGAACTCGACATTCCCATCCCCCGCCGTGGCCTGTCCCGCAGCTTGTTTGCGCTGGTTCAGATAATGTACTTGAGCTTCTATCTGTCCGCGCTTTTCCGCTTGCATATCGTGCAAAACATCGCCGACTCCTTTCTTCCTGCATGGGGCGCCGCAACGCTCACCGGAGTCGTCATGATCACCGCGGGCGTGGGCATCCCTCTGCGCTGTTATCTGCTTTCGGCCGTCGGCTTCGACCATCAGCAACTTGCTGAAAAGTTCCAGAAGATGTTCCCTTTCGTTCTGGCGCTCGACCAGTTATGGGCGGTATCTCCGTTCCTGCTGACCTCGAAGATCGGGATCGGCACCGCCTTCGCGGCCTGCGCGGCTCTGCTCTACGTGCCATTTTCCGAGCGCACCCTGATCCGCATGGCGTATGTTAGTAAGCGGTTGAGCAGCTAGTTTTTCAATCGATCTTTCCGGGCGCGCGATTTCCGGTGGACTGATCCGTGGAACCAATCTCACCAATCCGTCGTATCTTCGTCTAAACACGCCGAAGCAGGAGTGCGCCCTCGCCCAGCCGGAGAAAGCGTAATCTGGAGAAACCTATTATGAAACGCATCACGGTAAGTCGTGTGTGGTTTGCAATTCTGACCCTCACGCTCGCAGCCGCCCTGCCAGCGCGCGCGGACGAATGGTCGAAAACTTTCAATCTCACCGGCAAGCCCGATCTGCGCGTGGAAACGTCTGACGCCAATATCCGCGTCAACACCTGGGACCAGAACACAATCCAGGCCACGGTCACCACGGTCCGCTACAAGATCGGCGACGACGGCATCAAGATCGAAGAGCACCAGACAGGCGACGTGGTCGAGCTGGATGTGCACTACCCGCACCCTCACGGTTTCACCATCGACTGGGGCCAGCGCCGCGTCGACATCATTATTCATATGCCGCGCGAGGGCAAGGTCAAGCTGCGCACCGAAGATGGCAAAATCGAAATCGCCGGCTTCAAGGGCGAGATGGACTTGCATAGCGGAGATGGATCCGAAACCCTCGATGCGGTCGATGGCAAATTGCACGCCACCACCGGGGACGGCCACATCCGCGCCAATGGCCGCTTCGACGAGCTTGACTTGAAGACCGGCGATGGCCACGTCGAAGTCCGCGCGGCAGCGGGCTCGTCGCTCAACACAAGCTGGAGGCTCGAAACCGGCGATGGCAACGTCACGCTGGAAATTCCAGGAAACATGGCCGCGGATGTCGACCTGCACACCGGCGACGGCCACATTGACCTCGACATGCCGGTCGCAACTCAAGGCCAAATCCGCGAGAACGAAGTTCGAGGAAAGCTGAACGGCGGCGGGAATCTGATGACGATCCGCACCGGAGATGGTTCGATTCATTTAAGAAAGGGATGAAACGAGCTTCCGTTTTTCGCGTCCGTGAATGACTCGCGTTATACTCTTGGGTCTCACCGGTTTCGATTTCATAACAGGATTCGTTCGCTCTTCTGCAGCTGGAAAGCGGACTAGAAAAGGTCCCATGGCAAACCTACGCACCGGCTTTGTTGCGCTCGCTCTCAGTTTTTGTTTTTCCCTCGCCAACGCGCAGCAACCTGCTGCCGCCAAATCTGAGCCGGTGCTCGACGTTTCATCCATGGATCAGACCGTGGACCCGTGCGTGGATTTCTTTCAGTATTCCTGCGGCGGCTGGATCAAGAACAATCCGATTCCGGCGGATCAATCGAGCTGGGACACCTACTCCAAAATGCAGGACGAGAATACGGCGCGCTTGCGCGGCATTCTCGAAGAAGCGGCCGCCGCTGGCTCCGGACGCGACGCCGTCACGCAAAAAATCGGCGACTACTACGCTTCCTGCATGGATGACAAGACCGTGGACGCAGCCGGCATCAAGCCCCTGCAAGCGTACCTGGACGCGATTTCCGGCATGCGCACGAAAGCGGATCTGGCGCAGGTCGCTGCAGACGCGGCCTACACCTCACACTACCGGCGCAGCACGTTGTTTTTCTTTAGTTCGGACCAGGACGCGAAAGATTCTACCCAGGTGATTGCGCAGGCGTTCCAGGGAGGCCTGGGCCTTCCCGACCGCGACTACTACTTCAAAGACGATGCAAAATCGCAGGAGCTGCGCAAGCAATACGTGGCGCACGTGCAGAAGATGTTCGAGCTGCTGGGCGACAAGCCAGAGACTGCCGCTGCGGAATCGCAGACCGTGATGCGGATCGAGACTGCGCTCGCCAAGGGATCGATGACGCGTGTGGATATGCGGGATCCGCAAAAGCTTTACCACAAGATGACCGCGGCCGAACTTCAGACTCTGGCTCCGAATTTTCAGTGGGGCGGATATTTCAGCAAGGCCGGATTGCCCGCGCTGGCCAGCCTGAACGTAGCCACACCGGATTTCTTCAAAGCGCTGAGCGAACAGATCGACAAAGAAGGTCTGACGAACTGGAAGATCTACCTGCGCTGGCACCTGGTGCACGCCGCAGCTCCGCATCTTTCGTCCGCCTTCGTGAATACTGATTTCGAGTACTACGGGAAAACGCTGCAAGGCCTACAGCAGATCGAACCGCTCTGGAAGCGCTGCTCGAAGAATGTCGACACCCAGTTGGGCGAAGCGTTGGGCCAGGCCTACGTTACCAAGTATTTCGGCCCCGAGGCCAAGCAGCAGGCGCTCAAGATGGTGAAGGAAATCGAAGCAGCCATGGAGCAGGACATAAACTCGCTGCCGTGGATGAGCGCTGCCACCAAGCCGCGCGCGCTCGAGAAATTGCATGCCGTGGCCAACAAAATCGGCTATCCCGACAAGTGGCGCGACTACAGCAAACTGGAGATTATCCGCGGCGATGCCATGGGCAACGTTCTGCGCGCCGATCAATTCGAATTCAACCGCCAGCTCGCGAAGATCGGCAAGCCCGTCGATCGCGGCGAGTGGGGCATGACTCCGCCCACGGTAAATGCGGAGTATGACCCGCAGCTAAACGATATCAACTTCCCCGCGGGCGTGCTGCAGCCGCCGGCGTTCGATCTCACTTCTGACGCCGCGCCGAACTACGGCGATACCGGCGGCACCATCGGCCACGAACTGACTCATGGCTTTGACGACGAAGGCCGCCAGTTCGACGCGCAGGGCAATCTGCGTGAGTGGTGGACTCCCGACGACGAGAAAGAGTTCGTCAAGCGCGCGTCCTGCATCTCCGACCAGTATTCCACTTACACGATCGTCGACGACATCAAGATCAACGGAAAGCTCACCCTCGGCGAAGACATCGCCGACCTGGGCGGCCTGATTCTGGCGTACATGGCGTGGAAAGAAGATACAAAAGCGCAATCCCTGCAGCCCATCGATGGACTCACGCCCGATCAGCGCTTTTTCGTGGGCTACGGCCAGAGCTGGTGCGGCGCAACCCGGCCCGAAACCATGCGCATGCGGGCGACGGTGGATCCGCACTCGCCGGAGAAATACCGCACCAACGGCGTCGTCTCCAACATGCCAGAGTTCCAGCAAGCCTTTCACTGCAAGGCCGCATCGCCAATGGTAAATGCGAATCGCTGCAGAGTCTGGTAGAACACCGGCATTTTCAAAACGCATTGTTTTTACGAAAACAAATGCAGCCAGATTTCTAATCGAGTCGGCGATTGGATGATTACCTGCAGGATGATTGCCGGCAAAAGGAACTCGCGGGGATTGCACCTCGAGAACCTACTGCTGCTCCATCTCGCCTTTGTCGGGGTTGTAGTAAAAGCGGAAGCGGAGAGCGAGATATTGTCCCCCGAAGTCGGTGGGCAAGGGCGGGAACGGATCCGATGCGGTGATTCCGCCCCACGCTGCGCGGTCGAGAGCAGTATCGCCGGAAGTGGCCACCAGCTTCATTCCTGCCACTTGTCCGTCCTTGGTGATGGCGAACTCAATCGCCAACTTCCCCTTTTTCATCTCGGCGGACGGGGGAATAAGGTGATACCAGTTCTCCCGCACGTCCTGAAGAATGCGTTGGATGTAAGGACCAAAATCGACACCCTGGGTGTCGCTGAGAATATCGAGCGCTCCCATTGGTCGCCCTCGCGCCCCGGTATTCAGGCCGAAATCGCCTTCCTGCCCGCCTTGTCCCGCGGCCCGTGAAGCCGCCGCGGCCTCGGCCGCTTGTTGCACCGCCGAACCCGCCGTCATGGTGCCAGCATATTTGGCGAAATCATTCACCCGGCTGTTCGGCCGGACGGGAGTTTGCAGTCGGGCGACCTGATTGGGATCGCTGGGGGGATGCGTTCCTTGCTGGCTCGGCTCCGCTTGTGGTTGATTCTGCGCCATCGCCGGCGGTTGCTGCGCGGCCGGTTGCGGCGCTCGTGGACCAGTCAATCCCGGTGCTCCTGGCGGAGGAGTCGCCAGAATCTTGCGCAGTTCCTTGGGATCGAGATGGCGCGACATCGCGATCCGATCCTTATCGGACATCACGTTGGTCTTGGGCCTGGGCGCCTTCTGCAAGTCCGAAGGCAGCGCGAGAAAAGTTACGTCCTTGCCGTTGGTCAAATCTTTTTGCGACACCACCACCAACGGGTGCCACGGAAGGTATTTCTCGATCAGCTTGAAATTCCACGCCACTATGAAGAGGAGCAGGTGAGCGATGATCGAGATCCAAGCCGCTTCCCGACGCCGCGAACGAGACAGATCGTCCTGCAACTGAATCAGCAGATGGGGAACGTTCACATCGGGTACGCGATAGGCAGTCTCCCAATCACGCACGTCGTAGAGCCCAAGTTGCTCCGGCTGCGGCTTTTCGGGCGGGGCGACCGGGTCCTGAAATGGAATTTGCGTGATCGGCATGCGCTGGGACTAGCTCGTCTGGCTCGTTAGACTGCGATTCCCCCCTCAACGTTGCATCCGGCCTTCAAGGCATGGCGCAAGCCAAGGGTTAGGACCAAGTATTTCTTATTTTCGCATCTTTCGCTGGATTCTCCCACCAGCAAATGGCCCGCGGCTTCGCCGTGTAAACATTTGTAAAAGAGCAGCCGGATCAGCCACTTGCGAAGAACCTGGGGCTGATCAGGACGGCTTCCCGGTGACGGGGAGATTCACGCTTTGTCCGTGCCGGCGGATGGCGTCGACGATGTCGAGGGCCAGGGCGAGCGCGCGGTGGCCGTCTTCCAGGGGTACGGCTGGCGTGGAACGCTTCTGCACCGCGCGCAGAAACGATTTCAGCTCCGCGTGCAGCGGTTCCTCCGAAGCCACTGGCGGTTTGCTGACCGCAATCTGAGGATTCACCGAGGGGGTTCCGGCCGCGCTTTGCCTAGCGCTGTTCTGTCCAGCGTCATTCTGTCCGACCGTGAACACCAAAACCTCCTGGCGCCCGTAGTCGAGCGAAATGTACTGGCGCGGCTGAAAGAAGCGCAGCTTGCGCACCCGCTCGGTGGAAACTCGGCTGGCAGTAAGGTTCGCGACGCAGCCGGATTCAAATTCCAGCCGGACGCTCGCGATGTCCACTTTGCCGGAAAGAATGGGCAGACCAACGGCGCGAACTTCTTTGACCGGAGATTTCGCAAAAGCCAGCACAATATCCAGATCGTGAATCATCAGGTCGAGGACCACATCCACATCGAGCGAGCGCGGCGTAAAAACGCTGAGCCGGTGCACCTCGAAAAACATGGGCCGGGTCAACAGCGGCGTGGTGGCGCGCACGGCAGGATTGAAGCGCTCCAGGTGGCCAACCTGGGCAATGCGCTTGTGAGTAGCCGCCACCGCCAACAACTCATCTGCTTCTACAAGCGACGCGGCCACCGGCTTCTCGATCAGAACGTCGACGCCTTTTTCCATCAGTTCGCGCGCGGTCACCAGATGTTGCGCCGTGGGAGCAGCCACGGAAGCAGCCTGGATCTCACTGTGCGTGGTCAGCATTTGGCTGACAGAGCCGAACGATCGGCATCCAAATTCGCGGGCCACGGCATCGGCCCGGTTGACATCGGGATCGACCACTCCCACCAGGCGAACGGCTTCCCCCTGCTGCTCGAGTTCCTTGTAAACGCGGGCGTGGTTGCGCCCAAACACGCCGACCCCAACCACCGCGACCGAAATCGAACTCGGCGATGACAGAAGAAATCCTCAACGGCCAGTTGCCGGGAAAGATTGTAAACGCAATGCTGGGAAAGAGCATCTGGATAACGGACCTGTAACATCACAGAAAGCTGGCGCAGCCGAGCCACGGCTGCGGAAAGCTGCGAGAGAAAGGATTCCGCCGCCCCATGAGAACCATCGCCCTCCTGACCATTTCAAATATTTTCATGACCTTCGCCTGGTACGGACATTTGAAGTATCGCAACGTACCGCTCTACAAAGTGATTCTTATCAGCTGGCTGATCGCATTCTTTGAATATTGCTTTCAGGTCCCGGCCAACCGGATCGGCTCCTATGAGTTCAGCGCGGTCCAGCTCAAGACCATCCAGGAAGTGATCACGTTGGTGGTCTTCTCCGTATTCTCAGTCCTCTACCTCGGACAATCGATCCGCTGGAACCACGTGGCAGGATTCGCCATGATCGTAGGCGCGGTAGCGCTCATCTTCAAGCAGTGGTGAGTCGTAACAACGAACTTCGTAATCGCAAAGGTTCGTTTAAACGATCAATGGTTAGAAGCTGCCAGTAAAACACGATGGCGGCTCGTGCTGTTTTGCTGGCCCCTGATCCCTGGCCCCTGGCCCCTGCGCTTCAACTCTTCACTTGGCGCGAGCTTTCGCCTTCTTCAAAATCGCAATCTGCCCCGCATGATAGAGCTCGTGTTGCGCCATGCCGTGCAGCATGTGAGAGAAATCGTAGCGCTTTCCCGGCACGCGGTCGCGAAGGCGAGAGTCGGGTAAAGCCACAACGGTTTTAACCAGCGCCCGATGAGTGCGCGTCATCTCGGCCACCGCTTTGCGCCAGGCCGCTGGCGTGGGATTGGCGACGGGCGGAAAATTCTCAGCGCCCTCAGGCTGGCATTTCTCTCCGCTCAACCGGACGAGGGCCGCTCCGTCCCAAGCCGCGACGTGTAGAACCAGTTCCCAAATGCTGTGGACGTCAGCCAGTGGCTTGGCCGCAGCCGTGGCAGCGTCAACGTCGGCAAGCAGTTCGAGCAGAGCCGGTCCGTGCCACGCGTTGCCATCAAACGCGCGGCTAAGCTGGTCGGCAATGCGGGCGGGTTCAGCCAACGCGGCCACAGGCTTCCTCTTCATTTCGTAACCTCTCCTTGCGCTGAATCGGCAACCACCGCAATCTCGCCCGCGTTCGCCGCCTCGAGAATCGTCTCTCCATCCAGCAGCAGGCACTTTCCCGCATCCAGCGCCAGGCACGTCGCGCCGTTGTCGCGCATCACTTCAATCGTCTTCACCCCGATCACGGGCACGTCGAAGCGCATATCCTGATTCGGTTTCGCGATCTTCACCACGGTAAGCGCACGGTTGAGAGTGGACGCTTCGCCTTCGAGCGAACGCATGATCTGACCAGCGCGTTCAATGGCACCATCGGTCCCTTCCATGGCCTCCACCGCTACGCACGCCGCGTCGGCAATCACCACCGTCTGCCCAATGTCGTGCCGCGCCAGGTCCCGCGCCACGCCGCGCCCGTAATCGATGTTCTTGCGTTCCTGATCCGTGGGAGCACGCCGGCTCAGCACACCCGGTTTGACCAGCAGCGGCTCCAGCAGCCATGTGGAACTCTCGAGCCCAATGCCCTCGTCCGCCAAAACCTTCGCCACGGCACCAAGTAAAGAATCCGTATTGCGCGTGGTCAACGACAGCAACAGCTTCGCCAGCCGCCAGTCGGGACGAATGCTTGAAAAAATCTGCTTGTGCCGGACTTGTCCCGCCATAATGGCCCGGTGCACGCCCTCGCGCTGAAGAATTTCAATCAGCTTCGAGAGTTCCCCGAGCGAAAACCAGTGAACTGCAGCCGCACCACGCGATTCAATCTCCGGAAAAGTCTCTTCCTTAATGGCGGCCACAACCACCTCGTATCCCTGCGCGCGCGCCGCGTCGAGCACGAGAAATGGAAACTTGCCGTTGCCAGCGATAAGCCCAAGACGCTGCATAAATAAGTTGCCAGTTGCCGGTTGTGAGTTGCCAGTCGGCAACCCAACAACTCTAGATTGAACCGATTAGACCGTTCAGAATCCTTCCTACTTCCGCTGATAACTTAAGGAGACGTTTTGTCTCCTCCGGCGAAACATACTGCAATCTACCCACGAGCAAAATCTGGGTTTCTCAAGCAGCGAACCACGAGCATGGACGAGAAACTGCTTGAACTCTCCAGGCGTCAGTCGACTCTGGCCCTCAGCGATGTTGCTCGGTACGGACACCACGGCGCGACGAAGCTGACTCCTCAGCCCAGACAACTCGTCCTTGGGAAATCCGCGAGTAGCCTTATAAGTCTCTTCGGCGAGATCCATAGCCTTCCGCCATGCAATGAGGTCTGGATACGAAAGCCTCACGCCCGCCTCCTAAAAGTTTGTACCGGCAACTGACAACTGGCAACTGCTACTTAATCACTCCCCGTTCCGAAGATTCGATAAACCGGATCAACAAGTCGACATCCTCCCCGCGATCCGCCTCCGCCTTGAGCTTTTCCAGCGCCTGCG
>Ga0210393_10002740_pt1 | contig 14354 bp, 16 predicted proteins | sample IncBWC27OmetaG_FD_160068 | JGI IMG/M metagenome (GOLD analysis project Ga0210393, IMG submission 160068) | Forest soil microbial communities from Barre Woods Harvard Forest LTER site, Petersham, Massachusetts, United States - Inc-BW-C-27-O ... | reverse complement strand
ATGGCCATGCCAGAGTTTGTGCTGATTTGCACCGGCTTCAGACGGGTGAGCGCATCCAGAATGTACTCTAGCTCCTGGGTGCCGGCCCAGATTTTTCCCTCGTGCACCGTGCGGATGCACCTTGATAGCGCTTTGAAGGAGTCGGCTCGGCAGAAAATCCCGCGAGCACCGGCGCGGAACGAAGCAATGACGGAGTCTCGCATAATGGAATGAAGCATCATAATCCCAGCGGTTTCCGGATGATTCACGCGAAGCGTTTGAAGCACCTTAAATCCGGTCTGAGATCCATCCTCGAGATCCGGGCTGACCAGGGCAACGTGCGGTTTGTAGATGTTCAGGCTTCCAATGGCCTCGCCGGAGTTGGTGGTTACCACTACCACATCGAACTGGTTGCGACAGCGCCTCAAAGCAGTGGCCATCAATTGCCCTGCCATGTGATCGCGATCCGCAATCAGAACGTCAATTCGCGTGCCGGCCAAATTCATCGAGTAACACCTTTCGAGGGACTAATTTCGGGACAACCCACCTAACTCGCCGCTGATTAAATTCTTCATCCTGAAGAGTCGACACACTTCAAACCGACCACCGATATGCGATTTACCATTCCGAGATTACTAAGGCTCACGAGAAGTGGACCGTTCTCAATCAAGGCGATTTGTGGTTTATGCTGAACACGCGATTAAGGCCAACGAAATTGCACAGTTTGTTCCACCATTCGAAACCAGGCTTTCTTACCTGTAGAATCGTCCTCAATAGGTACACTCACCGTGATACATCACGCTTTGCCTAGTGAGATTCTGGAGCAGCCCCGATGCCATTCGGGACTTTTTTCTTTTTCTAAGTGAACCATAATCGTGCAGATTGCGAAGTTCCATGCGCTGCACCAAAGCCACCATCAGAGGTTCTGGCCCGGCGAATCTGCCTGCCTCAGAAAGCAGAGCGTTTATGAGCTCGCTAAAAAGGCTTACCACCCTAGATCTCTTCGGCATTGAAGAGTTTGGTTGGTCCAGATTCATCAACTTGCGCTCTGGATAGGCGTACCATCCGTCCGGGATAGGTCCTGTGGATCGAAATGGCATCGACGACCTGACCCCGTGATTGTCCACTGACCGTTGCATGACGCGAGCCGCGCATGCGCCGCTTCGAGCGCAGCTGGTCCATCCGCTCTTTTTTCAATACTCCCCGCCCTTGAATGAACAGGCTGCGGTGAATGGTTTCGTGGGACACGCGCCCTATTCTTCCAAAGGAGGCGCGTAGCCTCGTCAACCGGCCGACGACGTTTCGCACCATTTTGCGTTTCTGGCATCCCCGCGCGCGCGTCGGAGTAGCGATGGGTGCTGGCACAGATGTCGCACGCGAAAAGCGCAAATGTCGTCTTGATTGGCAATGATTTGTCGAAGCTGTTGAGACCCTCAGGATCGCTCGGCGTTGCCACCGCACCATCATGCAGAACTTTGTCGGAACGCTGGTCGTGGACAGTATTGGTGTCAGCTTGGCTGCCTTTGGCTTTCTCAATCCGCTTCTAGCTGCTTTCATTCACGTTTCTTCCAAAATGACCTTCATTTTGAACTCCGCAAGACTCCTTCCGCCCATTTCGTCTGCGAAGAAGCTTGTTCTCGGATTCATTTCCCAATCGTCTGTCGCACGCGAGTAGAGAAATTGTATGGATCAGACCAACAAATTCTCGCTGGTAAAAAGCGACTTGTCATCGGGCACGTCATGGTCTGCCAAGGATGCTGCTGCGGGAACACTGCCAATGGCCGGCCTTCCGTTCCGGCGGACTGGCTCAAGACGGGGTGGCGGGCAAGAGGCTTGCTGAAGCGCGTTCAGCTAACCATCAGTGGATGCCTGGGACCATGCGACCTTCCAAATGTGGTTACCATTTCGAACGACAGCGGGACACAATGGCTCGGGGGAATAACAGAATTCGACCAGTACCGAGCCATCGTCGATTGGGCCAGTCGTTCCAGAGATGCAGGTGAATTGCTCCCTCTTCCCAAAGAATTCCGGCTGCACACCCTCCATCCATTCCGCTAACGCAGGCCCGATGACGTATAGAAGGTACCCGCAGAGGGGACCCATTCGATTCAACATACCCCTGGCGCTCCCGGCTCCTTGTAACAGATGGTAGTAACGGTCGGAGGAAGAGCGAATCAGATTCCGGGGAGGGTGAATGACTGGCAGAGATACGTCGCTAGCGACAAAAATCCATCAAACGCAAAACCGGAACTTCGGTAATTCTTGGTCTGAGTCCGAACGCCGTAAGCGTGGCATCCCTGACGTAGTAGCCGCGTCCATCCAACTCAAATATCCAGCGCCCACCAATCAGACGCGCACGCCTAGCGAGATGCTTCGCAACAACACGGACGGGATAGGCGAATTCGGTTTCGCTGTCGTCCGCCCGAAACACCTCAACCCGTTCAGGGATTTCGATTTCTGCGGTATAAAAGCCCAAGGTTGCCATTCGCAATAAATACCCCCAGGCATTCGGAGTGTCAAGATTCGGCCTGTGCCAAGCGATTCCGACCCGACGCCAACTTTTGAGCGACGGAGAACAGAATCTTGCGGTCTTTGTCCCCTGCTTTGCTGAGGCACTTTCTAAGTTTATGAAGGTAAATCGCGTCCTTGCCCTTGCTTCCCCACAAGATGTCGTCTGAGGTCTTTCGCTTCAGAAGATTCGAGACTTGAGGTGGTTTTTCGCCATCGTAAAATAGCTGGTAAAGCGGCACTTCCAAAGCCCGCGCCAGCTTCTCCAATGTCTCGACGGCCGGGACTGTGTGGCCATTCTCAACGCGGGATATGTAGCAGCGCAGCAGTCCCGTTCTCTTTTCGATGTCTCCTTGCGACAGCTTCTTGTTCTCGCGCAATTCTCGTAGTCGGTCGCTGATCACCATTCTTGTGTCTCCTTGTGGGCAATCCTTGAACGTCATTCTGTACGAAAGTTGAGGTAATTTTCGGTGCGGTCAAGGCTACCGGGCGTCCCCGACGATTGTCGAACCTTCGCGCGGCCTGGACGATCGAACCGTCGCGGATGGCGAGATCGTCACGCTCGACGACTATGGGCGCCCGATCTTCAATTTGCTCCAGAATTTGACCAGCGAGGCGGGCCGCATCCGAGATTTTGTGTTTGACCTTCTCTGTTATGACAACTGCGATCTTATGGGTCTGCCGCAGCTGGAGAGGCGCGACATGTTTCGATCTCTCTTACCACAGACACCATTTGTTCGGCCGGCGCCTCGACAAAGTGTGAAATCTTGACCCAATCGCCGTCGAGCTTGATGTTCTTCTGTGTACCCGACGATTCCTTCCAACCGCTGGTTTCTACAAACTTCGTTCTTCAAATGAGATGAATCGCAACTACACAGATGCCTTCGCGAGCGCTGCAACTTCCTCTGGAGTCTCTTTCACCCACCGAGGGCGTCCATCGGCCATCTGAATCTCCGTCGTATTTTGGCCGACGACGACCGCAACGATCTGGTCCGTGTTGATAAACACAACTCCGGCTCCTTCTCCTACCTCGTTTGTCTTGCCGAGTTTGATTAGCATGGTGACTTCGTTCAGCGATTTCAAACTCACGACAAACAAAAATTAAGGGCGCATCAGCGATTAAGCTTTTGCGCCCTCTTTTGATTGATCCGTAAAGTTTTTACGCTTCCCGGTTCAACCTGGCGTGAAGATAATCCCGTCGTTCATTGTCGTCAACCGGAATCTCGGTGCGTGTCTGTGACAATCTGTGGACGACTGTGCAAAATTACCAAGCCGGTGTCACAGCCATTTCGCAACGCCGCCGTGGTGAGAGCACGTTCCCTGTCGAGTATGGCTGAAGCTGTAGCTCTTGTCCCGACATTGTGCCGTCGCTCCTTTCGGAGCACTGGAACAAGTCTCTGGCCTTTTGACCGTCTCTCCTTTGCTGTTCACGTAAGTGCCATTGTCCGTGCAGTTTTTGTCCTTATCCTTATCCTTCGCCTGGCTCGATTGGCCCTTGTCGCTGGAACCCGAACTTGGGGCGTTCTGCGATGCTGTCTGATTGTGGGGAGCACTGCCTTGCGCAAATAAGAACAACGACAAAGCCAAAATACACAAGAAGTTTCGTCGAGAGCGCATCTCCATTTTCCTTCCGACCTAGCCGTTAGACACGGGCATAGTAAGATGCTTTGGTTCGGTTCTTGAAATCACTGAATATACGACCGGAATGCCTCGATGATCTCTGACGCCGCAATAGCGAAATTTAGACCTTCGTATCCACTCACCTTGAAGCTGGTGACGCCAATCACCAGACCTGTTCTTGTCAAAAGAGGGCCACCACTGTTGCCCGGGTTGATCGTCGCATCCAATTGAACATAGGTGACGCCGTCCTTCGCACTTCTATAAGCACTGATGATTCCCTTTGTGACGGTATTCGAGAGGCCAATGGGGTTCCCTATTGCGTAGACTTCTTGACCGACCCGCGTCTGGGCTTGATCACCAAACCTCACATAGTGGCACCCGTGAACGCCCACCGTCAATAACGCCAGATCGCGTCGCGTGTCACGTGCTAGGACCTGACCGATGAAAAGCTTCTTCGTGGAGTTCTTCACCACGATGGTTTCCGCGCCGTTCACGGCGTGATTGTTGGTTACCACCAAGCAGCCTGGAGTGACGAAGAAGCCGAGAGCGGAGGGTAAATGAGGGTGCCTAGTAAAATCATCCGTAGCAAGGATTCCATTTGATCTCCGGCAGCGCTTATCAGAAGTTGAGCAGATGGCATTTGTTCAACTTATGAAGACACAGCACTTGTTTTTGGTTCTACGTCTACTGCTCCGCTAGGTAAGCATCAGACGCTCGAGATCGGAGTTTCTTTTGTATGCGGCCCTCCCCTGCGACGCGTGAGGTAGGTTTCCAGGATGGCGTCGAGCTCCTGCGAACGGATTGGTTTGCTAAGATACCCGTCCATACCCGCCGCGACACAGCGTTGCTGATCACCTTTCATGGCGTGAGCTGTCAGAGCGATCACCGCTTGGCGGTCGCCGCTAATTTGTTCCTTCTTACGAATCAACGCCGTCGCCTCCAGGCCGTCCATCTCCGGCATCTGCACATCCATGAAGACCAGGTCAAAAACGTCCTCCTCCAGCGCCGAAAGCGCTTCTCGCCCGTTTGCGGCAACGACCACGCGATGTCCTCTCTTCTCAAGTAATCGAGCCATCAGCCGCTGGTTCACTGCGTTATCCTCCACCAGAAGTACGCTCAAGAACTTTGAAGGATCGCGGCCGTCTTCCAGAGAGAATCGAGTGATCAAGGGAATCACACCATCCTCCTCTTTTGCGCCCAGCGCTCGCGCGATGGCCTCCCGCAACTCAGATTGACGGACGGGTTTTAAGAGGTACGCTGTGATCCCCAACTCCTTACATCGCAAGGCGTCGCCTCGATGACCTGCTGAAGTGAGCATCATAATTGTTGCAGTGGTCATGTGGGGGCTCTGTCGAATCCGCTCGACTAGAGCGAATCCGTCCATCATGGGCATGTGCATATCCGTCAGTATCAAACCGTATGGAGTCCCAGCTTCCAGAGAAATAGCTAATTGCGCCAGAGCTTCTTCACCACCTTCGACCGAGGTTGGATTCATATCCCAACGCTTCAACATACCTTCTAGAATCCCACGGTTGGTATGGTTGTCATCGACAACCAGGACTTTCATGCCGTGTAGCATCTCTGGTGGCGCAATCATTCCAACTTTGACGGCTTGCCCATCAGTGACTCCCAGCCGGATTGTGAAGTGGAAACGCGCCCCAGAATCGGACCCGCTCTCGACCCAGATTTTTCCTCCCATCATCTCAACGAACCGGGTCGAAATCGTTAGTCCTAAACCTGTACCACCGTACTTCCGCGTTGTGGAGGTATCGGCCTGCGTAAAGGCTTCAAAAATTGACTTGTGCTTTTCTGGCGGGATGCCGATTCCGGTATCCGATACCGTAAACTGCAGCATGCGCTGCGCGCCCTCCATTTCCAGGGCTTTTACGCTGAGGGCGACTTCGCCTTGGCTGGTAAATTTTATGGCGTTTCCAACCAGGTTAACCACGATCTGGCGCAGGCGACCTGCGTCTCCCTGAACGGCCTCTGGCACTTCGGGAGCCACCTCACACAAAAGCTCCAGCCCCTTTTCGTGTGCTCGCAGTGCAAGAGTTTTAAGCGTTGCTTCCAAAGAGTCGCGCAGATTGAAATCCGCCACATCCAGATCAATTTTCCCGGCTTCCATCTTGGAGAAATCAAGAATGTCGTTGATCACCGTAAGCAAAGAATCAGCCGACATTTTGACCGTGTCCAAATATTCCCGTTGCTCACGGTTTAGCTCGGTATCCAGAACCAGATCGGTCATCCCCATCACGCCATTCAGAGGCGTACGGATTTCATGGCTCATGTTAGCTAGAAACTCGCTCTTGGCGCGACTGGCCGCTTCCGCAATTCCCTTGGCCTGTTGCAGGCCACGATCTTGGAGCTGTATTTGCCCTAGCATGTAGTTGAAGCCGTCGATCAACTGGCCGATCTCGTCTTCCCTGTGCTTTATTGCCCGAATGGAATAGTCCTTTTCGCTCGACACTGCCCGAGTGACTTGCGCAAGTTCTCTAATGGGTTTTGAGATGGAACGCTGGAGCAGAGAGGACAACAATAAGGCCACTGACAAAGAACCCAGCGCCACAACCACCAGCATCACTGCGTATTGTCGGTGCCGCTCCCGCACCTCCGTGAGGTCATAGCGAACGTACACGGTTCCAATTTTATCTCCCGTCAGGACGATGTTGCGAAACACAATTAGGTGCCGATCTTGGAACTGACTTCCGGCATCTTGAGCCGGTGGCGGAAGGAACAGTGCTGACCCGCTATCTCGTTGGTACTTGGCGAAGACCGCGCCCTGCCGATCATAAATGCAAGCCTCGGAGATTTGCTTCTTGGAGCTCAATGCACTAAGTACATCTTTCGCTGAATTAGCATCCTGATAAGTAAGGGCTCCGGTACTGTTCGAGCCTATGATTTCGGCTAGAGTGGCCACATCCTGCACTTTCGCGATCCGAAAGTTGTAAGAGTCATAGCTAATGAATGCCGCACAAGCCAAGGCTAAGGCCAGACTGCTTGCAGCCATATTCATCAGCGTCAACCTACTGCGGATGGAAAGGGCACCCAAGGAACGCATCAGGGCTTGCCTCGAGGTGGTTCTCCGCTGAGCAGACGCGCTACAGCGATCACCTTGGAGCTAATTTTCAGCCGGGCTCGCACCGCAGCGTCCAAGTTGATTTCAAGCCGCACTTTGTTTCCTTCAACAAAGAAATTGATCATTCCCCCCGATTGTGCAAATCCATTCGTTTCACTGACCGTCAAGATCGGCAATCCCTTGACCCTTTCAAGAATCTGTAGCACATGGCTTTCTTGCGAAGAACTGACGAACAGAATTTGACAGATTCTTGGATCCTGTCCTTCCTTGAAACGATGGACGATCACGGCCCTTCCGTTAACTGTCTTTCCAATGGCAGTCTCAGTTAGCAATTCGGTGACGGGGTTATCGCCTAGGATGCCAAGCTCAATCGGGGCTTCGGAGTCTGCGAATGCCTCGGGTGGCCATTCGACAAACTTCGTAAAGTTAAAAATAAAACCTGCTTTGATCTGTGCCTCGCTGAGCGTCTGGGATTGCGCTCTGGCTACCGTACCAGCGCACAGGAGTGAGCAGGCCGCGAACAGAATCAAGCGCAGGATTTTCGCCAGCGAGGCGGCGATCGCTGTAAAGTCAGAATATGCATTCTCGCGCAGTCTGAGTCTGAAGAGCATTCGGTTCCAACTCACTCAGAAGCGCCACGTTAACTTCCCATACCCGTTTCGTCCCACCTGAGTGGCATTTACAAAGCCCCCGGATCCAAACTCATAGTGCCTGGGATCTAGAAGATTCTGCACACCAACGCTGGTCTCCAGGTGCTCGGTGAGGTGCCACCCCAGCCGCGTGTCCACTCGCGCATAGCTGGGAAGTTCTGGCCCCACAAGTGTCCCCGTGTAGTACACCGCGCTGTCGAACTCCAGCCGGTGCGGCAAATTAATCTGCGAGCGCACTTGGTACGCATGCCGGGGAGTACTTCCCTCACTTTCGCTCGCCGTCTCGAAATCTTGACTGCCCGGTGCCGCGTGCAAATGGATCTCGAACAGTGAGTACCCCACGCTGACCATCCAGAAACTTGCAAGTTTCAACTGGCCGAACGCCTCGACCCCGTGCGTTTCTCCACTGATGTTGCTTCTCGTGATCGTGGGGATAACCAGGTGCTCGGGCGGCGGATCCGCTTCAAAAAAAGTGACGCCCAGCTCCTGGGTATGCCGGTCCGTGTAGTGGTTGTAAAACGTCGCTATATCGAAAGTAAGCCGCTTGCTGACCTGTCCCCGTACCCCCACTTGATAAGCTGCTACGCTTTCGGGAGGCAGGTGAGGGGTGCCGAAGCTGGAGATCAACGTTGGCACGCCGTTCGGCCCGGTGACTGCGTTCTCGTTCACCCGGATATCCGCGTCGAATCTCGAGGAATTCTCCGACGCCCGCGAAACCGCCACCCATATCGCATAATGCGGCCGGACGTTCCAAAGCGCGCGGGCGTTCGGCTGCAGGGCGAATCCGCTGTAATAATTATGTTCAAGTTTCGCTCCCACGGTTATCATCAGCCGTTCGGGCACGACCGTGATCTCGTCCTGCAGGAATGCTCCAAAAAGGTTGGTCGCTTGCGCCGTTGGATCGAAAGAAAGGTTTAGAGTGCCTCTCGTGTCGTCGGACGAGTATCGATAGTCTCCGCCCCACAGCAGATCGTGACGAGTGCCGGCGCGGAAGTGCTGTGCAAAATCCAGATCGATAGTGCGCCGGGTTTCCGCTAGCACATCCGTTTCGTTGCGGACGTCGCGCTCGTAATACATTTGTACCGTGGTGTCCAGGCGCTCGGAAGAAGCGCGATGCCAGCGGCCTAGAAGATCTCCTCCGTTCAAATCGGTCCGGCTGTCAAAGTTGCCTGTCGACGGTGGCGACAACGAGAGCAAGCCGGGCACCGACTGCCCCTCGTTTCCCTGGTACAAGTCACCCTGAATGGTTAGGTCGTCGCGACTCGAAAGTGTCATATCCGCTCGAAAGCCACTATGCACCAAGTGCCAGTCATCGTTGGACTCATTTCCCTGGGAATCCGTGAAGGCGTCTTGATGGAGGTACTTCGCAAAAACTCTATAATTACCGCGGTCACCAATCGGCCCCCCGTAACGTGTCAAGGCGATTTCCCCGTCCTGGCTCCCCGCGCTTCCACTCACCAGGCCTCCTTGCGTGTCTTTCGCCTTTTTCGTGATGATGTTGACCACACCATTCACCGCGTTGGCACCCCACAGCGTCGCTCCTGGCCCGCGAATCACTTCGATTCGCTCGATGTCTTCCAAAATCACGTCCTGCACATCCCAATACACTCCCGACGACAGCGGGTCGAATACGGTTCGCCCGTCAATCAGCACCAGCAGTTTGTCCGCGAGCACCTCGTTAAAACCACGCGCGGTAATGGCCCACGTACTCGCATTGATTTGTGCAACCGTAATACCCGGTACCATTCGTAGCAGCTCCGGAATGCTGCTGAGCCCCGAACGCCGGATGTCCTCCTGGGTGATCACGAACACCGCCGCCGCTGCCTGCGACAGCTTCTCCTCCTTCCGCGATACCGATGTAATCTCCGCGTTGGCCAATGTATCCAGGCTCAGGTCGCTCAGGTCCGGCTTCTCTTGCTGCGCCCAACTCGCGGGAGGGATCAAAACTATCAACAGCAAGGCTATTGTCGTGGCCATCGAAAGCCACTTATGAGCACACCTCTCTAGTAGAGAATTCGCTTTTGTGAGTGTTTGATAGGCTTTCAGTTTGTCCTACTCTGCACGAGTTACTAACCCAGGTATTGAAGGATAAGAACGACCAAGCACCTGAGGGATCCATGCAAAAGCGTGGCCACAAACTCAGCAAGCGAATGCCTTTAATCTTTAGTTTCAAGTCGTTACGGCCACCCAGAGAATTACGAAGCGAAAATCAGATTCAATGCGGCACTGGGCGTACCGAAATGAATCAGAGACCGTGCGTCGGCGAGCCGCCATTAGAGTTCTCCGATTGCTTGAGCGTCAGCAGAGATTTCAATCCAATTTAGTGCGGTCCAGAGAAAATCATTCGGGACTGACTTGGAGTTTGGTACGGCCTAAAGGAGTGAAAGGCCCTTACCTAGAGAAACAGAAGAACTGCATGATCAGCGTGCCACGAACCGGTATTATCAGGAAGGCTCAATTAGGTACCATTTTAACCGGGGCAAAGCTAGCAACGGAGAAGCGCCACCGTCGTCCGCGAATGTCCTTTCTCAATTCTATGCAGCCTAATCCCGATGCATTGGACCCGACTGTTACAGCCTCAACTTCCGATAAGTCGTGCCAGCTCAACCGGCCGGTGCAACACTATCTAAACTGCTAATCTGATATTGCCTATTCAATTGCGCTGGCGATTTCGCTTGCGACAATCTCTATGGGTACAGCAGCGTTATGACCCGCGCGGCATGTTGCTATCTTCCCCGCGTCCGCTAGCCTTTCCTCCGTCACTGCCTTACCTATCCCTGAAGCCATGCCTAAATATACTCTGACTGGAGATTCGCAGTTCTCTTGAGCGCACTTCAACTCGCAAGTGAGTAAACTCTCCCGTGGACTAGCCATGGGTTACGCGTGCTAACCCATTCAACGTCTTGTGCGGAATACGCGTACGCAAGCCCGCAATCCCTGGATACAAGAACGGGCTTCCAACTCCCAGTGGGCCAGCTTGATTGATTCGCGGATTCTGGAGGGTCAGGCATGGGAGGGGGATAAGCCTCCCCCAACAACTCTTGGGATTTTTACATCGCACCCCAGGCATCCAACACATGCGGAAAGCTTAACGCCAGGATGTTACTAGTTCAAGTATCATGTACAAGTTAAACATCGCCCAAATGTGAGGTAATATCGCTATGCTTTCAAGTCTCGATTAGTCAGATAACAGCGTTTATCGGGAGTTGAATCTTCGCAAACGAAGGGACTTGGACTAATCTCTGTTCCTCTTCCTGGTCAAGTCAATCTCTGTCCTCAGCCTTCGGCACTCTAAGTGGATGCAATCTTGCAACCAAGCCTGCGGGTTCGCATCGGCGTAGTAGTAGCGCGCTTTGAGGGCGACGCGATCGAGTAGTGATGGCAACATTCTGTCTCCGTCGATAGGGTTGAACCAATGCTGAATCGATGATTCGATCAGCTGCCGGTTTTCTTCGAACAAAGCTCGAATCGCATCTCGATCTTGCCTTCTAGCTGCCAACCGTAGCAAAGCCGATCGTGTTTTCTCGAACTCAAGCAGTTCGGGGCTCAGTGCCGTCGCAACCTTTTGTCGAAGGAAACTAAGCGAAAACAGCGCCTCGGCGATAGCAGCCCCTTCCCTGTCCAGAACTGAAGCTTCGGTCCTGTCTGCATATAATCTTCGATAAATCGCAGCAAGTGCGACATCAATTCGACGTCCCAGTTTTCCGGAGTCGGCTTCTGAAATTGCCCCCAGATAGGCGGCCGTCCAATCCCGGATTGGGGTCCACCCCGCAGCTTTGCAGCCATCCGGAAACAGAAAGGAGTGGTACTGGATCGGTAGAGGAGAACCGTTTATATGTTTTAGAATGTATGTTCCATCTTGCTCGCCGTGTCGGAGAAAGTCCTTGAATAACGCTGGTACATCTTCAAGCCTATAACTGATGTCATCGATCGTTTTGTTGAGAAATTCCGGCCGGGCGTAGCCTAGTAAGTCCAACACATCATCGGAACAATCCAAATATCGCCGGGATGAGTCGACGAAAACAATGAACCTGAAATCCTTCAGTTCCGGGTGGAAGTGGGTGAGCATGGGAATTCAGCAGAGAACTTGAGAGACGCTACCAAGTAGACCCGTCATTGGCAAGTCCAATTTGCTTTCTCTCCTAACCCGCGATTAAGATTTTCCCTGGCGCAACTTTCCCTTTTACCTACGTCGGAGTACTTGTTAATAAATTACTTGACATCATTAGACTCTAAAAGGATAGTACCTGCCTGTTAATGTACAAAGTCCCCGCCGCAATCAGAGTCCTTGGGAGGAGAGTTTGAGAAGACCTGACCTCTTCCGGAACACAGGTTCGTCCGTTCAAGTTGATTGGCTCGGATCGTTGCCCCCAGCACAACTCAAAGCATTCAAGACACACTGCAAGGAGGTTGAGTCCTGCTATGTCATCTTCTCCATTGAACTGAACGAGGCCATTACTCTCCGCGATGAAGGCTCAAAGATTGAATCCATTCAGGTGGGAAGACTCGCCTCCGACCTTTGCGATCAGCTGGCCGAAAACTTAGACATCATTTGCAGCTCTATGAGAGAACACTGTAAGGAATACGGAACCACGCCGAGTACTACGGCCCTTGATCCGGAATGCTTTTGTTGTCGGCGCGTACAGCGTTGGGCATTACGTAGCCGCACGCTAGATCGACTCCGGTGGTCCCGACATTCGCGGTTCGTCAGTAAGCTTTCTACTTTGAGCCGAATTGTCGCAGCGAGTTGTGCCCACTTTCGAAGAGCTACTATCAATTTGACAGCCGCGCAAGAGTTAGGTGGGGCGGAAAGTTCATGGGCCGAGATGGACGCTGCTCACTACGACCTAAACACCTGCCTCAGAGAATTGGTAGTGATGCTGAAATGCTTTCTCAGGGTATTGTCTGCTGATGATTTGGCGTTGTTCGAAATGACGTTATTGAGGCTCAAATCCTCCCGTCGAGAAGGATCAGCCTCCGTGATTGATTTTGCTTTCCATCCCTCATCGTAAATTTGACCCAGCTTGTTCAAAAAGTCAGCCTTCCATGATCATTCCCTGAGCGGTGACGGCGATCCAAATCACCTTGCGTTCCACCAGGTACTCAAGGCCATGCACGTCTAGCGCTTGTTTCGCCCACGACTTTGCCACGATGCTCTTCGCCCGATCCTCTGCTTCCTCCAGCGAGTGGGCGAGGATGTACACCGTCCCCGCCTCTTGCGCGGAGAGATTCTTATACATCACGTTTACCTTGTAGATGGCGGTTTCCAAAATAATGATCTCCGTCCAACGCGGAAACCTGCTTTCACACCTCGTCATCATTTCCCCAGATGTCGTTGCAGAGTTCCTGCACGACCCTCCGAAGGCTTTCACAGACCGGGCATCCGGAGCGCGTGTGTTGGTGCAGCGCCGAGAACGCGGCCGAATAGTTGCGCTCCGCGCGCCACACTTCGATTTCAACCAGTGTTCCCATCGAGCGAGGATAATCCTCAAAGCCCTGCTGTCGAGTCCGGCGCGTCAAGGCATCCAGGCATTTGTCAAACAACTGCTCATATTCCGCGCAAGATTGCACATTCGCAGGCAGAAGTTCTCTGATGTGCTCGCTGGTTGGCTCGTCTGGCAGCGAAGTTATGAGCGGCAGCGCGATGAAGAGTTCAAGGCGCATGTTTGCGCTAAACATCCGAAGCGGCCTGCCAAATCGTGATGGAGCCTACGCCCCTGCATGGTGAGCATTGAGCGCTGTGCTTAGCTCCGATTGCTTGACATGACGAGCACGCTTGCCAGTCGCCACAGTTATTCGCGCTTGAGTTGGCGCCTTTGCATCGTTCTCCGGCGATCGTTTTCCGTAACGCCCATTAACAAGGTGAGGTTGTATCCGGCATTCCCGCGGGTCGCTTCATGTCGTCGATTCTTTCAGTCCAGTAAGCTGCTAGGTTATTAGAGTTTCGCACGGTGATGCTTACTTGCTGCGCGTAGGTTCGCTTCAAGAGTGTTCTTTTGTTCGAGGGCCTCAATCGCGCAGAGCTTTCGGTCTAAGTGTGGTTCGAAGCATGTGGAACCTAAATGCAGATGGCAACACTCTCCCGGCGGCGACGCCACAAGTTGGACAGCGGACGGAGCACAACTCGCTGTGTGTGAGTTCCACCATTCTCATTTCGATATTCTGCGACAACCTCTGTCTGGAAACAGTTCGACCTTACCAGCGGACACCTCCGCGAAATCTCCGAAGGGCCAAAGGTTGTTGAGAAACGCTGAAAGGCGGCATCCTTATTTTATTTTCAGGTCCAAACTTTCCAGGAATGTGTTAGGGGCGCCTTGTGAGCGCCTCTTCTTTTCTAACGGTTGGACTTTTTTTAAAGACCAGCGAGTTGTTTCGCCGCTTCGTTTATCGTGGATGCCCGTGGTCGTCGTCCCAGTCGTGATCCGTGCGCCATCCGTGGGTTTCGACGTCCCACCATCTGTGACTGTGATTCCAACAATATTCCCGCGCTTCGTGCAGTTCGTGACGCGCATGTTCGGCTT
>Ga0210393_10002739_pt1 | contig 14359 bp, 12 predicted proteins | sample IncBWC27OmetaG_FD_160068 | JGI IMG/M metagenome (GOLD analysis project Ga0210393, IMG submission 160068) | Forest soil microbial communities from Barre Woods Harvard Forest LTER site, Petersham, Massachusetts, United States - Inc-BW-C-27-O ... | reverse complement strand
AGAGATCGTCCATCGCTCCCCAGACGTCGTGATCCTCTCGGTAGGCGAAGACTCGACTCGCGGGGCCGAGGCCTTGCGACGCGCCCCAGGCTGGCGCACGCTGCCCGCGGTTCGCAACGGTCACGTGGTGGGAGTTCCAGCCGATCTCACCAACCGTCCCGGCCCACTTTTCGGCGTGGCCGCGCGCGCATTTCGCGATGCCATCCACCCCGAGGCGCGCCCGCGATGACGCGCCGCGGCGCGCCGTTGCTGGTGCTCCTCACGCTGGTGATGCTCGCCGCGTTCGCCTTGAGCATTCGCGTGGGCTCGGTCACGCTCGACCTGCGCGCCGTGCTCACCGCGCTGACCGGCCATGGCGACGCGGCCACGGCAGCGATCGTGCGCGACCTTCGCTTGCCACGCGCCACGGCGGCCGCCCTGGTGGGGGCGGCGCTGGCGGTGAGTGGCGTCACGTTCCAAGCGCTGCTGCGGAATGCGTTAGCCGAGCCGTATGTCCTCGGCGTATCCGGCGGCGCCGCGCTCGGCGCCGTCGCGGCGATCGTCCTCGGCGGACTCACCGCGAGCCCCACGTCGATCTCCGCCGCCGCCTTCGCCGGCGCGGCCGCCAGTATTGCGCTCGTGCTCCGCGTCGCGGCCGGCGTCGGCCCGACGCTGGATACGCGCGTGCTGCTCTTGGCCGGTGTGGTCGTCGGCGCGTTCGCCAACGCTGGGATATTTCTCATCCTGTCGATCGCCGACGTCGCCGCGTTTCGGTCGGCGACCGGGTGGATGATGGGCAGCCTCTCGGGGTCCACATGGGCTGGCGCCGGAACACTCGCGGCATATCTGGTGCCGACGCTCGTGGTGTTGCTCGCCCTTGCGCGCCCACTGAACGCGCTCGCGATCGGCGAGGACACCGCCGCGTATCTTGGCGTATCGGTCGAGCGCACGAAGTGGCTGGCGTTCGGCGCCGCGTCGCTCCTCGCGGCCGCGGCCGTCGCCGCCGCCGGCATCATTGGGTTCGTCGGACTCATCGTCCCCCACGCCGCGCGCCTCGCCTGGGGCAGCGACCATCGCTTTCTGCTGCCGGCGTCCGCGCTCCTCGGCGCGACGTTTGTGCTCGTCACCGATACCGCGGCCCGCACCGTCGTTGCGCCGACCGAGCTCCCGCTCGGGGCCGTGACCGCCATCGTCGGCGTGCCACTCTTCGTCGCGCTCCTTCGCCGCCGCCGGTCATGACCGTCGCCTGGCTGTGTGATAGCGTGACGGTACGCTACCCTGGTGGACGCGCGCCAGCGGTCGACAATGTGTCGCTCGCCATCGCCGAAGGCGCATGCACGATCATCCTCGGCCCGAATGGCTCGGGGAAGTCGACGTTACTGCGCGCCCTACTCGGCCGTGTCCCGCTGGCGAGCGGGGCCATCACCTGCCTCGGCGCGCCGCTCGCCTCGTGGCAGCGCCCCGCGCTGGCTCGCGCGGTGGGCGTGGTGCCGCAGGGCGAGCACGAGACGTTCCCACTGACGACCCGCGCGCTGGTGGCGATGGGACGATATCCGCACTTGGGCCCTTGGCGTCGAGAGGGCGCCGAGGATCTGGCGGCGATCGATAACGCGATGGCGCGATGCGACGTCACGCAATTCGCCGAGCGAATGGTCGACACGCTCTCGGGTGGGGAAGGCCAACGCGCACGGATCGCGCGAGCGCTCGCTCAGGAGCCCCGCGCCCTGGTGCTCGACGAGCCGACCGCGTCGCTCGATCTCAAGCACGAGATGGAAGTGCTCGCGTTGCTCCGGTCGCTCGCCGCGAGCGGCACGACGATCGTGCTCGTCACGCACAATCTCAGCGTCGCGGCGCAATACGCGGATCGAGTGGTCCTGCTCGATCACGGGTCTCTCGTCGCCGAGGGTCCGCCAGCCGTGGTGCTGTCGCCTTCGCGTGTGCGCGAGGTGTTCGGTTGGCCCGTCGAGCTGATCCACGGCGAGACCGGCGCGCCGTATATCGTCCCGGTGCGCTGATGCGAGTTCTCGTGTTGTTTCTCGCCGCGCGTCTCTCGGCCCAGGTACCCGCCGAAGTCACCGGTCACGTGACCGCCCGCTCCAACGGTCACGCCATCGCCAACGCGCGCGTGGAAGACGCATCGACCGATGAGCAGGGGATGTTCGTATTGCACGGACTGATGCCAGGGCGACGCACGCTCCGCGTGCGTGCGCTCGGTTATCGGGCCGTGAGCATCGACGTCGACGTTGCCAACGGCCGCACGACCACGGTCGATATCGCATTGGATGACGCAGCCGCGACACTCGAGCGCGTTGCGGTCGTCGCCCCAGCCAGCGCCGCGACCGATACGGCGGGTGCGACCACGATCACCCACGAGCAGATCGAGCGATCCGGTCGCCAGGACTTGGGAGCGGTACTCCAAGACCAAGCAGGCGTGCTCGTCGTGACGACCGGCGGCCCGGGCGCGCCGAGCCACCTGTCGATCCGCGGATCCTCCGCGAACGAAATCCTCGTCCTCGTCGATGGCGTGCCGATCAACTCGCCGATCACGGGCGAAGCCGACCTGTCGGTGATCCCGCTCTCGGAGATCGAGCAGGTCACCGTGTTGCGCGGATCGCAATCCGCGCGGTGGGGCGGTCGCGCGATGGCGGGCGTCGTGCTTATTGTAACCCGTCGTCCGTCGATTCCGGACGCCGAGCTCGACGCGAGCGCCGCGTCGTACGGCGAGCGCGACGCCGCGCTCTCGATCGGCGGCGCGTTTGGCCTGCTGTCGGCGTCACGCCGGCTGAGTCGAGGCGACTTCCCATACGACGTGCCCGTCGTCCGCGGCGGTGGCACCGCGATTCGTGGCGACGACGGCTTCTCGGCCAGCGCCGTGGACGGCGCGCTGACGCGCGACGTCGGTCCGGTCGCCCTGCGCCTCCATGGCACCTATGACGCGAACGCGCGCGGCCTTCCAGGCTCGATCACCGCACCGTCCTTCACCGCGCACGGCTCCGACGATCGCCTCGGCGGAGGTCTCGACGCATCGTCGTCGGGCGGCCCGATCCAGTGGAGCGCCGACGTGGAAGCCGATCGGGAGCACACGCGGTTCAACGACTCCACGCCGCCGATCGGCGCGCCATACAATGACCACACGTCGGCTTCCAGTCTCACCGAGCTCGCGTCCGCCTCATTTCATGGTCTGTCGATCGGCGCCGAGTCGCGTCTGATCGACGTGACGGCAACCGACCTCGCGCCGTCCACGCCGACGTTGGAGCACGAGAACGGCATCTGGGCGCGAGCGGTGGCGCACATCGCGATGTTCAACTTCGACGCCGGCGCGCGGGCGGACTGGAGCTCGCTCCTGTCTGGCGTGTTCATCTCGCCCAAGCTCGCCGTCTCGGCGACGCACGGCGTCCTCACCGCCGCCCTCAGCTGGGGCGATGGCTATACGCCGCCGTCGCTCGCCGATCAGTTCTTTCACGAGGGCGTGCTCGTCCAGGCGAATCCCTCGCTTCAGCCCGAGCGCGTGCACGACGATGTCGAAGCGCGCCTCACGCTCCGCGACGTCGCCCTCGGCCCGTTGCATCTCGGCAGCGAGCTCGCCGCCTATCGCTCGAACGTCGACGGCATGATCCTGTGGTTCCCCGATTTCCGGTTTGTCTGGAGCCCGGAGAATACGAACGTCCATCGCTACGGCTGGGATGCGACCGTCAATCTCTCGGCGTACGGTGCCTCGATCCGCGGCACCGTGACTGACGTCGCCGTCGACTATGCGACGCCAGCGCTCGGCGGCCAGGTCGTCTACCGCCCGCGCGTCACCGCGGCGGTGACCACATCGCTCACGCGGTGGCGCTTGGGTCTCGATGTGACGACCCGATACATCGGCGATCGGCGTACGGTGCAGGGCTCCGCACTCAATACCATCGGGGCGTATTGGCTGACCGACGCGCAGCTCACCGTGCGCGTGCTCAGCCAGTTCGACCTGTTCGCCGGCGTCGACAACGCCTTCGACCGCCGCGTCGCGCTGCTGTTCGACTATCCACTGCCGGCCCGCACCTGGCGCGCCGGCTTCCGTCTCCACACCCTCTCGACGTCCACACTGAGATGACTCGTTCGTTCGCTCTCGCGTGCCTCGCGCTCGTTGTTGCCGCCTGTGGCTCAGACACCGTCACCGCGCCCAAGGGATTTTTGCACGGGCAGGTTGCCGTCATCGTCAACTCGACCGGCCGCGCCTTGACCATGTTCCAGCTCTCTTCTCCGGACTCGCAACGCACCGTTTCACTCGGCGGCTCGAACGCGATTACGCCCGTGGATGCGAGCGTGCGCGGGACGCTGGCGCTCGTCCCACTCGGCGACGCGGCGAGCGCAGCCCTGGTAGATCTCACGAAACCGACGATCACGCGATTCTTCATCTACCCGGCCGGATTCGCCACCGGCTCCGCGTTCGTCGATGACACCACGATCCTCATCGACAATACGGGTGGCGGCACGATCGGGCGCGTCACCGTGCACCAAGCCTCCGATACGATCTCCGACACGGTTACGGTCGCACCGATGCCGAGCGCGATCGTCGTCAGCGGATCGCATGCGTTTGTCGTCTCGGCGAACGAGGACGCGAACTTCAACTCGCTCGGGAATGGCATCCTGACCGAGGTCGATCTCGGCTCAATGCACGTCACCGGCACCGTGTCGCTCGGCCAGCCGAACAGCACCGCGGGCGCGCTCGGACCGGACGGCAAGCTGTACGTGTTGAACACCGGGGATTTCGTCAACCCTGGCAGCATGGACATCGTCGACCCCACGTCGCTGACCGTCGTGCAGCACGTGCCACTCTTCGCCGGCCCGGGCGCGATCCAGATCGACGCGGCCGGACTCGCGTTTATCTCGAGCTTCAACGCCGGGACCATCATCTACAATACGACGACGAAGTCGTTCGTCCGCGGACCGAATAATCCGCTGTGCGCGCCGTCGCCGAGTGGGTGCCGGGGGGCGTTTGATGCCCAGTCCGACGCACATGGCAATGTCTATCAGACGTTCTTCGGAGGCACGAACCTCCCGGGCCAAGTCTTTGTCTACGCCGCTTCCACGTATGCGCTGACCGACAGTGTGGCGGCCGGCGTCGGACCGACCGCCTTGCGTATCGCATCATTTTGAGATACGCGCCAACGCTCGCGATGCTACTCGACTGGGCGGTCGGCGAACCGCCGTCGGCCCTTCACCCCGTCGTATGGATGGGCCGCGCCATCTCGGCCGTTCCGGTGGGATCTTTTCTCGATGGCGCGGCCACTCTCCTCGGCGTCACGCTCACCTCCGCGGCGGTCGCGAGCCTCGTGCCTCGCATGCTCGAACCGATCGCGCTCAAACCGGCGCTTTCCCTCCGCGCATTACTCGAAGCCGGAGAAGCGGTCGAGCACGCGCTGGAGGCCGGTCACCTCGACGAGGCGCGACGTCTCCTCTCGTATCACCTCGTGTCTCGCGACGTGACGAACCTCGACGCGAGCCAGGTCGCGGGCGCCGCGATTTCATCATTGGCGGAGAACGTGAGTGACAGCGTCGTGGCGCCGCTCCTGGCGTATCGACTCGGCGGCCTTCCCGCCGCGTACGCGTACCGCGCGATCAACACGGCCGACGCCATGCTCGGGTATCACACCCCGGAGCTCGAGTGGTTCGGGAAGCCCGCCGCCCGAACCGACGATGTCGTGAACTGGCTCCCGGCACGACTCAGCGCTCTACTGATTGCGATCTCCTCGGGCACGCCGCGCCAGGCCCTCACGGTCGCGCGGGCCGACGCGCGGCGGTGTCCGAGCCCGAACGGCGGCTGGCCCATGGCCGCAATGGCCGGCGCCCTCGGCGTCGTGCTCGTCAAGCGTGGCGTCTACACACTGCACGCCGGCGGCCGTCCGCCCACGCCAGCCGACCTCGCGCGCGCCCGTCGCGTCACCATGCGAGCCGCGATCCTGGCCACCGCTCTCGTAGAGGCCGCGTGATCATCGGCGAAGCTGTGCATGGTCGAGGCAGTTTCGCGGTTTGCGTGAATGCCTATGGCCCAGCACCCAACGTCCGCGAGGCGATCATCTCGGCGTCGATTGACGCGTATCCCGACGCTCGATGCATCGCCGCGTGCGAGGCCGCCGCGGCCAGATGGAGACGTCCAGTGGGCGAGGTCGCGTGTGGCGCGGGTACCGCCGAGTTGATTCACGCACTGGCGACGGCCCTCCTTCGTCCAGGGGACCGCGTCGTCATCCCGCGTCCCGCATTCGCCGAGTACGGCCGAGCCGCGTTGCTCGCGGGTGCCCGCGTGCACCGCCCGGCGTCGGGAGACCTGGTCGCGGCGATTCGCCAGCACAGGCCCACGCTCGCGTTCATCGCGGCCCCAACGAGTCCGGCCGGTGCGCCGGTCACGCGAGCCATGCTCCAGGCCATCGCCGATGCGTGCGCCGAAGGCGACACGGTATTGGTGCTCGACCAAGCGTATGACGCCTTTGCGAGCGAGCCCCTCGGCACGCCCGCGTTGCCCGGACATCCGGCCGTGCTGCACTTGCGCTCGCTGACGAAAGACCATGCTCTCGCGGGCGTCCGCGTCGGCTTCGCGATCGGCCCGCCGTCGACTATCGCCGCGCTCAATCGCGTGCGCGTGCCATGGATGGTCTCGGCCCCCGCGCAAGCCGCCGCGATCGCCGCACTGACGGACGAGGCCGAAGCGCACGTCCGCCGCACGATCGCGCTACTCCGCCAGAGTGCCGCCGACCTCTGGTCGTGGTGCGACGACCAGGGAATCGAGCGCGTACCGAGCGACACGCACTATGGTTTGCTGCGCGCTCGCGCAACAGGAGTCCAAGTGCGTGACTGCACGTCATTCGGCCTCCCCAGCTGGATCCGCGTGGCCGTCAGAACCGAACCAGAGAACGCCGTCCTACGGCGAGGACTCATACATGGCTGACCGCACCGACCCTCTCGCGCCGCCCGATGACGAGGGCGGCAAAGTTCCGCGTCCAAAACAAAAGCGCCCGTCCTCACGCCGCGTCCCCCCGCGCGCACAACGCCACGGTCTCTTGATCGTCCACACCGGCGACGGCAAGGGCAAAACGACGGCCGCCCTCGGCCTCCTCCTCCGCGCGGCTGGCCGCGGCATGACCGTCGGGATGTTTCAGTTCATCAAGAACGCGAACGCCGACTACGGCGAACACCGCGCCGCGCGGCAACTCGGCGTCGAGATCACCCCACTCGGCGACGGCTTCACGTGGCTCACCGAGAACATCGCCGCCGACCGCGCGCTCGCCGAACGCGGCTGGACGCTCTGCCGCGAGGCCCTGGCCCAGGGCACGTTCGATGTGCTGATCCTCGACGAGCTCACCTATGCGCTCACATTCGGCTGGCTCGACACGTCGTCGGTTGTATCAGCGATCGCCGAGCGCCCCAAGGGCACCCACGTCGTCGTCACCGGTCGCGACGCTCCAGCCGAATTAATTGCCGCCGCCGATCTGGTAACCGAAATGCGCCTCATCAAGCACCCGTACCGCGACCGCGGCCTTGGCGCGCAGCCGGGAATCGAGCTGTAGTCGGCTTGCCTGGCTTCCTCGCCACATAGCCTTCCAAGTGGCGAGCAAGCCACGTTTTGTGGCGAGAAGTACGCTGTGTGGCGAGCAACATTTGATTTGTGGCGAGCAAATAGCTTATATTGCGCATTCTCGCCACAAAGCACAGCATGGGACGCCCCACAGAAGATCAACTAAAGGCTGAGCTCGACGCCTTACAAGCGATAATCCAGCAGAACCCATCCGGGCTGAGTCGACAAGGCGCAGGCGAGATCCTGTTCCAGCAGTCTGGACGCATGCTCCCGGAACGAACGCTCTCCCGTCGGTTGGAGCAACTCGTTCTCGAGCAGCGCGTCCGAACTAGCGGCCGCGGTCGAGCGGTCATCTATCAACCATATGCAGATCAACCCTTGGCGGCAGCATCGGCGACCGTGGAACCGGACGTCGTTCCGTTATCCAAAGACGGCGCCGAAGTTCGATCGCTCGTGCAACGCCCAATCGGTCAACGAAAGCCTGTTACCTACAACGCGAGATTTCTAGAGGCGTACGTTCCAGGAGAAACCTGGTATCTCTCCGCCGATCAACGTAGCGCCCTTCACGAACTCGGTCATACGCCCGACGCGACACTTCCGGCGGGAACCTATGCGCGTGAGATCTACAATCGACTGTTAATCGATTTGGCGTGGGCCTCGAGCCATCTCGAGGGCAATACGTACACGCGTCTCGATACTCAGAATCTGCTCGAGTTCGGACAGCGGGCGGAAGGCAAGGATGCCGCCGAAGCGCAGATGATCCTGAACCACAAAGCGGCGATCGCCATGCTGGTGGAACAGGCCGAGTACGTCGGGTTCAACGCGTACACCTTCTTCAATCTCCACGCTGCTCTCTCGGACAACCTGCTGGGAGATCAGGCGGACGAGGGCCGTCTGCGAACGCGAATAGTCAATATCACCGGCACAGTCTACACACCATTGGCCGTTCCACAGAGGGTCGAAGAGTTGTTCGGACGGTTGCTCACGACTGCCGATGCCATCCCCGACCCTTTTGAGCAGGCCTTTTTCGTAATGGTGCATCTGCCATACCTGCAACCCTTTGCTGATGTCAATAAACGGACCTCACGGCTCGCTGCAAACCTTCCCCTTATCAAGGCGAATCTGTGTCCGCTCTCGTTCGTCGATGTCCCGCGGAAGGTGTATATCGACGGTACGATTGCCACCTATGAGCTGCAGCGGGTGGAGCTGCTTCGCGACGTCTTCCTCTGGGCGTACGACCGCTCATGTCAGCGGTTCCATGTTGTGCGGGAGTCGCTGGGAGAGCCCGACCCCTTCCGCCTTCGCTATCGCGAGAAGCTGATCGATCTGGTGCGTGAGGTGGTGATAGGTGGCGGCGCACCCAAGTTGGAAGTCTTACGCTCTTGGGCCAAAGATCATGGGGTTCGCGGGGAGGATGTGGTCCCATTCGCTGAGCTGGCACTCAGCTTATTGCTCGACTTGCACGAGGGGGTGCTCGTTCGGTATCGTCTTACCCCATCGGAATTCAAGACGTGGAAATCGCAGTTTGCCGCTGTTGACGCGTTGCGCTAGACCATCATTATGGTTGTCGCGCAGAGAGCGCGAGGTAGATCGCGACTTCTACGAGTTGATTCGCCGCGCCGAGGCAGTCGCCCGTGACGCCGCCGAGTTGTCTCCTGAAATACGCGCCGGTCACTGTCGTCACACCCAGGGCGACCAGCACCGGGATGAACGCTCGGCGCTGAAGCGCCAGCGCGCAGATCGCGAGCGCCAACACGGTTGCCATAACGAGTCGCAACGTCGTCACGCCGCCCGCGAACGCCGCGCCCTTGGTCCCCACGTATTCATAGCGACCCAGTAGCCACACACTCGACCACCGCGCCAACGTGTGGCCGGCGATCAACGCCACGACCACGTCCCCACGGGTCAGCGAGGCGAGCGACGCGAGCTTGAGGAGAATGGCCAGAATGAGCGCGACGACCCCGTAGGAGCCGACGCGGCTGTCTTTCATGATCTCGAGTACGCGTTCCGGCGTCGATCCGCCGCCGAATCCGTCGGCCGCATCCGCCAGCGCGTCCTCGTGCAATGCGCCGGTGACCAGAACCGTGGCGGCGAGCGAGAGGACCAGGGCGACGGGCGTCGGCCAGAAGATACTGGCGAGCCAGAATACGCCGGCGCCCACGCCGCCCACGAGCGCGCCGATCAGCGGGAAGTAGACCGTCGATGCGCCAAAGTCGCCCGGATCCAGCGGCCCCGGGAAGGGAATTCGCGTGAGGAACGTGACCGCCGCGCGAAGCGCGCGCGTACTAGCAGGGTGCAACTGCACACCTGCAAGTACGCGTCGGTTGGACTCGGCTCAACTGCGTTGAGCCTCAGGCCTCGCGCGAAACGCTCGCCGAGGCGAACGTCGCCATGTCGGTGAGCACCGCGGCGGCCGAGCGGAGCAGGGGAATGGCGAGCGCGGCGCCGGTGCCTTCGCCGAGCCGGCACTTGAGGTCGAGCATGGGAATGGCCCCGAGCGCCTCCAGCGCGACGCCGTGGCCCTGCTCGGCCGAGCGATGCGCCCAGAAGAGGTTCGTGCGAATGTTCGGAGCGATCCGCACGGCGGCGAGCGTCGCGACGGTCGAGATGAAACCGTCAGCCACGACGATCATTCCGTGCGCCGGAGCCTCGAGCGCCGCGCCAGCGATCGCCGCCAGCTCCAGGCCGCCGAGCGCAGCCAGCGTCGCCTGGGGATTGTCCGAAGCGTGCTTCGCCACAGCCTGCGCGACGACGTCCCGCTTGTGCGCCAGGCGCTCGTCATCGACACCAGTCCCGCGGCCGACGGTCTCTGACGCCGGTGCGCCCGTGAGGCCGCTCAGCAGCGCCGCGGCTGCGGTCGTATTGCCGATGCCCATCTCGCCGAGGCCCACGGCTTGGACGCCTTCGTTGGCGGCCCGCCGGATGGCCTCGCGCCCGGCGTTCATGGCAGCCGTACATTCGTCGGCGGTCATGGCCGGCTCGTGCAGCATATTGCGCGAGCCTCGACGCACCGACGCGTGCACGATGCCATCGAGCGACGCGAGGTCGGCATTGACGCCCACATCGATGACCTCGACCTCGAGGCCATTCGCCTTCGCCAGGACGTTGATGGCCGCGCCACCCCGCGCAAAGTTGCGCATCATTTCCGGCGTCACCTGCGGCGGATACGCGCTTACCCCCTCGGCCGCGACGCCGTGGTCGGCGCCGAACACCAAAATTCGAGCGCGGTCAATGCGAGGGGTGAGCGTGTTCTGAATGCACGCAAGCCGCACGGCCCAGGTCTCGAGTTCACCAAGGGAGCCGAGCGGCTTGGTTTTTTCGTCGATAGCGCGTTGCGCGGCGGCGGCGATCATTCGCCCAATTTACTCGCCGACGAGTTGCGACGCCTCCTCGACGACAATTTCCGGCTTGCCCCGGTAGAGGACGATCTTGCCGGTGACCTTCGCCTTGTGCGACATGAGCTTATCGACGTCGGGGAACTTGCTGGCGTTCTTCTCGTCGATGTACGCCGTGAACGACTGATTCGGATAGGCGGCGCCGAAGTCGACGAAGATCGCGTGGAAGCGCGGCGCGTGCTTGACGTTGGCGACGGTCCCCTCGACCGTCGCCGTCTGACCGACGTGCGTGGCCGCCGAGTCGGCGCTCACGACGACGGTCTGCCACGCGATCACGGCGGCGACGAGCATTCTCATTTGCCGCCGCCCTCGAGCTTGTAGCCAGCCACTGGCCACCCACCCCCGAGCGCGCGATACAGCGTGATAATGCCAACGAGCCCCTGGCGTTCGGCCGCCGTCAGCGACAACTCGGCCGTGAACAGACTCCGCTCGGCGTTGAGCACGTCGAGGTAGCTGGACACGCCGGCCGCATAGCGATCGTTGGCCAGTTGGAGCGCGCGACGCAGCGCGTTGACCTGCGTCTGCTGGGCAACAACCTGTTCGCGGTCGGTGCGAACCTCGGTCAGTGCGCCGTCGACCTCGCGTGTCGCGTCGAGGACCGTCCGCTCGTAGAGGTACCGCGTCTCCTCTCGCCGCGCTTGCGCCGCGTCCTGGGCACTGGACAGCGCGCCCCCATGAAAGATCGGGATCGACACGCCGAGGAAGAGCTGATAGACGTTGTTGTTGTTGTAGTTCCAGAAGTCCCCGCGTGGGAACAAGCGCTTGTTGTCGAACCCGTCGTACCCGTAGTTGCCCGTCAGGGTGAATTTCGGTAGCCGCTCGTCGAGGGCTGCGCCAACCCGTGCCGTCGCCGCCACCAGGTTGTGCTCCGCCTCGCGCACGTCGGGCCGCCGCTCCAGCAGCGTCGATGGCACCCCGACGGGGACGTCGACCTGAGTCAACACTTCGTTCAGTGGACGGCCGCGCGGAATCGCACCCGGATAGTGCCCGAGCAGAAACGCCACCGTGTCCTCTTGCTGGCGTACTTGTCGCGCGTAGTTCGCGACTTGCGCGGCCGGGTCGGCGACGTTGGCCTCGAACTGCCGTACATCCAACTCCGAGATGACGCCGCGGTTGAATCGCTGCCGCGCGAGATCCAGGGTCTGTTGGTTCGACCGCAGCGTGTTCTGCGCGATCTCGAGATCCAGATCGAGCTCACGCAGCCTCAGGTAGGCGGCGGCGACGGTGCTCACGAGGTCGATCACGACCGATCGCCGGCTATCCTCCTGCGCCAGGAGGTCGTTCCGAGCTCCCTCCCGTGTCTGCCGTAGCCGCCCCCAGAAATCGAGCTCCCAGGTCAGGTTGGCTTGTCCCTGCAGCGTGTTATACGGCTTGATCACAAAGCCGGGGCCGAAGGCCTGCTTCGCCTTTCCGCTCGTTCCCGTCACATCGATCTGCGGAAACAACGGCCCGGTGGCTTGGCCAAGCGCGGCTCGATACTCCTGGATCGTCGCCACCGCTACCCGGACGTCGCGATTCTCGTTGATCGCGGTCGTCACGAGCTGCGTGAGCACGGTGTCTCGAAACAAGTCGAACCACGTAATGTTGGCCGCCGAGTCGGTCAGCTTGTAGTTCGGCGGCGGCGACTCGTTGGTGCGCTTGCCGGCCGCTTCTCCGGCCGGAGGCGCCTTCATCGTGTCACCGGCCAGATTGATCATCGAGTCGCGGCTGAGGGCCAGCGAGTCGAACGTTGCCTTGGTCGAGTCCTCCGTGGCGCTGGGTTTTTGATACGCCGTCGGCGAGTCCACCTTGGGCCGATGATACGTTGGCCCAAGGGCGCACGCGGTTGCCAGTGCGAAAGGGACGATCAGTACAAAACGTTTCATATCAGTCATCCCCGGTCGATGGGGCCGGGGCAAGTGCGGGCGAGGTGGCGGGCGCGCGGCGGCGGAAAACGCCTTCTTCACTGGCCGTGCGCACGATAACGAACAAGGTGGGAATGAAGACGACACCGAACAGCGTCTCGAGCAGCATACCGAAGCACACCCCGGTCCCCAGAGAGTGCCGACTGCCCGCACCGGCTCCGGTCGCGAACAACAGCGGCGCGACGCCGAGAATGAACGCGAACGAGGTCATGAGAATCGGACGCAGTCGCTCACGTCCGGCCTGGATGGCCGCTTCCTTAATAGAAAGACCGGTTTCTCGAAGCTCGCGCGCGAACTCGACGATTAGAATCGCATTTTTCGCTTCGAGGCCGATCACGACGATCAGGCCGATACGGAAGTAGATATCGTTCGCCATGCCACGGAGGTACACGGCGAGGAACGCGCCGAGCAATCCGAACGGCACGCCGAGCATGACGGCGAGCGGCGTCGACCAACTCTCGTACTGCGCGGCGAGCACGAGGAACGCCATGCAGATGCCGAGTCCGAGCACGAGTCCAACGCCGCGTCCCGTGGCCAGAGTCTCCTGAAACGATTGGCCGCTGAACGCATAGCCGACGCCTTTCGGCTCGAACTCGGTCCGCGCAAGTGTCGTCACCGCTTTGAGCAAGTCGCCCGAGCTGTGGCCGTTGTCCGGCGTGCCGATGACGAGGGCCGAGGTAAACCCATTGAACCGATTCATGACCGTCGGGCCGGCGCGGAACGACGTGCGCGTCAGCGCCGAGATCGGGACCATGCCACCGGACGCCGTGCGTACATAGAGGTCGCCGATGTCCTCCGGCCTTCCGCGGAACTGCTGCTGCGCTTCGAGCTGTACGCGATAGGTGCGGCCGTACAGGTTGAAGTCGTTGACGTAGTTGTTGGCCAACAACGAAGACAGCGTGGTGTAGACATCCTGGATCGGGATGCCCAGCGACTTTGTCTTGGCCCGGTCGACGTCGACGTAGAGCTGGGGCACGTCGACACGGATCGTGCTCCGAATCCCCGTGCCGATCGTTTTTCCGTCGTGGTCCTTGAGCTGACTCGCCTCGGCCGTGAACTGATTGACGTACTGCGCGAACTTCCGGACGTCGTTGACGTTCCGGTCCTGCAACTGCATCTCGAGACCGGCGCTCGTGCCAATGCCGGGAATTTCCGGAAAGTTGAACCCGAAGACGAGCGCGTCCTTGATGGTGAAGAAGTACCCCATCGAACGCCCGATGACCGATTCGACGTCGTGGCCTTTCCCCTTCCGCGCCGGGTCATCCCAATCTTTCATGACGGCGAACAGCGTCCCCGAGCTCGTCTGACTCGTGCCCAGGATGAGGGAAAAGCCGGTGAGCGAGAACGTGTGATCGATCTCGGGCTGCGACAACAAGAATTTCTCGACCTGTCCCAGCGTCGCACTCGTCCGCTGGGCCGACGCGCCGCCCGGCAGCTCGACGCCCACGACGAAGTACCCCTTGTCTTCCGGAGGCAGGAAACCGGTCGGCGTATGGCTCGAGAAGTAGTAGATACCGACCAGGATGAACGCG
>Ga0210393_10002738_pt1 | contig 14361 bp, 11 predicted proteins | sample IncBWC27OmetaG_FD_160068 | JGI IMG/M metagenome (GOLD analysis project Ga0210393, IMG submission 160068) | Forest soil microbial communities from Barre Woods Harvard Forest LTER site, Petersham, Massachusetts, United States - Inc-BW-C-27-O ... | reverse complement strand
TGCTCCAAAGGCTCATGGACAATCGCGTTCGCAGCCTCGACGCTGGCGACTTTTTCCCCCGCCATGAAAGTCAACAACACATTGTCGGTGTGCCATTCGATACCGAGGTCGATCAAGAGACCCGTTCCGAAAGACCGTTCTGCGCCGCGCTCCGCGTCGCGCAGAAACACAGTGATTTCGTGGGGCGCCGGCCGCGAGAGTTGCCACGCGCCATCGCCTCGATGTTGCGGCAGAAATGCACCGGAGAAATTGCGTCGCAAGCTGGCTGGCATGCCCTCATCCTACTCGGGATTTGCCCGCTCACCAGTGCGGTACGATGCGCGGGTGGATGAACCGATAAAATTGCTTCCCGGGCAAGCCTTGAGCAGGGGCGGCAGAGCGCGGCTGGATTATTTTGCCGTCGCCAGCCTCGCTTTTCCGTTCATGGTCAACAGCGCCGTGCAGGCGGTGCTGAACGCCACCGACACTTGGTTCATTGGACGTGTATCACCTGCGGCGACTGCAGCCATCGGCGCCGTCTACTGGCCGGTGCTGGTTTTCGGACTCTTGTTCGGCGGCGTCGGTCTCGCGGTACAAACCCTGGTGGCGCAGGCCTACGGCGGACATCGCTATGCGCGAGCCTCTCAGGCGACCTGGACGGCGTTGTGGGCCTCGTTGTTCACGGTGCCTGTATTCGTGTTGTTGGCGGTCACGGGCGCCAAGATTTTCGCGCCCTTTGGGCTTCCGCCGGAAATCGGCCGGCTCGCTTTGACCTACTGGTTTCCGCGCATGCTCGGCGGCTCACTGGGCGTGGCGCTGTGGGCGGTATTGGGCTTCTTCAACGGCATTGGCCGCCCGACCGTTACGCTGCGCATCGCCGCCGGCGTGGCCCTGATCAACGCGCTGCTCAATCAGCTGTTCATGTTCAATCTAGGCATGGGAGTGGCCGGCTCTGCGTGGGCGACCAATTGCGCACAGGTCATCGGGGTCGGCGTCGCGCTCGTCTGGTTCCTCTCGCCGGGCATCCGCAGGCGTTTTCGCTCGCACCTGACCACGCGGCTTCACGGCCGGGCGCTGTGGCGTCAGCTGCAGCTGGGTTTTCCGATGGGGCTGCTGATCGCGGCGGATATCTTAGGCTTCGCGCTGTTCCAACTGATGCAGGTGCGTCTTGGCACCATCGACGGCGCTTCGACGCAAATCGTCATGATGCTGACTTCGTTTTGCTACATGCCGGCGGTGGGCATCGCCATGGCGGGCACGACGTTGGTCGGTCAAGCGATCGGCGCCCATCGTAAGGATTGGGCGCTGAAAGTCGGCAACGGGATTATTTTGATCACCGTGCTCTACATGGGCGCGATCGGCGTACTGCTCGCCGCCTTGGGACCGTGGGTGTTGCCGTTTTTTACCAATGGCGCTGATCCACAGGCGGCCCAAGTGGTGGCACGGGGCGCGACCTTGCTGTGGATCGCGGCGGGTTATCAATTGTTCGATGGGTTGAACATCAGCAGCAGCGCCAATTTACGCGGCGCCGGTGATGTGCGGCTTCCGGCGGTCATGGTTCTTGCGCTATCGTGGTTCATCTTCGTACCGCTGGCGCACAGCCTGTCGTTCGCGCCGGGTCAAGGGTGGGTTGATTGGTTGCCGCAATATGGCCTGGGTGCGGTCGGTGGGTGGTTCGCGGCGTTGATTTACATTTTTTTTCTGGGATTGATGCTATTTTTGCGCTGGCGGTCGCGCGCCTGGCAGCGCATCGCGCTGCCGCTCAATTGATGAAGCCAATCATGCGTGTGCTCAATCGTGTTGCCCTGGCCTGCGGCTGCGCCGTGCTGTGCGGCGGTGCGATGGCGGCCGGGCCGAACGCCGTTCCCGCAACCATCACGCAATTGATGACGGCGCAAAGCCTGCCCTCCAGCGCCTTGAGCTTTGTCATCCTCGATGCGGACACCGGCCGCGTGGTGATGAGCCACAATCCGGACACGCCGCGCAGCCCCGCCTCCACCATCAAGACCGTCACGACCTATGCCGCCCTGGACATATTGGGTCCCGCCTTCGTCTGGCAAACCCGTGCATGGCTTCACGATGGCGACCTGTATCTACAGGGCGGCGGCGATCCTTACATCACGCTGGAACGCTGGTGGAGTTTCGTACAGGCTTTGCGGGCGCAGGGCTTGAATTCGATCCCGGGCGACATCGTGATCGACAACAGCGCATTTTCCCTGCCGAAGGAGGATCCCGGCGCCTTCGACGGTCGCCCGAATCGCACCTATAACGTGGTGCCCGACGCGTTGATGGTTAATTTCCAATCGATCGAATTCAGCCTCGCCGCCAATACCGAAACGCATCGTGTGGACATTGTCGCGAGCCCCGCACCCGTCAACCTCGAGGTGGACAACCACATTCGGTACGACGCCGGCCGCTGCGGCGGTCCGTCCGCCAGAGTGGATTTTGAAGTGGCCTCGGCTCAATGGGACCGGGTGGTTTTCTCCGGAACCTTGTCCCCGCACTGCGCGCAGCGGTCCTTCGCGCGCGTTCTGCTGCAGCCGACGACTTACGCATTCGGCACTTTTGTCGAGTTGTGGCGGCAATCGGGAGGGGTGTTCGAAGGTAAACTGCGCCTCGAATCGACCCCGGCGGATGCCAAACCGCTCTATGCCTTCGACTCCTTGAGTTTGGCGGAAATCGTGCGGCTGACCAATAAACACAGCAACAATCTGATGGCGCGGCACTTGCTCCTGACGCTGGGCAAGGAACGCTACGGCAATCCGGGGACGTTGGAAAAAGGCGCGGCGGCACTCGCGGATTGGGGCCGCGAAAAAGGCTTCGACTTGAGCGGCGTGGACATCGACAATGGATCCGGTCTGTCTCGCAGCACTCATATCACGGTATTGCAAATGGCGAAGATCTTGAGCGCCGCCTACCACAGCCCGTTCGCGCCGGAATACTTGGCGTCATTTCCGCTCGCCGGCATGGACGGCACGCTGCGTTCGCGCATGAAAAATAGCCCGGCGGGGGCGGTTCGCTTGAAGACAGGCCACCTTGACAGCGTCAGCGGCGTCGCCGGCTTCGTCACTTCCTCCACCGGCAAAACCTTTGTGCTCGTGTCGCTGGTCAACAATGTACGCGCGGATTTCGGCGCAGCGGAGCCGGTGCACGCCGCGCTGGCGGCGTGGATCTTGAACAATCTCTAGCGCCGGCGGCCGTCACCCGGGCGCTCCATCTCCCAAAGTATCGCGGTGACGTTTTTGCGCACCCATATTCCGAAGCCGGCATAGCGGAACCTTTTTTGCAGCCGGCGTCGATACCAGGCGCCGGGGCGCAGATGCACCGCGCGATCCGTGCGGCTGCGGTCGCAATTCTCGCGCCAATCCTCCGTGGTCAATGCCGACACATAGAGTGCGGCCCGGCTCAAGCGGCTTAAGTTCACGATGGCCTGCGCGGCCTCTGCATCGGATAGGTACTGCAGCACGTCATAGCAAATGACCAGGTCATACGGCTCGCGCGTGGCGAAGTCGACGATTGAGCCCAAGGTCCAGCCGAATCGGCCGCACAGGTACTCGCTCGCCTCGAGCCCCGCATAACGCGCCTTCGGCAAGAACTCCTTGAATGGCTTACGCAGCAAGCCGATGCCGCAACCGGCATCCAGGATTCGCCGCACTGGAATTTGGCATTGCCTCAAAGCGCTGTCGATGAGAGCTGCACGGCTGCGCATCTCTGCGGCCGTTACCACCCGCGTCGCCGTGCTCAGATAGAATTTTCGGAAATAGGCAGCACTAAAATTGTTCACCGGCTCTTGAGCGTGTACCTTACGTGCTCTTTTTTGTGGCCGATGTCCCGAGGTTTTGCCCATGCTTGAGAAGGTCCCGCGCGCGCTGCTGTTGCGCGCCATGATAGTGGTCTCGTTGATTGTCTGCTCGCCCCCATTGCGCGCCGCGGTGGCATCAAGCTCCGCCGGCGGCATGCCTTCCATTGAGATGAAAACCTCCGGGATGGTTCACCTCCCCGGTTTTCTGCCGCTCCACTGGGATGCAAAAACCGGCAGGTTGTACCTGGAAATCGCCCGGCTCGATGCGGACATGCTGTATTTCGATTCGCTCCCCTATGGCACCGGATCGAATGATCTGGGGCTCGATCGCGGTCAGGTTTCGCCGGCCAAGCTGGTGCGATTCGAGCGCTTTGGCCCGAAGATTTTATTGGTCCGGCCCAATCAATATTTTCGCAGCTCCGCAAAAGATCCGGCCGAACAGCTGGCAGTACGCCAATCTTTTCCGGAATCGATTCTCGGCAGCTTTACCGTGGCAGCGGAAAATTCGGCCGCCGGGGCCGCAGCTGTCCTGGTGGATGCCACCGACTTCTTTTTGCGCGACGCGCATGGCGTCTCCGACGCGCTGGGCAAGCAGGGCTCGTACAAGCTCGACGCCGCGCGTTCCGCCATCGCCATCGATGCGACCAAGGCCTTTCCGACGAACACCGAAGTCGAAGCGATTCTGACATTCACCTCGGATGCGCCCGTGCGCCGATCGTTTGTCGGTGACGTGACGCCGGACGCTCACGCGCTCACGCTGCGCGAGCATCAGTCGTTTCTCGAGCTGCCCGCGCCCGGCTATACGCCGCGGCGCTTTGACTCCCGCGCCGGGTACTTTCAATTTTCATACCGGGATTATGCCGCTCCGCTGGGCGCGCCTTTGGACCAGCGCTTCATCGTGCGGCACCGATTGATCAAGCAGGACCCGGGCTGCGCGCAGGCGTGTGTGCCGGTCAAGCCGATTCAGTATTACGTCGATCGAGGTGCACCCGAACCGATCCGCTCGGCGTTGGTCGAGGGCGCACGCTGGTGGGATCAAGCTTTCCAGGCCGCCGGCTGGGCGCCCGGCACCTTTCGGGTCGACGTTCTACCCGAAGGCGCCGACCCGATGGATGCACGATATAACATCATTCAGTGGGTACATCGTTTCACGCGCGGCTGGTCCTATGGCCATCCGGTAGCCGATCCGCGCACCGGCGAAATCATCAAGGGCAATGTGACCTTGGGCTCGTTGCGTGGGCGGCAAGATTATCTGATCGCGGAGGCGCTGCTCTCCCCGTATGTCACCGGCAAGAAAATAACGCCCGGGAATGACCCGATGCTGGCGATGGCGTTGGCGCGCACCCGGCAACTGGCCGCTCATGAAACCGGCCACACCTTGGGGCTGGCGCATAACTTTGCCGCCAGCGCATTTCCGCACGCACCCTCCGAGTCGGTCTCGGTGATGGACTACCCGCATCCGCTGGTGACGCTCGACCCGAATGGGGTGCCGGACCTGTCCGCGGCGTACGCCGTGAACATCGGACTCTGGGATAAGGTCGCCATCAACTATGGCTACCGCCAATTTTCCGATTCTTCCCTGGAGCGCGCGGGGCTCGACGCGATATTGAGCGATGCGACCAAGTCGGGACTCGTCTATATCACCGACGAAGATGCCCGGCCGCCGGGCGGCGCGCACCCGTTTGCGCACCTCTGGGACAACGGCACCGATGCGGCCGACGAGCTCGTGCGAATCATGAAAATTCGCGCCGCCGCGCTGGCCCGGTTTGGCGAAAACGCCATTCCCGAAGGCGCACCTCTGGCCACTCTGGAAGACACGCTGGTGCCGTTGTATCTCATGCATCGTTACCAGACTGAAGCCGCGACCAAGATCATCGGCGGACTGAACTATCGGTATCAGTTGCGCGGCGACGGGCAGATGAACGCCGAGATTGTTTCGCCCGACGAACAGCGCAAGGCGCTGCGAGCGGTCGTGAAGACCTTGTCGGTGGATACATTGGCCCTGCCTGAGCCGCTATTGAAGTTGTTTCCGCCCCGGCCGCCGGACTTCGAGCGTACCCGCGAGTCCCTGCCGGCGCAGACCGGATTGACGTTCGATCCGATCGCCGCGGCGGAATCCGCGGCGGATCTGACCTTGGCTGTTTTGTTCGATCGAGAGCGCGCCGCCCGCCTGGTCGAATATCACGCCCGCGCCAATACGCCATCGCTTGCTGAAGTAATCAATGCGGCCCTCGACGTCAGCCGCCCTAGGTCCGCCGCGCCGAACAGCCAATCAGCCATCGGCGCCGTGGTGCAGTCTGCCGTTTACGCTCGCACCGTGGAGGCGCTGCTCACCCTGGCCGCCGATCCGATGACTGCGGTCGAGGCGCGCGCCATCACCTACGCGAAGCTCGACGACCTAAGACGCCGCAGCGACATCAATTCGCCGCTCGAGGCCTATCTCAGCCACCGCATCAAGCAGTTCCAAGACGACCCTGAAAAATTCGTGGCCGCGAAGCCGATCGAAGCGCCGCCCGGCATGCCCATCGGCGACGACGAGGATTAGTTCGCGGCGCGTGCGTCCTCCAGCACTCTGAGCTCGACCGTCGCGCTTGCAAGTCGGGGCCGGTCAATCTCACAGTGCCGAATTACCGTAACTGCATATGAAACGTCGCCGGGTCCGCATCTCCGACACGATCTCCAGCCAGTGGAAAGGCGGGCGAATCCATTTGCATGGCTGTCGCGCGATCGTTCTGCATGACAAATGTGACCCGGGCATTGGGAGATGAACGGAAGGAAAATCTGCCGTCTTCTTGTTTGAGCAACCGCTCCGGGCCCTCCCCCAGCGGCTGGATCATGAGGCGCCCATTCTCATCGAACACACGGTAGGTCCTTTTGTATTGCGCGAAAGAGTCGTGCAAATTTCCGGAGACTTTGCCGAGCTTCAGCACATACGTTCCCGCAAGCCGCGCCGCCTCGGCGTGGGATATGGTCTTGTCGGTCAGCATCTGTTCCGTTGCAGGTGCGGAAGTGGGCAGTGCGGGCAGCCCGAGGATGGCGCGGGCGAGCGCGCGCGTGATGGCGTAGGCGTTTTGGCCCTCAGTGTTGGTGAGTACGACAATCGTGAGCTCATCCTCCGGAAAATCATACAGACTGCCGCTATAGCCGATCAGCGAACCATGCTGCCCAATGCGTCGGTGATCGTCTTCGTGGTTCAGAATCATCGCGAAGCCGTACTGCGCCTTTGGATCTTGTGCGCTCATCTGCGCTGCCGCCCCTTCGGCGGTTGACATGAGCCGAAAGGTTTCCGGGCGGACCAAGTTCTTGTCCTTGATGGATCGCCACAATTGCAGCAGATCGCCGACGGTGCTGCAGAAGCGCAGATCGGAGTTGTAAGCCATGTCGTTTTCGTTGGCTGCGACGAAACCCCCCGCAAAGCGCCGGTACGAATGGGAAAGACCGTGCACCAGGGTGAAATCGTCGCAGTAAGTCGTGGAATGAACGCGCGCGGGCTGGAAGATATTTTGCCGGACATAGTCCGGGAAACTTTGGCCGCTGACCCGCTCGACAATCGTGACCAAGAGTTGGAAGCCGGAGATGGACCAGTCCCATTTGGTCCCCGGGTCGTTCACCCAGTTTTTCCCCGCGTAGAGGGCCATCACTTCATCCAGCGCCTTGGGCTGCCGGCTGGTGGCGTCGATGGGATCGCCGAGATAGTGATAATCGACGATGCCGGAAGTGTGATTGAGCAACTGGCGTATGGTCACGCGATGACCCTGCAGCGGAAACTCCGGAATGAATTTCGAGATCTCATCGTCCAGCGACAATTTGCCCCGTTCGACCTGTTGCATCACGGCGATTCCGGTGAAGGGCAGCATGGGGCCGACGACGTGATAAACGGTTTCATCTTTGGCCGGCGCTTCGAGGCCTAAGTCCGCAAGGCCATAGCCTTGATGGAGCAGAATCCGGCCATGTTGCGCCACCAGCACCGAGGCGCCGACGACATGTTCTTGGGCCATGACTTGTCTCACGATGGTATCCAGGTCGGCGCCGGAATGGCTGGCCGGCGCGCCATGCGCAGCGGCGCAACCGAGAAAAAGCAGGGCAAAACAAAATGTTTTCAGTGTTCGCATGATGACTCGACCGATGTGGTTGGTTTCTACCGGGGATCGCGCTAAGACGAATGGAGCATTAGAAGCACTTGCTGAGAAACGACGCTGCTGCAGCGGAGATGCCGACGATTTTGTTGGTAGCTTGCCGATAGAATTTAAAATTGAGCTCAGTCCCTGGGCGGCCGTCATCCCAATCGGTGAGAGGCTTCAGCTCGCGGCGCCCCATGGGCCGCTTCGCCAGCGCAGTCCGTTTGATGGTGACGCTCACGCGCGGCGTTTGACGTGCGATGCCGCGCTTCCTCCGGACGGCGTCGGCGCGAGTGACCATACCGCGCGCAATGAGGCCTCGGCCGCCCTCGTTCTCGCTCGCGAATATGAAAACCGTATCGCCTGCGGCGATCTTCTTGCCGCCATACATCGTCTTCTGGGCGATGAATGTGAAAGTCTTTGCCCGCGGATCCACAACTTCTGCTTTGATCGCATACGCCATCATTGTCAATCTCGCGATTAGGAGCGGCTTCGCATTCAACCACAGGTTAGTCATCATAGCCTTCCCGAAGCGGCGACACGGCCAATACGGCCAAAATGCCGGCTACAATGAACTCCCATGACGTGAGAGACGCGAATGCATGTTCAGCAAGGCGATCCAGGCTCGGGTCGCATTCTGTACCTCGATGGCTGGAGAGCGCTGGCCATCGGCGGCGTGATCATCGATCATTTCGGCACATCGCGGGGCATCAATCTCGGACGCCTCGGTGTGGAATTATTCTTTGTGCTCAGCGGGCGCCTCATGGCTCAAATACTGTTCGTCGAGCGCTCAGCGCTGAGACCATTTTATTATCGGCGCTTCTCCCGAGTCTGGCCCACGATGGCGACGCTGATCGTGGTCCTGATACTTCTATCATGGCTGCTGCATAAGCCGCTGATCGATCGCTTCGAAGTCATCAGCGCTCTGACGTACACCTACAACTACGCTTCATTTGCACATCGGACCGGAATGATAGATCACCTCTGGTCGCTCTGCGTCGAAGAACATACCTATCTTTTCTTAGGCATGCTGGCTCTGGTCGCGCGCCGATTTCCCCGCTGTCTGTGGCCTGTGCTGCTCACCGTGATCTTTGCAAACGTCATTGACGGGGCGTTCAGCACGTTCCGGCTGAACCAAGACTACTATGCGGCCTTTTGGCGAACCGACGTGCGCATGGGCTCGATTTTGATGGGCACTGCGGCGTTCATGCTCAAAAGGCAGGGTGTCTTTCAGGTGTCGGGGAATTGGCCGCTGGCAATCGGCTTGTTTGGGCTAATCTTGAACGCAAACTTCGTTCCCGATCCTGTGAAATATAGTATCGGGTCGGCGTGTCTGGCGCTCGCGGTCGCCAACGTCGACAACGCAACCTTGGCGGTCAAGAAGCTGCTTTCTGGCCGTGCCGTCGTCTGGGTCGGACTCCTCTCGTTTTCCTTGTACATTTGGCAGCAGCCCTTCGCGGAGCTATGGCCGCATTCGCTCGTGCTGAGGATTCCGCGGTTGGCGGGAGCATTCGCGTGTGCAATCGCGAGCTACTATTTCATCGAGCGACCGGCGCGGCGCTGGCTCAATGCACACCCGCCTCGATGGGCGCGCAACAAGCCGCTCGAAATGCTGGCACGGTCTGCAGGGGCACGCGCCGATCCTAAAACTTCGTGATCGGCCGCAATCGTGTTTCAACGCACAGTTGTTCGCCCCGTCGGCATGGCGGTACTCATTCCACGGTCAGACTTTTCGCCAAATTGCGCGGCTGGTCGACGTCGGTGCCTTTGAGTACCGCCACGTGATAAGCCAGCAGCTGCATTGGCACGGCGAACACGGTCGGCGCCTGCAGCGCCGTCGCATGCGCCGGCATCTGGATCACGGTGATGCCTTCCTCGCTCTCCATGCCCGCCAACGGATCGGCGAACACATACAATTTGCCGCCGCGTGCGCGCACTTCATGCAAGTTGGACTTGAGCTTTTCCAGAAGCTCGTTGCTCGGCGCGATGGCGATCACCGGCATGTCTTCATCGACCAGCGCCAGAGGGCCATGCTTGAGCTCTGCCGCGGGATAGCCTTCGGCGTGGATATAGGAAATCTCCTTGAGTTTCAGCGCCCCCTCCATGGCAATCGCCTGCAGGGGTCCGCGGCCGAGAAACAGCGCGTGATGTTTCTCCACGAAAATCTCGGCCAGCGCCCGGATGGTGTGGTCGAGTTTGAGTGTTTTTTCCACCAAGCCGGGCAGCTGCAGCAGCTCTGAAACCAGGGCGCCCTCTTGGACGGCACCAGGACCGTTTTTCGCCAAGGCAATCGTCAACATGTTGAGGGCCGTGAGCTGTGTGGTAAACGCCTTGGTGGAGGCGACTCCGATTTCAGGTCCCGCCCGTGTGAGCAGCACCATGTTCGATTCCCTGACCATGGAGCTTTCCGCGACATTGCAAATGCTCAAGGTCGAGACGTATTTTTCCTGCTCGGCGTTGCGCAGTGCCGCCAGCGTATCCGCAGTCTCGCCGGACTGGGAAATGGCCACGAACAGCGTGTCGGGCGTGATCACCGGATCGCGATAGCGGTATTCGCTGGCAATTTCGACCCGCGCCGGAATCCGGCAGACCTGCTCGATGAGATAACTGGCGGTGAGACCGGCGTGAAAACTCGTGCCGCAGGCGGCGATGTGCACCGCTTTGACGCGCCGAAAAATCTGTGCCGCGCCCGGACCAAAGGCGGCGTCGAATAGTTTGCCGCCGGCGATTCGCTCCTCCAGCGTTTGGGCGATCGCGCGCGGCTGCTCGTGGATTTCCTTCAGCATGAAGTGCCGATACTGACCCCGCTCCACGGCGTCCGCCGGCAGATCGCTTTCCCGGACCGCGCGCAGCGCGACCTGCCCCGCGGCATCGAGGATTCGAACGGACCTGCGCCGAACCTCCGCCACATCACCTTCCTCCAAGAACATGAAGCGGCGCGTGACGGGCAGCAGCGCGGCGACATCCGAGGCCGCAAAATTCTCATCGATCCCCAGGCCGATGACCGCCGGACAGCCCTGGCGCGCCATGACGATGCATTCAGGGTCCGCCTCGCTCAAAACAGCAAGCGCGTAGGCGCCCTGCAATTCGGCGACCGTCTTGCGTACGGCAGCCAATAGATCGGGGGACGAGGCGAGGTGATGGTGAATGCGATGCGCGATGACCTCGGTGTCCGTTTCCGAGGTGAAGCTGTAGCCCAAACTCTTGAGGTCTGAGCGCAAGCTCTCGTGATTCTCGATGATGCCGTTGTGAACAATCGCGACGCTGCCGCGCGAAATGTGCGGGTGGGCATTTTCCGTGGTGGGCACGCCATGCGTTGCCCAACGGGTATGCGCGATGCCGATGGATCCGCCGATGGGGTCCGCGTCCAAGGCATCCTGCAGGACTTTCACCTTGCCGACGGTGCGTAACCGGACGAGTTGCCCGTGGTCGAGGACCGCGATGCCGGCGGAGTCGTACCCGCGGTACTCGAGACGCCGCAATCCCTCCATCAGGATTGGAACCGCGCCTCGCTCGGCCACCACACCCACGATGCCACACATATCGCCTCTGGCCGGAAATAAAAGGGTGCCTAGTGTGCCCGAGAGGACAAGGAAATCCAGGGCCGCCCGGGGCGGTCCTATTGATTGAACAATACTATTTGCCAAATAGTATTAGTAACTATATAGTATTGGCCTATGGACGATAGCTACGAACGGAAATTCCAAAAAGAGCTAAACGGGGGCCTGGTTGGCCTGGTTTTGCTGGCGGTACTCGCTGAGTCGGACGAAGACCTGTACGGCTATGAAATCGCCAAGCGTTTGGCGAGTGCCAACGACGGAACCTCCATTTTCAAGGAGGGCACCATCTACCCCGTCTTGCGTGCCCTGTCAGCCGGAAATTTGTTGACCAGCCGCATCGTGCCCTCCTACTCCGGTCCACCGCGTCGCTACTACCGAATCACCGAGCAAGGCCGCAGCGTCCTCACTGAATGGAAATTGATTTGGCGGGGGACCCGCGACTTCGTGGATCGATTTACCGAAACAGAGAATTCGAACATAGGACAGCCGTCATGAACCGCACTGCGCCACGCTCCATCGATCAATACCTACGGCAACTGCGCGAAGAGCTCGCGGGCGCGGATGCCGCGCTCATTCAGGACGCTCTGTACGACGCGGAAGAATATCTACGCGCCGAGGTCGCGGCCCATCCGGACAAATCCGAATCCGATGTGCTCGAGTTGATCGCCTCCACCTACGGTGCGCCCGATGAAGTGGCCGGCGCGTACCGCGACACCGAGGTCAAGGTCAAAGCCGCCCTGGCGACACCGCGCAAGGAGGCCAAGTCCGCACCGGGTAGATTCTTCGGTGTTTTTATGGACCCGCGCGCGTATACGTCCTTGTTCTTTATGTTGCTCGCGTTGCCCACCGGCATTATTTATTTCGTGCTGGCGGTAACGGGGCTGTCCTTGTCTGCCGGCCTCTTTGTTCTCATCATCGGCGTGCCTTTCTTTCTCATGTTCATGGCGGTTTGCCGCGTTGTCTCTCTGGCCGAAGGCGGTTTGATCGAAGCGATGACCGGCGTGCGCATGCCGCGCCGGCCGGTCTACCAAGGCAAGGCATTGAGTTTCTGGGCGCGGATCATCGAGATGTTGAAAGACCCCCGCACCTGGACCACCATCGCCTACTTCATCCTGAGGCTGCCGATCGGCATCTTCTATTTTGTGATTGCCGTCGCGGGACTCGCGGTGAGCCTGACGCTGATTGCGCTGCCCATCACCGTGGTCCTCGCCCAGGCGGGCTGGTTCGGCATGGGAGGCGTCGAGGTGTTCTCGAACGCTCAGCCTGAGTGGATATTCAATACGGGATTCGCCATCCCTGTGTTGGGATTGGCGGGGGTGCTGTTGCTCACCTCGCTAATGCATCTGGCCCGCGGCATCGGCCGGTTGCATGCGATGTTCGCCAAATCCATGCTGGTCGCGCGCGCCGCCTTGAGCCCGCCGGAGGCGGCCGAACCGAAGGCCGCGCTCGCGGCTCACTGACCCACCGCGGCTCACGGCTCTGTGAGGCAGCGGGGCTCGCCGCTCACTAATGCGAAAAGAACTTCGCGATTCGCTTGGCGGCGTCCGGCGCCAGCCCTTCGTTCTTGAACAATTCCAGGGCGTGAGAGTCGTGCAAGCTCAAGCCGTCGGTTTCGATGAGCGCGCGCTTGTTGACCTGATTCGCGTACCAGGAGTTGCTCAAGATGTCGGCGGACAAGGAAGCCAATTCGGCATCGAACCCAGCGTCCGGGAAACAGAAATTAGCCAGATGCATGTGTTCCGCTTCGGTACCCGAATAAGTACGGCAGGTGTACATCATTTCCGCCGCCTTGGCCGTGCCGATGCGGTGCGGCAGCCGCATGCTCAATCCCCACACCGGCGTCAGGCCCCATTTCGCGTACACATCGGAGAATTGGGCTGATTCGGCCGCGACGATGAGATCGGCCGCCAAGGCGAGCTCCAGCGACCCGGTAGAACAGTGACCCTGCACCGCCGATATCACCGGTTGCGGCAGGTTCGCAATCTTCTGTATGACCTCCGAGTGAAAGTGCGGCTTGGCGTGCGCTTTCACGTGCTCCAGCACTTCGCGCATGTCATAGCCGGCCGAGAAATTGCCGCCAGCGCCCCTTAAGATCACCAGGCCGATGGTCTTGGTTTCGCGCGCCAAGGCGTCGACATGAACCTCGAGCGCCTCGAACATATCCTTGGAAAGCGCATTGCATTTTTCGGGGCGATTGAGCGTCAGCGTCGCCGCGCCGCCGTTATTCTCCCTTCGGACCAGATCGCTCATAGCGAGGCTCCTCCGTACGATTCCACCAACCGCCGCCGAGCGCCTGATACAACGCGGCCGTGTCGGCATACCGATTCGCCCGGGCCTGGATCAAGCTCACGGCCGCCGTGTTGTAGGCTTGCTCCGCGTTGAGCACGGCAACGAGGCTGATCGTTCCCAAGCTCAACTGCCGTTGCACGAGATCAAAGGTTTTTTTCGCGGCCCGCTCCGCGTCGGCGCTGGCTTTGAGCGCATCGGCGTCCGACTCGAGCGCGCGCAGCGAGTCCGCCACATTTTGGCATGCCAAGATGACCGCGGCGCGATATTGTGCGGCCGCCTGATCGAGAGCTGCATCCGCCGCGCGTTTCTTGTGGATCAAAGCCCCGGCATCGAACAGCGTCTGAGTTAACGATGCGCCCGCACCCCAAAAACCCGTGGACGGCTTGAAGAGCGTGCCCAATGTCAGCGCACTCGACCCGAGGTTTCCCGTGATCGCGAATTGCGGCAGAAGATCTGCGATCGCGACGCCGACCTCAGCCGAGGCCATGTGCATATTTTCTTCGGCCTGGCGAACATCGGGCCTCTGTTCAACAATTTTGGACGGCAGGCTCACCGGCAGATCGGTAGGCAGCGTCATATCATCCAACTGAAATGTTTCTGCAGGCTCTTCCGA
>Ga0210393_10002736_pt1 | contig 14377 bp, 15 predicted proteins | sample IncBWC27OmetaG_FD_160068 | JGI IMG/M metagenome (GOLD analysis project Ga0210393, IMG submission 160068) | Forest soil microbial communities from Barre Woods Harvard Forest LTER site, Petersham, Massachusetts, United States - Inc-BW-C-27-O ... | reverse complement strand
ATCTCCACCGACACCCGATATCGCGTCATTCTTCCTCGTAATCGATCGTTCGCGCGACTGTGGGCGTCGGCTGTCCCGCCGCGCCGCTCAGTCGCTGCCGCCGACGGCGCTCACGCCGCTCGCGCGCCGTCAGATCGTCGTCACCGTCTTCGTCGCCATAGGCCGACCCGGTCGGGATGCGGTCGATGGATCCGAGGATCAGCGTCTTGACCAGGCCATAGAGCACGTACGTCATGCCGGCGGGGAAGAAGAACTGCCGGCCAAACTCCATGATACCGGTGACGCAGACGATCACCAGCACAAGCCCACCGATGCCGCGCCAGGTCCGCACACCGATCTTTGGCATCGCGGGGTAGGGCGTGTGCGTCACCATGAGGATCGCCAGGCCGACCATGACGTACTTCACCATCTCGTTCCACGGCATCCCGAACAGCCGCGCGTCGTAGAGCTTCGACTGGCTGAACCAATAATACGTCGCCAGCGTGCACCCCGCCGCAGGACTGGGCAACCCGACGAAGTGCGTCTTCTTTGTTCCGGCCTGGGTGACATTGAATCTCGCCAGCCGGATCACCGCACACGCGCAGAAGATGAAAACCAGCAGCCACAGCGCCCCACCTTCCTGCTGGAGCACCGAGAAGTAGATGATCATCGCTGGGGCCAGCCCAAACGAAATGGCGTCGACCAACGAGTCGAGCTCCTCGCCAAATCGGCTGCCAGTTCCCGTCGCTCGGGCGACGCGCCCATCAAAGCCATCACAGATACCACCCAACACGATCCACAGGACGGCGCGCGAGTACTCCCCACGTGACGCGTCGACGATGGCAAAGATGCCAAAGAACAGATTCCCGATTGTGAACCCGTTGGGTAGGGCCGGCGCGGCCCGGCGCATGTCCGCGCGCCGCAGGCGTCGCATCTTCGGCGGCCGAATGACCATCATGGCAATTCCGCTAACACGGTGGTTCCCGCGATGATCGATTGGCCGGTTTTGACTTTGACGGTGCTGCCGAGCGGCACAAAGACGTCGACTCGGGATCCGAATCGAATAATTCCCAGACGGGCGCCCTGTTCGACTTGGTCGCCAACGGCGCCGTACGTGACGATGCGCCGCGCGATCAGCCCCGCGATCTGGCGCACGAGCAACCGGTAGCGTCCTCCGGGCGACTCGATGCCGATCGACGACTGCTCGTTCTCCAGGCTCGCTTTCTCCATCGCCGCGTTCAAGAATTTCCCCGGATTGTAGTGGCGATAGACGACCGTCCCGCTGATCGGATACCGATTGACATGCACGTCGAACACGTTCATGAAAATCGAGATCCGCGTGGCGCGCCCATGCACGAACGTCGGCTCATCGACATCGGCGATCGCCTGCAGCCGCCCATCGGCCGGCGCCACCACGACCTTCTCGCCACGCTCGCCGGCGCGCTCGGGGTCCCGAAAAAAGTACGGGACCCAGAGCGCCAGCAGCGCCAGCGCGAACGCGACGAGCCACAGGGCCCACGACCGCATCGCCAATGCCGCCACGAACGCGGCGACCGCGATAATCGCCGCGATGCCGATGAAGACGTATCCCTCGCGAGCGAAGCTCACGAGAGCGCCAATCCGGTGATGCGCCGATACGCATCGAGATACCGCTCGCTCGTCGCGGCGACGACGTCCGGGGGCAGGGTCGGCGGGGGCGAGTCCCCAGCCTTGTTCTCTCGCTCGAGATAGTCCCTGAGTGGCTGCTTGTCGAAACTCTCTTGCGCGCGGCCGGGCTGATACCGATCGGCGGGCCAGAAGCGCGAGCTGTCGGGAGTCAGCACCTCGTCGATCAGCAGAATACGGCCCTCTCGCTCGCCGAACTCGAACTTGGTATCCGCGACGATGATCCCTCGCTCCGCCGCCCGATCTCGGCCCCGCGCGTAGATGCGCTGCGACAGATGCTCCAACTCACTGGCGACTTCGTCACCAACCGCGGCCGCCACGTCTCGCTTCGTGATGTTCTCGTCGTGCCCGGTCTCGGCCTTGGACGCGGGACTAAAGATGGGCGGGTCCAGCCGTGCGCTCTCGGTAAGCCCGGCAGGTAGCGGCTCGCCGGCGAGTGTCCCGTGTTGCCGATACTCTTTCCACGCTGATCCCGCGATGTACCCGCGCACAACGCATTCGATGGGAAAGACCGTGGTGCGTTTCACCAGCATGGCCCGCTGGTGGAGCAGCTCACGGTATCCGGCGAGCCGCGGAGCGGCCGCCGAGATAGTATCGACATCCGAAGCGATCATGTGATGCTCGACGACGTCGCCGAGTTGCCGTAGCCACCACGCGGTGAGTTGAGTCAGGACCGCACCTTTGCGCGGGATCGCTTCGCGCATGACGACGTCGAACGCGCTGACGCGATCCGTCGCGACGATGAGCAGGCGATCGGCGTCGACCGCGTAGACATCGCGCACTTTCCCGCGTCGAACCAATTCGAGGGGAAGATCCGTCGAACGCAGGGCGGTTGCTGTCATACGCGGAGATCCTGCTCCTCGTGGAAGACCTCGTCGTCGACGCCGACCAACAGCGGCTGCACGACGTTCGCCAGGAACTCGTCGACCTGCTCGGGCGCCCGCCCGATGAACCGGCGCGGATCGCCGAGGTCGGCGGCCATCTGCCGCGTCACGCCCGACGCCTTGTCGCCGGCCAGCCGCTCGAAGAGATCGTTCTGCTCCCCGTTCGCCACCCGCGCCCGCGCGGCCATACTGTGCTTGCGGATCGTCTCGTGCACGTCTTGCCGGTCGCCACCGGCTCTGACGGCCGCGACAATGATCTCCTCGGTCGCCATGAACGGAATCTCGTCCTCGAGCCGGCGCCGAATGCGGGCCGGATGGACCTGCAGTCCCCGGGCGACGTTGCGCATCAAAATCAGAATCGCGTCCGTCGCCAGGAACGCTTCCGGGATCACCAGCCGGCGATTGGCGCTGTCATCGAGCGTGCGCTCGAAGTACTGGACGCTGTGCGTCTGGTTCGCGTTCGGCTCGAGCGACAGCACGAAGCGCGCGAGCGACGCGATCCGCTCCGATCGCATCGGGTTGCGCTTGTACGCCATGGCGGACGAGCCTACCTGATCGCGCTCGAACGGCTCCTCGATTTCGCCGAAGGCCTGGAGCATCCGAATGTCGCTCGAGAATTTCGCGGCGCTGGCCACAATGCCCGCCAGGATCCCCAGGACCTTGGCGTCGAGCTTCCGCGTGTAGGTCTGACCGGTGACCGGCAGCGACCGCCCGCTGAATCCCATGCACTCCGAGACGCGGCGGTCCAATTCCTTGACCTTGTCCTGGTCGCCATCGAACAGGCGCAGAAAGCTCGCCTGGGTGCCCGTGGTCCCCTTGATGCCGCGAAACGGCAGCGTCTCGTCCAGGTACTCGAGGTCGCGGAAGTCGAGCACCAGATCTTCCATCCACAGGGTCGCCCGCTTCCCGACGGTCGTCGGCTGCGCGGCTTGGAGATGCGTGTAGCCGAGCGTCGGCTCGTCTCTCCACTCGCGGGCGAAGCGGGCCAGGTCGCCGAGCACCCGCACCAGCTTGTCCCGCAAGATGCGCAGCCCGTCACGCATCAAGATGAGATCGGCGTTGTCCGTGATGTCGGCGCTCGTGGCGCCCAGATGGATGTACGGACGGGCGATCGGTGCGACATCGCCAAACGCCCGAACGTGCGCCATGACGTCGTGCCGCGTGACGCGCTCATACTCGGCGACCCGCGCGAAATCGATGTCGTCGAGATGCTGGGCCATCTCTTTCACGGCGGCGAGCGGGACATCCGCGCCCAGCTCGTACTCCGCCTCGGCCAACGCATGCCAGATGCGTCGCCACGTGCAGTGTCGGCGTTGTGGCGACCAGAGCGCGAGCATCTCCCCGGAGGCGTACCGCTCGGCCAATGGGGAGCTATAGAAATCGCGCTCGGTCATGTCGCGTTATTGGATGCTGAAATCAGTCGAGAACACCTGGCCGCTTCTCTCGAAGAACATGCGAATGGGCCCACGGCCACCATAGTAATTTAACGCCTTTGCCGCCTCATCCGCGCTGGTGATCGGTGTTCGGTTGATTTGTACGATCACGTCGCCAGTTTGGATGCCGAGGTCCTCGGCCACGCGGTCGCTCAGCTTGTAGATGACCGCGCCATGCTCGCTGCGAATGCCACGCTCCGATCGAATGGCGGGCGTCAGCGTCACCAGCTCGAGCTCCCGCAGGACCTCGACCTTCTGCGCGCTCACCTCCGGCAGGTCGCCAACGGTCACCGTGACCGGTATTTCGCGGCCGCCACGCTTGACCGTCAGCACGACCGCCTGGCCAACGCGGAGGTCGAGGAGCAGCGCTTCCCAGTCGTAGGGGTTCCGCAACGACCGCGTCCCGGCTTTCTCGATCATATCGCCCGGTTGGAGTCCCGCGGAGGCGGCGGGGGACCCTGGGACAATGGTGCGGATCACCACCCCGGAATTGAGTGCGTCCCTGGGGTTGTTCGTCTCGGGCAACTTGAGCTTGACCCCAACCCACGGGCGCCGCACGCTGCCGTGGGCCAGAAGATCGTCGGCGACTCGCTTGACCCGGTTGATCGGGATCGCGAACCCGAGCCCGACGGAGCCGCCGCTGGGCGAATAGATCGAGCTGTTCACGCCAATGACATCGCCGACGGCGTCGACCAACGGTCCCCCGGAATTCCCGGGGTTGATCGCGGCGTCCGTCTGGATCATGTCGACGTAGACGCCATTGCCCTCGGCCTGCCCGACCAGATTTCGCCCCACGCCGCTCACCACGCCGACGGTGACGCTGGGCTCCGGATTCCCCAGGTAGAACCCGTAGGGGTTCCCGATCGCGATCGCCCACTCGCCGATGAGCAAGTCGTCCGAGGATCCGAGCGGCGCGACCGGAAGACCGGTCGCGGGGATCTTGACCACGGCGAGATCGTTGACCTCGTCCACCCCCAGCACCTTCGCGACGTAGCTCGTTCCGTCGCGCAGCGCGACCGAGACTTGGGAAGCGCCGGCCACCACGTGGGCGTTCGTGACGATGACCCCATCGCTTCGAATGACAAAACCGGTTCCGAGGCCCGGGACCTTCTGTTGGGCATTTCCCCCAAAAAACGCATCAAACGGATCGTTCGAACGTTCGACGACCTCAGTCTGGATCGTCACGACCGACGGCGAGACCCGAGCCACGGCGTCGGTAATGGCTGTCTTCCTCGCACTCGATGGCGCCCGAACCTGTTTGGCAGGCGGCGCGACATCGCGAACGGTCTGGGCGTCACCGCCAGTGCAACCAGCCAACGCGCATAACAGCAGCAATCGTCTCATGTCTCGGCGGCGATCTCCGCCAAGAACCGATCCACGCCGCGATCCGTCAGTGGATTCACCAACAACGCGTGCAAGAGCTGTGGCTCGACCGCCAGAATATCCGCTCCGGCGCGAGCGCAGCGGCCGAACTGCGCGGGTCCTCGCGGACACCAGGCCATGACGTCGCACTCGAACCCGTGCTGGAGCAAGAGCGACGTCGTTTCGCGAACGACGTCCGCGCCATCGATGCCGTAGAGATCGAGATGATCGATCCCGATGCTGACCACCGAGGCGCCGGCTTTGGCTGCCAGCGCGGCTTGGGCCGTGGTGTAGATGAGCGTCGCGGTGACCTTCACGCCCTCGGATCGAAGGCGGCGTAGGGCGCCGAGCGTATCCTCGACGAGTGGCACGGCAACGACGATCTGATCGCTGAGCTTCGCCAGATCGCGGCCCAGTCGGTACGCCTCGGCGGCGTTCACCGACTCGACCGCCGCGCAGACGGGGACGTCCACGGCGTCGCAGATCGCCGTCAGGATGTCCTTGGGGTCACGCCCCGACGCCTCGCTCTCGCGCGAGAGAATCGCGGGCGATGCGACGACGCCATCGAGAAATCCACACTCGCTCGCCCAGCCGATTTCCTGGGCGTCCGCGGTCGCCAGATAGATCTTCATAGATTCACGTAAAGGTCAGCCGGATACGTCACGCGCTCCAGCACGAGTGCGTGCGCGGGCGCGGGCGCCGAGGTGTCGCTGTTGTCCCGTGCCGTGAGAAGGCGAGCCACGTCTCCAGGGTCTCTGCGCCCTCTCGCCGCATCGACCATCGTTCCCACGAGAAAGCGCACCATGTGGTGCAGAAACCGATTGGCCTCGATCTCGAAAATTATGGCGCCGCCGTCGCCCGGGTCACACCAGTGGGCGTCGGCGATGTCGCATCGATGGTCGTCGGTCTCGGGCGCAGTCCCCCGCACGGCATACGCCCTGAAGCAATGCTCGCCGCGTATCGCGTCCGCGGCATCCCGCAGAACGGTCGCGTCGAGTCGATCCTCTATGTACCACTCGTAGCGCTGTCGGAACGGCGACCGTGACGCCTCATCTCTCCCAATGCGATACGAATACCGTCTCGCGGTCGCATCATAGCGGGCATGGAATGCTGGTCGCATCTCGTGCGCGGCGGCGACCCAGATGTCATCGGGGAGAATGGCGTTCAGCGCTTGCCGAAGGCGTGGCGCTGGCCAACTCTCCGGCACGGCCACGCCGACCGCCTGTCCGCGCGCATGCACGCCCGCGTCAGTGCGGCCGGCCCCAGTGGCTTTTGTCTCTCGGTTACACAACCGGGTGAGCGCTGCCTCGAGCACGCCTTGCACGGTGCGCGTCTCAGGCTGCCGCTGCCACCCCGCGAAGCCGGCTCCGTCGTAGTGCAACACGAGCTGGACCGAGTGCTCCGCCATGGCGAAACCTACGCGACCCGGTGAAGCACCGCAAATACTTGACACTCCGGGCGTTAGCCAAGCGGTTCATTGGCGGGTCATGAAGAACGAGACGTTATTGAGATCCCCGTTCAGCGTGTCACCGCTCGCATCCAACCGCGCGATGAAAACGCCGGTGACGCCGAAGACGATGTTCACGCTGTCGCTGACATCGGTCCCGGAGAGATTCGTTCCGGACGCCAATGGGTTGCCGACGCCGCCGCCGGAGGCACATTGCGACTGACGCCAGCTGCCGCCGACGCTCTGACCGGACTGCTGGAGGCCAAAGGTGAAGACCTGGCAGTCCACCTCCGGGGCGAACGTTCCCTGCCAAGCGCCGGTAACGGACCGATTCCGTGGAGCGGTCGAGCTGCCGCACGCGGCCAGAAGGACGACGGCTACCACGCAGCCAACGACGGCTCCACGCATTTGGCTCACCCGAGTAGAGGAGCCCCAAGTTAAGTCCGAAACGGTGCTCGCCCCCACTCGTCGCTTGTAGAATGGCCCCTCGAACGCTCCAATCCCTGGCGCACGCCCTGGCGAGCGCGCCAGACCTCGACGCGGCCCTCGTCGCGCTCGGCGAGGGCTTGGCAGAGGTCGACCGGACGGCGTACGTAGCGCTGCTGCGCTACGATGGCCGCAGGGAGATGATCGTCGACCGCCTGACGCCGACCGGCGGGACGGTCGGTCGCACCATGGTCGAGACGACGTTCGACCATCTCTCGGCCCCGGTCCGCCACGCCGTCTCCCAAGGGGCCGAATTCATCGACCTCGGCGACCAGTCGCAGGAGTATGCGCGGCTGTTCGGGATGATGCCGTTTGCCGACGGCGGGATGCTCGCCCTCCGCGGGATCCGATTCGACGGGTACTTGGCCGCCGTCGTCGCGCTCTACGAGTCCAAGAAGATCTTTGGAACCCGCGCGTCCGAGCGCTTCGCGCCGTTCGTCGCCCTCTTCGAGCTCGGGTTCGCGCGGTTCGCCGAGCGCGAGGCGCGGGACGAGGCGGTACGGCACGTGGAAGACGTGACCCACCGCGTGCACGGCGAGTACGTCAAGAAGCTGGCCGCCCTCGAGCGCCGGCTCGCCAAGCAGGGGCCGAGCTCGGAACAGACGGCAAGCCGGTTGATCGAGCTGGAAGCCGAGATCGCGCGGGCGAACGAGGCAACGCGCCTGGCGGGGAAGCGCGCCGAGGAGCTGGAGCAGCAAGTCGCTGGTGCCACCCCGAAGTTCGAGCAGATGCAGGGCGAGCTCCATCGGCGGAGCGAGCTACTCCGTCAAAAGACCCGCACGCTGTACCTGATCGACAAGGTGCTGACGCTCGACAACATGGCGACTGACCCGCGGAAGCTGATCGACGGCCTCCTGGCGCTCGTCGGCGACGACATGGCGGCCCAGCGCTGCTCCCTGATGCTGATGGCCCCGGAGCCGGGCTACCTGTACCTGGCCGCCGCGCGCGGACTGGCCCCCCATATCGTCGAGGGATCCAGGATCGCGATCGGCGAAGGCGTCGCCGGCCGCGTGGCGGCGTCCCGCGAGCCGATCCTCGTTCAGGATGTCGAGGCCGCCCAGGCCCACCCGCTCTTGCGCGACCAGTACTTTACGACCGGGTCTTTCATCTCCTTTCCATTGATCTACCACGATACCCTGGTCGGCGTGGTGAACCTGACGAATCGCGCACAGCGCGGCGTGTTCATCGAAGAGGACGTGGAGCGCGTGCGCCTCCTCGGCCTCGTGATCTCCTTGGTCGTCTCGCACGCGCGCTTCGTTGAACGACCAGCCGCGCCGGCCCCCGGAGCACTGGTTGCCAACTGAGGCCCTGCGCGACGCGCTCCGAGCGCTCGCGCACGGCCGATCGCTCTCCGCTCCCTCGGTCCGGGAAGCGTTCGGCGTGATCATGCGCGGCGAGTCGACGCCGGCGCAGACGGCGGCGCTCTTGATGGGGCTCCGCGTCCGCGGCGAGACGCCGGACGAGCTGGCGGGCGCCGTTCAAGCGCTTCGCGACGCGATGATCCAACTGCCGCACGCGGCCCCCGACACGCTCGTCGACACGTGTGGGACGGGCGGCGGGGTCGTGTCGACGTTCAACATCTCGACGGCCGCGGCATTCGTGGCTGCCGCGGCCGGCGTCCGCGTCGCGAAGCACGGCAACCGCTCGTACACGTCGCGCTGCGGCAGCGCCGACGTGCTCGAAGCGCTCGGTGTTCCGCTCGAAACGCCGATCGAGACGATGGCGTCCGTGCTGGCCGAGTCGGGCATTGTGTTCATGTTCGCGCCGCGAATGCATCCCGCGATGCGACACGTCGGCCCGGTCCGCCGCGAACTGGGGGTTCCGACGATCATGAACCTCGTCGGCCCGCTCGCGAATCCCGCCGGCGCGACCCGACAAGTGATCGGCGTCGGCGACCCCGAGCGCCTGCCCCTCGTCGCCAAGGCCGCTCTCGCGCTCGGCTTCTCCAGAGTGCTCGTCGTCCACGGCGCCCCGGGCCTCGATGAGATCTCTCCGCTCGGCGTCACCCGCGTGCTGGAAGTGCGCGACGGTGAGTTACGCGACTGGGAGATTCGCCCGGCGGATCACGATCTGACCGGCTCGGCCTCCCACCTCGCATGCGGCGATCCCCAGGACAACGCGCTCATCATCCGCGAGGTTCTCAGCGGCAAAGGCCCCGAGGGCGCGCGCGCCGCCGTTGCCCTGAATGCCGGGGCCGCGATGTATGTGGGCGGTCTGGATGACACATACGCCGAGAGCGTCTCGCGCGCGACAACGACGCTGGACTCGGGCGCTGGACTCGCGGTCCTCGACCGCATGCTCGCGGCCTACGGGACGGCGATGCCCTGAGCGCGCAGCGCGCGCTGGAGTCGATAGCTCCGCTGAACGACCGGTGAGATGGCCTCGAGTCGTTCGAGCACGTCGGGCGGCAGCGTGTCAGCGGCATCGATCAGCGCCAGGATTTCTCCTTCGAGGCTGACCCCGTGGGCGGCCAACAGTGTCTGCGCGGCTGTACTCTGCGGCTCGGGGTATCCGACCGCGCCCAGTACGGCGAGGGCGCGCATACTGCCACGGACGGCGCGGTGGCCCAAGAGTGCGTCCTGCGTCTTCCGATCCCAGCCGTAACCGACCGTACCCGCGACGAGCTCGAATAGGTCGGGCTCAGGTGTCGAGGAGTCGGCCAGCATGCGCGGCATCAGCGCGACCAATCGCTGGCGCGCCGCGCCTTGCACATTCTTGTCGTACCGGTAGCGCGGCATCCGCGCGAGTGCCGTGATCGCATCGGCGTCGTCGCCGAGATGAGTCTGGAGAATCACTTCGGTCGCGTGAGCCGCGCTGATCTCCGCGAGTTGCGTCAACGCCCACGGGGGCAGTGGGCGGCCGCGCAGCCACGTGTCGGGCGGGCCAGAGATGGGCGCGGTCTCCCGCGCGAGTCTCACGATTGCGTCAGGTGGGGTGGCGCGTTGATGGAGCAGCCACTCTCGCCATTCATACGTGGACTGCCCGGTCTCGTGACCGAGGATGCTATCGGTACGCTGGGAGAACAGCCCGGAATCGCCAGCGGTCACGCGAAATCCCCAGTTGCTCGTGTCGAACAGCCAACCGATCCGGCCGTGATACACGGCGCCCACATATGTCGGGCTCACATCCATACCGGGATATGCCGCGGCGAACAGGGCAAACTGCTCCTTGGCGACTGGGTACTCGGTAACGCTCAGAGGCTTGCCGCGGCGTGTGGTGCGGATGAATTCGGTCACACGCGCCTCGGGGCCAGGGCATCGCGGAATCGTGTCTTGGGCGACGGTCCGGAACGGCGGCGTTGCGAGCCACAGGTCACCAAGTGAGTCGCCCGCCGCCAATGTGGTGATCGCCAGCGCACCGGCACGCGTCATGGTTACCGTGTGGATGTTCCCCGGTGCATCGGCGACGCGCTCGGCGTGGCCCGAGGGCACTCGCATCGCATAGAGGCGCCCGTCCGACGCGATCACCAACGTCTGCTGGTCCGGAGACCACAGGAGCCTCGGCCCATACTCCACCGGGCCAGCGATGCAGCGGGCTCCCATCCAGACACCGTATGAACCTCCGCCGCAGCATCGATGCGATGCGAATCTCTGGCGCGGGACCGCGCGGTCGTCGATGTGCGCGTTCGACCCGTCGAGTTGCGCAATCCATCGAACGGATCGCCCGCCCGGCCACAGGACGTCGTACAGGTCGAAGGACAGCGCACTATCGGCGTCCCACGTGACGCCCTCGATGTACGGCCGATCCCACTGGGAGGGTGGGTCGCGGCGGAAGATTTCCCGCTCGCGACTGGAGTCGACATCGGCCACGCGCACGGTGTTCTGATTGTACATGTACGCGAGGCGCCGGCTGTCGGCTGACCAGCTCAGAGAGTATCGGACCCCAGGGTCAGGCGTCAGCGATCGCGTTTCGCCGGTCGTGAGGTTCAGAAGCCAGATGCGGCGATAGTGCTGATGGACGACTTCGTACGCGAAGAGCGTCCCGTCTGGGGAAACAATTCCGCGCGCGGCCTCGCGCGCGTCGGACGGGCCGAGGCGGCCGAGATGCTGTATCGTTCCTGGCGCCGGCCACTGGGCCTGCGCACTGACCGTTATGACAGCCGCCGCGAAGCAGGCAACGCGCATACACATGTGACGCGCGACGCCTTTCCAATTGCACACGCGCGACGCATCGTTGATGCCATGAGCCGCGTCAAGATCATCGTCGGGACGCTCATGCTGCTCTGCGGCCTGGCGTTGGTGGCGCTCAGGATCAGCATCGCCCGCCAACCGAACGGCGACACGTACGGCATCATCCTCGGCGGCGTCGAGCACATCGCGTTCGGCCTGCTGCTGGCTCTCGTCGGCGGCTTGGTCCTGGCTACAACCCGGCGCGGTCAGTAGCGGCGCAGTACCCCGACGACGACGCCCTGAATCGAGATGTCGTTCTCGTGGACGTAGATCGGCGACATGGTCTCATTCGCCGGCTGCAGCCGAATGCGCCCGTCGCGCTCGCGATAGAACTTCTTGACGGTCGCCGAGGCTCCGCTGAGCATGGCGATGACCATTTCGCCGTTGTCGGCACTTTGCCGCTCGTTGACGACGACGAAATCGCCGTCACGGATCTGCTCGTCGATCATCGAGTTTCCACGGACGCGAAGCACGTAGTGCTGCCCGTTGCGCCGCACGAAGTCTTCGGGCACCGATACGTGCTCATCCACGGCGATGGACTCGATCGGTACGCCAGCCGCGACCTGACCGAGGAGAGGGAGCTCGATCGCGCGAGGGAACGCCTCCGACGGCAGAATCTCGATCGCCCGGCTCTCGTTGTAATTGCGCTTGATGTAGCCTTTGCGCTCCAGATTGCTCAGGTGCTCGTGCACCGTGGCCAACGAGTTATAGTTGAACTGCGAGGCGATCTCCTCGAAGCTCGGCGCGTATCCGTTGGCCTCGGTATAGCTCGTCAGAAAGGTCAGAATCTCGCGCTGCCGTTTCGTGAGCGGCATGGCTATCCTCGCATGAAGTATCGTTCCCGAACAGCTTCCGAACCAACACTTTAGCCGAAAATCGCCCGAAGTGCAAGATTCTCGTCATTGGCAGCCGCCCACTGGGACACTTGGCACCCTGGTGGATCGGGCATACGACCGGGCCAGGCAGCTCGACATCGAGGCCCTCAAAGCCGCTGCTTCCGCCACGCCGATCCCGCCCTCGTTCACCGAGGCACTGCGCCGCGATGATGTCGGCGTCATAGCGGAGATCAAGCGCCGATCTCCGTCACAGGGGGAAATCAACGCCGCGCTTCGCGCTGGCGTACAGGCCGCCGCGTACGTCCAAGGCGGTGCCGCGGCGTTGTCCGTGCTTACCGAGCCCGATCAATTCGGCGGGTCGTTGGCTGATCTCGCCGAGGTTCGCGCGGCAGTACCGGTAGCGCTGCTTCGAAAAGATTTCATTGTCGACTACACGCAGATCGTCGAGGCCCGGGCGAACGGAGCGTCTGCTGTGCTATTCATCGTCCGAGCGCTCGACCCGCTCGAGCTCGCCGATCTGATGGAGGAGGCCAGCACGTTCAACCTGACGCCGCTGGTCGAAATCCACGACCAGTGGGAGCTCGACGTCGCGCTGGGCCACGATGCGAAAGTGATCGGTGTCAACAATCGCGATCTCGAGACGTTGGCGGTCGACCCGCAGACGTCCATTCAGTTGATCCCTAAGATTCCCGGTTGGGTGATCGCGATCGCCGAGAGCGGCATTGCCGAGCGCTCCGGCGTCGAGCTCCAGGCCGCCGCCGGCGCTGACGCCGTCTTGTGCGGCTCGGCGGTCTCGGCCGCCCAAGACCCAGCCGCCGCCGTGCGCGCGCTCGTCGGCGTTCCGCGCGTGTGCCGGCCGTAAAATTTTGCGGTCTCCGTCGCGCGGACGACGCGGCGGGGGCGGTGCGGCTCGGCGCCAGCTACGTCGGCGTGATCTTCGCCGGCGGCCCGCGCTTGGTGACGGTCGAAGAAGCCCGTGCGGTGCTCGCGGCGACGCGTGACGCTGATCACGTGCGGCGGGTCGGGGTCTTTGGCGCCGAGACGCCGGCTGCGATCGCCCGGGTTGTCGCCGACGTCGGGCTCGATGTCGTCCAGCTGTCAGCTGACCCGGACGCCGAGACGGTCGACGCGGTGCGCGCGGCCACCGGGGTGGAGGTCTGGGCTGCGGTTCGTTGCACCACCGAGTTTCCGCCATCGGCCTCGGCGCTCTTCGCTCACGCGGATGCCGTGCTCGTTGACACGAAAGTCGATGGACAGCTCGGCGGGACCGGCCGGACGCTCCCATGGGATGATCTTGCGCCGGCGCTGCGCGCCGTACGCACGTCGGGTGCGCGCCTGGTGCTCGCCGGGGGGTTAGCGCCCGATAACGTTCGTCGGGCCATAGAAGCTATGGCACCAGATGTAGTCGACGTGTCCTCCGGCGTGGAGACCGCGCCGGGGATCAAAGATCACGAACGCATGCGAGCGTTCGTGAAAGCCATTCACTCATAAGAAAATCACAATGGACGATCGTTTTGGGGAATTCGGAGGTCGCTACGTCCCGGAAACCTTGATTCCGGCGCTCGAGGAACTGGATTGTGCGTTCCAGGCGTCCCTTGTCGACCCGAGCTTCCTGGCCGAGTGGAACGACCTCCTCACGAACTACGTCGGCCGCCCGTCGCCTTTGAGTAGCGCGCCGCGTTTTTCGGAGCGAATCGGCGCAAGCGTGTATCTCAAACGCGAAGACCTGAATCACACGGGCGCCCACAAGATCAACAACACGGTCGGGCAAGCGCTGATCGCCCGCCGGATGGGAAAGACCCGGATCATCGCCGAAACGGGAGCCGGACAGCATGGCGTAGCGACGGCGACGATTTGTGCCCGTTTTGGGTTGCAATGCGTCGTGTACATGGGCGCAGAAGACATGCGGCGCCAGGAACTCAACGTCTATCGGATGCGGCTGATGGGAGCGTCGGTCGTCCCGGTCGAGAGTGGTACGCGAACGCTCAAGGATGCGACTACCGAAGCCATCCGCGACTGGGTCACCAACGTCACCGACAGCCATTACATAATCGGATCTGTGGTCGGCCCGGCTCCCTATCCTCGTATGGTGCGTCACTTCCAGTCCGTGATTGGC
>Ga0210393_10002734_pt1 | contig 14382 bp, 7 predicted proteins | sample IncBWC27OmetaG_FD_160068 | JGI IMG/M metagenome (GOLD analysis project Ga0210393, IMG submission 160068) | Forest soil microbial communities from Barre Woods Harvard Forest LTER site, Petersham, Massachusetts, United States - Inc-BW-C-27-O ... | reverse complement strand
GGGAAGTGGCGGATGCCTTCGTCCTCTCGGAGAGCCGCAAGCAAGCGTTGGATTTTGTGCTTCGGCGGCTCAAAACGGCGGCGGACGGCGCTCGCGAAGAGATTGCTCGGACACGCGGAGGTGAGGCACTTCCGTTGGAGGCGATCAACAGCGTGAACTTGCTGACCGATGCGCGCCAAGAACTGGTGCGGGCGATCGTTGCCTATGATCTGGCCCAATTTCAGCTTTTTGTAGCCATCGGTCAAACGCCGAGCGCCGCACTTCCCGATCCCAAACGACCGGGCCTCGTCCGAGACAACGGTCGATAAGAGCTGGCGAGAAATCGTCTGTCGCGAGATGGGCGATGTGAGCCATTCCGTCGACGCTTTTCGCTGTCACCGCCGCATCTTAGGATTAAGGGCTGTGGAGAATTCGCCCAAAACACTAGACGTGCAGCCGCGGCCGTTGTTGAGGTGGATGCTGTTGCCAAAAGTCTGGCTGCTCGCGATCGCGGTGGCTGCCATTCTGGCGATTGGCTATCGCTGGCTCGGGTCTCACGAGGACACGTCTCACGACGTTGCTGAGTCGGCGGCCAACCAGGATCCTGTTTCGCCCGAAACCTCGGACGAAAGCTCCGATTCGTCGCGACCTCGGCTCGACGTGGTGAGGCCGCGCGTCGGTGGAGTCGTGAGCTCGACGACGCAGCCAGGATCCGTCGAGGCGTACAACTACGCCAACTTGTTTGCCAAGGTGTCCGGCTATCTGCGGACCCAGTCGGTCGATATCGGGGACCGCGTGAAGGAAGGTCAGGTGCTGGCCCAAATCGACGCTCCGGAAGTGGTCCAAGCGGCTAACCAGGCCAAAGCCGAACTCGAACAGGCCAAAACCCAGCTCAAGGTCAACGCGGCTGCGCTCGATTCGGCGAAGGCCAACGTCGCCGTCGCCCGTGCCCTGGTCGTCGAAAAGCGGGCCGATCTTAAGCAGTCTGTCGCGTTTTTTGAGTTTCACCAGATTCAGTACGGCCGCATGAGCGACCTGTTCAAGCTGAAAGCGATCGACGAGCGATTAGTTGATGAGAACCGGAAGGAGCGAGATTCCGCCGAAGCCGCCAGAAACCTGACCGAGGCCGCCGTTCGTACAGCAGCAGCTGATCTAGGTGCGAAGGAGGCGCTCGAACAGCAGGCAGATGCGAACGTCGCCGACGCCCGAGCAAAAGTGCAAGTCGCAGCCGCGGTCTTGGAAAAGGCCAAGGTCTATGTCTCCTACACCCAGCTTCGCTCGCCATATAACGGCATCGTCACCAAGCGAGACTTTCACGTGGGCGATTTCGTTCGCGCCGCCGAAGAGGGGAGCCAGATGACTCTGTTGACGGTCGCGGAAACCGACCTGATGCGGGTGGTCGTCAAGGTGCCAGAAGACTATGTGCCACTGACCCGGCCCGGTGATTTGGCCACGTTCAAGCTCACCTACACCGATCATGTTTTTCAAGGAAAGGTGGCGCGGATCGCGGATTCTCTTGATCGCGATGACAAAACCATGCGGACAGAGATCGACCTCCCGAATCCAGCCAACGAGCTGCGCGATGGTATGTTTGGCTACGCGACCATCGAACTGAGCAAATCGTTGAAAGGGCTGAGCGTTCCTTCTTCGAGTGTCGTCAACAGCGGCGCCTCCAAGAAGTCGGCGGTCTTTGTCGTGCGAGACGGGCGGCTGCACCGGCTCCCGGTCAGGGTCGCAATCGACACCGGAGTTCGCGCCGAGCTTCTTTCCGGGCTGCGGTCGGATGATTGGGTCATTGTGCACCCGACTGAGGATCTCACCGGAGGGCAAGCTGTGAACGCGATTGAAGTCCAGGACTCGATCGCAAAGTCGGCGAAGGCCGGCCGGTAGCTGCCTGCTCAATCCGAGTGAGGCCCGCGCGCTAGCCCGGGCGCCGGCACGAGCTTTGCTTTCCACTCCTGGCAAACCGTTTGACAGCATAGACGCTCAGCGCGCTGGACGTTTTGAAGTCGCTACGCATTACTTCGATGCAGGCGCGGGCACCTTCCAGGAGGCGAACATGATCCGCACAGCTTTCCGTTCGTTCGCGATGTCGATCTCATTGGTGGCGATCCCTTGGGCGCTGATGCCTTCGGCTCAGGCGCAAGTGATTCAGCCCGGGGCCGAGCCTCAACCCTCGCCCGGTTCTCCGAATGTGGAGCCGCCGCGGGGCCCACGGACGAGACCGGCTATGTCGCCCGCGAGAACGCGGCCAGCCCCACAACCCGACGCATCTCCGGCCCGAATGCGGCGACCGATGCTCAGCGCGTTCATTGCCCCAGTCGGATTGTCGGAGCCGCTCGAGAATTTGTTGGCCGATCTGGGATATGAATCGGGTAAGACCGTTCCCCTGACACCGCATACCACATTTGATCTCGCTTACAAGTGCTATGCGGATGGCCGCTATTCCGATGCGATGGTGTTCGCTTCACACGGCCTGCGGATGTGCAACGACGCGCGGCTGCACCTCATCAAAGGCGTCTGCGAGCTGCAACGGGGGATGGTGACGGCGGCCGAGCTGACCGCCGTCGATTACCGCAACGCGATTGCGGGTCAGCAACTCTTCGGGATCGATGTGGCACGAGAGCGCATCAACGATTCGATGGCACTGCGTTTCTCTGACATCGTCGAGTACCAAGCGACCGGCCGCTAAGCGCTGCCGATGAGAATCCCGGCCAGAAAGACCAGCACGCCGCCCACGACCACTTGGAACAGAGCCGACGTGAGCGGCGTGTCCATGTAACGGTTGCGAATCCAGGAAATGGCACCCAGCTCGGCCATGACCACGACGATGGCGATGGCTGTCGCGGTGAAGAAATTGGGGATCAGATACGGCAGCGTGTGACCGATGCCACCGACTGCCGTCATGAGTCCGCAGACAACTCCTCGAATGAGCGGGCGACCGCGGCCCGTCAGACTGCCGTCATCCGACAGTGCCTCGGCAAACCCCATGCTGATTCCCGCCCCGACGGCCGCGGCCAGGCCGACTAAGAATGTCTTCCACGTGTTCCCGGTCGCGAAGGCGGCTGCGAACAGGGGCGCCAGGGTCGAAACGGATCCGTCCATCAGCCCGGCTAAGCCAGGCTGAATCACCTGCAGCACAAAGAGCCGATGGCGGGTCGCCTCTTCCTCATCGAGCGCCCCGGAGGCGCGTTGCGTGGTCTCAAGTTCCTCGGCCAAGGTCGAGTGTTTTCGCTCCTCCTCCGCCAGGTCGCCCAAGAGTTGGCGAATCCCCGCATCGGTCGATTGCTGAATCGCCCGCTCATAAACGCGGGTGGTTTCCGCCTCCATCAACTGGATCTGCCGCCGGACCGCTTCGATCCGCAGCGGGCGGGCGAGCCAAATGGGACGACGATGGACGAAGCCCTTCACATCCTGGCGACGAATGAGGGGAATGTGCTCGCCGAACTTCTGTCGGTGCAGCTCGATCAGCCGATGCCGGTGGCCATCCTCCTCCGCGCGCATTTCCCTGAGTAGCTCCGCGGTCGCGGGAAAGTCGCTCTTCAGGCCGTCGGCAAAATCGTCGTAGATGCGGGCATCCTCTTCTTCCAGCGAGATCGCGAGAGCCAGGATCTCCTGCTCGGAGAGACTGCTGAAGGCACGCATGGGGTCCCCTACTGGCTTGGAATTTCGCCGACGCGAATGTTGCGAAAGTTGAGGTCGGTGGTTTTGTCGTGTCCCTGCAGGCTCATGTGTCCAGCGGTTAGGCTGAGGCCGCGGCGCGGATTCGGGTTCGGCGGGCGCGTGTCGGTCCAATCCGTCACCTGCACGCCGTTGACCCACACGGAAACGTGGGCGCGGTTGGCAATCAGGGTCGCCGTGAACCAGGCGCGATCGTCGGGAATCACCCAGCGCGCCTTCGTGCGGCGATAGATGGCGCCCGTGCCTGCGTCCATTGGGTCGCTACGATCGCCGTGCTTAAAGCCATTGTGAATCTGCAGCTCGTAGCCATTGGAGGGCTCGCGGGCCGTGCCTTGCAGCGCGCGAAAGAAGATGCCGCTGTTGAGCGCGGAACCATTCGTTCGAGCCGCGAACTGCAGACAGAAATTGGCCCAAGTCGATTCGGTTTCCAAAAACCCCGGGCCGCCACTGGCGTGAATCGTGCCGTCCACCACAGAAAAGTGGGTCTTTGAGCCAGGAACGAGTTCCCAGCCTGCCAGATCGCGTCTGTTGAAAACGTCTTTTGTCGACAGGGGCCTCAAGCACACGTTGCGGAACTCGACTGCTCCACCGTTCATCTGCAGCCCGATCCGTCCGACGCGCAAGCGGTTGGAGGATTCGTCAATGAAATCGATTACAGGCTGGTTATTGAGCCGCGCGGTTATTCGATTCCCTTCGACCCGTGCGAACATCGTCATCCATTCGCCTTCGCCACGAAATGTTCCGTCCGCTTTCTTGCGGCCGACGATGCTGCCAGTCGGAAAACCCGGGTGCGAGTCGCACATGTTGAGTTCGTAGCAGTCCTTGGCCGGATTCTTCGGCGAAAAGGGCGTGCGGAGAAAGATGCCGCTGTTGCCTCCCTTCTCGAGACGGTAGTCGCAGCGGAATTCGTAATCGGCCAGCTCGAACGTTGTGAGCAAGAGCCCTGGCTTTCCGCGGTCGGCTCGAATCACGCCGTTCTCAACGCTCCAATTCATCTCACTATTGGGCTGCCACCCGAACAAGGTTCTGCCGTCGAACAGACTGATCCAACCGTTTTGCACCTCGGTGCCGGAAAGAGACGGGATCGGAACGATGGACTTGGTTGGTGCAGCGTCTCGAGCGTGCGACAGCGACCGGCCACCAGCCGACAGTAAGCCCAAGAGACACACGGCGTGAGTCAGGCCACGGTGCATTTTACGACTTCCTGAGTGCGGCGTAGCGCAAAAGAAAAGACCCGGTCTGAAACATCAGACCGGGTCGGGGTCTACATTTTCAAGTCTACTTGGCCGAGGCCTGATCCTTCGAGTGGGCCGCTTTCGGCTCAACAGGCTTGGCGGGCTCGCTTGCACGCTCGCCGCCCCGCACCGCGCCCGAACGACGGAAGCCGAGTCCACGGCCGCCGCCCTGCTTCTGACGCTCTTTGATCATCGAGGTGATCTCTTCCAAAGTAATCACGCCGTCGTGATTCTTATCCAACGTCGCGAAGAAGATTTTCACCTGGATCGGCTTGTTCGGAATCTCGTTCATCGTGATCTTGCCGTCGTGGTTCTTGTCGAACTGCTGCAAGACCCGCTGTGCAATCTGCTCGGGACCCGGCGTGAAGTCAGGAAGCTTCCCTTCCTTGATGTCCTCCTGCGTGAGGGGAACCGCGATGTCGTAGAAGCCGATCATCATCTCTTCCCAGGTCTGGTCGCCCCAGCGGACGTTCGACTTGGGATCAGGATTGTTGAGGTTGTTTTCTGAGTTGTCGAAGTGGGCCACGCAATGCATCTTCGTGCCCTTGGGCATCGAAATCATGTTCGACAGCTCGTAGGTCAACTGCCAGCCGAAATCGTAGCGCGGCACGTCCAACAACATTTCCTTGCGGCCGTCCGGATATTGCGCTTCGTACGTAAACGACTTCCCGCGGAAGTGCATGTGCGGGAAGAGTTGCAACAGCCGCACGTCCATGGGCAGCGCGAAGCTGTCGGATTGGACCTCAAAGTTGTCAGCCCCGGCCGGAATCTCGAAGCCCGTGTTGATGGCTTCGACCGTCCGGACCAAATGGTTCACTTCCTTCGGGTCGGCAAAGACGATTCCGCATTCGCTGATGTCGTCACCGGGCTTGCCGTTGGGCGTGTAATGCAGTTGGAAGAGCAGCTCAGCGCCGGCCGGAATGTGCTTGGCCATGCCGGGCGGCAGGACGAGCGGCATGGCGCCAGGTGCATAACCAACCAGGAACTGACGGCGAGCTTCGTCGCGTCCACCCTTGGGACCGGCGAACACGATGATGTGGTGAACGACGGCTCGGTTGCTCGGGCGGGCCTCGATGGCCTTGATCCACACATCCTGTTTGAAGCCCGGGTCGACTCGGAAGTACTGGTAATCGACCACGCCTTCGGCCGGCACATGGTAGGCCGTGGCAGCCATCTTGAAGACCTTGTCTGGAGCTTTGGGCAGCGCCCAGCCTTCAACGAACGTCGGAGCGGGGGGGAGTTCTTTCGGATTGCCTTCCGGAGCGCCGGCCGACGCCCACTGGTAGAGGACTTCCTTTTCGTCTTCGGGCATGCTGCGGTCATTCGCAAAGTGGCCGTACTTCGGGCTCGCGTGCCAAGGCGGCATACGGCGTTGGCGGACGACTTCCGCGATCGCGTCGGCCCAACCGGAGACTTCGCCGTAGTTGGTCATCGCAAAGGGGGCCGCCTCGCCGGGACGATGGCAGCTTACGCAGCGCTTATTCAGAATTCGCACGACCTGATTCGAGTAAGTCACGGTCGAGGTCGCATCGGCAGGATGAACTCGGCCGATGAAGCAGCCGACAGAGGCCGTCTCCGCTTTCGAGACCGTCTTGCCTGCGAGCAGTTCGTCGAGTGCGTTTTGCAGATACGGTTCCGAGGCAGTCTTCTTCGCGTAGCCGACGCCGAATTGATTGTCGATGCGCCCGTGATAGCGCACGCTGCGGTCGGAATCGAGTACGAAAACCTCAGGGGTTCGCTGGGCGCCGACCTGGTCAGCCAGCTTGTTGTTGAGGTCCTTCAGAATCGGGAATTCGATGTGATGCACGCGGGCGAATGAGGACAACTCGGTAATCGTGTCTTGCCGATTCGAGCTGACTCCGAGGAATTGCACGCCCTTGTCGGCGTACTTCTTCGCAAGTTCGCCCAGACGCTCACCGTAGACCTTGGCAACTGGGCACTCGGTCCCGACGAATGCGAGGACGACCACCTTCTTGTCTTTGTAGTCAGCCAGCGAGTGGCTCTTGCCGTAGAAGTCGTTCAGCGTGAAGTTTTCCGCCTTACGACCTCCGGCAGAAATCGACGAGACATCGGCGGCTTGAAGGGCGCCCCCGATAGTCAAACAACACATGGCCGCAGCCGCTAGATGACGCGAGCGCAACATACGTTGAGAATCCTCTAAAGGTCCCTTGTGAATCCGACCCCAGCCGTCACAAATCGTTACCTTGCTAACCACCCACTGGTTGCAAGATCTTCGACAATCGTCCCAAACTCCCGGTTCGCATCGCCTTCCGTGTCACGGGGGCTCCCGTGTCAATACGGGCCTTCGTGGGAATACGGACGGGGAACGGGGGGGCGAGCCTGAGCCGTTCCAGCGTCGCAAACCGGGTGTCGGCTGTCAATGGCGTTGATGAAGACCGCCTTCACCGAAACGATCTACTCGCGTGGTTGTTCGTTGTTAGCTGCGGGAGATTTGACCCGAATTCGTCTGGAATCGCCATTTTCCGGGCGAAAAAGGGGCATTGCACGCGAGGACGAACCGCCTCTTCCAAAGAGTCGACCGTGCGGGTGGAACGAGTCTCTCAGGCCGGACGCATGACCCGGGGAAACCGGGACCCGAAACCTACCAGGGGCGGGCCTCACCTTGGGCTGCGCCACAAAGTTTTAAGCTGTCGGTAGTTAACCTTCTGCTAGTTGTTGGCGGGCCGTCAATCAGCCGCCTTAGCGGTGACTTCCAGGCGATGCTTGTCGGTCGTCACGATGACGGCATGGGCGTCCCCATCCAGGCGAACGTTAATGCGATCGGCTGAAGTCTCCTCACGGCCTTCGTAGATCGTCTTGCCGGTCTTTGCGTCCAGAATCGAAATGGCGGTCGACAAACTCGTCCCACGGGTCGACTCGAAGCGGCTGACGGGACGTAGCAGCACGAGTACGGGAGACTGAGCGGGCAAATCGGCGAGCATTTGAGGCGGCGTGAGCGGAGCGCTCCAGGCGACCTTGCCGGTGTTGCGGTCGATGGCCCAGATTCCGTTGCCTTCGGCCATCGGCATTCGATTGGGCGATCCAGGCGACACCCGAAACCCTCCTGTTTGGCGCATGAGGATGTAGCGATTGCCGAGACGATGCACGCCCAACTGTGGCGAATTGAGGTCATGGTCGAACGTCGTTTCAAAGACCTGATCGCCCGTCTCCGTCGAATGGACGTGCAGAGTGAGGCCAGAGTCGAGAATTGCGAATTCCTGATCGTCGATTGCCAGCGGCCAAGCCGGCAATGAATAACTGCGACTCCATTGGACCTTACGGGCTACCAAGTCAATCATGGTGTGCGCGACCTGTCGGGGCGTGTAAAGGGTCCTTGCCACACGCCGACCGTGCCAGTCGCCACCGCCGAGCGGACCTCGGAGGCCGAATGAGCCGTTGAAAACATCAACTCCCGAATCGCCGCGGAGCACGAGGCCCGACGGATCGTTTGGCTCGCTGCGGTCCAGGGCGATCACGTAGTCCTGATCTCCTTCGAGGGTGTACTGAAACGGAATGCTGCGCCGCTCCCAAATCGTTCGGCCGGTCACCGCGTCGGCGGCGCACAGGGCCGATCCGATCTGGTAGTAGACGCGATCGTCGGTCATCAGGCCGATGAGCCCCATTTCCGTCCGCGCTTGGTTGGTTGCGGACCAGTGGGGGTCAAACAAGTCGCGCCACCACAACACGCGGGGAGGCTGCGTCCCATCAAAGGCATCCAAGACCACCACCCGGCGCCGCAGCGCAACCTCGATCAGCGGTCCAGCCACGCGGACGGCCAAGGGGCCATCACCCCACGAATCGAGCCCCAAATTTTTCGAGCTCAACTCGAGCTGCCAGCGATCATTGCCAGTGGGATCGATGGCGGCGAGCGTGAAACCGCGTTCCGTCGCGCGTCGCGATTCAAACCGCCACTGCCGATAAAATGGTCCTGAGTGCTGGTCGACGTTGATCGGAACGGATTGTTCGGCCGTCGGGCGCTTGTAGTCAACTTTTTTGACGCTCCACTGCGATCCGGGCCAGGGGGCCATTCGCAATCGGGCCGATTTGACCGCCGGCTCGTTGATCCAGGCGTGGGACAGTTCGCCCCCCGTCTTTCCATCGGCACAGGGCACCGTTTTGAGACGGTCTCCCAATTCGCTTAACAGATCCAAGGCGACATCGGCCCGATGGTGATCGATTAAGAGCCGCGCCAACCTGGCGGTTGCGTTGCCTGCTGTCTTCGCGTCGGCACTCTTCCGGAGATCGGTTAACTGCCGAACAAGCTCCGCTTGATCCGAGGTAGTCAATTTCGAGATCAGCGTGCGTTGCAGGTCAAGCTCGACCGGCACGGCTTGCAAAGCGACGGCTGCCCGCCGCAATTGATCGACGTTACCCACTTCGGCCAGATGCGCGATCCAGGTTTCAATTTTCTTCGCGAGACGAGCCCGCTTGTCCGGGTCGGCCTTCGAGAAGAAATCGGCCAGTTCCGGCCCGACGATCGCCGCAACCTGAACTTTTAGCACTGGTCCGACCGGCAGCAGGGTCCCGCTCAAACTGTCATCCTTGAGCAGCTGCAACTCGTGGTCGAGAGCGCCTTCGAGATCTCCGCCGCGCGTCAGCCCGGCAGCCATCAAGCGGTGGAATTCGACGCGTTGGGTTGGGTCGGTGATCTGCGGCCCTAATCGCTCGGCCACAGTGCGGCTGGAAGAAAAATCGAACCGCAGATTCTCGAGGACGGTCGAGACAGCGATCGATTGGGCGCGCGATTTCGGCTGCAAATGCGCCGAGCGCGTGAGATCGTCGAGCCCCGCCCCGGCCTGACCGCGATCCAAGCGTAACTCACCCCGCGTGGCGAGCGCGGCTGCGTCGTCCGGATGTTGCTCCAGCGTTTTCGCAACCGAACGCTCAATGTCGGCTGTCGGGCGAAATGCTTGAAGGGACGCGGCCGACTCCATCAGAACCGTTCCCTCGGCCGAGACCAAGTTGCCCGGCTTTAGACCTTCTTCGAAGCGCGTCCGCGTCACGATGCGCCCTCGACGGAGGTCGACCGTCGCCAGATCGCCCGTCGAGAGCGGCAGGTAGTAGAGCGCGCCGTTGCGATATCCTCGACCGGCCGGGCAGGGGATAGCGATCGAGTGGCTCCAATCGTCGCCGCCATCTTTGAGACGCAACGCCTCGATCCTCGACCGACCGACAACATAAACCGTCCCTCCCGACGCCCCAGCCAAGAAGAGCCGAGTCCCGCGCTGCTGTTGCCACCGCAGCGTGCCGTCCGCCAGGTTCAGGCAAATCAAGTCGTCGGAATCGCGGGGTGTGAGCAAGACGGCTCCGTCAGCAATCAAGGGCGGCGAATCGAGCCAGCGCGCGGCGCCGTCATTTCCCGTCTCGAGCGGAGAGTCGGCCCACATGCGGGGATCACCAACACGATTGACGCCGTAGCGATACTCCCAGGCCAACATGCGACTGGCCGGGTCGAACGCAGTCACGACGCCTCCGGTGGTCGGACAAATCAAGAGACCGGCCGCCGAACTTGGGTTGCCGCCCGCCAATCGGCGAACCGCATAGTGCGACAAGCGTCCCAAGGGAGTCGCCAACCGTTGCGACCAGATCCGTTTTCCGGTCGCCGCGTCGAGCTTAAACAGGCTGATCTCGCCGTCGAGTTCGCCCATCACGTACAGGGCCGAGCCCATCGGCAGACCACAGCCGAGGAAAAAAGTGCCGGCGAGATCGCGGTTGCGGTCGGATCGGGTGCCCCCGAGCTCCCACAGCAGCCGCCCCGTTGCCAGGTCGACCGCGGAGAGGACGTTTTGATTGCGGGAGCCGAGGCTGTCGTTCTGGTCGGTCTTTTGAACTTCATCAAGGCCGAGGAAACCCAAATCGAGCAGGGCGAAGACCCGCTCTCCATCGCTGCTCAGGCCAGCGTATGTCATATCCCGGAAGGCACGCGCGTTGAGGAACAGGCGCACTTCGTCCTGGTCAGGGACGGACTCCATACTGATGGGCAGGCGATTCATGCGGCGGCTCGGATGTCGCGCGGCCGCAAGAATTCCGTAAAGTCGATCACGCTCGGCAAAGTCCCACAATGGATCGCCGGTCCGCAGATCGACGGCGCGCAGCCGCGCAAAGGCCCGAAACACGACTGCATTACCGATCACCAGCGGCGTTCCCGAAGGGATTATCAAATTTTCCCTTTCGGTCAGCTCGTTGCGGTATTCCTCGAGTGTTGTCTCAATGTCGGTGAACCGATCCTTCGCCCCCAGTTCGCGATCTCGAATCAGCGACTGCGTCCATACTGCTTGTCCGAGTGGGAGGCCGTCGCCGCCGGAGGCATTGCGATCGGGGGCTCCGCCAGACAGCATCCAATCTTGGGGAGGAAGCGACTGAATCGCTGCCGGAGGGCCGATCAAGTGCGCGAGCCAGGCGGTCGCTTCAGCCCCCTCGGGGATCGTGGTGCGATGCCCGCCCATCGTCACGGTCTTGCCGCCCGGACGCGGTTTCATCTCAGCAAGGATGGCACTGCTTTTGTCGGCTGCGCCCATCCGCAACCAGCAGAAAGCTTCCTTGAGCGAGAGCAGAGGCTCGAATGGTCCGCCGCCGGGCGATTTGCGGAGCCGCTCGAATTGATTGGCCGCCGGCAGCGGCATTGAGGCGTCGAACAAGCGGTTGCCCAGCGCATAGGCCGCCTGGTAACCCGCGCGGGTGTGAAAGTAGCGGCTGACCACCTCCGCCAGCTGAGCCCCGTCGCTGCGCCGCAACGCCTCATCGAGCAGTTGGCGAGCGATCGATCCGTACTCGGTTTCGTACGTCTCCCGAGCCTGGGCCGGCAGATTGCCGATGCGGTCAGACGCCTGGCGTTTTGCGCTCTGAAAGCCCGACCCATGCGGCCCAGGGACTTCGATCCAAGAATCCTCCGGCGCATCGAGGACGTGCTGCAGATGGTGAATCGCATCGGGAAATTGCTGCTTACCGATCGACTCGTTCGCCGACTCCATCTCTTTCAGCGTTTGCCGATCGATCGCCAGAGGGGGCCGATTGGGGGCGTCCTCGTCAAGCCGCATTCGCGGACGCAGAATGCCGCGTAGCCGGTTGCGCGGAACGACCAAAGGAACTGGGGCTCGGTTCGGTTCCGCTCCATTTTGGACAACGGCCAGCGGGACAAGTGTCGGGCTGAGGCCGTCGGCCCCAAATGCGCGAGGATCCTCTCCCGCTGCCGAGAAGGCAAGCGCGACGAAAGTCAGCAGCGCGGCAATAGCCGCCCACCTGCGTTGCCCAGGCCGCTCGATGACTGCACCCCCGTTCAATCTTCTCTACGCTCTTAACATTAGGGAAATTCCTACGTCGGTCAATGACACAGGCATCGATTGGCTCGCGCGCCCCGGGTTTATTGCTCCGGCACCGGTTGGGCCGGTTTCGGGATCGGCAGACTGGCCTTAAAGGCGTCGAGAGATTTCGACTGTCAGCGAGCTTCGTCGGTCGTCCGGGGTAATATCCGACTCGCGCAGCTCACCCAGCGCATTGCGCGACCCGGCAGTGGGCCTTCAGTTAGCGGTGCCTCTCGGACCAAAAGAGCCCTGATGCGTTCCCGAACCGATCTTGACCTTGATCGCCCATCTGTCCTATCACTCCCGTCTCAATCCGGTCGAAACTGCTCCTCAACGGCAAATCCAGGTCGGTGATGCCGCGACCGGCGTCGGACTAGGGACCGGCGAACACTGGGGCTTTTTGTCCCCCCAAGGGAATGGCGACCCATGAGCAAGTTTTCTCGACGCGACGTGTTGACCACCGGCGGCGCGGCCGCGGCCGCCTTTCTCTCGACCAGCGGCTCTTCGTCGAGCGGACGAGTCGAGGCTCAGCAAACTCCGCTGCATCGCGAAGACAATGTGATCGCAAAATCGATCAACAGCGACGCGGTCAAGATTCCGACCCTCTACGCCCGACTTCACAATCGAAACATCGCCTTCTGCTCGACGATCTTTCCGAGCGTTCCCGGTTTGCGGCTCGACGCCTGCGTCTACGAACCGGGCGAAGGCTTCCTCAAACTGAACCTGCTGGGGGCGGCCGTCCCGACTGACAATCAACTTGTCTTCCGACACGCCGTCAAGGCAGTTCCCGGTCTGATCCACGAAACAACCTTCACGGCCGAAACGGGCACACTCGAGGCGACCGGACGCCTGATCCTGGACTCGCACATCAAGCCTTCGGATCTCAGAATTCCGGAGAACCTTCCGACTCCGAACCTGTGCTGGTGCTTCCAGAAGAGTCCTAACTTCGTGGCCGGCGGATCGGCCAGCCCGCCCTACGGCGAGCGCCCGAACGTTTATCCGACTTGGGTCCAGCGCTGTTTCATTTTCACGGAGCAGGGCCAGACCTTCCTCGACAAGACTCAGCGCCAGAAAACGGACGAAGTGCCGGCCGACGATCCGCGTAATAATCCAGTTTGGTCGCAGCACTATGTGGGCGTCTGGCAAAAGGTCGGCGGCGAATCGCTGCCGATCAACACGAGCCACACGCGTTATGTCGCGCCGGTGATCGGGGCGGTCTCCAACGACGGCAAGTACCTGATTGGGCTGGCCAGTGATTCGCCGCGATACATCGCGCAGGCCTGGCACACGTGCTTGCACCACGTGGCAACCTGGAGTTCGACCACGGCACCGCCGTTGGAGCGGCAGTGGCGGATGAAGCTGTACGCGATGCAGAACGAGCCGATCGTGTTGATGGCCCGCGTTGCCAGTGACTTCCCAGCCTCAATGCGGTTGCGGGATCACGTCATCGACAATTCCTAGAACCGTCGGACCTGGCGCTTGCCAGACCGGCGACGTTGCAAGATCGTGGCCTCTCGGGGATGCTCTCCAAAACGAACGTAAGACATCCCCGGCCGGGTTGATGCACGATTTCAATTTTCTCTGGCTCTGCGTGACCGCCCTGATTGGCGGCGCCGTTAATTCGATCGCCGGCGGCGGCACGCTAATCACCTTCCCGGCGCTGCTCGCGGCGTTGACGCCAGTCCACGGGTCGTCGGCCGCCGTGTTTGCCAACGCGACGAGCACCGTCGCTTTGGTGCCCGGCTCGTTCGCAGCCGCCTGGGGCTATCGCCAGAAATTGCGCGACGCCCGGCGTTGGCTCGTGCTGTTGATCGTGCCGAGCCTGGTGGGTGGCGTAATCGGATCGCTACTGCTGCCCCGGTTGAATCCCGCTTACTTCGATGCCCTGGTTCCCTGGCTGATCCTGATCGCCACACTGCTGTTGCTCATCGATTCGCTGCGCCGTCGCAAGCCAGCGGGTCCTGAGCGAACGGAGCATTCTCGGCGGTCGATCGTCGGCTTGATCGCCTTCCAACTCGGCGTGTCGATCTACGGCGGTTATTTCGGCGCCGGGATCGGCATTCTGATGCTCGCTTCGCTCGCCATGATGGGCATCGGCGACATCAATCGCATGAACGCGGTGAAGACGGTGCTGACGGTCGGTATCAACGGCGTTTCGGTCGTGATCTTCGTGCTCGGGGGCGATG
>Ga0210393_10002731_pt1 | contig 14385 bp, 13 predicted proteins | sample IncBWC27OmetaG_FD_160068 | JGI IMG/M metagenome (GOLD analysis project Ga0210393, IMG submission 160068) | Forest soil microbial communities from Barre Woods Harvard Forest LTER site, Petersham, Massachusetts, United States - Inc-BW-C-27-O ... | reverse complement strand
GAAGTCCAGGCGCCGCGCAACCGCCGCGCCACCGACAAAAAAGAAAATTCCGCTTCACCCACCGACAAGGATCCTTCGCATGCTTCTCGTTAAGAACGGCCGCGTCCTCGATCCCGCTTCGAAAACTGACGCGCAATTCGACATTCTTCTCGACGGCGACAAAATCAAGGAACTCGCGCCCGCGGGAAAAATCTCCGCTCCGCAAGATACTGAAGTTTTCGACGCCGCCGGCCTCATCGTCGCACCCGGCTTCATCGATATGCACGTCCATCTGCGCGAGCCCGGCCAGGAATCTTCGGAAACCATCGAGACCGGCACCCGTTCCGCCGCGCGCGGCGGCTTCACTGCGGTCTGTTGCATGCCCAACACCAGGCCCGTCAACGACAACGCCAGCATCACGCGTTTCATCGTCGACAAAGCCAGCAAAGCCGGCGTTCGCGTTTGGCCCATCGGCGCCGCCAGCATTGGCAGCAAAGGCGAAAACCTCGCCGAAATCGCGGCCATGAAACAGGCCGGCATCGTCGCCGTCTCCGACGACGGCAAACCCATCGCCACCGCGAAGCTCGCACGTCAAGTGATGGAATTTTGCCGCTCGCTCGATCTTCCCGTCATCGAGCACTCCGAAGACGTCTCGCTCGCCGCCGGCGCCGTCATGCGCGAAGGCGTCACCTCCACTCGTCTCGGCTTGCGCGGAATGCCTGCCGCCGCCGAATCCGTCTGTGTCGCGCGCGACGTCCAACTCGCTGAACTCACCGGCGCACGCCTGCACGTCGCGCATCTCTCCGCCAAAGCCTCGCTCGAACAAGTCCGTTTCGCCAAACAGCGCGGCCTGCACGTCACCTGCGAAGTCACGCCGCATCACTTCACTCTGATCGACGAAGACGTTCAGTACGACTCTCGCTTCAAAATGAATCCACCGCTCGCCTCCCGCGAAGATCGCGAAGCCTTAATCGCCGGCCTCGCCGATGGTTCCGTCGATGCCATCGCCACCGATCACGCGCCCCACGAACCCGCGCTCAAAGACGTCGAATTCGACAAAGCCCCTTTTGGCATCCTCGGCTTCGAAACCGGACTAGCGCTTTCTCTCGAACAACTCGTTCACCCTGGCCACATCACGCTCATGCGCATGGTCGACCTTTTCACCACCGGCCCCGCAAAAATTCTCGGCATCGAACGCAAAATCGCCCCCGGCCAGCCCGCCGACCTCACCATCTTCTCCACCACGCACGAGTGGACCTACGACGTTAAAAAATCCCCCAGCAAATCCCGCAACTCCCCCTTCGACGGCCGCACCTTCCAAGGCGCACCCATCGCCACCATCGTCGCCGGCCGCCTCGTCTACAAAATGTAGCCGATAAAATGTAGAGGCCGGGCTTCAGCCCGGCCTCTCTCCGCAAAACCCATTTTCCGAAACGCAATTAAGAACGCTCAGTGCGCTCCGGCCTCCGCCGCTGGATGCATCCCGTGCTGCGGCACTTCATGAATTCCCCTCGCCGGTGGTTCAATTCGCTGCCGGTAAAAATGATCCAGCGGCACGCGCCCCTTTCCGACGGCATAACCTTTCTCGATCGCTTTCGTCACATACGCTTTCGCCAGCGTCGCCGCCTCGACCAGCGTACGTGCTGACGCGAGTTGCGCCGCAATCGCCGACGCAAACGTGCATCCCGTTCCATGCGTATTGTCGGTCTTCACTTTGTCGCCGCCCAGCTGCACCATCTCCGTGCCATCAAAAAGCACGTCGATGGCCCGCTCCATGTGCCCGCCCTTCACGATCACCGCGCGCGCGCCCATCTCCACGATCTTCCGCGCCGCCGCTTCCATGTCCGCCACATCCTTAATCGTCATCCCCGTCAACACTTCCGCTTCCGGCACATTCGGCGTGATCACGCTCGCGCGCTTCAGCAATTCCGTCGCAACATATTTAATCCCGCCCGCATCCAGCAGCTCCGCGCCGCTCGACGACTTCATCACCGGATCGTGCACCACATGCGCGAACTTGTGCGCGTCCAGAAATTCCGCCACCACCACGGCGTTTCCGCGGTTTCCCAGCATTCCAATCTTCACCGCCGCAATTTCGCAATCCTTCGCCAGCACTTCCAGCTGCTCGCGCAATTCCGCGCTCGGCGTATTGTGCGTCGTTTCCACACCCTGCGTATTCTGCACCGTCAGCGAAGTAATCGCCGCCACGCCGTAGCAGCCGTGCGCCGCAAACGTCTTCAAATCCGCCGCCGTCCCCGCCCCGCACGACGGATCGAATCCCGCAATCGTCAGCAAAATCGGCGGCGCTGCATGCCCATGTCCGTTCGTGCTCATTGTTTGTGGATCTTCTTTCTCGTAGCGGCTGCGTCGGCTGCAATCAGAGCCCCGCGCCTCGGTTTGTTTCCTCGCGTCGCGCGAAAATTCTTCGCGCCAAGCGAAAAGTGCCGGTCACGTCCCGCCCCGCGGCGGAACGCACCGGCATCTGCGAATGTACGCGCGCAACTCCCCGCACGCAAGAAAAAATTTGTTTACTGCATCCTGCGAGACTCTCCCGGCGGTCAGCCCCCGCGAACTCTCCTCGAAATCTATCCCCACGCCTGCGCCGCGAAGCGAGCCTGCATCACCGCGGGCGTAAGAATTCCTCCTCGCAACACACGGGTACAAAGCGGATGGATGATGAAATCTGGCTCATTAACAGCCCGTGTGTATCCTGGCGTTTTCGGTACTCATCGACGTGGTCCTCCATACTTCGGTAGCCGCGGTCCGAAGTGACTTGGCACGTGCAAATCCGTCTCGGCCGCTTGTCGGTCGAGACTTGCGACTCCGTCTTTCCCCCAGGTCGCGCCGCATGGGTCAGGTTTAGCACCGGTCGATAAATTGTGGCCGCACCGATGGTGGCCCTCGTGTCCCGGCTCAAGGCAACACGCGTGGCGCGTCGTAACGTGTGCGCTCTTCGCAGATGAGTTGCAAGTTTTAAGTGTGCGGGGCTTGCGCGGCATCGCTCAGCCATCTTATGGGAATAGGCCGCGGACGAGGGTGGCTTCGGCGACGCGGCTGACCGCCAGGATCATCGCTCCGGCGCGCGGGGGGACGTGATGCTTGCGCATCGTCTCCACCATTTCCGTGAAGGCCTTCACCATGGTCTTTTGCAGGCGCGCGTTTACCTCTTCCACGTCCCAGCTGAGGCCCTGCTGATTTTGCGCCCACTCGAAATAACCAGCGGTCACGCCGCCGGCGTTGGCCAAAATATCGGGCAGCACGGTAATTCCGCGGCGCGCGAGAATTTCGTCGGCGTGCGGCGTCGTCGGACCGTTGGAAGCTTCCGCCACGATGCGCGCTTTTATGGCTTCGGCGTTGTGCAGTGTGATCACGTTTTCCAGGGCCGCGGGCACAAGGATGTCGCACTTCATCGTGAGCAAGTCGTCGCTGGAGAGACGCGATGCGCCCGGCATTCCCACAACCGTTCCCGAACGCTCTTTGTAGCGAATCGCTTTGATGGGATCGATGCCCCGCGAATTCGTCACCCCGCCGCGCGTGTCGCTCAGCGCCACAATCTTCGCCTTTTTGTCGGCGAAGAATCTCGCCGCCGTCGCGCCCACGTGGCCAAATCCTTGAATCGCCACGGTCGCTCCACGCAGAGAAATTTTTTTCAGCTTGCACGCCTCTTCAACCACCGCCACCAACCCGCGCGCCGTGGCTTCCTCGCGTCCGGCGATGCCGCCAATCGACACCGGCTTGCCCGTCACCATACCGTGCGAAGCGCGCCCCATCGTCATGGCATAGGTATCCATGATCCAGGCCATCGTCTGCGCGTCGGTATACACGTCGGGCGCGGGAATATCCTGGTCCACGCCGATAATCGGCAAGATTTCGCTCGCATAGCGCCGCGTCATGCGTTCGAGTTCGCTTTTCGACATGCGCTTGGGGTCGCAGACCACGCCGCCGCTCGCGCCGCCCAGCGGAACGTTCACCGTCGCCGTTTTCCAGGTCATCCATGCCGCGAGTGCTTTGATTTCGTCCAGCGTGACGTTCGGATGATAACGGACGCCGCCTTTGCCCGGACCGCGCGCGACGTTGTGCTGCACGCGGTAGCCCGTCAGCACTTTCACCTGCCCGTTGTCCATCTTCGTGGGCAGGGAAACTTCCAGCACGCGCTTCGGAGTGCGCAAAATCTGTCGCAGGCCCGGATCGAGCTTCAAAAATTCCGCCGCCATATCGAACTGGATTTGCGCGATGCGGAATGGATTCAGATCCTCGCGCGGGGCGATGCGCGGCACCATCGGCGGTGCGCCAATCTGTCGTATCGGAGCTGTGGGCTTTGCGACCGTGGCCATCGGCGTCGGTCCTTTCGTGAACTCGTTTTTCGTTTTGTTCTTCTCGCTGCTCTATCTTTCCAGCTTTTGTTTCTACCTGATCAACCTGGCCCAAAAATCCAAAACTCTTTCGCGGCAAATTCCATTATTTAAATCACCGCCAAAATTTCCCCTTCAAAATCGGCGCTGAACTTATTTCCCGAAAATCAGCGCCGTATTCTCGTTTCAAAAATCACGCGAACAGATTTCTTCTTGGCGAAAACGAACTATCCGTTCGCCGCAAATTTTTTCGTGTTCCCCGCGTACGCGTCGCGGCACGCCGTCGAACAAAAGTGCACCAGGGCGCCTCCTTCGCGCAGGGGAATTGCCAGCACTTCGGCCACGTGCACGCCGCACACCGGGTCGCGCACGAGCCGCCGGCCGGTTCCCGGTTCCTGCGTTGCCGCTGCGGCATCCGTGCCGGCACGCTGCTCTGGCGCTTGCACAACACCGCGGAGCATCCAGCCGACGACGCGGCGGAGGAGCGCGATGCTCCAGGAAAGGATCAGCAGCCAGAAAAGAAAGCGAAAGATGCGGGCAATAAATGTCATGGTATTAGGAAATCGCGGCGCGACCCTGGAATCCCCCTGTAACTCCAGTGAGGTGAGTGTATGTAAGGCGAAAACCCCAGGTCAAACGAAAAGGTGTGAATTCAATAGGTTGCGCGACGAATCGTAACCTTCCTTCTTAGGCCCTTCTTAAGCAAAATGAAGCCATATGCGCGCCATTCTGCAGGTAACCCATTTGTATTCATCGGCATACAACGGCAAGCCACGATATTTTGCGTCCCAACCTCAAAAGCCAGTAGCCGGCCGGAAGCCATTCCTCCATTGAAGATTAATCCTGTCCTATTGCTGGGATGCGGTCGATGCCCATATAGGGGCGCAACACTTCCGGGACGAGGATGGAGCCGTCGGCTTGCTGATAATTCTCGACGATGGCGATCCAGGTGCGGCCGACGGCGAGTCCGGAACCGTTGAGCGTGTGGACGAAATCGCTTTTGCTTGCGCCTTTTGGCTTGAAGCGAATGCCGGCGCGGCGAGCTTGGAACGCTTCGCAGTTGGAGCAGGAAGATATCTCGCGGAACTCGTTGCCCGAGGGGAGCCACACCTCGATGTCGTAGGTCTTGGCGGAGGCGAAGCCCATGTCGCCGGTGCAGAGCAGCATAGTGCGGTAGTGCAGGCCGAGCTTCTGGAGAATGGTTTCGGCGTTCTTCACCAGCGCCTCGTGCTCTTCGTAGCTTTTTTCCGGCTGAGTGAATTTGAAGAGTTCGACTTTTTGGAATTGATGCTGGCGGAGGATGCCGCGGGTATCTTTTCCGGCGGCCCCGGCTTCGCTGCGGAAGCAAGCCGTCCACGCGGTGATGTGAATGGGGAGTTTTTCTTCGGGGATGGTTTCGTCGCGATAGAGATTGTGGAGTTCCACTTCGCTGGTGGGGGTGAGCCAGAAATCCGTGTTTTCGATTTTGAAGAGATCGGCGGCGAACTTTGGGAGTTGTCCGGCGCCCATGAGGGACGCGGTGTTGACGAGAAAGGGCGGGAGAATTTCTGTGTAGCCGTGTTCGCGCGTGTGAACGTCGAGAAAAAAATTGGCGAGCGAGCGTTCAAGCCGCGCGCCCCAGCTTTTGTAGACGGCGAAGCGCGCGCCGGTGATTTTCGTGGCGGCCGGTAAATCCAAGATGCCTGCGGCTTCGCCGACTTCCCAGTGGGGCTTGGGAGTGAAATCGAATTTGGGCGGCGCGCCCCAGCGGCGGACTTCGACGTTGTCGGCGGCGCTTTTCCCGACGGGGACGCTGGAGTGCGGGATGTTGGGAATGGTGAGGAGCAGCTCTCGCTGCTGGGCGTCGAGCTCGTCGATGCGTACGTCGGATATTTTGATTGTTTCGGAGACTTGCTTCATCTCGGCGATCAGTGCGTCGGCGTTTTGCTTTTCCTTTTTGAGGCGAGCGATCTGTTCGCTGGCCTTGTTGCGCTGGGCTTTGCGCTGCTCGTTGGCGGTGATGAGTTCGCGGCGCTCCTTGTCGAGGGCGCGAAAGGCGTCGAGGTCGAGAGCGGCGCCGCGGTTCTTGGCCACGTCGGCGAAGAGGTCGAGGTGGTCGCGGAAGTAGTTCAAGTCGTGCATGGCTTTGGAAGAATAGCGTACAGGGGTGGGTGGAAGCGAGGGGCGCTTCGCTGATCGCTTGGGCCAACGCAGTCGAATGGCTGCGCAAGTGGAGGAAGGCCGGGGACTTACAAGAACGGACGGCGCTACGCGGGAAATTGACGCCGGTGCGGCCGCAGCACGCTGGCGGAGCGGGAAATTCGATTGACATTGAAGAGACGGGGGCATAAGGTCAGCGCACACTGGCCGGTGCCACGGGCGAGAGCCCGGATTCCCAGGTTTCCAACTCTACAGAACGCCGTATACCCCGCACTTCCGCGCAGTTGCGAGTGAGCGACGAGGAACGACCTTCCCACGTGTGGCGCCGCGCGGCTGACCGGCCCATATCAAGGAGAGTAAAGATGCTTAAGAGAGCGATTGGTTTAGTAGCGGGACTGTTGGCGGTGGTGTTGGCGATCGTTGTATCGCCGGCGGCCTTTTCACAAATGGAGGGCGCACCGCCGGTGTATACGTACGTGAGCCAGTTCCAGGTTCCTCGGGCGGGCTGGGCGCAATTTGGGGAGGAAGAGGATAAGACGTTTATTCCGGTGGCGGAAAAAGGGATGGCGGATGGGACGCTGGTGGCCTATTCGACGTTTGAGAACCTGGTGCATACGCCGGACGGATACACAAACGGGGCGACGTGGTCCTCGACTTCGATTGCGGGAGTGTTGAAGACGCTGGATGAATTGCGCAAAGGCGGACCGCGACCGGGGCAGATTTCCGCGGTGAAACATGAAGATTTGTTTATGGTTTCGACGGTGCACCATGGCAGCGCGGTGAGCGGCGGATCGGGGTACTTGCGCGTGATCTGTTCAAATGCGAAGCCGGAGAAGCCGAGCGACTACATGACGACGATGAAGAAGCTGCTGGTGCCGACGTTTGAAGAGCAGTTCAAGAAAGGCGTGGTGACCTACTACGGGATCGACGAGCAGTATGTGAACACGGGAGCGCCATCGACGAGGTGCGTGGTGGTCATGTACCCGAATGCGGAGAGCATCGACAAGTGGGCGGGAGCGGTCAACGCGACGCTGGGGAAGATGAGCCCGGCGGAGCGTGAAGAGTATGCCCATGCGACGGTGGCGGACAGCCGGCGGGACATCATGGCGCGGGTGACGCGTTACGCGTCGAAGTAGCTGATTAGTAGATTGGAAGTGAAGGGCGGGGAGAGGCGCTTCCGCGGTTTGGGAGGTGTTTCTCCCCCGCTTTTTTGATTCAGACGCCTGTCGACAGGCGTCAGAGAGGTTTGCCTTTTGCGGCCTGACCCCTCATAAGAAAAGTCTTTGGGAATTTGCCTTCGCCGCAAATCTTGAAGGAGCCGAAGTCTTTGTACCAAAGTCCATCGGGAGCGACAGGTTCGGATTCACGCCAGAGTTTCAGATTGTAGAGGTCCTCAGCGGTGATTTTGCGTTCTTCGAGACGGTCAAAGAGATGCTGGCGGAGGGCCGGGGGAAGATTCGTCCACTGAATCTTCGGCATCGATTGTAAGCCTTACTGAGCGCCGAAAGTGATGCGGGCGAGTTCTTTTTTGATTCTGCGGCGCTCGGCGGGGTCGGCGGACTGCGCGAGCTGGTTGGTAAGCGCGAAGAAGTGTTCTTTTTCGGCTTCCTTGGAGCGAAGGCCTGCTTCGATGAGGTCGACGAGAACGCGGTTGGCGCTGGCATTACGTTTTTCCGCGAGATGGCGCACTCTTGTAGCGATGCTGGACGGCAAGGATACGCTCTGACGGACGGATTTGGCTTGGCTCTTCATGATTTAATTCTACAGCGGTTTGCACCAGAACGCACCAGAATGATTCAATCACAAGTTGACAGTGGAAAGTCAAATCCGCAGCCTTTAAAGCGAAGGCTGCGGCACCCGGCATGGAGGCATGTCAGCGATAGATTTCTTTGCGGTGGCCCACGCGTAGAACCAGGATGAGCAGGCGTTCGTCTTCTATTTTGCAAAATGAGCCGGTAATCACCGACGCGGTATTTCCAAAACTCTCCCAGCTCGGAACCATGCAGGGCCTGACCGATGCTGCGCGGATTGTCCCAAAGGGCGACGCGTTCGTGAAGGAACTTGAGGAGACGCTTTCTTTGGGGCGGGTCTAGTTTGGCCAAGTCACGGTCGACCCGGCGGAAAGTTCAATCCTCGAGGCGATGCCGCTTCAGAGCATCTTCCAGCGGGACAGTGTTTTCTTTCCCGCTGCGGATGTGATCCAGAGTGCGCTCGGCGAGATACAGGTCCTCGAGATCGTCGAGGTGCTTGAGGATGGCCTCGCGGACATAGAAGGTTTTGGTGCGGCCGGTGCGGCGGGCGAGATTTTCAAGACGCATTTCGATCTCTTCCGGAAGCCGGATAGCAAGCATGGGGGCCTCGCTATACACGTATAGCACAGCTGGACGACGGGGGACCCACCCCCCCCGTTTTTTGTAAGTGTGGCAGATACACGACTTAACGTTTCCGTAAGTCCTTTAGATGCCACACTTGTAGGCGGTTTTGTAAGTGTTGCATCTAGATGGGTTACAAGTTTACATAATGCACACGCAAAATGCCGGAGCAGTGCCGGTTGCGCGTGATCTGGGCAGTCGGTGGCGCGGAGGACCGACCCAAGAAGCTGGCAGCTCGAAAACAAAAGCGCCCCGACAGGGTCGGGGCGCTTCCGGGCTCGGGCACAATGTTACCCAAGAAGCAGTGTACGCTGGGAGACACTTTTTGTCAAGGGGAGCGTTGAAAGCTCTGGGGTGGGGCGGCGGACTTCAGTATGAGGCCATGAGAAGTCAAAACCCGCAGCCTTAAAACCGAAGGCTGCGGTACCCGGTGCCTTAGCTTAGAATTGCGTGGGGGCAAATGACGATGGCGGCCAAGGACGAGTTGGAGTCGAAGCTGGAAACCGGTCTCCTCATGGAGCATAAGCACCACTACCGGACGACGGTATATTCGTTTGAAGTGCCAGGCAACGATGCGCTCGGCACATGGCGGAGATTGCGCCAATCCGCGCCCGGATTGGGTTATTGGCCAGTGATTTTTGGGGAGCCAAAGAAAGCGCAGCGGGTCTGCGAGATCTTTGGAACAGAGCACGCGGAAGACCCCAAAGAGACGCTTCGCCTTGCCGACGGCACGGATGTGCAGGAGTACTTTCAAAGACGAGCCGAGGAATTCAGCGGAGAAGGAGCTCATGGGGAATGGCCAGCGAAATCTGAAGGCATGATGGATTTTACAATTCCGCGCAAGATCCTGGAGCCCGACAAATTTCATGAGAGAGTGGTCGTGGGCCTAGTTCCGGCAAACCATTCGTGGGAGGTGCCGGTGATGCTGAGTTTTGGAGGATGGAACGATTGTCCCGAGGCGAAAGATCAGGTCGCGGTGCTGCGATATTGGAACGAGATTTACGGCGCAGAGCTTGTGGGGCTTTCTGGAGACGTTATGGAGATGGAAGCGGCGAGAACGCCATCGACCAAGGAAGAGGCGCTGAAGTTGGCGCACGAGCAGTACTGGTTTTGCTACGACATTGTGGAACAAGGGGTCGGGACGATTGAGAATCTTGCGGGGGGATTGGGGGAGTCGAGGATTTGGTATTTTTGGTGGGACTAGAAACAGCCGAGAAGAGTCGAAACCCGCAGCCCAAAACCGAAGACTGCGGCACCCGGCGGTATGAGTTTTAGCGGTTATAGCAATTGGTAAGAGCCACCGCCGTAAAAGCGCAGCAAGCCCATGTCTCGGAGGACTTGGAGTTGTTGGCGGATTTTGTCGCGGATGTGGGCATTACCCGGATGGAGTCTTGCCAGTGAGTCTTCGTGAGCATAGACATCACCTAGCATGAACACTTTCTTTTTCAGGGATTTAACAATCTGGAGAACGTCTAAGGTCCAGCCTCGTTTCTGAGCGTTCAGCTTTTCAAGGGGACGAAGTTTTTCGTAGGCTTTGCGGACCTTGGTCGAGCCGATCGGCCGGCCATCCTCAACTACAGGAATTCTTGCGTCCGTCGGAATGCGGTCCAAAATAAAATAACAACCGACGTACCCAGCACGTACCGCCGTTGGCGAGAGGGCGTTGCGTTTTTCCACGCAGGACAAGCTGAATGCAAAATGTGGAATTAATAAGACATCCTCCACAGTGAGCTGTGGCAGTTTGTAGTGGAGAAGAAAAAGACTTGGGGTTTGGTCGCTGGTTATAGCGCGATGCATTGCAGCATATGCGCCGTCGATGACCCGGCTTCCGAACTTAGTGGATTTGCTCTTCAGCTGGTACCTAGACGAACACGATGGACAACTAAAGTCTGCAGCGTGGGTACCTGTCGGCAAAGAATCGATTCGATTCGAATCACAGGCTGGGCAATAGAGATTTGCTTCGCCCCATGGTTCGGTGGAGATGCGGGCGCGCTGGGAGGCTGATTTATAACGGTCGAGGCCCCGAGTGGGGAGACGAAGGTTCACGCCGGGATTAGATCACGCTTGAACAATTGAGAAAAGGAGAAGAGGAAGAGAGATTTCTCTCTGCGCGGGCCGACCACTTCGCAGGAGCGAAGTGGAAAGAAAAAACGTCGGCCCGCTCCGTTCGAAATGACGGTGACGGGTTAGTGGCATTACGCCAGGTAGATTTCGGTTTCGGTTTTGATGATGAAGAGGGCGTCGGAGTCGGGGTGGCCGGAGGCGCGGAATTTTTGGCGGGCGTCGTCGAGGGAGTCGGCTAGGACGGAGAAGATGACGCGGCGGTCAGTGCGGCCGATGAAATAGAAGCGGCATTCTTGCTGGACGAGTTGGAGACGCGACGACATTCCTGGATCGTGATGGTTGAGCGGCAAAGGCGCCCGCCTCAGAAGGCGGCCGCTACATGATCGATCCTCGGAAACGGGTTGCGGATCAAGGGAAAACTGGAAGCAGGCGAGAGAAAATTCGAGCTGTACCAAATTGGAACAGATGCGGCGGAGCGAGAGGCTGAGAAATTCGGCGGAGAGTTCGCAGCCGATGGCGCTGCGATGGAGGTGGAAGGCGGTGAGGACCGTGGTGCCGCTTCCTGAGAAGGGGTCGAGGACGAGGTCGCCTTCGTTGGAGGAAGCGAGGAGGATGCGTTGGAGAAGGGCGACGGGTTTTTGGGTGGGATGCTTGCCGAATTTTTTCTCCCAGGATTCGGGCGGTTTGATTTCCCAGACGGACTTCATTTGTTTGCCGCGATTGGTTTCTTTCATGAGCTTGTAGTTGAAGGCGTGGCGCGATTTGGAATTTTTGGCGGCCCAGATGATGGTTTCGGTGGCGTGGGTGAAATAGCGGCAGGAGAGATTGGGCGGCGGGTTGGGCTTGACCCAGGAGATGTCGTTGAGGAGTTTGAAGCCGAGCTGCTGCATGGCGAAGCCGACGGAATGGATGACGTGGGCGGTGCCGGAGACCCAGATGGAGCCGTTGGGCTTTAATATGCGCTGGCAGGCAGCGAGCCAGGAGCGGTTGAATTCGTGATTGGCTTGCGGGCCCTGGGATTTGTCCCAATCACCTTTGTGGACGGAGACCATTTTTCCGGCGTGGCAGGTGATGCCGCCGTTGGAGAGGAAGTAGGGCGGGTCGGCGAAGACGAGGTCGACGGAGGATTCGGGTATTTGGGCGAGGATGTCGAGGCAGTCGCCCTGATAGATGCGGAGGTGGTGCTTGGGGTCGTCGAAGGCGGGCGGGGGAAGAGTGGAGTTGGGCATGGAAGATTGATCAATCGGGATCGTTGATCAGAAGGGCATAGGAGTCAAGGGAGGGGAAGCAATGAGGTAAGGAAGTAAAGAAGTGAGGAGGTGAAGATTGAAGACGGGAATTTTACACAGAGGGCACGGAGGGCACAGAGTCCACAGAGAAGAGAAAATTCAGCAGGCAGAGAATGGAGGTACAAAGGTACTGGGGAGAGGTACGCGGGGTGGGGCGGGGAGTACTGGAGAGAATGTAACGGGAGGACTATCGACGCGGGAAGGGGCGGGGAGCAGACTGCGAGAGTAGTCGGGAGTTAGTGGCGGCTTCCGGAGTAGGAAACATGGTTGTAGGTTGTTTGCTCCTGTGTGTGGTGCTGCTGCTCGCGAGCGCAGCAGTGCGGCCGGAAGATCAAAGCTAGCTTCAGATTACGTACCCTCCATCCCCCACGCCCGAGCGGCCATCCCCCCCGATGGCCGCTCATTTTTTTTGGTGGACGGTTTTTCGTGACCGGTGATCCGTGATCGGTGTGGAGGCGAAGAGCGGGGGGCAGAGGCGCGCTGGTATCTCTGGGCAGCACATTTTTCTGGTAAAGAGAGGTTTGGGACACAAAAAAAGCTCTGGCCGAAGCCAGAGCTACCCGGGAAGCAATAGATCACTGCAGAGAAAATGAAAAAGGGGGCTGGTGCAAGCCCCCTTTTCTGATCTGACCCCCGAAACCGGAACCTCAGTCGAGGTTGAGTTCCGGCCACCCCGGGAAGCCAATCTTGTACTGCGACAACTTGTTGGCTGGATAGAGAGCAAGCGGTGTGCCAGCAATTGCGGGCGCGTGAATGAAGCGGGAGTTGGTTGAAAGCACAGAGGTTAGGCTCAGAGGCGGAACGGGCAGGGGCGGGCGGGACAGCGGAAGCCTACAAAATCTCACATAAAACAGATGGAATCCCTACGTTCTTTGGGAGCTTTCCGCAAAGTAAGGCGGAAGAGCGGAGGCGCGCGTGAACTGCAATAACGTTCTTTTGGGAAGAGCGATTTTAGTTGGCGTGGAAAATGAGGAAGGGCGCGCAAAGGTACGGAAAGAAACTGGATGGGAAGAGTAGAGAACCACGGCGTACGTTAACAGCGGGTTGAAAAAATCTGGAGCGGAAGAGAGGGAAGTTTAAGGAGCGGAAAAAATGCGAGCGGCGCTTTTTGCGGAATGCAATTTGGCGCGACGGGAAAAATTGAGAGAGAAAAAATGCAGGGCCGGAGGGAGCCGGCCCTGATTTTTTTCGCGGATGTGGATTACGTGGTTTTGGCGGATGGGGCTTCGCGGAGGGCGAAGAGAGAGCGACGGCGCCAGAAGTAGCGGGCGGGGATGAAGAGCAGGACGGCCCAGAGGAGGAGAAGCGGGCCGCGGCTGACGGCGAAGAGGAGGATGGTGGAGAGGGTGGCTAGGACGTCGCCGAAACCGGAGACGGCGGCGCTTTTGAGTTGGGCGGCGAGCGTCTCGGCGGGAGCGGTGTGCTCTTCCTGAAGAGAGAAGGAGATGTTGGCGAAGGCGACGGGGCTGAGGTAGGCGTTGCGCTCGATTTGCATGCGCTGGATTTCGGAGCGGAGAAGAGCGAGCTGGCGCTCGAGGGGAGTGAGGTCATCGAATTTGGGAGAGCGATCCTCGAGCATTTGCTTGAGGTTGCGTTCCTGGTTTTGCGCGTTGAGCAAGCGGGCTTCGAGATCGTTGTGCTGCTGGGTGACTTCGTCGGCGGATTCCTCTTCGTGCTCGACGATGCCGACGGACTTGAGGTCGGTGAGAGCGGAGCGATATTCGGAGGAAGGAATGCGCAGGGTGGCGTTGAGGACGCTGCCGGAGGGTTGGCCGACCATGCGGAGCTTGGCGACGTAGCCGTGATGGCGGTCGAGAATTTCTTCGAGGGAGGAGCGGGAGTGGGCGAATTCCTTGGTGGTGACGGAGAGTTCGGCGGAATAGGCGATGCGGGGTTCGTTGGGCAAACCGAGAGAGCCGGCGGTGGCTGTTTTGTAGGATTCGTAGGCGCGCGGGGCAACGGTTTGGGGGCGATAGGCGCTGTCGATTGCGGAGCGCGGAACGTCGATGAGCGAATTATCGGGGATTGGACCAGGGGTGCCGGCGACCGTTGGAACTGCGTGGGAGGGGGTCTTGGGGCGTTGGTTGGTGGTGATCATGAAGAGGGGCAGGAAGGCGACGAGGACCGACGCTAGCAACACCCAGCGGCGCCGGGCTGGGGAAAGTTGGCGAAAACGAATTTCGATGGACT
>Ga0210393_10002727_pt1 | contig 14388 bp, 16 predicted proteins | sample IncBWC27OmetaG_FD_160068 | JGI IMG/M metagenome (GOLD analysis project Ga0210393, IMG submission 160068) | Forest soil microbial communities from Barre Woods Harvard Forest LTER site, Petersham, Massachusetts, United States - Inc-BW-C-27-O ... | reverse complement strand
ACGATCGGATCGACGAACAGGCGCACCGAGCCGTTAGGTTCGAGACGCGTGACAGGTTGAAGGCGGCCGCCACTGTCGGCCTCGAGCAAGGTTGGAATCGCGTCGGTCGTTCGCGCGACAATCTGCGCGACTGCCCCTGCGGGCAGATCGATCGGCGTCGCGCCTAGCGCGCCCGTTTCGCTGGGATCGATAAACGTGTGCGACCCGGCCGGCATCTCGACGCGCGAGCCGGCATCGACGATCGTCAGCAATGCGCCGGGAGCACTGCGCTCTGCCGCGGCGGCCAGCCGCCGCGCAATGGGCAGGTCGCGGGCGGGGGACCACAGATCGACGAAGACGTCCATGATACCGCCGCATGTACCGATTTCGCGCTGGTCGAAATCGCCGGTCAGATCGACTTCAGCGAGGCGCGCGCCATCGTCGTTCTTTTCTTCAAGTAATACACGAGCTTTTCGAAAGACCTCGGCCTCACCGCAGCCGCCGCCGATTGTGCCGAACTGGCCGTCCTCGCGCACGATCATCTTGGCGCCGACTTCGCGAGGCGTTGAACCGCGGACATTTACCACGGTCGCCAGCGCGAATGGCTGTCCGCGCTCGAGCGTGCGCAGCGCCTCAGCCCAGATTTGATCGGAACCGCTCATTCACAACCCGTAACTACAACTTACCAGATCCGTGCGCGCGATGAATGCGCGGCCTGCTCTCACTCGGTGGTGTCGCGCAGGTGGCGCAGAATGTCGCGGGCATGAAGCAGGTCCGTCTCGGCGGAATGGTAGTTGCCGGCTTTGATTTCTGTCTCGCCCTGCTGCTCGAGCTGGCTGGCGTCGTAGAGCTCCTTGCGTTTGACGGGATCGGTGGGGCCGCTGTCGCGCACGTGCGCGAGCTCGAGCGACACCTGCCTTTCCGTTTCGACCAGGTCGGGCGGCGGCGCGGCCATCACCGGGAGGACTTGAAGGAAAATGCTCAACAGGGCAATCGCCGCGGGAAGTCGCGTGGGTGTTTTCATCGAAAAGGAATTGTGATCGAAGCGATCCGGAATTTCCAGCTTCGAAGATGGATCGATGTGGACTGTCAGAGCCGGTGCTGGATGGACGGGCGGTGCTGATTCTCGGCGATTCCGTAGCGAGTGAGCATCCGGTAGAGCGTCGAGCGGGAAACGCCGAGCAGGTCGGCCGCGCGACGCCGGTTGCCTTCCGTCTCTTCGAGCGAGCGCATCAGGGTTTTTTTGATCACCTCATCGAGCAGAAGGGGCGGCGCATCACCAGCAAAGTCTATCGTGGGCAGGCGGCGCGCGACTTGCGCGGGCGTGTGACCGTTGGCAGCCGGCGATTCGTCGGGCAGCGGCAACATCAGCTCAGCGCCGGTTCCGTCGACGATCTGCACAGGCAGATCGGATACGACGATACTATTGCCCTCGCTCACGATCACAGCGCTTTCGATGGCGTTGGAAAGCTCGCGGACATTCCCCGGCCATTGGTACGCGCAGAGAATGTCGATGGCGCGGCGCGCGATCTCGGAAACATTTTTGCCGAACAGCCGATTGTACTGTTCGATGAAAAAACCGATAAAAGCGGGAATGGCCTCACGACGTTCGCGCAGCGGCGGGATGAAGATGGCGGATGCGCTCATGCGAAAGTAGAGGTCGTCGCGGAACTGCCCCGCGCGCACCATCGCGCGCAAGTCGCGATTGGTCGCGGCGACCAGCCGCAGATTCACTTTGTGACAATGCGACGAGCCGACCGGCTGAACCTCGTGCGTTTCGACCGAGCGCAATAGCTTTGGCTGGAGCTTGAGCGGCAATTCGCCGATCTCGTCGAGGAACAAAGTGCCGCCGTTGGCCGCGCGGAAATATCCTTGCGATTCATCGCGCGCGTCAGTGAAGGCGCCGCGGATGTGGCCGAACAACTGCGACTCGGCCAGCGATTCGACCAGGTTGGAGCAGTTGAGCGTGACGAACGGACCGTTCGGCGCCGGCCCCAACGTGTGTAGTGAGCGCGCGACGAGTTCCTTGCCGGTGCCGGATTCGCCGGAAATCAGCACCGTGGCCTTGTACGGACTAAGCTGCGTCACCGACTTGAGGACCTTGCGCACCTGCGCCGAACGCACGACCATGCCGCCGAGCCGGTCCGCGGCGTGCACCAGCTGGGTGAGCGGCACCATCTCGCTCTCGTGGGCGCCGTCGCCATTGGTCGCGGGCGGAGGTCTCGCCTCCAACTGATTATCTACATCCTGCACCACGCTTTCAGAGCAAGTGACGGGCCATCGTGTCGGAATCGACACACTCATTGAACTGCGGCCTATGATACGCAGTGGCGCGCAACGATTCGCATACGGCGCTCGATGCGGCATTTCGATGTCGTCGAATATTCAGAATGCGACATCGGTTTGCCGGTCGCGCACCATCGTGTCGGATGTGCTTGACCGGGTCAAAGGGGTGTACCAGCCTGCCTACGTATCGATTGCAGGAGGAAAACTCATGGCGCTTCTGGTCTCGCTCTTCATCACGCTCATAGTGCTATTGATCTGTCGGGAAATCGTCTGCTGGTACTGGAAAATCAACGAAGCGCTGACCACGCTGAAGGCGATTGACGAAAAGCTCAGCGTTCAGATCAACATCCTGACCAGGTCACCGCAGAGGAATCCGTGAGGAGCATTCGTCACGCCGCCGCTCTGGCGCTTGTCGGCTGGTATATGATGATGCCGCCGACCGGACGCGACTACCCGATGGGCAACGTGGACGCTCCGCTCACGCAATGGAAAAAGCGGGCGACGGTTTATCGCGACCAGGACGAATGCGAGCACGTGCTCGATCGGATCCGCCGGAATACGAACGCGAAGAACAAGCAGACCGCCGTTCGATATTACAAGCAGGCACAATGCGTCTCGGCCGACGACCCTCGCCTCAAACCAAAGTGAGCGACACGCCACGGCGAGAACGAAACTAGCCGACGCGCGTCAGCAGCCTGGGGAGATCGCGGAGGTCAGTTAGCTCGAAATCAGGAATCGAATGCGTCTCGTCGAGCGTTCGATGGTAGCGATTGATCCAGATGGTCCGGATGCCCGCATCGCGCGCGCCGCCGATGTCGCGGTTGAGGCTGTCGCCGATCATCACCGCCTCGTGCGCGGCGACTTGCAGTCGTTCCAACACCAATTGGAAAATTCTGCGGTCGGGTTTTCCGAATCCGTGGCCGCCCGAGATGATCATCGTCTCGAAAAAGCTCGCGAGGTTCGAACCGTCGATCTTGGCGCCCTGGATGTCGGGCGCGCCGTTGGTGATCAATGCGAGACGAAAATCTTTCTTCAACTCATGCAGGACCTGCTCGGACTCGGCGAAGACGACGTGGCGGCGGCTGCGATCGATCGCGAAAAATTCTGCCATCTCGGCGGCGAGCGCGGGGGCATCGATGCCGAGATCGCTCAACGCGGCCGTCCACGACTGCAACCGGTAGGTGGGCACCCACTGGCGGAGCTGCGCGAGCGAGGGATCGTCGCCGGCGAATGTGCCCCATAGCGCTTCGCGCGTGCTGATGCCGATGTTGCGGCAGTAGTCGATCATCGGGCCAGCCTGGAACAACTCGCGCGATCGCTTGCGCAACGCGGTCAGCAGCGCGACGGGATCGACGCCGTGGCGAGCCAAGGCAATCCCGCCGGCGGCGAGCACCGAGGCGTCGTTGGAGGTTTCTTCCTCGATCAGCGTTTCGTCGAGGTCGAAGATGACGGCGCGGACTTTGAGCGGCGGCTGCGGCATTCGATCACACGCCGAGAACGTCGGCCAATACGCGCGCAGGATGGTCGCGTGGATCGACCTGGTCGTACACGCGTTCGATCGAGCCGTGCTCGTCGATGAGGAAACTCACGCGGTCGGGATATCTCGCTCCGGTTCCCGCGCAGGCGCCATACGCGATTGCGACCGCGTGATCGGCGTCGCTAAGCAGTGGGAAGCCGAACTCGTGGCGGCAGGCGAAGGCGGCGCTGTCCTCGGGCGAATCGAAGCTCACGCCGACGACGCGGATGTTGTTTTCGTCGAAGTACGATTGATGGTCGCGAAATCCGCGCCCTTCGAGCGTGCAGCCCGGCGTATTCGCCTCGACGAAGAACCACAACAGCACTTTGGCGCCGCGAAGGCTCTTCAAAGAAAGGCTCGATCCGTCGTGCGCGGCGAGCGTGAAATCCGGCGCCTGATCTCCGACTTTGATCACTTGATTTCCGTCGTTCAATTCAACAGAGCGCGAAGTTGCTGCAGCGCGGATTCGCAGCCGGGATCGCCGGGCGCGAAGGCCAGCGCGCCTTCGAATTCGTCAATCGCGCGCTTCACCATCCCCTTGGCGGCGTAAATTCGACCGAGATTCATAAATGGATAGTGGCGCGGATCGTAGCGCGGCGCCGTCTTGGCTTTCTCTAGCCAGGGTACGGCCTCGTCGAGCTCGCCCTTGGCGATCAGATAAGCGCCGATATCGTTGTAGGGATTGCCAAATGAAGGATCGACCTCAATGGCGCGATGACATTCGGCGATCGCGTCGTCGATTCGGCCCATTCCCTCGAACGCCCATCCACGAAAGGTGTAGGCCTCGGCGGTGGGAAAGACTTCGATCGACTGGGTGTAGAGCTCGACCGCGCGCTCGAGGTCGCGGTTCATGTGAAAGCGCATCGCCTCGTTCCACAGTTCGAGCGCGCGCGTGCGCGGTTCCGAATCGGCCATGATCGATCGGATATTGTGCGGAGAGGCCCGCGTCAAGCGTGGACTGAGGTGAGCGCGCGCATAATTTGAATCATGGCGGGACCGACGATCACGCTCATCATGGCCGGGAGGATGAACAGGACGAGCGGAAAGAGAATTTTGACGGTGGTCTTGGCGGCACTTTCCTCGGCGCGAAGGCGGCGCGTCGTGCGCATGGTGTCGGAAATCGAGCGCAGCGCGGGGCCGATTTGCGCGCCCAGCTTTTCGCTCTGCACCAAGGTCGCGGCGAGCGGCTTGATGTCGTCGACCGCCGTGCGAACGGCGAAACTTTTGAGCGCTTGGCCGAGCGTGCTGCCGGCGCCGAGCTCGGCTGATACGATGGATAACTCGGTGCCTATTGTCAGGTTCTGGCGCTCAGTTTCGGAGCCGACGATCTTGATCGCTTCACTGAGGCCGAGACCCGCCTCGACGCAGACCACCAGCAAATCCAAAACGTCGGAAAGCTGATTGGCGATTTCCTGCTGACGCTGCCGGGCCTTGCGGCCGACATAATAGCTGGGGACGAATGCGCCAACACCGGCGCCGACCAGCATCAGGCCGAGCGGTTTGATGCCGTGAAGGCCGAAGGCAACCGATGCGATGAGCGCGACGAACGCCGTTCCCGCCGTCGATGCGAGGCGCGTGAAATGAAAAGTGCGCACGGCACGCGGCCCGGAAAAACCGGCGCGCACCAGCGTCTGCGCCAGCTTCTCGCGCTCGGGCGTGTTCATCGCCGGCTCGGGAAGGCGCTTCGCCACCCATCGAAACAGCGAGTTCGCGAACGAATCGGATTCCAGATCGAGATCGGCGGGATTTCCGTAAGCGACGCGCATCTTGACGCCGATGTCGGTGACGCGCTCGTCGAACGGGCGCTGGCTGCCGTAGATGGCGACGTAGATTGCGAAAGCGATCGCGGCGAAGAGAATGAACACGGTCAGGCTTGCATAGAGAGCCGGCATCGCGGTGACTCAGTACTTGACCTTGAGCAGCTTGCGAATCGTCAGGAACGCCATCACGTCAAGGAATGCGGCCACCTCAAGAATTTTCTGGCCGCTCGGATCGTAAAAGAGCGTGTTGGTGTAACTCGGCTGGATGATGCTGAACGCACCGAGCATCGCGATCGGCAGGAACCCGACCAGTATGCCGCTCATCTTGGACTGTGCTGTTAGCGCCTTGATCTGCTGTTGCAGGCGCTGGCGCGTGCGGACGATTTCCGAGAGCCGCCCAATGATTATCGCGAGCGAGCTGCCGACTTCGGATTGAACGCGCACGCCGACCACCAGCAGGCGGAGATCCTCCTGCGGCACCCGCTTGAGCATCTCTTCGAGGGCGCGGGCCAGCGGCAGACCAAGGCGGCTCTGTTCGATGGCGGAGCGAAATTCGGAGCTGATCGGATCGGCGAATTCGGTCACCACGACCTGCAATCCGCGCAGCAGTGTGTGGCCGGCTTCGAGCGACGATTTGATCAAGTCGAGTGCATAGGGAAGTTGCTTGGCGAAGGCCTTGATGCGGCGCTGCCTGCGCACTCGAATGTAGATTATCGGCAGCATGGCCACGCCGGCGCCAATTCCGATTGAGATGAGCACCTTGCCCCAAATGGCCTGGCCCACAGCCAGTCCTGCCGCGAACATCAGCAGGATAACGAGTAAGACGTCGGCGATGCGGGCGTAGATGCCCGCCTGCCAGAGATTTTCCTCGAGCTTCTGGAGCAGGTTGAGGCGATAGAACCAGCTGAGGAATTCGCGTCCGCTGAGGCGCGGACGATCGGTCCTGCTGATATCCTCATCCAGCGTGACGCCCGGGCGCGCCATGCGGCGCATGACGGTGCGATTGACCCGAGGGCGATTGCTGCGGCGCATGTACAACAGCGCGCAGAGCACCAGCACAAAGCCGGCGACGGCGACGGGAATCAGCAGATCGCCGGGGCTCATCGCGCGGCCGTTTTGATGACTTTCGATTCGGTTTTGTAGCCGGCCGTTTCGAGGCGTTGGGTGTAAGTGGAACGAATGCCGGTCGATTGAAAGTTGCCGTTGATTTTTCCGGCAGCGGTGGTGTCGAGCCGCGTAAACTCGAACAAGTCCTGCATCATGATCATCTCGCCTTCCATGCCGCTGATTTCGGAAATTTTCATCACTTTGCGCGAGCCGTCCGACAGGCGGCTCACGTGAACGATGATGTTGACGGCGGAAGCTATCTGCTGGCGCATCGCGCGCTGCGGAACCGAGACGCCCGACAGCAGCATCATCATCTCGAGCCGCCCCAGGCATTCGCGCGGACTGTTGGCGTGGATGGTGGCGATGGAGCCGTCGTGGCCGGTGGACATCGCCTGCAACATGTCGAAGACCTCGGCGCCGCGGACCTCGCCGACGACGATGCGGTCGGGGCGCATACGCAGACAGTTTTTGACCAGGTCGCGCTGGGTGACTTCGCCGCGCCCTTCGAGATTGGACGGGCGCGTTTCGAGGCGCACGACGTGCGGCTGTTGCAAGGAAAGCTCGGCGGAATCTTCGATAGTAACGATTCGTTCGTTTTCGGGAACGAACGCGGAGAGACAATTGAGCATCGTGGTTTTGCCCGAGCCAGTGCCGCCGCAAACGATTACGTTGAGGCGGGCGCGAACGACTGCGAGCAAAAACTCGACGAGGTCCCAGGTGAGCGCGTCCTTTTCGACCAGCGCCCCGATGTCGAAGCGATGCTTGCCGAAGCGACGAATCGAGAGCGCGGGGCCGTCGAGCGCGAGCGGCGGGATGATCGCGTTGATACGCGAGCCGTCGGGCAAGCGCGCATCGACCATCGGCGACGACTCATCGACGCGGCGGCCGACGCGGGAGACGATGCGATCGATGATGAGCATAAGATGCTGGTCGTCCTGGAAAACGACGTCGGTCGCGTGCAGCTTGCCGCGCTTTTCGACGTAAACCTGGTTGTGGCCGTTAACGAGGATGTCGGTGATTTCGTCGTCGCGGAGCAGCGGTTCGAGCGGGCCCAGGCCAAGCAGCTCGTTCTTGAGTTCCTCGATGAGCTTGCCGCGATCGGAGTCGGTCAGCAGACGGCCGTCCTCGTTCAGTATGTCGTTGATGGCGGCGGTGACTTTGGTAGAGACCATCGCGGGCTCGAGGGTTTCGAGTTTGGCGACGTCGATAGTCTCGAACAGCTTGTTGTGAACTTTGACTTTCAGGCGGCGCGAGCTGTCAGCGATAGCGTCCTTGCGGCGACGCACGGTTGCGCCGATAAGCGAGCCGCCACCACTGACGCCGTCGGAGGGGCGCACGCCCTTGGTGGCATTCGACAAGCGGTCAGAGAGTCCCATCTTGATACCTCGTCATATTCAAGGAGCGCCGAAAGCGGATTTAAGCCGCGACATGAACGTTTGCTGAGTGACAACCGGCTCGGCACGCGGCATCACGAGGGCGGCCAATTCGAGCATCGCGCGCGCGACCGGCGACGACGGCGCGACCGTGAAAAGATCCTGGGCTTTCATCTCGATAGTTTCAAAAGTCTTCTCGTCGGTTGGAATTTTGGCGTAGATGGACTTGGCGAGAGTCGCTTCGATTGCCTTGTCGGTCAGCGGATGCGCCGGGTTGTAACGATCGAGGATGTAGCGCGGTTCGAGTGTGGTGAGGCCAAGGCGCTCGAACAGATCGATGAATCGCCAGGCGCATCGCGCGGCCGCTATCGACTGATCGAGGACATAAAACAGCTGCTCCGAGCGTTCCCATGCCGCGACTGCGTTTTCATCAACGTGGTCGCCGCAATCGACGATCACGTAGTCGAACAATTGACGGATGAGATCGAGCACCGAGCCGATTGTAATGTCCGAGACCAGCTCGGCCTCTTCGATGCGTTTGGGGGCGGCGAGCAGGTAGAGCCCGGACGAATGCTTGGTCAGCGCCGACTCGAGCTGGATGGAATCGAGCTTATGGTCGAGCCGCACCAGCGGCATGATCGTCACTTCGGGATCGAGGTTCAGAAAAATCGCCAGGCCGCCGGTCTGAAGATCCAGATCGACCAACGCGACTCGTTGATGCAACGACGTGAGCGCCAGCGCGAAGTTGGCGGCGAGCGAGGTCACGCCAACACCGCCGACCAGGCTAATGACCGAAACGATCACGCCGCCTTCGCGGCGCTCGGTACGCCAGCGGGCTTCGCTGACTTTCAGCAGAGCGCGGGTGGCCTCGCCGGGGTCAAGCGGCATGAACAGAATCTCGTCGGCACCCGAGCGCAGCGCCCGTTTAATCAGCCCGGCCGAGCGCGAAGAGAGCACGGCAAGCAGGCTCGGACGAGGCGAATGCAGCGACTGGCTCTGCAGAAAATTCAGGGCAGCCTCTTCGTCGCCATTGACCATCACGAGCGTGGCGTCGGGCGGTGTCGCAACAATCTCGGAAAGATTCGAGGCGGTGGCAGCTTCGCCCTCGACTATCTCGAGTTCCGGCTCGGCCAACGCGGCCAGCACCGTCTTGAGCTGAGTGCGCTGGTCGCCAAGAGCTCCGACCAGCAAGACCTTCATCGTGCTGCGGCGACCCTCGCCCTTTGATCCGTTAAATGGCACTCGATCTTTCTCCCATGGGGCGCGCGCCTAGAAGCGCGGCCGGGCCGCATCCGGCGGTTCGAGGCGTTGAGTTCTGATTTCGTCGGAAGTCAGGTCGGGGCGACTGGTGGGCAGAAATACCTCCCCGGTCGCGGGCAAGGGCCGGACTATCTCGGGCGTCACGCTCATGACGAGGTCGCTCTCCTTATTCGACCAGGTGGTGTTACGGAAGAGACCGCCCAGGTAAGGGATGTCGCCGAGGTAAGGCACCTTCTGAATCTGGGAAACTTTTTCGTGGAGAATGAGGCCGGCGATGATGAGAGTCTGGCCGTCCTTGAGACGCGCCATCGTCTCGGCGCGGCGCGTGACGAAGGCGGGAACGGTGAAACCGAACAGCTCGACGCCGTGAGTGTAGTCCGGCTCGGAGACCTCGGGTTTCACGATCAATTCGATGTCGTCGCGGCCAACGACGGTCGGAATGAACTCGACCGAGGTGCCGAAGGTTTTAAAGACGATGGTGGAGTTGAGCGCCTGCGCAATTACGATCGGGATCTCGCCACCCGAGAGGAACTTGGCCTTCTCGCCGGAGTTGGCCAGCAGATGCGGCTCGGCAAGAACTTTGCCGAGGTTGTGAGTTTCGAGAAATTGGAAAAATCCCTGCAAGCTGTAGTTCGAATTTTGTGCAGCGAGGCCATAAGTCAGTCCCGGCGACGATAAGAGCGGGATTATGCTGCCGCCCCCGGGCAGGATTCCGGACGGGTTGCTGCTTCCCGAGAGGGAGCCGACGCTGCTTGAACTTGTAAGAGTGCTGGCAGCGTTGTACGGCGTGGCGACCACGCCCGGCAGAGCGGCCAACGATATTCCGAGCCTGGTAAGCGCGAGCGAGGCATTGATGCCCTGATTTTCCAGCGCAGTGCGGTCGAGTTCGGCCACGACTGTGTTAAGCATCACCTGCTGGCGGCCGCTTGCGTCGATTCGAACGGAACGCTCCTCATAGCTGCCGTCGGAGTCCCAAACCGCCAGCGTCGTAAAGCCGGGCTGATGCGCGATCAGGTTGAGCTGGAAGGGATCGATCACCTGTACGTCGGCAATCTTGGAGTCGGCAACCGAGATACGCGTGATGCGGCGCTGAAAGTCGATTACCTCGGAGGTGCCCATCATCAGCGACACGACCTCTCCCGGCAGATAATGCTTTCCGCCCGAGACACTGTCGCTCATGTATCCGGAGCGCTCATCCAACACCGGCGGATCATTTCGATACTCTGCCCCTTGCGGTGCGGGTGGTGCGATCGATTGGACCGGGCGGTAGCCTTGCGGAGCCCCGTCCGGCGGCGGCGGCACATTCCAGGAGGCATCGGCGGACGGCGGCGCCTTGTCGGGGATTGTGACGCTGTACGGCGAAGCCGTCGACGGCGACGAATGGAGCAGCGAGTAGGTTCCCGGAGCAGACGGCATCGAAGTCGAAGGACCTGCGCCCGTGCGTGCGCCGAGACCCTCGTCGCTGATTGACCGCGGCGCCGTGCCGGGCGTCAGCGGAGCGCCGGCCTTGGCCGCCGCGAACGCATTCAAGTCGTAACTGATCTCGCGATCAGAAGTATTGGTAACGGTAACTATCCAGCGGCCAGCGGCGGCGCTGAGCATCGTCAGCTTCCCCGGCGGCGAGTTGTAGCTGACGAAAGCCTGAGGATTATCCTCGACCTTGAAGGTCGGCGCAGTCCCCGGCTTGATATCATTGATGACGTAGATTTCGCCGGCGGTTATCGAGACCGGAACCCAATCGCTCACGGCTTTGACCTGGGCGCGACTGGATGCGGCGCCGGTGGCGACCAACAATCCGACCAAGGCGAGCAGCCGGCAGAATTTTCCTGCGGGCCGAAAGTGTGTGCTTATCATCTTGTCTAGCTTCATGGCTTTCCCCCTGTTGCCACTTTGCGATCACGGAACCTGGTAGGTCTTGGGCGCCGGTTCGTAGCCGGGTTCACCCGGCCTCGGCGTCATAGGATTGATTGACTCGCGACCGTTGATAGCGTCGGCCCGGACGGCAGCGAAGGCGCTCGCGGGCGGCTCGGTGAACGCCGCCGACCAAGCTCGCTTCGCGGACGGCCGCGCGGACGAGACCGGAGACTCGGATGTATCGGGCATCGGAGGAGCGGCCGGCATCGGCGCCCCCTCGGCTGCCGGTTCTGCGGGTTGCTCCTCCTGCTCCCGCTCCGCCTGGTACGACGGACGCGTTCCCATGCCGGAATGGACAAACGAAATTGCCTCGGAAGACTTGCCGTCACGCATCACTTCGATTCGAAGCGTGGAAGGTCCATGCGCGGGACGCGCCGCGATTACCGGCGCCGACGCGGGCTGTACCTGCATCACGGGCATCGTCATGTCGGCAGAGCCGCCCTGATGGAGCAGCTCGCTGATTCCGATTCCCCGAGTCTCGACAATCTTGCTGTCGCTGTAATTGCGCATCGCGAGGCGCAGCATTCCCTCGTGGCTGGCGAGGTTAAGCTTCTCGGCGTCAGTCGGAGTCAGCAGCAGGGTGACGACTTTGACGACTTCAGGCTCGTCCTTGACGTGCTGAATTTCCTGGGCGACGGCCAACACTTCGATGTTCTGCAAAACGATGCGCGAAAAGGATCCCTGATTTGGCCCGGTGCCAGTGACCGCGACCAGGATATCGACGCGCGTATGCGGCTCGACGAAGCCTGCGATATCGGCGACCTCGTCGACGGGCATCGACATCGCACGCATCCCGGGAGGAATCAGCAGGGGCATCACGCCCGAGGTCTTTTCGCCCATGAACAGCTTGCTGCCGACGAGCGGTTCATTGGCGACGAACTCGCCCTTGGCAAAGGAGCCGGCGACGGCCTGCGGATCGGTGAAGGCGCCTTCGGGGACGCTGTCGCGCGCCCAGCGGATCAGTTTGACGTCGTCGGTCGCCAGTTTCGCGCCGAGCGGAATGTCCTTGGCCGCGACCACCACTTCGACCGTATGCGCCATCGCGCGCTGTACTTCGGACTCGCGTCTACTAATTGCGGTAAAGACCACAATCGCGGCCAGCACCGCGCCCATCGCTGCAAGGATTACGAACACTATCGGTCGTCTCATCTGTGCCCCCAATTTCCCGCGCGCGTCGCGTCCCCTTCAGGACCGCCCGGCGGGCAGAATCCAATCGCTCTCACTCTCCTCGCACGCGGGCGCCGCGTGCGCTGCGTTCAACCGGCTCAGTCGCAATCAATTCCCCGTTTGACTGACTGTTCACTTCCCCTGCCAGCCCCGGAATTTGCGCGGCGGGGCACTCGGTCCCCGCCGCCTGGCCCGCGCGCCTCATCCGACGCAGGGGCTTGGGGGCTGTTTCGTTACGCTGCCGACAGAGTCGAGTTCATGCTCGTGACGATCGTCTGCGCATTCGCCCTGTTGCTGAGAGCCAGTGGCCCTTACGCAGCTTTCAGAGTCGTGGTCACACTCGAGATGATCGAGTTGATTCCGCCTTCGAGGCCCTGGTACGCGATGTACCCGGCCACCGCGATCGCGGCGATAATCAGCACGTACTCAGTCATCGTCTGTCCCTTCTTGCTCTCGCGGACTCGAACCATGAGTTGGTTGATGTAATTCATTATTGATGTCCTCCTTTGCGCGTTGGTCAGCGCAATCGATTTTGCTCGACCTGACCGGGCTGTTGACCGCCGGTTGAGCTTTGCTCCTCAAACTTTTCTGTTCGCGCTATCACCGCGCCTTCTCCACTGGCGCTCCGCCAGTCATTCCCGCTCTCCGCCTCGGCTCTCCGCTCCATGCACCACTCGGTGTTTAGCGCCTCGTACTGAACGCTAGGTGCAGCACTCATGCCAGCAGCAGTCCCGAGCGGAAGCCGACGTAGGCCACCAGAGCAAATCGCGTGCGAGCAATCTGTTTCCGTTCATGTCGCGTCGCGGAACATCGAATGATTCATGCGCCGCCGCGGCCTTCGATTGCCCGTCTCGACGGTTAGGCGATCGGCCGCCACGTTTGCCATAATCGGCTCATGCTGCGCACCCGCCCTTCATCTATATGGCCGTCGGTTCCCGAGCGGATTGTCAGCTCGGTCGCGGTCGCGATTGTGCTCGCAGTCGCGCTCTCGGGATGCGCGCCATCGGCGCTCACTTCGGTGCGCAGCCAAATTGCGGTCGGCAATTATCCGGCAGCCCGGCAAGAACTGGTCGCTCTATCGGCGCGCAGCGACTTGAGCCCGAGCGAACGCCGCGAAGTGAAGGACGACCTCTGCCAGTGCGATTTCATGATTGGCCGTCCGACCTATACGCTCGCCGAACAGCGCCTCGTCTGCCTGGACGCAACGAAGGAGCCGGGCAGTCAGAGCGGCTCGATCATCGCGCAAATCGACGAGGCCCAGCGCAACAAGGATGCGCAGCAGGTCGAAGCCGCGTTGAAGGCTCACGACCTGGCCGGCGCCGAACGGGCGGCGACTGACTCCAGGACATACCGGGCGGCAATCCGGCGACGGTTGCTCGATGGTCGGCGCAAATCTGGACGCTGGCGGATGCGCAGGAGTTCGCCGACGCGAAGGCGAGAAAACACTCGCTCAATGCGGCTATCTCGATGGTGCGCAAGAACCATCCGACCGTCGTGAAAATGGATAACACTCAGTTCAAGCAGTGGGTGGTCAAGACCGCGACGGTCTCGGGCACGCCGTTCGCTTCCAAGGTCGAGGTGAAAGACTCGACGCTCAAGCTTTCCGTCGACGACGCGAACCTCGAGCTCGCCGCGCTCAGCCTCGACCGCCTCGCTACAATCAACGACGCGATGGCGGCACGCTGCGGCTGCGACGCGCGCACTGACGTCGCAGTGGCCGAGACCGGCTTCCCCGCCTACTTCATCAGGCTCGATCCCGAGACGCGCATGTCCGAAGTTATGATCCTGCCGCGCGATGGCGCGGTGGCATCGGCAGTCTCGAACTAGGCGCGCCCCCTCAAACTTTGCACTTTGCACCGAACTTTTCTTAGCGATAACAAATGTTTTGTGTTACTGATTTCAGCTGACTGAGATCCGCAACTGCGCTGCCGTAACGGCGGCCGCTATCTCGGGAGCTGCGAACTTGTACGCACTTGTGCAGCGTTGCTGGTTGACGATTGCAGTTATCGCGTGCGCCCCGGTCGCC
>Ga0210393_10002726_pt1 | contig 14392 bp, 9 predicted proteins | sample IncBWC27OmetaG_FD_160068 | JGI IMG/M metagenome (GOLD analysis project Ga0210393, IMG submission 160068) | Forest soil microbial communities from Barre Woods Harvard Forest LTER site, Petersham, Massachusetts, United States - Inc-BW-C-27-O ... | reverse complement strand
TGAAAGCGGCTCTGATGAAGGGCCGCAACAATTTTTTGTGCCGGCAGAAAGTGCACCAGTTCGAGGGGCAAGCGCTGCTGAAAGGCATTGACGAAGTGGATTGGTTCGCGCAGATACGGGACTGGGAAAAGCTCACGGAGACGGGCGACCGCGCCGAGCTGACGTTTCTGCCGGACGACGCCGAGCTGTGGCACCGCATTGACGCGCGCAGCGATCTTTGCACCGGACAGAAGTGCCCGGAATTCGCGCGCTGCTTCCTGACGGCGATGAAACAGCGCGCGCAGCAAGCGGACCTGATCATCGTGAATCACCATTTATTTTTCGCGGACCTGGCGATCCGCCAGGATGATTTCGGCTCGATCCTGCCGGAATATTCCGCGGTGGTGTTCGACGAGGCGCACGAGATCGAGGACGTGGCCAGCGATTATTTCGGGCGGCGCGTATCGAGCTACCAATTCGAAGAGTTGGTGCGCGACACCGAAGCCATGCTGCGGCTTTTGAAGATTGAAGCGGCGCCGCTGCGCAGGCATCTGCTGCGCGTGCGCGAACGAGCGCGCGGATTTTTCGAGCATTTTCCGGAGCGCGAGGGGCGCTACCCGTTCGGCCCGACAGAGCGGAAATCGTTTCTCGAGAAGAATCACGAAGCGTTCGAGGATTTGGCTGCCGCAGTGAAACGCATCGAGACGGAACTTTCCGCGCTGAATCCCAAGCCGGAGGAAGTGGTGACGCTAGCGCGGCGCGGCTCCGAGCTGCGCCGCGAATTCGAGTTCCTGCTGGAGAGCGAAGAAAAAAGCTACGTCTATTGGTACGAACGGCGCGGCAAAGGCATCGTGCTGACGGCGACGCCGATTGACGTGAGCGAAGTTCTGCGCGAAAAACTCTTCGAGCAGTTCGACACGGTAGTGCTCACTTCCGCGACGCTGGCGGTGGGCGGGCGCTTCGATTTCCTGAAGCAACGGCTGGGCTTGCAGCCTGCGAAAGAAAAAGTGCTGCCGCAGGAATTCGATTTCCACGCGCAGGCTCTGCTCTACATTCCCGCGGACATGCCGGACGTGCGGCATGAATCGTTTTCCCGGCGCGCGGCGCAGGAAATCACGAAGCTGCTGGAAATTTCCAAGGGCAGGGCGTTTTGTCTTTTTACCAGCTACGCGCAGATGCGCGGCGTGTACGAACTGATTTCCGGGCGCGTGAACTTCCCGATGCTGTTGCAAGGCACGGCACCGAAAACGATTTTGCTGGAACGCTTTCGCTCGACGCCGAACGCGGTGCTGTTTGCGACGGCGAGCTTCTGGCAGGGCGTGGACGTGCCGGGAACGCAGCTCTCCTGCGTGATCATTGATAAGCTGCCGTTCGCCGTGCCCAGCGATCCGATCGTCGCGGCGCGCGTGCGGGCTTTGCAGGAAGATGGGCGCAATCCGTTCGCGGAATATCAAGTGCCGGAAGCGGTGCTGGCGCTGAAACAAGGTTTCGGGCGGCTGATTCGCGCGAAGACGGACCGCGGGATCCTGGCGATCCTCGATAACCGCATCTCGCGAATGCAGTATGGTAGAATTTTTCTGGAATCCCTGCCTGATTACACGACCACGCAGGATATCGCCGAAGTCGCGCGGTTCATGGAAAACCATCCGGACTAAGGAAGGCCGATGTACGAAGTGAGCGTGGACGAGACCTTTGCCGCGGCGCACAATCTGCGGAACTACAAGGGAAAATGCGAAGATTTGCACGGGCACAATTACAAAGTGCGCGTGACGCTCGCCGGCGCCGAACTGGATACGACGGGCCTGCTCTACGATTTCGTGCACTTGAAGCAGGTGATTCAAAGCGTGATTCGTTCGCTGGACCACAAATACTTGAACGAGCTGAAGCCGTTTGATGTGCTGAACCCTTCGGCGGAAAATATCGCGCGGCATATTTACGAGCAAACCGCCAAGCAGATGCACGCAACGGCAAATGGCGCGGCGATTTCGAGCATTACGGTGTGGGAATCGGATGTGACCGCGGCCACGTATCGGCCTTAGCGAGGGCGCAGAAACTGCATAATCGGAACTGCAGCGGCTGAAGCCGCTCGGATGCTGCGCAGTTTAGGTCGTGGCCCTTCGGGCCTGCCACCGGCAGGCTCTCAGCATGAACCAAAGCCACGACCCGCAAAGATTCTCGATGCAGGGCATCGGCGGTACGCGGCTTGACGGGCTGGCACAGGCGATGCGGACGGCAAACGCACGGTAAGGAACGCAGCGAAAATGAACCGAGGCTTTTTGATCATCGCGATTCCCGCTTTCCTGGTTTCCATCTTCTGGCTGACGCTGGGATGGGGCTGGCACACCGCAGTCATCGGCGGCTGCCTGGAAATCGCCATCGGCGTGGGAATCGTCGTTTACAGCGCGCGGCGGGCGAACGCGCCGCAAAATCCCGGGCCGGGAGGCCCGGAGGCAGGCCAATAAAATTTCCGAAATCGTCATGCCCTTCGCAGAAAAATCCTAAAATCCGCGAACGGAATATGCGATAGTGGCCGCTTGCGCCCGGACATATTTTACCCGACGCGATGGTCTGCCACTCGCGCGGGAAGCACGGGTTGAAGAATAATCGGCTGCGGCAATTCACTGGCGGAGGAGCTATGCACATGCGAAAAGTGATTTCCATTCTGGGAGCCTGGGTGCTGGCGGCGATGTTGGCCGCAACGGCGCTGGCGCAAGGCACCGGCAGACTCAACGGCGAAATTTTGGATCCGAACGGAAAGCCATATGCGGATCAGACGGTGACAATCAAGCTCCCCGAGACGGGCCAGACCTACACCGTGAAGACGGACAAGAACGGGAAATTCGTGCAATTGGGAATGCGCACTGGAGTGTATGTGATCACCTTGACCGGCCTGAATTATTCGGAAAAATTTCAGGTCAACGACGGGCAAGAAAATAATTACAAGCTGGACCTGAAGCAAGTGGCGGCGGCAACGGCGGCGGCGCATCCGGACGAAGCCAAGAAGAAGGAAGAAACGGAAGATAAATTCAAGATGATGAAGCAGCATTTCGACGCCGGAGTGGCGGCGCTGGGGGCCGGCAACGACCTAAGAGCGCAAATCAAGTCGGCACCGGCGGACCAGAAAGCGTCGTTGCAAGCGCAGCGCACCACCGATTGCACGACGGCGGCCAGCGAATTTTCGCAAGCCGTGCAGAACCTGGGAGAGAAAGACGTCAATAACCGCGCGATGATTCTGGGCAACCTAGGATCCGCGAACGAATGCGCCGGCAAATACGCCGACGCAGCGGACTCGTTTCAGAAGGCGATCGATACGAAGCCGGTCGCCGGATATTACGTCGGCCTAGCCACCAACCTGGCGAACGTGGGAGCGTCGTCCACGGATCCGAAAGATGCCGAAGCCAAATTCGCCGACGCCAGCACCACCTGCGACAAAGTGACCGCGCTCGATCCTGCGACTGGCGCCACCTGCTGGAAAAATCTCGGCATCGTGCTCAGCAACAAGGGCCGCATGAAGGAGGCAGTCGTACCGCTGCAAAAAGCTTCCCAAGCCGACCCCAAGGACCAGATTACTTGGTACATGTTGGGAAGCGCGCTGACTGCGACGATTGATACCAAGCAAGAAGGCGAGAAAATGACTTACATCATTCCCCCGGGAACCGCCGAAGCCTATCAGAAGTGCATTGATGCAGGGGCGGATAACGCTACCGGCAAGCTCTGCAAGGACGCGCTGGATGGCCTGAACGCCATGAGTGGGGGGCAGGATACGTCGGTGGGCAAAAAGAAGAAGAAGTAGAGCATTTTTTGGCACGTAGGCGGCTGTGGTCGCCCGCAGCCGCCGCACGCTTCCCCTTCCGCGAAATTCCTATTTTGGATCGCTTTCTTTTCTCGATTCGTCCCGCGAGGAGTGCTATTCTTTCGCTCATCGCTTCGCGTCATTCGGCGTTTCGCGTGGAGCGCCAGGCAGCGCGTCGCGGAAGCCCGCAGCGAACCCGGTGGAGAAGTGGATTTGAACCAACCCAGCACAGAACGCCGCCGCAGCGAACGACTTTCGGAATCTTTGCCGTTAATCGTGCGCGGCATAGACCTGCTCGGCCAGCCTTTCGAAGAACGCACCACCACGCTGGCCTTCAATCTTCACGGATGCCGCTACGCTTCCAAGCACCATCTGCCGCGCAACACTTGGGTGACGCTGGATCTTCCGCAAGCAGTGGCGCGGAGCGTAGCGCAAGCAGACGCGGCGACGCATGCGAGCGCAAACTCGACGGAAAATTTGCGCACCACGCTCCGAGCCCGCGTTGCCTGGGTGCAACGGCCGCACTCGATTCGTGATTTCTTTCAGATTGCCGTGGAGCTGGAAAGCCCGGCGAATATCTGGGGCAGCGACGCTGCTGAATGGAATAGCGCGGCCGCGGGGACTGCGGGATCTGAAACGTTGCCTGCAGGATCGATCCCCCGCTGCAACGAACCATCGGCGACAGACATTGCGGCGAGGAACCTCGAGATTTTTATGGACCAATTCAAAACGGAAGCAAGAGTTGATTCGCGGGAAAATCACGCGGCGTCTGAACCTGCGACTGACCACGTGCAGGCGCTGGCGCGTGATGTAGCGCAGCAGGTGGAAACCGCTCCGGCGGCCGATAATCCTCTGCTGCGTGAATTTCGCGCGGAGCTGGATCGTCAGGCCAAGCACGCGGTATTAGCGGCAGCCGAGCAGGCCCGCGAAGAAGTGCTGCAGACCGCAGCAGCGACCGCGCGCAAGCGGACCAGCAACGCCGAGGAACTTTTCGCGAAGTGGAAGTTCGAAATCGAAAGGCTGCAGGCCGTTGCGCGCGAGGAGTTTTTCGCGAAAGTGGCGGCGAGGCAGGATGAAGCGCTGGGCGCGTTGCAATCGGGCTTCGACGAAAAATTCGGACAGGCACGCGAACTGCTCGGCGAGATCGCTCGCCAGACCGAGGCGTTGCGGGCCGAAAGCGGCAACGCACAGGAAGCCACCAGCCAGGTGGCGCGGGTGCTGCTGCAACTGGAAGCAGCCGATGCCGCGCGCAGTTCGAAAGCGGTGGAGCCGACGAAGGAAGAAATCGCGGCCGAGGAGAGCGCGGTGGCCGTCTGGCGCCAGCGCTTGGAATCGGAAATGACGGTGGCGCAGGGGCAATGGAACGAGCTGTTGCATTCCTCGCTGGATAATAATCTGCAGCGGATGGTTGACCAGCTCTCGGAGCGCTCGCAGGAAGTGCTGCGCAACGCCGAGCAGAAAATGACGGAGCGACTGGGTGAATTGCGCCAGCCTTTCGCGCAGGCCGCCGCCGAGGCGCGCGAAACGTTTTCGGGAATCCAGTCTTCGCTGGAGCAGGAAGTGCTGAAGGCCCGTAGCTCGCTGGCGGAAGTGAAGCAAGTGGCCAGCCGCACCGAGGAATTCTCGGCCCAGCTGGAAGCCGCCAGTCACGATACGGTGAACGAGCTGCACCGGCGCCTGGAAAGAATCCTGGACGCGCAGACGGCGGAAATGAATCGCCGCATGGAAAATCTCTCGGCGGACGTTGCGCAGCGGGCGGTCCCGGTGCTGGATTCGCTCAGCCACCAGTTCCAGGAGCGCGCCGTGGCCGAGGCCGAGGCGAAGCTGGCGCCGCATCTGGAGCGCGTCCCCGCGCTCTTGCACGAACTCGCCGCGCGCGAAGTGCAGCTGGAAGATAGCTTGAGGCTGCACCGCGAACGCTTGCGCCAGGTTTCTGAAAATAATCAGCGCGAAGTTGCCACGCAGGTCGCCGCGACGCTGGCGAGCTTGCACGCCGATTTTGAAGTGGCCCGTAGGGATGCGCTGGTGAAGTGGTCCGAGGAATTGGACGCCAGTGGAGTGCGCGCGTCGCACGCGGCGGCGGAATCCATCGGGCATACATCCGAGTGGCTGCAGCAAGAGGCGCGGGCGCGTTTGCAGGCGCTGGTGGAGCAATCCTTTGTTACCGCCGAAGCGGGATTTGGCCAAAGGAGCGCGGACGGGGCGCAGAAATTCGAGGCGCAACTTGCGGCGCAGTCCGCGGCGCACCTGGGGCAAATTCGCGTGCAGGTGGAAAGCGTCGCCGGGGAAGTGACCGCGCGCACGCGCACGGAGCTCGACCGCGCGGCCGAAGCCGCGGCGGCTTCCTTCGGCCAGTTATTGCACGAAGTATCGGATCGCGAGACCACCCAGTTCGCCGCCAGCACCGCCACCACGCGGCGGGAGCGCGCGGAGGATTTTGACCACGCCACGCAACAGCTCCTGCATCAACTCGACGTAAATGCCTTTTCGTCCGTCGAACGCTTCCGCGTGCAGATGGCATCGCAGTGGGAAGCCAGCATCGGCGAAGGCCGCGCGGCGCTGGGCGCGGAATTTGTGTCGGCGCTCGAAGGTTTTCGCAGCGAGCGCGACGCGCACCAGAACGAATGGACCGCGCAGCTGGAGCGCGCGAGCGCCGACGCCGCCGGAAAGTTTCAGGATCGCCTGCAGACCACGGCCGATTCCTGGGTGATGGCCTCCGTCCGACGGCTCAATGAGCACGGCCAGAACGGAATCGAGTCACTGCTGCGCTCCGCCGACCAAGCGCTGCGCGATTCCTGCTCGAAGGTTTTCGACGGCCTGGCGCAGATGCTGCGCGAACGCGTAGGCAATGGAGCGGGTGCCGGCAACCTGGCCGGATTTATGCAGGGTTCCAATCGCGATACGCCCGAACCCTCGAACCCGCCCAACGGGTCGCTGTAAGTAAGTCAGTCGGCGGGCCCCTCCGGCTTGACCCTGGAATCGGCGATCGCCGTGTGACGCGGCACGACTCCATCCCCTGAATTGCGGGCCACCCTGTCACCCGCGCTAAATCTTGCGCTGAATTTCGTTCTCCCGACGACCGAACGCGTGGCGGCTTAGATTGCATCCGTCGGAAGAAGAATAATAGTGAGCGCGTACGTCCGCTTGCGTTGCTTCCTTGCGCCGCGCTTGTGGGCCCGTTCCTTTGCGCCTTGCGCCAGCAGCGCGTCGATCGCACGCGAGATTTGACGGCGGACTGTTTTGAGCGCTTTTACGCGCGAGCCTTTTATCAGCAGCCGCCCCGCGATGAGCCCCTTCTTGCTGCCCCGCTGCAAGCCATCCTTCTGCGCGTAGGCCAGCACGTCCGCGCGCCCTGCATCCAGGATTGCGTTCAACATGGCTTCGAGGCCGGATGGTTTGTCGTTCGCGTCGCGCGTGGGGGAAAGAACCGAGGGCGCCGGACGAAACAGCGCTGCAGTCGCCTGATAGTACTTTTCCACTGTTCCGCGCTTCTGCCGCGTCTCGGTCAAGCGAATTACTTTCGCGCGCTCCAGTTCCTGCACATGGTGATACAGCTTGGTGTGATTTTCTCCGAGCAGATCCGCCACTTGCTTGGTGGTGCGCGGCTCGCGTACCAGGAGGCCCAGAATGCGCAAGCGCAACGGATGGGCGAGCGCGCGAATCTGCTGGAAGTCCGCCAGGGTTTGCGTGCCGTGGGGCAGCGCAGCATTCTGCGACCGGGATTTCTTCGCCATCGTCTCGGCTATCTCCTGAAGGATGCGCCCTCGCCTGGGGCCACTGCCGGAATTCTAGCAAACAATTGAATAGTAAAATATAGTTGACTATTCATACGAATGTGACTAGGCTGCCTCTGTCATTGCCGTTCGTAGCGGCGACGAGAAATCGTGGTCCGGGAGGCGCGCATGACAGGATCGCACGTGCTGCTCGACCACATCCTGCTGGTAATGATCGCGCTGGTCTGGCCGCTGGCCGAGTGGCGCTGGTATTACCCGCGCTCGGTACGCGCGATCGAGGCGGGCAATCCCGGAGCGCGGGCGCGCTTGTACCGCAACAGCGTCGCGCCGCAGTGGGTTTTCACCGCCTGCGTCATTTGCCTGTGGGCATTTCGCGCGCGTCCTTGGGCGCTGCTGCTGCTGGGCCCCAGCACGCCGCTGCGGCTGGGAATTGCATTGGCATCTGCCGCACTCAGTGTCGCCGTGCTACCGCTGCAGCGGCGGACACTCTACGCGCGACCTAACTGGCCGGAGCTGGTGCGTCACACGCTCGCTTACGCCGAACCCCTGGTACCGCGCACGAGCAGCGAGTATCGAGGCATGATCGTGGTGGCGCTCACCGCAGGCGTGTGTGAAGAATTTCTGTTCCGCGGCTTTGTGACGTGGTACTTCCTGGCGTTCTGGCCCGGCACGCGGATCGGTATGGTTCTGGCCGTGATCATCAGCGCGATCGTTTTCGGGTTCGCGCACATCTATGTCGGCGTGCGGCACGTGTGGGTGAGTGCCATCGTGGGCCTATTTTTCGCTGTGGTCGTGCTAGCGGGCGGCTCGCTGGTGCCGGCGATGATCATGCACTCCGCCATGGATTTGAATTCCCTCGATCTGGGCTATCGCGCCCTGCGCAAGACGGGCGAGCCGGGAAGTGAACCGGTTTTTCCGGCATCGTCATAGCGGAGTTCGCGCATTCTCCGCAAAACGAACCCGCAACCATGCAACGCCGAAAAATCGCACACTTCTGACAGAGAGCCTTCTCGTCACGCCTCCCGCCAAGACTTGGCACTTGACAAGATGATCGGACAGGGAAATACTATGTCCTCTTTCGTACTACTATGTCCCTAGACGACCGAAAGACCGCGAACCATCTCACACCACTGTCTCCAGCCTTCTTCCACATCCTGCTGTCGCTGGGCGAAGGCGAACGACACGGGTACGCCCTCAAACGCGAAATATCCCGCCGTACCGGTGGCACACTGAAACTGGGTCCCGGCATGCTCTACGGCTCCATCAACAAGATGCTGGCGTTAGGACTTATCGAGGAGTCCGACGACCGGCCCGATGCGCATCTCGACGACGAGCGGCGCCGCTATTACCGGATCACCAGCTACGGCCGCAAGGTGGCGCAGGCGGAAGCGGCTCGCATGCGCGAACTGGCGCGATTGGCAGCGGCAACATTTGGAGCTCCAAAACATGCCTAGCACGCCTCTCGCGCTGAAGCTGTACCGCTTTCTGTTGAAGCTCTATCCAGCTGGCTTCCGCGACGATTATGCCGGACCGATGGAACGCGAATTCCGCGACGAACTTGCAGAATCGAGCGGTGGCTTGGCACTCGCAAAGCTTTGGGTCCGTCTGCTAACTGATTTGGCTGTATCAATCCCGCTGCAGTTTTCGCGTGAGCTATCGCAGGATGCCCGGCACACGCTGCGGCTCTGGGCGAACCGCCCGGGACAAACCGGGTTTGCAATCCTGGCCTTAGCCATCGGCATTGGCGCAAACACCGGTGTTTTCAGTGTGGTGAACGCGCTGCTGTTGCGCTCGTTGCCATTCCACGGTCCCAGCCATTTGGCCGCACTCGGAACATTCTTGCCGCCGCACCATAGCGCAAGAGAATTTCATGAATGGCGAAAGCAGCAAGGCGCGTATCTTGCCGACGCCGCACTCATCGAGCAATTCGACGTGAATCTTGGCACAGTGCAAAACCAGCTGCGAGCGCATCTTTCCTACACGTCCTGGAATTTCTTCGCGGTCCTCGGGGCACAGCCAGCGCTGGGTCGATGGTTCCGCGACGGTGAGGATGCACCGGGGGAAAATGCCCTCGCGGTCATCAGCTACGGGCTCTGGCAACAGCTTTTTGCAGGCGACCAGCGAGCGCTTGGTTCGACGATTCGCGTCAACGGGAAGCCCCTGACGATTGTTGGGGTGGCGCCTGCCGGGTTCAACTATCCGAATCACAGCGATCTCTGGATAGCTGCGGATTATTCTCCGGGAAATAACGGCTGGCAATCGATTGCGCGGTTGCAACCAGCAATCACCTGGCCGCAAGCGCGTGCGGCATTCGCGCTGGAAGCGGACCGCCTCTGGCCGCGGCGAGACGAGCTTGGTAACTCCGAGCCTGATCCGCGGATGACTTCGCTGCAAGACGAACTCGCCGGCCCGGTGAAGAACGCGTCACTGCTGTTGCTGGCCGCCGTAGTGTTGATCCTGCTCATCGCGTGTTCCAACGTTGCGAATCTCTTGATGGCGCGCAGCGCGGATCGCGCCACGGAGCTTTCCATACGCTCGGCGCTGGGAGCCAGCCGAGCCAGAATCGTGCAGCAGTTGCTGACCGAATGCCTGCTGCTTTCATTTGTCGCCGCGATCGCAGGGCTGCTCGTCGCGTTCTGGACGACTTCAATAGCAACGAAGATTCAGCCGCCGCCATTATCCACGCAGTCTTATTCGATACTCGATGGACACGTGCTGGCCTTCGCGGTCGCGGCGGCCATTGCCAGCAGCGTGTTTTTCGGCGCCTTGCCTTCACTCTATGCGGGCCGCATTCATGCATTTGGAGCGCGTGCAGCCGGCGGCAGCCGCGGTGCGCGACTGATTCGGGAAACGCTGGTAGCCGCGCAAGTGATGCTCACGATCATTTTGCTGACGGCTTCGGTCTCGGTCGGGCGCGCGTTCGTTAGCCTAATGAAAACCGAACGCGGCTTCGCTGCGAAGGGCCTGGTAACGGTGAGTGTGTCGCTGGACGGGACAACGCGTGGCGTCGCAGGACACCAGCTTCCCTATTTTGAACAGGCTCTTGATCGCATCCGACGGCTCCCGGGCGTTCGTAGCGCGAGCGAAACAGAGTTCCTTCCGCTCGACGCCACCGGTTTTGTGGGAGGGCCGTTCGGATTCGACGGGCGTCCAGCCAAACTGAATTCCACGATGATTCCGGTATTGTCCGACTATTTCAAAACGATGGGAGGACGAATTCTCTATGGGCGCGAATTCACGGATGCGGAAGTACGTTCCGACGCCCAGGTGGTTGTCGTCAACGAACGATTCGCGAAGGAATTTGGTTCAGCGGCAGACGCTCTGGAGCACGAGGTCACCATCGGGGAAAGCACGCCGCGGAAAATAATCGGCGTCGTCACAGGAATGGACTACATGACGGACACGATGGACACCGCGCACTCCAATCAGATCTTCATTCCAGCGCACTCACCGGGCGGGTTCGTTTCGACATTCGTCGCGCGGGTGGATGGCCGGGCCGAGGATTCGCTGCCGGCCATTCGCGACACGATCCGCTCCGTGGATTCGCAGGTTCCGGTATTCGGAGTGAAAACGATGGAGCAGCGGGTGGCGGACGCCGTCGCGCGCCCGAAATTCTATCGCACCGCAATTCTATTCTTCGCGGGCTTTGCGCTGTTCCTGGCTGTGATTGGAATTTACGGCGTCGTTTCCTACGCCGTTGCGCTGCGGACGCATGAAATGGGTGTGCGCCTGGCGCTCGGCGCAACGCCCGTCGGGCTTCGCGGAAAGATGCTCTGGCAGGGCTTGCTTACGGTGGTGGCGGGAGCGACATTCGGAATCGCCGGCGCGATGCTTACCGCACGATTTCTGGAAAGCCTCGTTGTGGGAGCGAAGTCCGTGGATCTTGCTACTTTGATTTTGTCGTTTTTCTTGATCGCTCTGGTGGCGTCGGGAAGTATCTGGGCCGGTACACGCCGCATCGCCCGACTCGACGTCCTGGATATCCTGCGTATTGAATAGTCCCAGTATGCGGCTGAACGTAATGTTTATATTCCCCACCCCTCTTAATTGCCGCGCTCGCCAGAACCTATGATTCGCGGCCACGTCGACCGCCCCATTCTCCAGAGGCGCGCATGCTTGGATCGCATGGTTCCACCGGCTGCGGTAACTGCACGCTGGAAAACGTGCGTTAGCAGCGCTAGCCAAGCCCGACGCGACGCACTAAATCCGCGAATCGAGGGTCTTTGCGGATGGGGTCGAAGTACGGATGTACTTTGACGAACTGCAGCATATTGGATTGTTCTTTGTAAGCCTGCTCGAGCCACGCGAAGGCTTCCTCATTCTCGCCGAGCCCCAAGTAAGCATTCACCAAAGCCCCCGCTGGAGCATAACCTGTGTTTCGCCGTTGCTTCAGTTCAATCAGCAGCCGCAGCGCATCACTGCGCCGTCCAGCGTGCGCGTACGCGCGGATCAGTATTCCGAGCGCGCCTGGGCTGCGGTTCGACATTGCGACCGCCTTCTCCAATACCGGGACGGCATCTCCGGGCTGATTGTTCGCGATCAGCACGAATCCCAAGTCCATCAGGGCGCCAAAGTCATCCGGGCGTGCCGCCACTGCGGCGCGCAACTCTCGGATGGCTTGCTCGTAGTGGCGGGTCTGAAACAATGTCCAGCCGAAGTCCTCGAAGGAAACCCCCAGCGGGTCGAGTTCCCGGCCGCGTTCGGCCGACGCCACAGCTTCGTCCGCGCGTCCTTGGCATGCCAGCCATAAAGCAAGCCCCTCGTAAGCAGCCGCGCTGTTCGGGTCCAATTCCAGAGCACGCCGGTAATCCGCCTCTGCATCCGCCCAGTGCCACTGCTTCTGCTTCGTGCTGGCCAGCAGGACGAGCGCTTCGGCCAGATTCGGATCGAGCTCCAGCGCTTTCTCGGCCGCGCTCACAACTTTTGGGCGCGTCTCTTCGGCCGAGCCCCCTATGAAAACAGTGCCGAGATTGCTGTATGCATTTGCCAGGCCCACATAGGCGGGCGCGAATCCAGGGTCTCTGTTGATCGCGTCCTCAAAGTAAGGAATGCTGGCCTCAAGTTCGGCTTTGCTGCTGCTTTTGTTGAGCGCGAATTCACCTCGCGAATAGCTCTCGTAAACTTCGGGCGCCACCGGACGCGCAGCTGCAAGCCTTTCGTGTGCTGCGCCTGTGGCCGTCGCTTCGACCTTCTCGGCAATGGATTGGGCCAGCTCGCTTTGCACGGTAAACACGTCGCGTAGCTCGCGGTCGTAGGTTTGCGACCAGAAATGCTCGTCGGTGGAGGCGCGAATCATTTGCGCGGTGACGCGAATGCGATTGCCGTCCCGCATCAGTGAGCCTTCCACGATCGCGTCCACCTGCAGCGTCTTGGCGATTTCGGGCACGGAGATTTGCGGATTCTTGAAACGCATCACCGACGTGCGAGAAATCACGCGCAGGTCGTGAATGCCGGAAAGGCGGCCGATCAGCGCATCGGTCATCCCGTCCGCTAGATATTCTTGGCTGGGATCGCCAGTCATGTTTTTCAGCGGCAGGACGGCCAGCGAGCGGATTTTGGGCCGGGCCACAACCACCGTGTGACTGTGGAGCATCACGTCAGCCACGGCGACGACGGCGATCGCGATGGCAACAGTAGCGGCCACGGCGAGCCAGCGGCGCAGCAGGAGTGGGGAGCCTGACTTCGAAGTCGCTTCGGAGCTTACCGCCGCCGGCGATCGAAGCTCCTGCTGCGCTTGCGGCTGGTTATTTTCATCCAGACGCGGTTTACGGCCTTGGCGCCAAGCGTCCAGTTCGGAAGTTAGCGCATACACCGAGCTACGCTTGTCGTGCACATGGCGATGCACGGGCATCGCTTCGTACTTCTCCCAACGCTGGACGGTGGTGACGTCGCGGCCCAGGTATGCCGCGATCTCCTTCCACGAATCCAGCTGGTCTTCCGGCGGTTTCTCGTGTAGCTGCGTGCCGAAGGCCGGGTCGCCCATCGGTTCTCCTGCGCGGACTGCAGATAGGCTAGAAAGTGACCCGATTGTAACTCCTCTGTTGGGTAACTGCAAAAGGCGGCATTTGACGGCAAACGGGTCGTTCCGCGTATTGCTGTTTGACCTAACCACCCGGCGTGTCCGATGGTTGCCGTGCGCCTCTAGCGCGAAATCGCTGAAATGTACTTCTTGGGCCGGAAGTGCTTCTCTCGCAACTCCCTCATCACTTGCTGCCCGAGGAGAAGTTTTCTGCGACAGAGGCACAAGTCTCAAACTTGGAGGTTTCTCATGAACAGCAAAGCTTTGCGGTGGATGGCAGGCGCCGTCGCGGTCGTGGTCCTCGCGCTTGGCATCTGTGCACGGGCCCAAGCGCCGACGCCCACGCATTTTAGCGGGTTAATCAATGATTATTCGCCAGAGACCATATCGGGCAAGGTCGTTGGACCTTGGGAGATGCACGGGAAATGGACGCTGGATTTGAAAGGCATATCCGGTTTGGCCGATTTTTCCGCGGAAATGACCATGGAGCTATCGGATCATGCGATGGAGGTCGCGATTGCCAACGCGCTCGCTGCGGGCACGGTTCCTCCGACGTTTGACGATCCCGAAACGCGCACTCCTCATACTCACCACATCACGATGAAGGATGCCAAGGTCAGCTACCCCGCGCCCGGCGCCTGCCCCGCCTACGCCCCCCCGGTTACCACCAACCCTGGGTTCATGGTGACCGGGCCGGCCTATATTACCGGCAACGGAAGCCCCGCTCCCTTTTCGAAAAACGACACAGTGCTATCCATGCTGCAGGTCTGCGTCAACGGAGGATCGGACGTCCCGTTTTCCAACGTGACCCTGGTGTTCGGAGCTCCCGCCAGTGGCCATTTCGGCGCGCAGGCGATCCACGGCGTC
>Ga0210393_10002725_pt1 | contig 14392 bp, 14 predicted proteins | sample IncBWC27OmetaG_FD_160068 | JGI IMG/M metagenome (GOLD analysis project Ga0210393, IMG submission 160068) | Forest soil microbial communities from Barre Woods Harvard Forest LTER site, Petersham, Massachusetts, United States - Inc-BW-C-27-O ... | reverse complement strand
ACAAATTCTTCGGTCCTGCCTCGCTCGGCTCAAAGGGTGCACCCAGCCGCTGGCCGGAGCATTGATCTCATGACGAGCGAGCCCCTCACTGAGCCTCTGTCCCCCACTCTGATCGAGCGCTACCTGTGCACGCGCGGTAGCCGATACTTCCGCGGGCAGCACGACGGCGAGTTTTTCTATGTCGCCAACACCCGTCCCCGGCGGCTGCACGTTCACCTCGAGATCTCCCCCGGGCACCACGACGTGTTGATAATCCGGGTCGCTCCGTCGTGCTTCTTCCCCACCGCTGACCGCCCCTGGCTGGCGCACCTCGCCGACACATGGAACCAGCAAGACCACGGCATCACTGCCGTCGTGCACGGATCCTCTGACCCAGAACGAATCGGGATCACGGCGCGCCGGTCACAGTGGGTCAAGGGTCGGATCGCCTTCGAGGATTTCGCTTCCTTCGTCGACCGCACCATCGCGGCGGCGATTGAGTTCTTCGGTGAGCTGAATCCGGTTGTCGAGTGGCCGTCGGGGACGCCGCCGCTGCTGTTAGACGCCGGCTGAACTTCTGACACCGACTAGCTCGTTGCGCCGCGACCCTTCCCGTCGGGCCATGGCTCGCCGAACTCGGCCCGGAATGCTCCCCACGGGTCGGCGAAGCGGCCGGGCGAATTCCGGTAAGCGGCCCGGCGTTTGAGGAACTGGCGCGCGACCGGGGAGATAAGCCGCATTGGGTAGCGGGTCCAACCGGCGCCGGCACGCATCTCGGCGAGCAGGTCCGGCCAGGGATGGCGCTGGAACTGCAAAACTTGCTGAGATCGGGTGGTGTCCATCCAGTCGGTGACGTACCAGTCCTCGTCACTCTCGGGGTCGCCCGGCCGGCCTGGCGGCAACACATTGACCAGTCCCCTGGTGGCAGCCAATGCCCTTCCGACGTCGCCCTGTCGGAGCAGGTGCGACTCGTCGCCTCCAATGAGCAGAATCTCACCGACGACATCGGCTGTGGTGGCAGTCGCGAACGCGAGCGCAACGTCGCGGACGTCGATGGTGTGAATGCGTCCGTCGGTCGGCAGCGCGCTTTCCAAGTACGGGGCATCCATGCTCAGCGGCATGGCGTCGAGGTCGACGCTCATCACGCCGGCGAGGCGAAGGATCACCCACTGCAGGCCTGAGTCTTGGACGCGTCGTTCGACCTCGGCCTTGTGTGCGCCGTACAGATCCGACGGCGCCACCGGGGTGTCCACGCATACCAACTCCTGATGACGATGCGGGTTGCGGGAGCCGTGCACGGCGTTGCTCGAGGCCTGGATGAAGCGCACCGGATGGGGGCTGGACTGCGCGGAGCGCAGCAGCGCCACGGTCGCGTCGACATTGACGCGACGAGCCAGCTCGGGGTGGCGATAAATCGCGGGCGGGATTACCGCGGCCAGGTGGATGATCACCGTCGGTGATGTCTCGGTGACGAGACGGTCAACCTGGCCCGGGTCCGTCAGGTCGGCCCAGCGCGCCTCGGCGCCGGCGGGCAAGGAACCGGCGGCTTTGCGATGAGCCTGGGTTTCGAGGTCTGTAGCGAGGACATGATGGCCATCGGCAACCAGCCGGCGCACGGTCTGCGTGCCGACTAGTCCGAATCCCCCTGTGACGAGAACGTTTTCGGTCATTTCCCTCAAAGCATGTTGGGTCCAGCAAACGGATATGACATTCTCCAAAATCGAGAGTATTATATGTCGCAAACGCGCTGAGGTTGGGGACCGGCATCGCGCAGGCAATAGCAAATAGCAGGAACACGACCGGCGAACTTGAGGGCGAACATGAAGGGCAGCACCGGCACGGCGGCCGATAATCGCGAGACGGCCAAATGGGATCCGGCGTTCACCAAACAGATCGCGAACGCCATCGGGCCCTGGATCAAGCGGTGGTATCGCGCCGAGGTGCGAAACGTTGACAACGTCCCGGCGGCCGGTGGAGCGCTGGTGGTGTCCAACCACTCCGGCGGCATGCTCACGCCCGACGTGTTGATCTTCTCCCCGGCCTTCTACCACACCTTCGGTTACGACCGCCCCATCTACACCCTGGGCCATTACGGCCTATTCATGGGCCCGCTGGACGGCTGGCTGCGACGCCTCGGAGTCATCGAGGCGAGCCGCGAAAATGCAGCCGCAGCACTGCATTCGGGCGCGGTGGTGTTGGTGTTCCCGGGCGGTGACTACGACTCGTACCGGCCGACGTTCAGCGCGAACACCATCGACTTCAATGGCCGTACCGGCTACGTCAGGACCGCCATCGAAGCCGGGGTGCCGATCGTGCCCGCCGTGTCGATCGGTGGCCAGGAGACCCAGCTGTTCCTGACCCGTGGCAACTGGTTAGCACGCAAGCTGGGAATCACCAAAGCTCGGATGGACATCTTGCCACTGAGCTTCGGGTTCCCGTTCGGGCTGAGTGTGATCTTCCCGCCGAACGTGCCGTTGCCGGCCAAAATAGTCACCGAAGTGCTCGATCCGATCGACGTCACAGCCCAATTCGGCAAGAATCCCGACGTCGAGGAGGTCGACGCCTACGTGCGTTCAGTGATGCAGACCGCGCTCGACCGGCTGGCCGGCGAGCGCCGGTTCCCCGTGTTGGGCTGACCAATGCCCGCGATCAGCGCCGCCATTGCGTCGGCACGGAAAGGTGGCGTGTGAAAAGACTCAACGGTATGGACGCGATGCTGCTCTACAGCGAGACGCCGAACCTGCACACGCACACGTTGAAGGTGGCGGTCATCGACCCTTCCGACTTCGACGGCGAGTTCGGTTTCGAGGTGTTCCGGCACCACGTGCGCCGCAGGCTGCATTCGCTGGAACCGTTGCGCTACAAGCTCGTCGACATCCCGTGGCAGCTGCATCATCCGATGTGGCAGGAAAACTGCGAGGTCGACCTGGATTACCACCTGCGGCGGGTACAGGTCCCCGCGCCGGGCGGCCGGAGGGAGCTCGACCGGGTCATCGGTGAGGTGGCCTCCACGCCGCTGGATCGCACCCACCCGCTGTGGGAATTTCATTTCGCCGAGGGCCTGTCCGGCGGACGGTTCGCGTTGATCGGCAAGATTCATCATGCGCTGGCCGACGGCATCGCCTCGGTCAATCTGCTGGCCCGCGCCATGGATCTCAAGGACGCGGCGACCGACGAGCGCGACAATGACGAAGCCGGTGTCGCAGCCTCTGCTGCTGACCTGCTGCGCGCCGCAGCGCGCGACCACGCCCGGCAAGTCGCCGACCTGCCACGGCTGCTCAAAGACGCGGCCGTCGGATTGACGCGGGTGCGCCGCCGGTCCAGGGAGCGCGGGGGTCATCCCGACATGGCCGACGCGTTCGACGCACCGCCGACCTTTCTGAACCATGTGGTGTCACCGCAACGGCGCTTCGCCAGCGCGACGCTGCCAATGGCCGACGTCAAAGCGACGGCCAAGGCGTTGGGCATCACCATCAATGATCTGATACTGACGACAGCGGCGGGCGGCCTGCGAAAGCTGTTATTGGCCTACGACGGCGCGGCCGACCGGCCGATCATTGCCTCGGTGCCGACCGCCACGGACAAGTCGGACCGGATCACCGGCAACGAGATCAGCGGTCTGATGATTTCGTTGCCCGTCCACATCGTCGATCCCACCGAGCGAGCGAGGCTGGTGGCTCTGGCGACCCGAATCGCCAAAGAAGACCACGAAATCCTCGGCCCGCAACTCTATGGGCGGATGATGGCCTACCTGCCGACAGCGATTGCTCCGGCCGCATTCAAGTGGCTGGGGCGCCGCGACGCACCGAACAAGTTGATGAACGTAGCGGTGTCCAGCGTCGTGGGGCCGCGTGAGCGTGGCCACTTCGGCGGCGCCGCAGTCAGCGAGATCTACTCGACCGGCGTCCTTTCGCCGGGCGCCCCGGTCAACATCACCGTGTGGAGCTACGTCGACCAGCTGGGAGTAGCGGTGCTCACCGACGACAAGACGTTCAACGACGCGCACGAGGCGACCGACGCGCTCAGCGCGGCGTTTGCCGAACTACGCAGTGCCGCAGGCGTTTCCGCTTAGGCGGCCAGAACAGCGTCCAGCGCCGAATAGAACAGGCCCAGCCCGTCGTCGGAGGGACCGGTCAACGCCTCGATGGCATGCTCGGGATGCGGCATCAGCCCGACGACGCGGCCGTTGGCTGAGCTGATGCCGGCGATGTCACGCAGCGAGCCGTTGACGTTGTCGTGGTAGCGAAACGCCACCCGGCCCTCACCCTCCAGCTCGTCGAGCACACTCGCAGGTGCCACGTAACGGCCCTCGCCGGACTTCAGCGGCACCAGCAGGTCGGCGTCAGGCTCGAAACGCGAAGTCCACGCCGTCCCGGTCGAGGCCACCCGCAGCCACACATCGCGGCAGATGAAGTGCAAACCCGCGTTGCGAGTTAGGGCGCCGGGCAGCAGCCCCGCCTCGCAAAGCACCTGAAAACCGTTGCAAATTCCCAATACCGGCATACCGCGCCGCGCGGCGTCGACCACTTCCGCCATCACCGGGGCAAATCTGGCGATCGCGCCGGCCCGCAGGTAGTCACCGTAGGAAAAACCGCCGGGCACCACCACGGCGTCGACTCCCTTGAGCTCGGCGTCGCCATGCCACAGACTGACCGCCTCGGCGCCGACACGCCGCGCGGCCCGCGCGGCGTCCACATCGTCGAGTGTCCCGGGGAAAGTGATGACGCCGATTCGTGCTGTCACAGCGCTTCCCGGCTTATCGTCCAGTCCTCGATCACGGTGTTCGCCAACAGTGATTCCGCGATTTCGGCGAGCGCCGAATCGTCGATGGTGTCGTCAACTTCGAGCTCAAACCTCTTGCCCTGGCGGACATTTGAGACCCCGGCATGGCCGAGTCGGCCCAGCGCGCCGACAATCGCCTGACCCTGCGGGTCGAGAATCTCTGCTTTGGGCATCACATGCACGACCACCCGGGCCACCGGCGCTCCTCCTCAGATCTTGCTCGGCGCTAACTCTACCGGCGACAGGTGCCGCACGCGGCTCACGGGCACGAAGCGATGTAAGCCTCGCACAATGGTGCGGTCATGGAGTCCAGCACCGGATCGTCTGCCATCGAGGGCCAGGGTACCTGCGGCGGACCCGACGACCAGAGCGTGAGCTCGGTGACCGTGCTGCTGGCCACGTGCGCGACCAGGTAGGTATGCATGATGACCGGTCCACTGATGACCGCGGCCATCCGGTTCCGTTCGTCGCTGGTGATCGACGGCGACTGCTGCGACGACCCCTGCTGGCAGCCGCGCAGCGCGGCGAGAGCATTACTGAACACCGAGCCCGCGGTCGCACCACCGCGGGCCGTATCGCCGCGCCAGTGCAGGATCTGGGCCTGCAACTGCCACTGACCGTCCGGGTGGACGACGGTCACACGGGCCGCAACAGCGGAATCGCGGGGGTCCTGCGGTACCGGCGGCGCCGCACACAGACCCTCGAACCGGAAGCGCGGCCCGGTCCCGGTCACTTGCACCGCCAGTCCGGCCGGCACGGGCCAGTTGTATACCGAGTTCAGCGGCACGGCACGCTGCTGGATCCACGCGGTGTCTGGGATCTGGTCACAGACCGGCGGGCACGTCTGCGGCTCTGCGTGTGCCGGTAGGACGACGACCAGGGCCACCGCGAGGCCGCCGGCAACCAGCATCGTCGCCAGGATCACCCGCATCGGCATCACCCCCGTCAGGGCACAATCGTAGACATGCAACTGACGCATTTCGGCCATTCCTGCCTACTTGCCGAGTTCGATCACACACGCGTGCTCTTTGACCCCGGTAACTTCGCGCACGGTTTCGAGGGAATCACCGGGCTGTCCGCCATCCTGATTACCCACCAGCACCCCGACCACGTCGATATCGCCCGGCTGCCGTCGCTGCTCGAGGGCAATCCGGATGCCGGGCTCTACGCCGATCCGCAAACCACCGTACAGCTCGGCGAGCCCTGCCAGGCGGTACATGTTGGCGACGAGCTGCAGATCGGTGAGCTGACCGTTCGGGCCGTCGGCGGCCGGCACGCGGTCATCCACCCGGAAATCCCTGTGATAGAAAATATTTCGTATCTGGTCGGGGACGCGGACCATCGTGCGAGGTTGATGCATCCCGGTGACGCATTGTTCGTACCCGACGAGGCGGTGGACGTCTTGGCCGCTCCGGCGGCGGCGCCGTGGATGAAGATCTCCGAGGCCGTCGATTACCTGCGTGCGGTGGCGCCGGCCCGCGCGGTACCCATTCACCAGGGGGTCGTCGCCCCGGACGCGAGGGGCATCTACTACAGCCGGCTCACTGAGATGACCAGCACCGACTTTCAGGTGCTGCCCGAAGAAAGCGGAGTCACCTTCTAGAGCCGAGTTCTACTGGCCCAACAAAGTGGCTAGGTGATGTCGTCGGCGGCGCCGCGGCCGGCGGCCCGACCGGAGAAAATGCAGCCGCCCAAAAACGTGCCCTCCAGGGCCCGGTAGCCGTGCACGCCGCCGCCGCCGAATCCGGCTACCTCGCCGGCCGCGTACAGCCCTGTCAGCGGGGTGCCGTCGGTCTTGAGTACCCGTGCGGCCAGGTCAGTCTCGATGCCGCCCAATGTCTTTCGAGTCAGGATGTGCAGTTTGACCGCAATCAGCGGTCCGGCTTTCGGATCGGTCAACCGGTGCGGCGCCACCACCCGGCCCAGTCGGTCACCAAGATAACCGCGCGCGGCACGGATCGCGGTGATCTGACCGTCTTTGCTGAACCTGTTGGCCACCTCGCGATCGCGGGCGGTGACCTCGGCTTCCACCGTCGCGTAGTCCAGTGGAACCACATCAGGCAGCTTGTTCATGCCGGTCACCAACTCGCGCAACGAGTTTGCGCTGACGAAGTCCACGCCTCGGTCGACGAAGGCCTGCACCGGCCCCGGCGCGCCGGAACTGGCCCGGTTGCGCAGCAGCTCCCTGACGCTCTGCCCGGTCAGGTCGGGGTTCTGTTCCTGACCGGAGAGCGCGAATTCCTTCTCAATAATCTTGGCGTTCAACACAAACCAGGTGTAGTCGTATCCGGATTTCGTGATGTACTCCAACGTGCCGAGCGTGTCGAAGCCGGGATACAGCGGAACCGGCAGCCGCTTGCCGGCTGCATCCAGCCACAGCGGCGACGGACCGGGAATGATCCGGATCCCGTGCAGCGGCCAGATCGGATCGTAGTTGGTGATGCCCTCGGTGTAGTGCCACATCCGGTCGGGGTTGATCACCCGCGCGCCGGCCTTCTGCGAGATTCCGATCATCCTGCCGTCCACGTGGGCGGGCACCCCGCTCAGCAGTTGCTCGGGAACGCGGCCCATCCGCTCCGGCCAGTTCTTGCGCACCAGATCGTGGTTGCCCCCAACGCCACCGCTGGTAACGATCACTGCTGATGCGCGGAGCTCGAATTTTCCCAAAGCTTTTCGTGATGACGGCACACCACGAGGTTCGGCCGATGGCTCCAGTACGGTACCGCGTACCCCGGTCACCGTGCCGCCCTCGACGATCAACTCGTCCACCTGGTGGCGGTGCACGAAGCGCACGCTCGAGCGGTCCCGCAGCTGACGCGCGAAGATCTCGACCAAAGCCGGCCCGGTACCCCACGTGATGTGAAAACGCGGCACGGAATTGCCGTGCCCCTGGGCGCCGTAGCCGCCACGCTCGGCCCAACCCACCAAAGGAAAGATCTTCAGGCCCCGGTCGCGCAGCCAGCTGCGTTTCTCTCCGGCCGCGAAATCGACGTAGGCATGCGCCCACTGGCGTGGCCAGTAGTCCTCTTCACGATCAAACGCCGCCGTACCCAACCAGTCCTGCAACGCAAGTTCGTGACTGTCGCGAATGCCTAGGCGGCGCTGCTCAGGGCTGTCGACGAAAAACAGCCCGCCGAACGACCAGAAGGCCTGCCCACCCAAGTTGGCGCTGTTCTCCTCGTCGCCGATCAGCACCCGCAAGCCGCGATCCACCAGTTCGCAGGCCGCGACCAGGCCCGCCAAGCCCGCTCCGACAACGATGGCATCGGCTGCGAAACCGGCAGCTGAGGAATCGCTCATGTCGGAACAGGGTAGTGCCCCGCGCCCGGCGATTAATCAGACGGCTTGGTCACGCAGCATCGACAACAACCTTGTCGGGCCGCCATTGGTAGACCGTCGGGGTGCACCCGTGCATCGAAGCCAAGTCGACGGCGTCGAGCACGGCCTGCAGCGGCCCGGGCTTGCGCAACTGACGGCCGGCTATTGCGATACGCACGATCCCGCCACGACGGGAGATCCGGTCGGCGGAAAGCACAACCATGCGGCACCACCACGGCTCGGTCAGGAAGCCCTCTCCGATGCCAAGCACACGGGTGCGGACCGTAGTGTGGCGGACCAGGTCGGTGACGCCGTGCAGATCGGCCAGCAGTCGAAACCCGTTACGCGGCAACGCCTTGACAACGCCCGGTGACACTACCCAGCCCGGCGCCGCGAATAGCCGGGTGCGTAAACCGAGGTGCTCGAGCACCCGGTCGGCGGCCGTCAACCGGAGGTTGGCCTCATGTGCGCGCAGCATGGCGAACTCGCCACGCCGCTTCTTGGTGGCCGCGTCGTCGTAGCCGTGTAGCACGATGGCGTCACCTCCGGCCCGCCGGGCGGCCAGCCACTCGACTGTGTGCGGGTCGCGGTCGAGTCGGTAGTCGCCGGACAACCGTGGGGCCACCAGCAGCGACACGGGCACCTTGCGGGCATCCATTTGTGCGCAGAACGCCTCAACGTCGCCCAGGGTGCGCTCCCCTATCCCTGAGACTGAGACGATCAGTTTTCCAGACACACCCGCAGTTTGCCGATCTCAGGTGTCGGGATGGTGAAGGACACGCGGACAGCAGGCGTATATCACGCCCGCAAGGATGCAGGCCAGACACCACTCGGGGTCCGATGCCTGAACCTGTCGAGCGGCCCTCGGGTGTGACCGACAACCAGATTCGCGCGAGGTCAGCAAACGCCGACCGCCATCGGCGCCGGTGATCGATTCGATATGCTAAGCAACGCCATGGAGAAGGCCCGTTCCGCAGCGGCCGACACCCCGCTGCCCACCGCCCCCACCCGGCGATTGGGCGCCGGCGAACATGTCTATCCCGACAAGCTGGACGCCGGGCTGCTCCGGATCTCCGGCGTTTGCATCCTTGCCACGGTGATGGCGATCCTGGATATCACCGTCGTCAGCGTCGCGCAACGCACCTTCATCGACCAATTCGGCTCGTCGCAGGCTGTCGTTGGATGGACAATGACCGGCTACACGCTCGCATTGGCGACCGTGATTCCGGTAACGGGTTGGGCAGCCGACCGATTCGGCACCAAACGGCTCTTCATGGGCTCTGTGCTGGCATTCGCGCTGGGCTCGCTGCTGTGCGCGGTGGCGTCAAATATTTTCCAGCTCATCGTGTTTCGAGTGGTACAAGGCATCGGTGGCGGCATGCTGATGCCGCTGGGGTTCATGATCTTGACCCGCGAAGCGGGCCCCGGGCGGCTGGGCCGCCTCATGTCGATCCTGAGCATCCCCATGTTGCTCGCCCCCATCGGTGGGCCCATCCTGGGCGGCTGGCTCATCGACACCTCGAGCTGGAGGTGGATCTTCCTGATCAACCTGCCAATCGGTCTCGTCACCTTCGTCCTCGCGGCGGTCGTGTTCTCACGAGATCACCCGGCGCGGTCGGAGACCTTCGACGTCGTTGGGGCGCTGCTGCTGTCACCCGGCCTGGCGACGTTCCTGTTCGCGGTGTCGTCCATCCCGCGCTGCGGCACCGTGGCCGACCGCCGCGTGTTGATACCGGCGACCATCGGTCTCGCGTTGATCGCGGGGTTCGTGGTGCACGCGTGGCACCGCGCGGATCACCCACTCATAGATCTGCGGCTGTTCCAGAACAAGGTGCTGACCTCGGCCAATCTGACGATGCTGGTATTCGCCACCGCCTTTTTCGGCGCCGGCCTGCTGCTCCCGAGCTACTTCCAGCAGGTGCTGCACCTGACGCCGATGCAGGCCGGAGTGCACATGATCCCGCAGGGACTCGGCGCCATGCTCACCATGCGGCTGACCGGTCCACTCGTGGACAGACAGGGTCCGGGCAAGATCGTGCTGGTCGGCATCGCGCTGATCACCGCCGGCCTGGGTGCCTTCGCCTTCGGTGTGGCCAAACAGGCCGAGTACCTCCCCACCCTCCTGGTCGGATTGGCGATCATGGGCCTCGGCATGGGTTGCACCATGATGCCGCTGTCGGTTGCGTCGGTGCAGGCGTTGACCCCGCACCAGATCGCCCGGGGCACAACGCTGATTAGCGTCAGCCATCAGGTGGGCGGCTCGATGGGAACCGCGCTGATGTCGATGATCCTGACCAACCAGTTCAACCGAAGCGAGAACATCTCCGCGGCAAACAAACTCGCGTCACTCCAGCAGAAGGCCGCCACCAGCGGGATGCCGGTAGATCAAGCCGCAATACCCCGGCAGGCACTTGCCCCCGGGTTCGCGGGCAACGTGCTGCACGACCTTTCGCACGCCTATACGGCGGTGTTCGTCATCGCGGTCGTGTTGGTGGTGTTCACTATCATCCCGGCAGTGTTTCTGCCGAAGAAGCCGGCCAGCCAAACAGCCGGCGAATAGTACGGTTACCCCTCGAACAGCATTGTCGCGATCCGCTTCACAGTGTCCATCGGATCGGCCTGTCGGACTTGAGCGTTGACCGCGTCGTTGAGCCACAGCATCGAAAACCCATGTACCAGTGACCATGCCGCCAACTGCGCGCCAGCGGGATCGGCATGTGCATTGTGATCCCGCAGCGTGGCCACCCCGCGTGACAGCTCGGCGCCGGCGGCGGCCTCGGCGGCGGCCAATTTGGTGTCTGAGACATCAAGCAGCGACTTGTCGAACATCACCTGATAATGGCCGGGGTGCCCGATGGCAAACCGCACATAGGCCAGGGCCGCGTCGGCGAAGTCTCCCCGGGCATCGATCAGCGCCTCAGCCAGCAGCAGAAATCCCTGGGTGGCCAACGCGGTGAAGAGGCCGCGGCGATCGGTGAAGTGGTGCGCGGGCGCGGCATGTGAGACGCCTGCGCTGCGGGCCAACTCGCGCAGGGAGACCCCGTCGGCGCCGCGCTCGGCCACCAGGCGCGCGGCTTCGGTCAGGATCACCGCACGCAGGTCGCCGTGATGGTAGTTCGTGCGGTTCATACAGCCAGCATAACGATGCAACTTGACAGTGGCTAGATTGCGGCCTTATCTTTAAGCAGACCGTCAACTTGTCAGTGCCTAGATTGGAAGTTCGAGATGGCTCCGTTGATCACTCTGCTCCTGAGCAGCATCGCCGCTCGGTGCATTGGCTGGCTTGGCGTCGGCTATGTCAACAGCTGGACAGCAGCGATCGCCGTCGGACTGGCGGCGATGTTCATACTGACGGGCTTTGCCCACTTTGCGCCGCAGCTGCGTGGTGACCTCATCGCGATCGTGCCACCCCGGTTGCCCGCGCGCGGCTACCTGGTCACCATCACCGGCCTGCTCGAGCTGCTGGGCGCCGTGGGGTTGTTGCTTCCCGTGACCCGAGTGGCCGCCGCCGTGTGCCTACTGGTGCTGATGCTAGCCATGTTCCCGGCCAACGTCTACGCCGCCCGGATGCCCAATCCGCCTAAGTCGATGACGACGCAGCTACCCCTGCGCATCGCCATCGAGGTTGTTTTCCTGGCCGCGGCCGTAGCGGTCACCGTCGGCAGCGGCTAGCAGCCAGGCGTATTGGAATGCGGTTTCTTCCCATGCCCGGTAACGACCGCTGACGCCGCCATGACCCGCCGCCATTTGGGTCTTGAGCAGTACCGCGTTGCCGTTGGCGTTCGCGTGCCGCAACGCCGCGACCCACTTGGCCGGCTCGACGTAATAGACCCTGGTGTCGTTGAGTGACGTCATCGCAAGGATGGCGGGGTACTGCTTGGTCTCGACGTTCTCGTAGGGCGAATATGACTTCATGTAGGAGTAGACTTCGCTGTCGCTCAACGGGTTTCCCCATTCGTCCCACTCGGTGACGGTCAGCGGCAACGAGGGATCCAAGATAGTGGTCAGTGGGTCGACGAACGGGACTTGCGCGAGGATCCCGGCAAAGAGATCCGGTGCCAAGTTGGCCACCGCGCCCACCAGCAGACCACCCGCACTGCCGCCCAGTGCCACCAACTCGCGCGGTCGGGTCCGTCCCGAGTTCACTAAATGCTTTGCCACCGCGACGAAGTCGGTGAAGGTGTTCTTCTTCTCAAGCAACTTGCCGTGCTCGTACCACAGCCGGCCCATCTCGCCGCCGCCGCGGACGTGGGCGATGACGAACACCATGCCCCGGTCCAGTAACGATAACCGTGCGATGGAAAAGCTTGGATCCGTGCAAATCTCGTAGGCGCCATAGCCGTAAAGCAGCGTGGGTGCCGGAAACTCGAGGCCGGCGCGATGCACGATCGACACCGGGATTTTGGTGCCGTCGTCTGCGTGCGCCCAATCGCGGCGCTCTACGTAGTCAGTGTGCCGGTAGCCGCCAAGCACGGGTTGCTCACGCAGTAAGACACGCTCACCGGTAGCCAAGTCGATGTCATAGATCCGCGTCGGAATGACGAGAGACCCGGCTCTGATCCGCAGCTTGGGCGACTTCCAGTTCGGATTGCCACCCAAGCCGGATGACATCAGCTCGGATTCGAATGAGATCTCTTCGGGCTCACCGTAGCCACCGTCGGACTCAATGGGCCAGAGCTGGATTCGCGGCAATGCCTCGCGCCGGTAGCTGATCACCAGTTGATCGGCGAAGGCATCCACGCCGTCGAGCCGAACATCGTCGCGGTGCGGGATCAGGGTGCGCTGCTGCGCTGGGTCGCTGACGGGCGCCTCGGTGAGCGTGAAGTTCACCGCACCGTCGTTGTGCAGGATCAAGAATCGATCCTGTCCCCCGACTATCGCGTGCTCCACCGAATACTCGACACCTTCACGTCGCGGCAGCACCACGGTGAACTCTGCGTGGGGATCAGCGGAGTCCGCGTAGCTCATCTCGGAGGTGATGGAGGAACCCGAGGCGATGAACACGTAGGCTTCGCTTCGGGTGAGTCCGACCCCCAGCCAGAAGCGTTCGTCGGCTTCGTGATACACCAGCTCCGACAGTTCGCCGGAGCCCAGCCGATACCGCCACACCTTGTCGGGACGATGGGCGGCGTCCAAGGTCACGTAGTAGACGGTGCGGTTGTCGGCAGCCCAGGTCACTCCGGCACCGATATCGGCGATCTCGTCGGGGAACATCTCGCCAGTGCGTAAATCCTTGAATCGCAACGTATAGCGTTCATCGCCAACAGTGTCGACAGAGTACGCCAGCAGATTGGCGTCCAGGCTGACCATGGCGGCGCCCAGGGCGAAGAAGTCGTGTCCCTCAGCCTCGATATTCGAGTCCAGCAATATCTGTTCACCGGGTATTTCGGTGTTCTCGTCTAGCTTCGGCGGAATCCAATCATCGGGATCGGTTACTGGACACCGGCACTGGGCACGATATTGCTTTCCTTCGAATGTGCGGGCGTAGTACCACCAGTCACCTTGACGAGTCGGCACCGAGAGGTCGGTTTCCTTGGTGCGCGCCTTGATCTCGTCGAAAATCTGCTGTCGCAGCGGCTCAAGGTGAGCAGTCACTTGATCGACGTAGTCGTTTTCAGCCTCGAGGTAGGCGGTGACTTCAGGGTCAGCCTTCTCACGCAGCCATTCGTACGGGTCGACGAAAACGTCTCCGTGGTATTCCCGCCGGGTCTCTACCCGCTTGGCGGCTGGCGGCAAAGGCGTCTGTGCAACAGACTCCGTCATGCGGCCGGTCCGATCCAGTCATCGAAGCTCATGCCGGAAATCCGTTCGTAGGCATTGATGTAACGGTCGCGGGTGGCGCCGATGATGTCGTCCGGGAGCGGCGGCGGAGGTTGCGAGCCGTGACGGTCCCAGCCGGACTCGGGACTGGTGAGCCAGTTGCGAACGAACTGCTTGTCGAAACTGGTCTGCACCACACCCGCCCGGTAATCCGCGGCCGGCCAATACCGCGAGGAATCGGGAGTGAATATTTCGTCGGCCAGCACCAGGTTGCCATCGCGGTCGGTGCCGAATTCAAACTTAGTGTCCGCGATAATGATTCCCGTCGTCAGGGCATGATCGGCGGCCTGAACATAAATCTGCAGCGTACGGTCGCGTAGCTGGTTGGCGCGCACCGCGCCCACCATCTCGATCACCCCGGCAAACGAAATATTCTCATCGTGGTCCCCCAGTGCGGCTTTCGTCGCCGGGGTGAACAGCGGCGTGGCAAACTTGCTGGCCTCGACCAGACCCGGCGGCAATGTGATACCGCAGACCTTCCCGGTCGCCTGGT
>Ga0210393_10002724_pt1 | contig 14395 bp, 12 predicted proteins | sample IncBWC27OmetaG_FD_160068 | JGI IMG/M metagenome (GOLD analysis project Ga0210393, IMG submission 160068) | Forest soil microbial communities from Barre Woods Harvard Forest LTER site, Petersham, Massachusetts, United States - Inc-BW-C-27-O ... | reverse complement strand
CGGCCGGCGCGCGCTGGCCAGCGACTGCGCAGCCACGTCGTCAACCTCGCACAGCTGCCGGGCCGCCTCCAGGTCTGCGACCAGGACCGCGAACGGCTTATCCTCGCGATGCTTGCGCGCGCGCAGCGCTGCCGACGCGGCGGCGTGCCCCGCATCAACGACCAGGTGGTAGCCGCCGAGTCCCTTGACCGCGAGTACCCGGCCGGACCGGAGCAGCTCTGCTGCGGCGGCGATCGGGTCGGCGCCGGGGACCGGCGCCCCGGCGGCGTCGACAAGGCTGAGACGCGGCCCGCAGTCCGGACAGCAGACGGGCTGCGCGTGGAAGCGCCGGTCGGCGGGGTCGCGGTACTCGGCCGCGCACCGCGCGCACATCGTGAAGCCGCTCATCGTCGTCAGCGGCCGGTCGTAGGGTACGTCCCGCACGATGGTGAACCGGGGCCCGCAGTTGGTGCAGTTGATGAACGGGTACTGGTAACGGCGGTCGGCCGGGTCGGTCAGCTCGCGCAGGCAATCAGCACAAGTGGCGCTGTCGGCTGACACCAGGGTCCGGCGCTGCCCGCCCGGCACGCTTGGCACGATGACGAACCCGACCGTGCCGGTTACGCCGATGGCGCGCGTCGTGACGGCCTCGATTCGGGCCAGCGGCGGGGCTTCATGCTCGAGCCGGACCAGGAACTTGGCTACGGCCTCGCCGCTGCCTTCCACCTCGGCGAAGACGCCATCGACGTCGTTTCCGACAAGGCCAGATAGGCCGAGGCTCGTCGCGAGCGAGTAGACGAACGGCCGGAATCCGACGCCCTGGACCACGCCCTCAACCCGGACGGCGGCCCGGACTCTGTCCCTCACGACGTCGTCGGTCACGATCCCAGTGTGCCCCGGCTTGGCGGCCCAGAGCCGTCAACGCCGGTGAGCGCGCGTACGCTCCGGTGCAAGTGGCTCGGCGATCAGCAACTGATCGCCCGCCTGGATGACCGGATCGTCGGCCAGTCCCAGCGTGAACTTGCCGTCATGCACCAGGCCGAGTACCAGGCCAGACTTCTCGTCCCGCACGGCGCTCAGCGGCTTGCCCACCGCGGCAGTCCCGGCAGCAAGCTCAATGAGCCGGTGCGCGTCGGATTCCACCAGCTGGGCCACCATGTCGCTGGCATGCGGTGCCTCCAGGCTCTTGGCCAGCGTGCTGGCGATCAGCTGGTGTGCCGACACGGTCTGCTGGATGCCGAGGTCACCCAGTGCTTCGCGAACGGACGCCGAGCTGACCAGCGCCACAATGTTCAGGGCTGGGGCTAGCTTGCGTACGAGCACCGAGCTGACCAGGACGTCACCGTCCGACTGGCCGGTAATCAGTGCCTGCTCTGCGTCTGCCGGTCTTGCTGACTTGATGACGTGCTCGTCGGTGGGGTCGCCGCGCACGTGATGAACCTCGGGCGGCACTCCGACCGGGTCGACATCGGCCACGAGGACGACCGAGATCCCGGCTGCCACCAGCTCGTCCAAGATCGCAGGTACTGTCGCGTTCATGCCGATCACCAGCCGGTAGGGGCTGGCAGGGAATCGGCTGTGCATGGCCAGGATCCTCCGTATTCCTGCCACTGCGGTCCCGGCCGTCGCGAGCGCGAACACCGAAGCAAGCAGCGGGATGGTCGTCAGCATGACCAACGACGCGACGACCCGGCTAGCGGCGCTAGTCGGCGTGACGTCACCGTAACCTACAGTCGTAGCCGTGGTGATCGCCCAGTACAGCCCGCTGCCAAAAGAAATGCCCGGGTGCTGGAAGTGGGCGAACAGCGCAGCGCCGCCAAGCACACAGCCAGCTACCACGGCCAGCAGCACGGCTATCTGCCGCCGGTGCCCCCCAGGCCGCAGGATGCGAAAGAGGAAGACGATCACGGACTCATCGTGCCGTATCGGCCAGGACATTTGTGCTGTGCAAGGAACACACAGCCCGATAACTGCGATAGCCCGCCGCGACGCGGTGCGGTGCCGGCGACCCGGCTCAGCGCAGACCGGCGAACAAATCCTCCTCCGGCACGGCCGCCCCGGTGGTGTCGGTGGCCCGGATGAAGCTCTCCCGCCCGAAGGCCGCGGTCGCGATCTCGGGCGGCAGCTTGCTGAACCACGAGTCCTGGATCTGGCTGGCGTGCGCGAACAAGGCTTCGCGCTTGCGCTCCAGGACCGGGCGGATGTCGATGTTCGTCGTGATCCGCCGTTCAGACTCCTCCATCTGCCTGCGCTGTTCGTCGGTGAACTCGCGCTGATCAGGTACATCCGCACCGAGCTCGCGCAAGGCTTCCCACACCTTGCGCCAGTCGCTGCCGCGCATCGCCGACTGGTAGAACTTGGCCGGGATGCCCGACTGAGCCGCCGCGGCGGCCGCGGCCAGCGCGGCGTGGACGTGATCCGGGTGCTGGTACATGCCCTTGTCGTCGTAGGAGATCACGACCTGCGGACGGTAAATCTCGATCAGCCCAGCGATCCGGCCCGCCACTTCAGTCAGCGGCACGTTGCAGAAGGCGTCCGGCCGGTCTTTGTAATCCCAGTCCGGCATGCCCGAATCGTGATAGCCGAGCAGCTCGAGGTTGCTGACGCCGAGGATCTTGCACGACTGCCGCAGCTCATCCAGCCGCAGCTGGGCGACCGCCTGCTCGTCGTGCCCGTCCTCGCCGGGCTTGACCTGTCCCGGAGCGTCGCCGAATTCTCCATTCGTGCAGGTCACGACCACTGTTCGAACGCCCTGGTCAGAGTAGAGCGCGAGCACGCCGCCCGTGCTCGACGCCTCGTCGTCGGGATGTGCGTGCACGGCCATCAGGGTGAGGATGTCAGCTGCCATGCTCCCAGCCTGCCGTATCCGGGCCACCTGCGCACATCGGCCCGGCGCACACCGGATCCACGCACCACGGGCCGGACCGGCCATCGGCCGGCCAGTGGTAAGCAGGAGTGATGACAGCCGACACCAGTGCACGCGCTCTGCTTGAGGCCGAGCGGCAAGAGGCGCTCGACCGGCTGGCCGCGCTGGAGCGCGACCACGTCGGGATCATCGAGGCTGCCGGCTCGGCCAACCACGATGACGAGCACGACCCCGAGGGTGCCACGATCGCGTTCGAGCGCGAGCAGGTGGCGGCGCTGCTCGACCAGACGCGAGCGCACCTCACCGAGGTCGACGCTGCGCTCAGCCGCCTCGACGAAGGTCGGTACGGCCAGTGCGAGCGCTGCGGCAAGCCGATCGGGGCCGCGCGGCTCGAGGCCCGGCCGACGGCGACCACGTGCATCAGCTGCGCGAGTCAGGCCGCCCGCTAGCGCCGCCAGACCCGCTCCCGCCGCCAGACCCGCTCCCGCCGGCTTCCGGGCCGCCGGGCGCCGGCCCGTCGGGCTGGGGGCGGCCGGGCGCGGGCGATCCCCGGCCGATGGGCTCGGGTCGCCAGAGAATGCCCAGGGTGCCCTGGGCAGCCCTGGTGCCGGACTCGCCACCGCCACGTCCGCGCAGGATGTTAGCGATCCCCACGGCGATCAGCGCACCGATCGCTGGCCCGAGCAGGTAGGCCCACCATGACGTCCAGTCCCCGAGGACGAGCGCCGGCCCGAGCGACCTGGCCGGATTCATCGAGGCACCGCTGACCGGTGCGCCGAAAAGACCCGCGAGCGCGATGTAGCTGCCGACACCGATGGCAGCCATCGCGCCGATTTGCTGTGCGCCCGATGCCGTGCCGAGGATCACGCTGACCAGGCCGGTAGTCAGCAGGATCTCCCAGGCCATCGCGGTGGCGGTGGAGACCCCAGGACCTGGCAACGTCAGGCCCGCACTGCCCTGCTTGCCGAGCAGGGCCCACAGCAGCAGCGTGGCGAGGACTGCGCCAGCGAACTGTGCCACGACGTACAACCCGACGCGTTGCCACGGGAAGTCGCCGCGGAGCGCGAAGGCCACGCTGACCACGGGGTTCAGGTGGGCACCCGACACCGCGCCCATGAACAGGATGATCACCAGCACCATCAGGCCAGGTGCGACAACCCGAGCCGACTCGGGCACGGCGTTGCCGCCGAACCGGGCGTTGACCATGCCGCCGCCGACGGCAACCGTGACGAGTAAGAAGGTCCCGAATAGCTCGCTGAACAGCCGCCGCCACTCGTAGCTGGTGTTCCAGAAGTCGAACTGCCGGGCCAGCGCGTTTGGCTGGCCGATAGATCGCAGGGCGACATCGACGTGCTCGGGCACCCGGATGCCGGTGGTCTGCGGCTCGCTGCTGATCTCGGCCTCCTTCTCGGGCGTTCTGCCGTCAGCCCGGTCAGGCCGGCCGGATCAGGCGCACTGCTGCCACATGCGTCAGAGCACCACGGGCGGCCACAGGTTGTGCCCGGCCGCGATCGGGTCGCCCGCCCACTCCTGCATCTGCGCCAGGTTGTCGTGAGCCGGATACTTCGCCGCCGCCGGACCGTCGGCGAACGCATGCAGGACGTTGCTGCTGACCTGGCGGGTAAAGGCCGCCGTGCGGTTGGTCAGGCCAAACTGGTGCAGCCCGCCCATGGAAGCGACCCAGCGCATCGTGCCGGCGTTGAATACGCCCGCGCCGCTGACGTGGGTGTAGTAGGCCGAGTCGGCATAACTGTTGACGCCCCGGCAGGTCAGCGGCGAGTGCGCGACGACCTGGATCGGCCGCTGGACGGGGAAGTCAGGGTTCACGCGGTCGTACTCGATGCCGACCAGGCCGGTGAACGTGCTGCCCTTGTGCACGCCGGTGCCGCGGAACATCCAGGCGTCCGGCGCCGCGATCACGTAGGCCGCGTCGGTTGGATTAGATTCGTACAGCGTGCCGGTCAGCGAGGACTCCGCGTCGGGATTGGGCGGCTCCCGCCAGTCGCTGGTGACCAGGGCGTCGTCCTTGCCGTACATCGGGTCCTGCGGGTAGCTGGTCTTGTAGCAGATGACGAGCCGATTCGACCCCAGCGGTGTACTGGCCAGCCGGGTGCGCCGGAACATGCAGTTGGCACCGAGGAAGCCGACGTTCACCCCGGCGTCCCTGGCGGCCGTCACATTCGCCCGCTCCGGCGGCGACCAGTACTCGTCGTGACCGAGCGAGAACAGCGCGCTGGCTCCGTCGAGCACGTGCGGATCTGCGGCGATGTCCATGCTGGTGGTGTAGGCGAGCGGCAGGCCCGTGCTCTCGGCGAGCGCGATGAGCTTCTGCTCGTGCCACAGGAACATGTAGGCGCCGCTAGCGTCGAACGGCCGGTCGAGGCTGACCGCCAGCGAGCGGTTGTTGTAATCGGCGGTGCCGCCTGGGCCGTTGTAGAGGTTGTAGCCGCCCCAGGTGTTGTAGGCCTGCCAGGTCGCCGTGCCGTTCTTGATGACCGTCTTCCCCGCGGTGCTGGCCGAGCGCACAGTGATCGGCACGTACCGCTGCGCACCCGCCTCGGAGTCCATCCGCAGCAGGTAGGAGCCCTCGGGCCAGCCGTCAGTGGGAATCGTGAGGGACTGGCCCCAGTCCGTCACCATCGTATTGGTCGGCTGGGTCATGGTGGGCGCAGCCTGCTGGTGCCCGCGGGTGGTCGGCGAGGTCCACACCAGCCGGGCCTTATCGCCGCCGTACCAGCCCATCCGGAATGCCAGCACCTGGAACGAGCGCGCGGTCGTCGACGCGTACAGCGTGATGGGCTCGCCCGGCAGGACGCTGGCCTGGCCCGCATAGCCGACCATGGCGTTAGGTGCGCCTAGCTGGCTGATCCGCCAGTTCGGGTCGCCCGGGAGGGAGTTCTCGCTCACTACCCGCCGGCGCGGCGCGGAGCGCTTCGGCGCGGGCTTGCCTGCGGTGGCGTGGGCGTCGGAAGTCGCCAGCTTGTCCACCGTGACCGCGGCGGCCGGGACGGCGACAGCCGCCGCTGCCAGCCCGATGAAGCGGCGCCTGGACGGGGCAGCGTCAGGGTCTTTGGGCCGCCGGCGAGCGTTCACGGCATCAAGCTTCGCATGGCCCGCAAGGGCCTCGCCAGCGACATCGGCTGAACGACGCTCGGGATTGAGCTCACCCGGCGGCCATCCGGTCCAGGACCTCGGTAACCAGCGCCATCGGCGTGTGCGGGTGCAAAAAGGCGAACCTGGCGACGGTCTCGCCTTCCCAGACGGTCGGCGGCAGGAATGCCACCTGGTCGTCGAGCAGCGCATCGGCCCAGGCTGTGTAGTCGGCCGGCCGCCAGCCCGGCCGGCGGAACAGCACCACGGACAAGTCAGGCTCGCGGATGAGCTCAAGGTAGTCGCGCCGCCGGATCTCGGTCGCCGTCTGCCGGGCCAGGTCGATGGCCGTCTCGATCGCTTCGCTGTAGGCGCGCACGCCGTACACGCACAGCGAGAACCACAGCGGCAGGCCCCTGGCCCGCCGGGTCAGGTGGTAGGCATAATCCGTAGGGTTCCACTCACCTGGCGCATCATGGATGACATCCAGGTATCCGGCGTCCTGTTTATGGACGGAACGGGCTAGCGCCGGGTCGCGGTAGAGCAAAGCCGCGCAGTCGAACGGCGCGAATAGCCACTTATGCGGGTCCACCACGAACGAATCCGCGTGCTCGATCCCGGCGAACGCTGACCGCACGCTCGGCGCGAAGAGGCCCGCGCCGCCATATGCGCCATCGACGTGGAACCACAGGTCGTGGTCGGCCGCCACCGTCGCAAGCCCCGCGAGGTCATCGATAATGCCGGCGTTCGTGGTCCCCGAGGTGGCCACGATCGCGGCCAGCGAGCGGGGATCGCCGTCGGCGTCGATCGCGGCCCGGACGGCCCCGGCCGTGAGCCGGTGGTCGGGGGTGGAGACGACGAGGGCATCCATCTCCAGTAGCCGCAGAGTGTTGCCAATCGACGAATGCGCATCAGAGCCGACTAGAACGCGTAGTCGCTGAGGCGATGCCAGCCGCCGCTTGGCGGCTTCGCGCGCGACTGCGAGCGCGGACAGGTTGGCCGCTGAGCCGCCCGACACGAAACAGCCACCGGCTGACGGCGGCAGCCCGGCGCGGTCGGCGATGAGCCGCAGCACCTGGTTCTCCGCATGGATCGCGCCGGCCGCCTCGAGCCAGGAGATGCCCTGGATGGACGCGCAGGAGATCAGCATGTCGAACAGCAGCGATGCTTTGGTGGGTGCGGCCGGGATGAAGCCCAGGAAGCGCGGGCTGTCAGCGGAGATGACCGCCGGCGCGAGCACGGAGGCGTAGACGCCGAGCACCTGGTCGGGGTTATGGCCGTCCTCGCCAAGCAGCCCCGCCAAGGCAACGTCGAGTTCGGCCGGATCGCGGGAGCCCTTGTCGAGCGGCACCGGGTCAAGCCGCAGCCGGTTCTCGGCATAGGCGAGTACGGACCTGATCATCTGCTCTGTGGTGGGGTCCACGCTATGCATCGTCGGTGGCGTCCTCAGGCTCGCTGACCCAGGCCGAGAAGACCGGCAGCCCATGCCACGGACTCGCGGTGGCGGGGTCGGTGGTGACGGCGACGACGGCATACGGATGGCCGAAGCGCAGGACGACCTCGCGGCGCTTGCCCGGCACCCGGAACGCCAGTGCAACGCCGATGGCGCTGACTGCGGCGGCCTCGAATCCGGTCCGGGAGTAGCGTGCCATCGCCGCCTGCCGGGCGCGCCATGGATCGCCGCTCGGGACGAGCGCGTTCCTGGCGGCCTCGAAGCCCAGGCCCGGAGCCGTGAGGTCGATGTCGGAAGAGGCAGACCAGGCTGGCAGCACCGCCGCGATCGAGTCCGCGGTCGCCGTGACCTCGCGGACGCTCCACAACCGACTGTGGCCTAGCGGCAAGCCGTCTGTGTCACGAGTATGGATCCGCGCTCCGGCCGCGTGCTTGTCGGCGAGGTCATATGCGGCCGCCAGCACGCGGTCAGCCGCCACATCCGGCATCGCCGCGACCGAGACGACCTCAAGACCGCCCGTCGCGGTGGCGACATGCACAATCACGTCACCGGCCTGCGGGGTGACGGCGACGAACTCGGTATGGCCACCACCTCGCGGCGGCGTCTGCAGCACGCGGTCCAGCCTGCCTGCCCACGGGCTCGCGCCGCCGAGGCTCACGGCCGGCGCCAGGTCGAACGGGACCTGCCAGGAAACCTTGGTCGCCAGCGCGGTCGCCAGCACCAGGTACAGGTCGTCGGCGGGGATCGGGAAGCGGCCGATGAGGCCGAAGGTGTGCTCCCGCGCCCAGGCGTCCAGTCCGGCCTGGGCCGGCAGGTCGCCGGTGGTCACCGCGGCGGGCAGGCTGTCGCGCCAGCGCAGGAAGGTGTCCGGGAGCTGTACCGACGGCGAGGTCCAGACCGCGGCCGCGCTGGCGACCAGCGGATGCGGCCGTGTCAGCAAGTCCGCGGCGGCGTGCGCCGCATCATCGACATCGCAGCCGAGCACCGCTGTCAGCGCCGCGCGGTCAGCCTGCCTGCTGGCGGGCCCGGTGAGCGCGAGCACCAGCCACGCCCCGAGCGGCGAGGCGACGTGATGGCGGGTCCCGATGGCCGCGTGTAGCCGCGCGGCGTAACGCGATACGCAGGCTGCGACGTCAGTCGCCTGAAGGTTCATGCTCCCACCGCGCTAGGCCGGCGAGTTCACCGGAGCGGGGCTCGCCTCAGGTTCAGCTGGGTGGTCGCGGCCGAGCCAGAAGAAGCTGAACACGCCCGCTAGCAGCACGAGGATGGCGGACAGATACAACGCGGCGTGCAGCCCTGACTGGAACGCGCTGTAGGCGGCCTGGATCACTTCCTGGACTAGCTTGCCCTGGCCGGCACCCGCCGCCCCGCCCGCGCCCTGGGTCTTGCCGCTCGACGGGACCAGGCCGGTCTCGACGCCGTTAATGACGATCTGCGAGATGCTCCTCGGCAGGCCGAGCGCATGCAGCCTGGCGACGATGTCCGCGGTCAGCTTGGCGGACACCAGCGCGCCGAGGACCGCCACGCCGGTGACCGCGCCGATCTCGCGGCTGGTGTTCGTCGTAGATGCGGCCATCCCGGAGCGCTCTGGCGGCACCGCGGACAGGGCGGACGATGTCGCCGGCACTACCGTGCTGCCGACGCCGATGCCAGTGACGGCCAAGGCGGCGGCCAGCGCCACGTAGCCGGGGTTCGGGCTGATGGCGAACGAGGTCAGCAGCAGTCCCAGGGCGAACAGCAGGCAGCCGGTGAAAATCGTCATTCTCGGGCCGATGCCGACCGTGAGCCGGGCGGCTACCAGCGCGGCAGCACCCATCAGGATCATCATCGGCAGGAACACGAGCGCGATCTGATAGCCGCTGTACCCGGCGACTTCCTCCAGGTAGAGGGCGGTAAAGAAGAAGACCGCGAAGGTGGCGAAGTAGGCGCAGAACGCCACGACATTGGCGACCAGGAACCGTGGCACGCGAAGGAATTTGAGGTCCAGCAGGGGATGCGGTGCCTTGGACTCCCACCAGAAAAAGCCGACGACCGATGCGGCGCTCACGCAGAGCAGCAGTATCACCGGGGCCGTGCTGAAGGACGAGCCCTCGGCCGTGATGACGGCGAAGGCCAGCGCCGATAGCGCCGCAGCGCCGAGCACGGTGCCGGGGATGTCGACGCGGTGCCCGTCCGGGTCAGCGTTCTCCGGCAGTACCGCGAGGGCGCCGACCAGTGCTAGCGCGCCGACGGCGAGGTTGAACCAGAAGATCGCCCGCCAGTCCCCTTGCCTGCCGATCAGTGCGCCCCCGATCACCGGTCCCATCGCGAGCGCCACGCCGGACACCGTCGTCCAGACCCCGACTGCCCAGGCCCGTTCCCGCTCTTCGGTGTAGACATGCCGGATCATCGACAGCGTGCCCGGCTCGCTCGCCGCCGCGCCGAAGCCCATCACCGCGCGGCCGGCGATCAGGACGCCGACATTCGGCGCGGTGGCCGACATGATCGATCCGGCGAGGAAGATGACAATCCCGATGACCATGACCCGCTTGCGGCCAAACTCGTCGCCGACCATGCCGAAGCCGAGCATCGCGCCAGCGAAGGTCAGCGCGTACGCACCCACCACCCACTGCAGCGAGCTGACGCCCGCGTGCAGCTCGCTCTGGATGTCGCCGAGCGCGACGCTGACGACCGTGTTGTCAAGAAAGGTCAGGAAGAGGATGACGCACAGGACGGCCAAGGCGAGGGAGCGACCGCCACGCAGGGCGGTCGCTGCCTCGCCCTCGGACACACGGGCCGGGCTGACCACTGGCTAGGCAGCCGACTTGCAGGCGGCAGGCAAGCCCGAGGTCTTGCCCGCGTTCTCCAGGGTCAGCAGACCGCAGAAGCTCGTCACGCCCACCTTCCAGGTGCCGTCCTGGAGAACGGCCGTCCCGGTCTGGTTCTTCAGCTCCGGCGTACCGCTCACGAGGATGTCGTAGGTCACCGTCGCCATTGTCGGCGAATTTACAGTGACATGGGTGACCTTAGCCGTCGCCAGTGCCGCTAGGCCAGAGCCGGCCTGGGCCTGAATGACCGACTGGAACTGCGAGCCGTCCTCCAGCAGGGCGACGCGCTGGGGCGTCGGGGTCTTGGCGTTGAAGAACGCCTCCCAGTTGGTCGTGATCGCGGTCGTGGCGGCCGCCCCGCCGACCGCAGCCGACGACGAGGTCGCAGGCGCGGACGATGACGCGGCCGAGGTCGACGCTGGAGCCGACGTCGAGCTGCCCGACGTGCTCGGGCTGCTGCTGCACGCCGCCGCCGTGACGGCGAGCCCCGCTAGCGCGAGCCCGCCGAGCAAATGCGAGAAATGCCGATGAGAATTCATACAGCTATCCTCCAACTAACAGTCAGCCGATGACATTCCGCCCCGGCTGCAGGGCATCGCGTGCTTTCCTCGCTTGAAATGCCCGCTGTTGACCCGGTCATGCGATGCTGCTGCGATGTCCGATCTTGAAGCCCACTCCGATCTCGAAGCCCACTCCGATCTTGATGCACTGCGCGAACGCATGCGCCAGTTCAGCGCCGAGCGCGACTGGCAGGGGTTTCATGACCCCAAGTCTGTCCTCCTCGCCCTGGTCGGCGAGATCGGTGAGCTGGCTGAGCTGTTTCAGTGGCTGCCCGCCGACGCTGCGGCTGAGCTGGCGCGGTCCGAGCCGCTGCGGACGAGGGCAGGCGAGGAGCTCTCGGACGTGCTGCTCTACCTGATCCTGCTCGCCGACGTCCTCGGCATTGAGCTGGCCGCAGCGGCGCATGCCAAGCTCAGCGCAGCCGCGCGCAAGTACCCGGCGCCCTAGTTACCCGGCGGCCTAATCGCGCAGCGTTCGCATGGCGGTGGTCCACCTGACGAGCTCGCCGAGCATCGCCGTCGCCGCGCTCTCCATGATGTCGTTGGGCTGAAGCACCCGCTGGTCATCCAGGAACTGCTGGACGAAGGGGATATTCACCGCATCGGTCATCGGCACCATCTTGAGGGCGCTGACTACCTGCTTCAGCATCTGCATCGCCCGCGTGCCCGCGGCGACGCCGCCATAGGTGACGAAGCCGAGCGGCTTGTATTGCCACTCCCGGTTCAGGTAGTCGATGGCGTTCTTGATCGCCGCGTTGTAGCCGTAGTTGTACTCCGGGATCACGAAGACGTAAGCGTCGGCCCGCGCGATGGTCGCACTCCAGTCCTTGGTGTGCTGATGCACGTACTCGCCGAAACGCGGATGCTTGGGCTCATCAAACATCGGCAGATTGACCTCGGCCAGGTCGATCAGCTCAACTTCGAAGTCGCCCGCCTTGACCGCGCGGTCATGGAACCACGCCGCCACCGAGGGCCCGACTCGGCCTGGCCGGGTGCTGGCGATGATGATCTGCAGGGTCGGCTTGGCCACGGTTGCCTCCGGTCATTGCTCAGACTGACGATCGGAGGTTACCGGCCGCTAGCTACCCGGTCCCCCACAGGGACGCCAGGTCGCGGTCGACGCTCGCGGCCAGCGGCGCGGCCGGCCGCAGCACCGGCCGCGGCGGCGATGCCTGCGTGACCTCGCAGTGCGCCTGGGCCGCGCCGTCCAGGAACCTCGTGAGCTGCGCATAACTGTGCCGGTCGTCGGCGGCAAGCCGGTGATGATGCATGCGCAGCGGCGCGTACAAGTACAGCCGGTCGCGCGCCCTCGTCACCGCTACGTAGAACAGGCGCTGCTCTTCCTCCAGGCCAGCCGGCGTCGTCAGCGCCATGTCGCTCGGTACCGCGCCGTCGACAAGCTGCGGCAGGTGCACCACCGGCCATTCCAGGCCCTTGGCCGAGTGCATGGTCGAGATGATCAGGTAATCATCGTCCAGGCGCGGCTTGCCCGCGAGGTCCGATGCCGACAGCGGCGGGTCGAGGGCTAGCTGGACCAGTGCGTCGTGCAGCGACGGGCTCGCGGCAGCAGCATCCGCCAGCCGCTCCAGGTCAGCGAACCGCACCGCCACGTCGGCGTAGCGGGCAGCCAGCGGATCATGCAGTGCGGCCAGGATCGTCGTGGCGCGCTCCGCGGTGCTGCCAGCCTCCGCCGCGAGCATGAGCTGCTGCACAGTCACGCCGACAGCGGCGGCCTGCCGGTGCGGCAGCATGGCCTCAGCGTCGGGCCACCGCGCGAAGGGCTGCGGCTCGGCGATCTGCAGAGTCTCGATGACCCGCCTCGCCAGCACCGGGCCGACGCCCTCATGCAGCCGGAGCAGGCGGAACCAGGCCAGGTCGTCAGCCGGGTTGGCGACCACCCTGGCGGCGGCAAGGAAGTCCTTGACGTGTGCCGCCTCAGTGAAGCGCAGCCCGCCGTATTTCACATAGGGGATGCCGCGCGCGGCGAGCTCGATCTCCAGCAGATCACTGTGATGGGCAGCCCGGACCAGCACTGCCTGGTCCTGGAAGCGCAGGCCAGCCTCGTGGTCAGCGAGAATGCGCACGCAGATCTCCCTGGCCTGGGTGGCCTCGTCGTGGCAGCGGACGAGCTGCGGCCGGTGTCCTTCGCCGCGCTCAGCCGACAGCGACAGCTCAAGCCCGTCGAACTGCGGCCGGATCACGTTCGCCAGCCCGAGCACGCCGCGCCGCGACCGGTAGTTGCGCGACAGGCGGATGACCGACAGGTCCGCGTAGCTGCTGGCGAGGGCTCGCAGGTGCGACGGATCGGCGCCGCGGAAGGCATAGATAGCCTGCGCGTCGTCACCCACGCACGTCAGCCCGTCGCCGGCCGGGCGCAGCAGCCGGACGATCTCGGCCTGCACGGCGTTCACGTCCTGGTACTCATCGACGAGCACCGCATCGAAAAGACCGCGTAGCGCGGGCCCGGCAGCCGCGTCCGCGAGCGCGGCGCGCCACAGCAGCAGCAGGTCGTCGAAGTCGACCAGGCCATGGCGCCGCTTGTAGCCGACGAAGCCGGTGAACACGCCGGCGAGCTGCTCGACGAACGGCACGCACCACGGATACCCGGTCGCGACGACCTCGGCCAGCTGCGTACTTGTGCTCACGCAGCGCGAGTAGATCTCGGCGCACGTCGCGGCCCGCGGGGTGCGCCGGCCCGCGGTCGTGCCGACGAGGCCGTTCGCGTCGCGCAGCGTGTCCATGACGTCGGCGGCGTCGGCCGGATCGATGACGGTGAACTCGGGCGGCAGCGCGAAGGCCTCGGCATGCGCCCGGATGATGCGGTGCGCGACCGCGTGGAAGGTGCCGCCGAAGATGCGCTCGGCCGCGCTGCTGTCCGGCGGCTGCGCCCTGGCGAGCATGTCGTCCGCGGCCCGCCGCGTGAAGGTGAGCAGCAGGATGCGGCTCGGCTGCATGCCCTGCTCACGCAGCCAGGCTGCGCGCGCGACGAGCGTGCCAGTCTTCCCGGTGCCGGCGCCGGCAAGTATCAGCAGCGGGCCGCCCTGATGCGTAGCAGCACGCCTCTGGTCGTCATTGAGAACATCCAGAACGCCCGCCTGCTCCGTCATGGACACTGAAGGTATCTGGGCCTACTGACAGCGCCCCAGACACGGAGGCTCCGACACCGAGGGAAAGTAGCCACACTATGAAAGCTGCAGCGCGCGTGGCGGTCGTCACCGGCGCATCGGCCGGGATCGGCAACGCCTGCGCGACGCGGCTCGCCGCGGCGGGCTGGTCGGTCACCGGGGCGAGCCGGCGGGGCACTGGCGGACCCGCCTGGCCTGGGCTGGTCATGGACGTCGACGACGACGCGTCGGTGCTGGACGGCATCTCCGGAGTCATCACACGCGAGGGCCGGATCGATGCGCTCGTCGCGGCCGCGGGCTGGGGAGTCGCTGGCGCCGCCGAGTACACCACGCTCGCCGAGGCGAAGGCCCAGTTCGAGACGAACTTCTGGGGCTGTGTCCGGGTCGTGCAGGCGGTGCTGCCGCAGCTGCGTGCACAGCGCGGTGGTCGCATCGTCCTGGTCAGCTCGATCGGCGGCGTGATCGGAATTCCCTTCCAGGCGTACTACAGCGCGAGCAAGTTCGATCTCGAGGGC
>Ga0210393_10002723_pt1 | contig 14396 bp, 15 predicted proteins | sample IncBWC27OmetaG_FD_160068 | JGI IMG/M metagenome (GOLD analysis project Ga0210393, IMG submission 160068) | Forest soil microbial communities from Barre Woods Harvard Forest LTER site, Petersham, Massachusetts, United States - Inc-BW-C-27-O ... | reverse complement strand
TTGGAATTGACCCGCGCGACGCAAGTCGGCCGCCAATTGCAGAGTTTTGACACGCTCCTGCTGGCGAAAAGACCGAATGTATTCCCGCACCACCTGCGGCATGCTCATCGCCACTCCTGCTGCGTAACTCTGCCAAGCCATCTCCTTCAGTTGATCCGGAGAATTCAACGCAAGCAGCATTTGCTCCACCAGGCTGCCTGTGTCGGCGGGCGTGAAGAATCGCATGGCAATCCCTTCATGTTCCGCCAAATCCCTAAAATCTCGGATGCCGGACGCGATGACCGGGACCCCATACTGCGCCGCGAGGTGCGCCACGCCGCTCGATCCAGCGGACGACGTGTAGGGCATCACCGCCAGGCTTGCCTCGCGAAACAGGTCGGCAATCGCACCCTCGGGCACATAACCGAGAAAGTGAATTCGATCATTGGCATGCTGCTGCGCCATCGATTGCACGTAGCCCGCGGTCTTGGGATGATCGCCCCCACCGATCACCAGTTCCACATTGGGAAACTTCGTCGCAACCCGATTGAACGCTTCAATCATTAATTCGAGACGCTTGTAGGTCCCCCACTTTCCAAACGCAAGAATCCGGTGGGTCGGGTTCCCCCGGCGGGTGAAGTCTGGAGGGTCCGGCCGCCCGGCAAAAATGCCATGCGATTTCACGCTGACCCGGCCACGCCGGTACTTTTCATCGAGGGTTCGACGATAGGCGGGCATAAGCACGGAGAGCGAGTTCGCGCTCAAGAGCAGATGCGTCGCCAGCCAGCCTCCCGCCCGGTACAGTCGGGGCGAGGAAACGGCAGCATCGTCGAGGTCGACCGTCTCGAACAGCTGATGCAGCGTGACGTGCGAGTACACTCCAATCAGCCGTGCCGCAGCGGGCGCCAAAAGACCCAGCACCGCCGGAAGCGGGCGGTCTCCGAAGCTGGCAAAACCCAGATTGAACCAGGCTACGTCCGGCTTCAGTTGCCAAATGGCCCGCACCAGCGTGGCAATGCTGGCAGAACGTCCAAAACCCCAGCAGCGGTCGACCTTGAAGCCCGGCAGTTCATCCCCGGGTGTGGGGAGATAATCTCCCAACACCGTCAGATCGACACACCGCTCCTGGCGAAGCTGTTCCGCTACATGAAAGCCATATTCATTCAGCCCTTGGCGACTCGGCGGAAATGATGTGATCAGCGCGATCTTCATTGCTCGCTCGATCGCAACACCAGATCGCGCGAGAGCCGGCCCAGCAGGTGCAAATAGTGAAATGCAACGCTCGCGCTGGCCTTGCTTGTGCCCGCGCGGCGAAGGCCGAACTGGTAAGGGATCTCCCGCGCTGTCTTGATGCGGCCGCGAACCAGGATTTCAAGCAGGAGTTTGAAGCCGGTCGTCTGAAAAGCCAATCCCTCGATGCAGCGGCGGCGGATTACAAAAAAGCCTGACATCGGGTCGGTGACTTGAAGATTTTTCTTGCTGAGCAACGGTGCTGCGGCCAGCGTGCTCAGCCGAGAGACGGCCGCACGCAGAGGATTCCAGCCCTTCGTTCCCTGACCCCGGGCGTACCGGCTGGCGATGGCAATATCGACGTGTTCGACTTGCTTCAACAGTTCCGGCAACAGCTCAGGGGGATGTTGCAGGTCGGCGTCAATCACGCCAAGCAGGTTCGCTTGGGATTGACTCCAGCCGTACAACACCGCCCCTGCCAAACCCCGTTCTCCGGTACGAGAAAAGACGCGAACGCGTGCATCCCGTTTTGTCCAGTCACGAACCTTTTCCACCGTTCCGTCGGTGCTGCCATCGTCGACTACCACGATCTGGTACTCGTATGGAGTCTCCCGCAGTGCATCCCTAAGTGCAGTGAGCAGTTTGTCGATGTTCCCCGCTTCGTTGAGCGTCGGCACAACCAGGGAAAGATGATTTTCGGAAACTCCAGCTTCCATTCCAGGCCTCGCTTTCGAAATAACGCGCAAGCCTTGGATGGCAACCTATACGATTGCTGTTGGGTCATTTCGCACGCTACAGCAACTCTGTTGCTGCGCTACTGCGTTGTCCGCGAGAAGCTCAGTTTTTCCCTCAGCTGAAACGCGCTCTGCGAGCCGCGAACGGCTGATGTGGAAAATAATTTCACCCCTCACCTCTTCCGGCTTCGCGTCAGAAATGACGGTCAGCTGCGGAACAATTTCTTTGAGCTGGAGAAAAGCTCGGCGATTTCGGTGCACGAATTCCAGAGGGTATTCTGGCTTCCTGGCGAAAGCCGCGTCCGGCGACGCGTCCAAAATGAATGCCAGGTCGGGAAGGGGAGTCTGCTTCAAGAGCATCTTGCTGTAGCTGCGAGTCGCGAATGACGGCGAATCGATATTTGCGACCTGGTCATAGATATAGCGATCGAAGATTACGACGTCGGAGTTGCATACCTGCTCACTGGCCAGCAGGCCGTGCAACCGGGTGACGTCGAGCATGTAGAAACCGGCTCGTGCCGCGCTCAAATACCACTTCTGAACGTGCTTGTTGTTTCTTGGGGAGAATGAACCTTCGTCCGCCCGGTCCGCGCGGCTGAAGTCCAGTGTCCGGTCGCCGACCCCAGCGCGCATCTTCGACCAGACTGCAATATCGTCCCAGAAGCTAAGCCGCAAGACGCGAAGGCCCTGCGCCTTCAGAAGCGCGGAAAGGTACTCGATCTGCGTGGTCTTCCCCGCCCCGTCGATGCCCGAGAAGCTGATCAGGAACGGGCGAGGTGCAGTGGTCGGCCGAGTGACTTTGTGGCGAGCCATCTCAGAGAACTCCGTGGTTCAAGGATGAACAGCGGGCGATGCTCCGGGCGGCCGCGATGGACTTCTCTCTGATAGCACGACCAGGGAACCAATCGCTATGCCGGCCCCCGCGATCACAGCCACCTTGATCAGAAGTGAGCGATGACCACGCTGACGGACAGGCGCCACCGCTGCGCCGGCGGGCTGCGCCACGGGAGCTCCTTTCACGTTGGCAGCTTTGGCTCCTGCAGCTCCTGAAGGTGCGGGTGCGGACTGCGTCTGTGCCGCTTGCGATTGCGGCGCGTCGGGCAGCGAATCGTCCTGCTTCTGAGCGGGCGTGCCGGGTTGGCTAGACTGCTGAGGACTCGCCAAAAGCGGCATTTCGCTGAAGATCAGGAATCCCCCCACCAACATGGCGACTAAAAAGCATTTTGAATATGCGTGACCTGTGTGATTCATTTACGCACTCCAAAGTGTTTGAGATTGGCTGGCACCCTGACGATCTTGAGCGCGATCTTCCGCATCGCGTACTGCTGCAGCCTGCGGCCGAGCAAGAGCTTCTTCAATTGAATTGAATACCGGCGCGAGCGAAGAAATACGGGTCACTTCGAGGAGCACCCGGGTTGCGCGGGAACCGGAGACGAACACGACCTGCGTATCTCGACCGGCCACTTGCGCCATGCACTCCAGTAGCAAGTCAATGTCTTCGAAACTCAAGGAGCGGCACGGGGAGAAATCCAGAATCACCGGAGATTGAGAAGCGCGCAGAGCGTTGAGGAAATCCTTCCGCTGCGCCCGGCGGGTCGCAGAGTTCGATGCAGAAGGAAAAGGCAGGATGCTCCAGGCTGCCCTGTTCATGGCCTTATCTTCCATAATGGAAACCTTTCATAAATGCGGATTTCACAGCTGTACCTGCAGCCAGGGCTGCGGAGCGCTCGAGGACAAGGCGAAGTTCGGCACGAGGGCGTTGTCGCCTCGCGAGCAAGCATCAGTCGTGGCCGCGCTGAACGGATTTCTCGACGATCCACGCCGCGGAATCCTGTTTCCCAAACCCGCCGACTCTAGATCTGCTGCTGCTCCCCAGCCCAGATGTTCCAAATGTCCACCGTCGACCAGACCGTTCCGAATGAGCAGGCCTGGCGCCAGGTAGGTATCCGGCAAAACTGTGGATCGTTCCACCGTGGTTCCGCAATCCACCACGCAGTCGCGCTCCACCGATGCAAATGGACCGATGGTAGCGCCAGCCCGGATGACGGTGCGCGCGCCGATATACGTTGGACCGAGGATCCGGGCGGAAGTCGCGACTTTCACGCTCTCCCCAATCCACACTTGCTCGCGAATTTGTGTCCCCAGCGGACGCATTGCGCAGGCGCCAGTCAGGCCATCTCCGACCAGTTCCTGTCGCTCCCGGGCTGACAAAATGCGCTTGGAATATCCACTAAACTGATAAGGAGTCTGCACGCTGTCAGTCGGAGGGCCGCTCGATTCCTGCTTTTCCCCGCTTGCACGCAGCGCTGGACGGTCCAGCAGCCGCACTCCCAACTGCCCGCCGGCATCGTGGGCCTCCGTCACCGGGCTTCGGCGCTCGCAATGAAAGCGCACTAAGTCGGCAAGATCCATCTCCGCATAGGACTTGAGCTCGATCACGAGGAGGCGCTCGATTCCCTGCCGCGCAAACTCAGCCAGTGCACTGGTCGCGGCCTCTACACCCGCGCCGGAGGCAAGCCACAGGCTTTGCACTCCCAGCTTGCGGACGCGCTCCGTCCATGACTGCAAGACATCATTGCCCAGGATCGGCGTGCGCGACGAATAGGGCGCTCGTGGACTTGCGAAAGCTGCTAGACCATGGGGTTGAGGCTCACGCCTCCCGGTGAAGTCGTCCCCGCCCGGAACCATCACGAATGCTCCCAGTTCCACGTGAATACTTCCTTTCTGAAATCGCCCCACCGACCCGGTAAAGGCGTGTCCCCGACCTCTTTCGCGACCGATCACCCGGTTCCAAATCGAGGTATGCGTGAGATGTGGAGGATAGGTCCCGAAGATGTCAAGAAAACCAAAGATGCAGTATCAATGTGCGACATATCGGTGAAAACCCCTAGGCGTAGCGGGCTCTGGTGATCGTGATTTCGACAGTCGGTCGTAGAACTTCTGATTTATCTTCTTGGCCAATCTGCTTGCGTGCTGCAGTGGCTCTACTTAAAATTACCTACAACCCATCCCAAAACCATGTAGGTACCGCTACGCCGTACCCTGCAAATGGAGTAGGCTTATGAGAAGGTTTATCCTCGCGCTGGCACTGTGTTCGGGCACACTCGCCTCTGCTAATGTCACAGGCAAAGTCACAGTCTCGGCACCCGCCAACGGAAGCACGGTGAGCACCACGGTTCAATATGTGGCGAGCGCCACCACCGGCTGCGCTGCCGGAGTCTCTGCGATAGGAATCTATACCGCGCCCGGCGCACTGGCTTATAGCACCTCGGGAAGCAGCCTCAACACCGAGCTCTCTTTGAGCCCGGGCACCTACCAGACCGTAGTGCAGTCTTGGGATAATTGCGGCGACAGCAGCAAGACGCCCGTCACTATTACGGTTTCTGCGGGCTCCGCTCAGGTGCAAGTCACTGCGCCCACCAATAACTCCAACGTGACCTCGAAAGTTCAATATGTCGCAACTGCAAGCACCACTTGCGCCAAGGGCGTGTCCGCCATGGGCATCTACACATCTCCGGGTGTGCTGGCGTACCAATCTGAGGGCGCGAGTCTGAATACAACTCTCACGCTGAACCCCGGCACCTACCACTCGGTCGTGCAGGAGTGGGATGGCTGCGGAGGCAGTGCCTCCACTCCGGTCACCGTCCAGGTCACAGGTTCGAACAGCGGCGGGCAAGTCACCGTGACCGCCCCGCAGACCAACACCACCGTCAGCCCCACGGTGCAGTATGTGGCCTCGGCTACTTCCACTTGCGCCAGCGGCGTCGCCTCCATGGGAATCTATACAGCTCCCAATGTCCTCGCTTATCAAACGCAGGGGGCTCAGCTCAATACGCAACTTACGCTCTCCTCGGGCACCTACCACACGGTCGTAGAGGAATGGGATAAGTGCGGCGGAGCCTCGGTGACTCCGATCACGATCACGGTCGGCGGCAGCTCGACTTCCGGCACCTTCGCTAATCTGCATCAAGAGTCGGGCTGGACGGGATATGGTCTGCTTCCCCCGTCCTACAACATCTGCACCTCCTGCACCCCCTCCGGCCCCCAGGTCACCTGGTCGATGACCCACGACATTTCGTCCCCATCGCTTAGTGGCAATGCAACGCTCATGGACATTGGCGGCCACACCGACTACTCCGATGTCCTCTGGAACAATCACCTGATCGGGGACTTCTCCTCCCAGGGCATGCCCGACAACAACCATACGATCGTCCCTGCCCTCCACAACTTCACCTATGATGTCTATTTCTATGTCAAAGATCCCAGCGTCTCGCAGGCGTTGGAATTCGATATCAACCAATTTGTCGGCGGTTATTCCTACATTTGGGGGCATGAATGCCGCATCGCCGGCGGCAATGAGTGGGACATCTGGGATAATCCCGGCCAGAAATGGCACCCAACTGGCGTTGCCTGCAATCCCATTGCAAACGCCTGGAACCACCTCGTTATCCAGGTCCAACGCACCTCGGACAATCAGATCCTGTTCCAATCGATCACGCTCAACGGGAACACTGCCACTCTCAACTATTACGAAAGTCCCACTGCTACGACCTGGTATGGCGTGACCATCAACTATCAGCAGGATGGGGATTACCAGCAGACGGCTTACTCGGTCTGGCTCGACAAGCTGAACTTCAGCTACTGGTGATAGCTTCGGAGTTCACAATCACCACCAACCCTCTGCGTCCGAAAATCATCTAGTCCCTCAGAATCCCAAAAAGGGGGCGGCGCCGTGGTTTGCACAACGCGTAGAAAGATAGCCAAAACGGAGAGCGGCGCAGGGCGCTGCGGCAGAACCATTATCCGGATCTCGCGGTTCGTAGCCTGCCTTCTGGTTCTTGCTCTTGCGTGGTCTGCTTCGGCGCCAACTGGTTTGGCGCAGACCGCTCCGGCGCAAAACCAGGGCAATCCCGCAGCGGCGCCGCAGACCACCGCCGCGCCGACGCCCGACACCACATCACCCCAGGATGCGGCCCCGTCCCAGGACGATGACAACGGCTTCGTCTTTAAGAAAGAAATCGAAGAGGTCATCCTGCATGCCACCGTCGTCGATGATCAAAATCATTTGATCACCGCATTGGCGCGCAACAATTTTGCCGTGTACGAAGATGGCAAGCTGCAGGAGGTCACCTCCTTCCGCCAGGAACGTGTTCCCGTCGCCCTGGGCATTCTGATTGATAACTCGGGCTCCATGCTGCCTAAGCGCGCAAAAGTTAACGACGCAGCCCTGCGACTGGTGGAGGCAAGCCAGCAGGAAGACCGCGTGTTCGTCGTCAACTTCGGCGAAGATGCCTTTCTCGACCAGGACTATACCCAGGACGTAGGCCAACTGAGAGCAGCCCTCCAGCGCGTGCAGACGCGAGGTAGTACTGCCCTTTACGATGCTCTCATTGGAGCCGTCGATCACCTGCACAAAACTTCCCCGCTGCAAAAGCAGGTTCTTTTGGTTGTAACCGACGGAAAGGACAACGCGAGCCAGGCTACGTTTCAGCAGGCTCTCCACCAGCTGCAATCGCAGAACGGCCCCGTCCTCTACACCATTGCACTCGATCAGACGGGGCGCCCCGACGCCGCTCTTCGGCAATCTCTGCGCACGCTCTCCGAGCAAACCGGAGGCACGGCGTTTTTTCCCTCCAGTCTCGATGAGGTGCAATCGATTGCTAGTGGGATTGCGCGAGACATCCGCAGTCAGTACGTAATCGGCTATCGCTCCTCCAATCCGCACACGCCGGGCGTCTACCACTCGATTCGGGTTCAGGCTCTCGGAGGCTCCGCTCCGTTGCGCGTCGCAACCCGAACTGGCTATTACACGGGAAGCAATGGAAATTCTGAATCGCACTAAATTCTGAGGCACCATTCCGCTGACGCAACTTAAACCAGCTCTGACGATCGTTGCCAATCGATTGGCATGCTGGTGTGCCTGCCTCCGGCAATCGCTGTAGCGCACGATACAAAAAGCCACCTAACCACAAATTTCACCTGCGCCGGAAGTTTCTGCACTACCGTACCTTAATCGCCAGTCCGCAAAAAAGGATTTCGACTGACAGGCTGCGCGATGAGACGCTATCCAAGTTTTGGCAGCAGGCTTGCACTCGCCTTGTGAGATGGATGGTTTGGCCGCCCAAACCTGAATATCAAATTCATATTCGGAGGAATTGAAACATGAAACGGATGTTGACAGTGATCGCAATGTTTGGCTTGACCAGCTTCGGGCTCAACTTGGCGGCGCAACAGACGGCCTCGCCCCAAAGCCAACCCGACGCCACTCAGCAGCAACCGGTTGATTCCCAGAGCCAGTCTGCTCAGAGCTTTGAAGGCAAGATCACGAAGGCGGGCGACAAGCTCGTCCTGCAAGATGCGTCAGGCCAGGCCGCTTACCAACTGGATGACCAGGACAAGGCCAAACAGTTCAAAGGACAAAATGTAAAGGTCACCGCCACCATGGACCCGAATACCAATACTCTCCACGTGGTCGACATCACGCCGATGGAGAGCAAATAGCCTTCCCACACGAGCAATCAAGACGAACCCGCTGCGGCTGTCCCGCAGCGGGCTTCGTTTGTCCCTCAAAGATTCCTGTGTAAGCCAATTCCTGAAAATCGCCGGATTGAGCTCTGCGGCCCCGTCGCAAACAGTTTAGGTCTTAATGACAGAAGTTACTGATATCTTCTTTCCGTTCAGAGTGCCGCTAACCCTGACGCGTTGCCCCGCGGCCCCCTTCAGCATAAGCAGGTCGCCCTCGATCAAGTAAAGAGCGTCACCGTCGACGAGGGCAAACTGCTCGCCGCCATGCACGCATGCCCGCGTGCAATCACCAGGGGCCTTGCCCATCACGGCAGAATGTTTGGCACCGCACTGCGTATCTGTGAGCAAGCCCTCGAAAGTCTGCAAGCAGACGGTGGGTGGCGGGCCGACCTGACCTGATTCCGGCTCCCCGGCCGCTGCGCCGGCAACTGCCCCCATCGCCGCGAACAGCAATGCCAGCACGCAAGCGATGCCGCAGACCAATGCAATGGTTTCAAACCAGAAGCGCGCTGTTCTCGAAGCAACTTCTCTCGTGGTCTCTGCCAGGACGATACGCATTTGCCCCACCCCCGTTTATGCTTCGCAAAAATTGTTTCTCCAACACTTACGTGATGAGCTCAATGTTGATCACGTGAAGGCTGCTGCCGTTCGCATCCAGCGTGCCTCTGATTGTCACCTGCTGGCCCTCGAACTGCTTTGCCTTCTCCTGGTCATCAAGTTGATATTCGCTGCGACTCGACACTTTCAGCACATACACGCCGCCAGTCTTCACGATTGTGCCCTTGACTTTTTGCGCTGTTGGTTGCTGTTGCTGTTGCTGTGCCGGCGCATTATCCACGGGAGTCGGTTGCTCGGGCTGCTGTTCCGGAACGGGGCGGTCAGCTGCCGGCAGTGGTTGCGGAACCGGCTGCTGCTTCTGCGCTTGCGACCACACCACCAACTGAGGCCCCAGAATGTCAGCTGGAAGTGCTGGGCTGGGTTGGTTCCGCGGATCCTGAGTAAACATCAAGGGGACGGTCACTAATAAGAACGCCAACGCCGATAACAGGCTAGTCTCTCGCTTCATCAACCCATCTCCGCAGAGGAAGCTGCCAACCGATAGGCGCAATTGACCTGCCATCACAGCTCGTTGATTCCGTGACCTGTGCCGCTCGGCGATGCGCTCGTAAGTGCAATCTTGCTTTATCTCCTTGCGCCTTTTTACACAACTGTGAATCGATCTGCTATACACCGTTCGCTGTAAAAACGTCGGGTCCGTGCCGCGCCGTCTCGTCTGGAACATCTGGAGTAAGTGGTTCGCCAAGCCTGTTCGCTACGACGGTGGCATTCTGAAACCAGGGGGGGTCGGAAAGTTTTCCTTCACAAATACACGATTCGCTGCATAGGCACGGCGTCCGCGTTCCGTCAATGTTGGGCTCTCTTCACAACTCCCCCATCGCGCAGGTGCCGGTTTCAGGGAACCAGCACCTGCGCTTTCTCTTCAGCGCCGTACCTCCTGGCATTTACTCGCAATCGCAGCTGCAGGCATTACGAAGCTGCTGATTGTGATTTTTATGGTGTTCTTTCTGATTTCGCTCTTCACCCACCTGTCGCGCAGAGGCACCGGCGTCTAGGCGAGTAAAGACAAAGGGCGGTTAAGTCAAATGCAGAGGGATTGCAGATTGGGTCAATGCAGATCCATAGTCGATGTGCTTCACCCCGGCGTTCGCATTGCCATCACAGTTGTGCTGTGATCGTGGTTAATTTTTAGCGCGGTGACGCGGGCCCCATCGGCCCTCCATTCTTTGGAGCAACCACTCCGCAAGAATGGAGGGCCGCTCCTACAAACCCATGACGTTCGGGGTGAGGAGCGTATCGATTCATGACGTTCGGGATAGAACGGCGGTTGTGCCAATCCCCTCCCAACCTTTGCAATCTTTTGCAGCAACTAACTTATGTATCGCGATAAATTTTGAAGGCGCGGGAAGGCCCGCGCTTTCCCAGGAGGGCAATTCATGGCAGACGATATGGAAAAGAAGGATCAGCAGGGTAATCAGTTCGATAAAGGCCAGCAGGGCGGGCAGCAGTCCGGTCAGCGCGGCCAGCAGCAGCAGGGTGGCCACTCCGGAGAGGGCCAGCCGAACAATCAGTCCGGACAACAACAGCCCAAAAAGGGTGGCCAGGCTGATACGGACAACGAAGAAGACCAGAACCGCGATCGTCAGCGTCGCGCATCGTAAGTATTTATTTTCTTTTCGTTGTAGTGACTGATCACTTGGAAGTCCCGGCCCTTAGGACCGGGACTTCATTTTATAGAGCGTGAAGAATTTCGAGGTGAGGAAATGGCAGCCAAGAAGCGTGCAATAACGCAAAAACCTCTTCTAAATTCCGTTGCCCGCACGCTGGGGCACGCGGCCGGCACACTGACCAAAGTGACCCAGGAGTTTGCTGACAACCTCTCGGCGATGCCTGACAGCATTGTTGCCAAGGTGCGCCAGGCCGCGAAAATCGGCGAGTCCGCTGTGAGCCCGCGGGGTCGTAGTCGGCACACCAGGAAAAAGGTTTCCCGCGCTGTGCGGCGAGGAAAAACCAGAGCAAAGGCGGCCGGGACAGCTACTACGCGACGGGTGTCACGGCAAAGGGCCCATCGGCGGAAAGCGAGAGCCAGCGGTTTGAAGAAATAATTCCACCGAACAAATTGCTTTTTTCCGCCCCTGGAGCAGATCCCCCGCGCGGATTGCTTTTTTGTGCGACGCGTACTGTACGGAGTTCGGGGTATTGTCCCCGCCCTTATCGGGAACTATCTTTCGGATAGTCACCGTTGACAATAGATTCCCTCGAACTCGTGGGGGGCAGCACGGCGAACTCAAATTTCAGGAGAGAACACCAAATGCCAAAGGACTCATTGCGGGAATTGTATATCGATGAACTTCGAGATCTTTACAACGCGGAAACGCAGCTGGTAAAAGCTCTGCCGAAGATGGCCAAGGCGTCCGGCAACGACCAACTGCGGAGAGCATTCGAAGAACATTTGCGCCAGACCTCGGACCACGTATCGCGCCTGGAGCAGATCTTCGACCAGTTGGAACACAAAGCCTCCGGTAAAAAGTGCCTTGGCATGGCGGGCTTGGTCAAAGAAGGCGCTGAAACCATGGAAGAAGACTATGCCGCGGACCTGATGGACGCCGCGATCATCGGCGCGGCGCAGAGAGTCGAACATTACGAGATGGCTGGTTATGGAACAGTCCTCGCGCTTGCCGAGCTGCTTGGCGAAGACAAGCATGTCTCTTTGCTGAACCAGACGCTGGAAGAGGAAAAACAGGCGGACAAGAAACTAACGGAGCTCGCGCAGCAGATTAACCCGAAGTCGGCCAAAGGTTCCACCTCGACTTCAGACATTTCTCAGCAGAGTCACGGCGGCTCAAAATCCACGAAAGCGGCGTAGAAACGAGGGGCAAAGATGGAAGGGACAGCGACGCCCTTCCATTTTCCTTCCCTTCCTTTCGGTCGACATCCCGATTCCTGCATCCTAGACTTGAGCATGCATTCCCTAAGGAACCAGATCGCCGCGGCGCTGGCCGTACTGTGGTTTATCGGGTTCGTCTCGAGCCCACTTATAGGTTATTCCGTCCTGACCCACGAGCAGGCCGTGGATCTGTTGTGGCAGGGCCAGCTTCGGCCGCTCCTGCTGAAGCGTTTTCCTGGCTCCAGTGAAGAGGATCTCCGCAGGGCGCACGCCTATGCCTACGGCGGTTCCCTGGTGCAGGATATGGGCTATTATCCGTTTGGCAGCAAGTTCTTCAGCGATCTCGTTCATTACGTCCGCGCCGGTGATTTCGTCGAAGCGCTGCTGCAGGATGCTTCGGATCTGAACGAATATGCTTTCGCGCTGGGCGCGCTTTCCCACTACGCCGCCGACAACAGCGGCCATCCCACCATCAATCGGGTGGTCGCGATGGAATTTCCCAAACTCCGAAAGAAATACGGCGAGACTGTGACGTATGCGGACGATCCCAAGCAACACATTCGGACGGAATTTGGCTTCGACATGGTGCAGGTCGCCAAGAACCGCTACACCTCCGACGCCTATCACGACATGATTGGCTTTGAAGTCGCAAAGCCGCTATTGCAGCGAGCGTTTCAGGAAACCTACGGCTTAAAACTTGAAGATGTATTTGGTAACGTGGATTTTGCGATCGGCAGCTACCGTCGCAGCGTGAGCACTTTGATCCCTGAAATGACCCGCGTAGCTTTGGTTTCGCGCCACGACGAACTCGTGAAAGACACGCCAAACTTCGACAAGAAGAAATTCTTGTATTACCTCTCTCGAAGCAACTACGAGCACGAATGGGGCACGGTATATCGCAGGCCCGGAATCGGTGCCAGAATGCTCGCATTATTGCTGAAGTTGATACCAAAAGTGGGTCCGCTTAAAGCAGTCAACTTTAAGATTCCTACGAAGCAAACTGAAGACATGTACATCAAGAGTGTGGATCTCACGATCGAGAATTATGCCGCGTTGCTACGCGAACAAGACGATGGGAAGCTCGATCTGCCGAACCGCGATTGCGATACCGGCCGCGATACTCGTTCCGGAGAATATGTTCTGGCCGACAAGACCTATGCTCATCTGGTAGACGAACTTTCCACCAAGAATGCTGCGGCATCGCTGAACCCCGCAGTGCTCGGCAACCTGCTCCAGTTTTATGCCGACGCAAGTGCGCCAAATGTCACGAAGAAGAACGCTAGGGCGTGGCAAAAGCTGCAAGAGGAACTGCGCGCATTGCAGCAGAGCTCTGCGCCGCAGCCTGAACACCCCCCGTCTCAGTTGAGTAAGCTCGAGTAAGTAACCCTCGACTGAGGGGCTATCGCCCCGGTTTGTACATGAGCAACCGGATTTTCGCTGGATCTGGTAAAGCCGTCACAATCGCGGAGTAGTTTCAATGTGAATGTTGGCGGCCGAGTCCTTTCTCAGGAGCGACTGCACACGGTCCGAGTCGGGCCTTTGCAGTTGGACCGGCTTGGAAGCCATCCCTTACCGCCAGCATTCAGCTTTCAACCTGCTGGTCAGAACAAAGAGACAGCCTGCCGCAACTCGCTGCGCTAGGAGACCGGCCGCAGATTGATGTGCTCGGGCGAGCCAGATAATCCAACTACGGGATCGACTGTATGGCCGTATACGGGATGTACGCCTAATGTGTTACATCGAATCTGATCGTCCGCTATCCCTTTGAACAGAGGTGCTTTATGACGACTGCCCCCCAACCCCTATTTCAAACTTGGCGGGAACTCTACTGCGCTGCTTTGTTTGAGACCGATAAGGATAGGATTCCTGTGCGGATCAAGGACGCTGAGAGGGCGATCGTGGAGCGGGCGCGGGAGCTCTTTGCCGCGGGCACGGACACCATCGATGAGGACGAAGCGCTGGATGATGCCCTATATGCGTTGCGGGCGCTACAGAATTGCCTGGAGCTTCGCGCGGCCGCCTAATTCCTACGCCCCCTAGAGGTTTTCCACGGTGTTCCTGAAGGAACACTATTGCGGTTTGTAACCGGGGCAAATAACGAACCAGAAACCAATAGCAAGCAGTTATTATGCGGCAACTGCTTCGAACTGGAAGGTAGTTCTCGGGCGCTGCCGAAATACCGGCAGGAAGCTTGATAAAGAGGACACACAAAAACAGCCCTCTCGAGAGACTGAATTGGCCCCTCAGTTCTCAGTTTGAGAAAACGACTGACGAACTCGTGCCCGGCCCCGGCTCCACCTGGCGACGACTCAGGCAACGGCAAGCGCTTCTGGTGGAAACCCTTACACCCGCCAGCCGGGAGAACGGAGAACTAAGGGAAGCTACTACGGATCAACCGGGGCTCACAGTATGGTGGAGGAATAAGGATCGTCCTACAGTGCGGAGAGTGCAGAAAGAAAGTTGAGTCCTCTCCAATGGCATAC
>Ga0210393_10002722_pt1 | contig 14398 bp, 12 predicted proteins | sample IncBWC27OmetaG_FD_160068 | JGI IMG/M metagenome (GOLD analysis project Ga0210393, IMG submission 160068) | Forest soil microbial communities from Barre Woods Harvard Forest LTER site, Petersham, Massachusetts, United States - Inc-BW-C-27-O ... | reverse complement strand
GAAGACCGTCGCGCTGGCGATCGACCGCTACTGGAACGAGGTTCGCACTTGCGCGACGGGCGCCGAGCCGCCGAGTGACACCGACCTGATCGATCTAATCAACGAATTTCCGCGTTACCTGGCGGTTGAGATTGCGAACAATTGGAAGGTGGTCGAGGGCCCGACGACGCATCGCAAGATGCAGGCGTTTCCTTCGCTCGCGCATCCGGGCTCGTGGTCGACAGCGCGCCGCCGCGAGGACGCGCTCCAGATAGTGGTGGTGCCGGAGTTGAACGGGCTCGGCCCGCAAATGGTCAATGAACTGAACTTGTGGCTCAACAAGAATGCGAACGTGCCGCCGACGGTGGATTTGGTCAGTGCGTGCGCGTCGGTGGCGTGCGTGAGATTCAACTACGACAACGCGCCGTCGCAGGCGTGGAGTCAGTGCGTCGAGTAGGGAGGGGTAGGGATCCCTGAACGATCGTTCTGGAGGGGTTTGAGTCTCGGCCGACCCGTGGTAATTAGTGCCTACGGGGAACTTCAAACAGGGAGGCTCGCTATGAAGCGCACGGGTGTCCATCATTTGGGGCTGGCTACTCTCGATATCGATCGCACGATCGAGTTCTACACCACCAAGCTGGGATGGGAGGTCGCGTGGGCGGACATTCTCGAGCCGGCTGAGGGCGGGAAGATCAAGCACGTATTCCTGAACACCGGCGACGGCAGTCTGGTCGCATTCATGTGTCCCGAGCGCGTGCCGGGCATGCCGACGGAGTGGGCGACCGATATCAACAGCGCGCAGGGACTGCCGGGCGCGTTCTATCATTTCGCGTTCCACTGCGATGACGTGCCGGAACTCGAGGCCAAGCGCGAAGAACTGATCGGAAAGGGCGTTGACGTGACGCCGGTCGTCGATCACGAATGGTGCCGCTCGATCTACTTCCGCGATCCCAACGGGCTGCTACTCGAATATTGCACGACGGTCCGCGCGTTCACTGAGGACGACAAGGTCATGAAGCATCACGATCAGCCCGGCCCGATGGTGACCGACCCGGCCGATGCGAAGAAAGTTTATAAAATGCTGAGGGGGCCGCAGTCGTCGCCGAAGCTGAATCGCACGCCCGTTTGAATGAGACGCGCGGCTGAGTAAGAACTCAGAAGAGCGGCCGGCATTCGGCCGCTTTTCATTTCGCCTCGACTGATGCAATCCTCCACAGAGTAATTCGCAGCAGGAGTTTTTGACGATGGCAGAGATAGGACTTTTCGACGCAATTCATTCGGCCCGTTCGCTCAGGCGCTTCAAGCCCGATCCGGTGCCCGACGACGTAATCACCAAGGTGCTCGACGCGGCGATTCGCGCGCCGTCGGGCAGCAATCAGCAGAGCTGGGAATTTGTGGTCGTCAAGGACGCGGCGCAGCGCAAGAAGATCGGCGCCGTGTATCAGAAGGGTGGCGCGATTTTGAAGGCGCTGTACGCCGATCGCGTCAAGCCCGAGCACATGACCGAAGACACCTACAACAAGCTGACGGCGTCGGCGTACTACCTGATCGATCACATGGCCGACGCGCCGGTGTTGTTGATCGTATGCCTCAAGCAGGTGCCGATGACGGGAGCGCCGCCCAAGCTGCCGCCCGAGGTAGCAGCCGCGATGAAGAGCCAGGCGCGGATTTCCGGCTCCAGCATCTATCCCGCCGTGCAGAATATTATTCTCGCGTGCCGCGGACTTGGCCTGGGCACGGTGCTCACAACTATTCACACGTTCTTTGAGGACGAGGTGAAGGCGATACTTGGGCTGCCGCCCGAAGTTATGACGTATGCGCTAATGCCGATCGGTTATCCGCAGGGAAAGTTCGGTCCGATCAAGCGCCGCCCGGTGAGCGAGGTCGCATACCTGGATCACTACGGCAATCATTGGAAGGGTTGAGCGCGGCGCGTTATCAGTCGGGCTCGTTTTTCAGATCTTCGGTGACTTTGCCTGCAAGGTGGCGGACCTGGTCGTGCTGCGAGAGTAGCGTCGCGAGCACGGCCGGGTCGGATTTGCCGCTGAGCCGGTACTCGTCGGCGGCGTGCGCGAATTTCTCGTAGGCGTTCAGCAGCTTGACGAAGTCGCGATGCGACGGGCGCGACGATTCGCGCGGGGTCGCTGATGAAAACGCGTTGGCCTTGTTGAAGGCGTAGTAGAATTCGCCCATCTCCTCGGACGACAACTGGCGATCGTCGAGCTTGAAATAAGTGCGGCAGTAGTCGGTCAGCTTGTCGGACATATCGGACAGCAGCGACACGTTCGCTGCCATCGTGCGTCGGTAGTCGGAAGAATAGCAGGCGGCGGCCGTAGTGATGGCGGCGGCAAGCGCGAGAAAAAAGACGGGCCGGCGCAGACCGGCCCGCCGAAGTGATTTCAACAAAAAGCGACCGCGCCTCTTCAGCCGAGATATTCTTTGAAGAACTTGATGGTGCGGGCCCACGCCTCCTTCGAATGCACGGGATGGAACGACGGGCGGTCGTCGCACATGAAGCCGTGGTCGGCGTCGGGGTAGAAAACTACCTCGGCTGGCTTGCCGGCTTTTTTCAGAGCGTCGCGAAATTCGTCGACTTCGGTGATTGGAATGAAGGCGTCCTTGCCGCCGAAGAACGCCAGCACGGGCGCGTTGAGGCCGTTGACGTAGTCGATAGGCGCCTTGGCTCCGGGCTGCGAAGACTTCATTATCCTGCCGCCATAGTACGGCGCGGTGGCTCTGACAGCCGGATTGCGGCATGCGGTCAGGAACGCGATGCGTCCGCCCATGCAGAATCCGACAGTGCCAAACGCGGGCTTAACTTCCTTCAAGCTCTTGAGGTGATCGATCGCGGCGCCCATGTCGGCGACGACTTGATCGTCGCTGACGGAGCCCATCAGGCGAAAGGCGCCGGGCAGATCGTTGTAACCGACGACGTTGTTGGGTTGGCGAAAATAGAGATTCGGCGCGATCGCGGCGAAACCCTCGGACGCGAATTGATTGGTGATGCGGCGGATCTGATCGTTGAGGCCGAACGCCTCCATCACAACTATGAGCCCGGGATAAGGACCGCCGGACGCCGGGCGAGCGAAATGCGCGGGCATCTTCTCGCCGCCGGTGCCGACGGATACTTCGTTTGAAACGACTTCCATGATTGAAACCTCCTTGCCAAAGATTCGTGCCGTTACGAGCGGCTTGCGATCCGGGATCGCGCTTTACAACGTCAGCGATCCGTCGATCCTTCTCGCATACAACGAGGTCCGGCTCAAGCGAGAAAATATTAAGGAGTCGGCGCGTGCCTATTGCGCGAGGCAATAAACCGATAGCGGCTCGGCGCAGGAGGTGCTCATGCCCGAGTTCCACCAGACGTCCGTGACGTTGCTGACGCCCTCGGACCCGGTATCCGCGCCGTTGGTCGTCATCCAATCCTGGCAAGTGGCAGACAACGTACCGACCACGTTTGGGGCTGCCGATCCCGTCCATGTCGCTGCTGCAAACTCGGTTACGTAGCTGCCGTCGGCGTGCTGCCAGATGCCGCTGTCGAGCGTGGAGCCTGCCGCGATCGTCGGAGCGTCGGCGATCTCGATGCCGTCGGGGCGCACGTACGGCGCCGACATCGCGGACATATCGAAACGCGATGCGGCCGGCGTCGTCGAGGTCGAGAGCAGCGCAAGGAATGTCATGGGATTCGCCAGGCTGGCAGCGCTCGCCTCGTTCTGGCAGAGAGTATCGGCGCCCGATACGCCCTGGCTGGTGGCGAATGATCCCTTCGAAACGAACGCGATGCGCCCCGGAGCGGGCGTCACGGTCAGCGCGCTCACCTGGCTGGTACCGAAGCAATAGAGGTGCGCGAGAGCGTTGCAACTGGTTTCGCTGGCGTCGTCGCTCCATGCGCCCGCGCCGCCCGTGCTCTCACCCAGCTCGCCGAACGACACTCCAGTGCCGACCAGCCAGTCGCCGCATGCAAACGCGCTGGCGATGCCTGCGTCGGTGGTGCCGGTCCACACGATTTGATGCGCGAGATTGTTGCCGCTTTCGTCGAGGATGAGCGGATTCAGGATGTTGCCCGCGGCGATATCTGAAACCTGGTCGGCGAAGGGTTGTCCGTCGGGGCGGACGAAGCCTCGCGCGGTTCCGAGCTTGGCGGCCGCGTTGAGAGTCGAAGTCGAGAGCCATGCCTTGTAGGTAGCGCTCGGAAGATTTGCGGCTGCGGCGAGGCTTGCGCATTCAGCGTCGGCGCCGGCCTGTCCTCCGAGGTCGCCGTCGGAGGTACTCGAAGTCACGAAGGCGATGTTGAAAACCGCGGTCGACGTCGCGGTCGGCGTCGGCGTGACGGTCAGGGTCGCAGTCGCGGTCGACGTCGCGGTTGCGGATAATGTCGCGGAAGCGGTCGGCGTCAGCGTGGCCGTTGCGGTTGCAGATGCGGCGACCGTCGAAGTCAGAGTTGCGGTCGGAGTGATCATTGTGGAGCCGGTACCCGTTGCGGTGGGAGTTGTGGTTGCGGTTTGCGTTCTGGTTGGAGTCGGACTCCCTTTTGCGGTCTGAGTCGAACTCGCAGTGGAGGTTGCCGTGTGCGATGCGGTCATCGTCGCGGTCGCGCTCAGGGTTGAGGTGGTGGTCGCAGTGGATGTTGCGGTCGAAGTGGCAGTCGAGGTTGTCGCTGGCGCAGTTGCAGTTGAGCCGCCGGTCGAGGTGGCGGTTGCACTGGGGCTTGAGGTTGGCGTGGCCGATGCGCTGGTGGTCGGCGTTTGCATCGGCGTCGCGGTCGGCGACGGCCCCATCGCGCCAACTCCTATGAGCTTCACCTTTTGCGGACTCTTCGCCGCGGCGTCGCTAAACTTCAGCAGGCCGTTTTTGAACTTGCCAATTTTCGGCGGCGTGAAGGTTACGCCGACGGGGCAGCTGGCGGTCGGTAGTATTGGGCCGGTGCATCCGTTCGAATCAATGCTGAAGCCGGCGCCGGATACAATCACGGCAGGCGCCGACATTTCGACCTCGCTCTTGTTGGTGAGCGTGACAATTTGTGGACTGCTTCGCGTTCCGGCCGGTACTTTGCCGAAATTGATCTTCTTGATCGATAGCGCAACCGCGAGCTTGCTTTTGGCGGCGGGAGACTGCGCCACGAGGCTGCCGGGCGCCGCGAGGTCGGCCCAGATCGCGATCGCAACGGCGATCGCTTGGCGCGAGAACATCACTAGGCGAGGTATATATCAGTAACTCGCTGTTGCACATCTCATGTTGGTTCTCCGGGGCACCCCATCTCGCACCGACCCATCACGCGCCGGTACTATAGCCACGGCCTGATGTCCCGATGATCCCGCTTCGCGATAACGCCGCGCCGCGCCGCCTGACGCCTGTCAACATTGCGTTGATAGCGGTGAACGTCGCGGTGTTCGTATACGAACTGTCGCTGGGCCCGCGCGTCGCTGCGGTGGTCGATAAATTTGCGCTGGTGCCGGCGGCGGTGACGCGCGCGATGTCGAGCAGCGCGCCCGGCGGTCTCCACCCGCTCGAGCCGCTGATGACGATCGTCACGTCGATGTTCATCCACGGCGGCATTTTGCACATCGCGGGCAACATGCTGTACCTCTTCATCTTCGGCGCGGCGGTCGAGTATCGGATGGGCGCGGCGCGGTACCTGATTTTTTATCTCGCTGCGGGAATCGCCGCGGCGCTCGCGACAGTGTGGATCGCACCTGAGTCGTACGTGCCGGTGATCGGTGCGAGCGGCGCGATTGCCGGAGTGCTCGGCGCGTATTTCATCCTGTATCCGCGCGGGCGCATCCTGACGATACTGCCGATTTTCATCTTCATTCAGTTCATCGAGATTCCCGCGGTCATCTACCTGCTGTTCTGGTTCGCGATTCAACTTTACGCGGGACTGGCGGAGGGCGGGAGCGCGGGCGCGATAAACGGAGTCGCGTGGTGGGCGCACGTGGGCGGCTTCATGTTCGGCGTCGCGCTCGGCCCGATGCTCGCGCAAAATCGTCCGCGGCGGCGTCGATAGCTGCCGAACTTTGCATCAAATGTGGACACGGTGGACAACCGTTGACCTGCTGCGGGTGTAACAGTTGTAAGCGTTGAAGCTATCGGAAATAATTTGCGCTCCTGGAAATCTGATCGCGCGGCGGTTGGGGAGGTAGTGGGCAGGTGGCGGTATCGTCGGACGATATTCTAAAGCGCGTTCCTCCGCAAAATCTCGAGGCAGAACAGTCCGTGCTGGGCGCGATTCTGCTCGACAACGACGCGATCAATCACGCGCTCGAAATCCTGTCGGCGGAAGATTTCTACCGCGAGTCGCATCGCCAGATCTTCCGCTCGATGGCGGAGCTTACCGACCACAGCCAACCGGTCGACGCGATCACGCTGACCGACGCGCTGCGCACCAGCGGCGTGCTCGAGCAGATCGGCGGCCCGGCTTACATCGCGGAGCTGGCGTCGATTGTACCGACGGCCGCGAATGTCGCGCACTACGCGCGAATCGTGCACGACAAGGCCGTGCTGCGGAGCCTCGGATCGATCGCGACTGATATCGCAAGCTCGTCGTACGAGGCGCCGGCTGACGTCGACGGCTTCCTGGACGAAGCCGAGCATCGAATCTTCGAGATTTCGGAGAAACGGATTAAGCCGTCGTTCCACACGATGCCGGAGCTGACGCGCGAGTCGCTGAAGATCCTTGAGCGGCTGTACGAAAACCGCGAGATGATCACCGGCGTGCCGAGTGGGTTCATTGATCTTGATCGAATTACGGCGGGCTTTCAGCCGTCGGACCTCGTGATCATCGCGGCGCGTCCCAGCATGGGCAAAACTGCGCTCGCGCTGAATATCGCGGCCTACGCGGCGATGGACGCGGACCCTCCCGTGGGCGTCGCGTTCTTTTCGCTCGAGATGTCGAAGGAGCAGCTGGTGCTGCGCATGCTGTGTTCGGAGGCGCGGGTGGACAGCGCGCGGGCGCGGCAGGGATTTCTGGGCGAGCGCGATTTCCCCAAGCTCGCGCAGGCGGCGGCGCGGCTGTCGGAGTCGAACATCTATATCGATGACTCGTCGGACACGACCTCGATCACGCTCAAGGCCAAATGCCGGCGGCTCAAGCGCGAGCGTGCGAAGAACCTGGGCTTGATCGTCGTCGACTATCTGCAGCTGATGAGATCGGCGCGGCCCGGCGAATCGCGCGAAAAAGAGATTGCCGAAATTTCGCGCTCGCTCAAGGCGCTCGCGAAAGAGCTCAAGGTGCCGGTGATCGCGCTATCGCAGCTCAATCGGCAGGTCGAGTCGCGCGAGAATCGGCGCCCGATGCTCGCGGACCTGCGCGAATCGGGTGCGATCGAGCAGGACGCCGACGTGATCGCGTTCATCTATCGCGAGGAAATGTACAAGGGCAAAGAGAGCAAGGAGCCGGGCGTCGCCGAGGTAATCGTCGCCAAGCAGCGTAACGGCCCCACCGATACGGCCAAGCTCACGTACATCAACAACTACACGCGCTTCGAAAACTACACGCCGGAGACGGGCGTGTTCGAAGATGCAGGCGGCTAGACGGCCTGGTCGCTCGCCCAGAATTAGAACGAGTCGAGTTCGTCCTCCATCGGTTCCTGCTTGGTCATCGCGTGGGACGATTTGACCGTCAACGCTGGCTTAGGGGCTTTGTCGATTTTGTAGTCGTCGTAGGTGTACTGATCGATCGCGAATGGCAGTCCCTCTGAGGCCGGGAAGGACGGCGCATCGCAGACCTGGAAATGCAGATGCGGTTCGGATGAATTGCCGCTGTTTCCGAGATGCGCGAGCACGTCGCCAGCCTTGACGGTGTCGCCAACCTTCACTTTGAGTGAGCTGGGCCGCAGGTGCGCGTAGGCGGCGTAGTGTCCTTCGCTTAGCTCCTGGATTATGTGATTGCCGGCAAGAGTGTCGTAAGTAATCGGCACGGCGATTTTGCCGCTGTTGGGCACGTTCTCGGGAATGCCGTCCTTGACCTCGACGATCTTTCCGTCGGCGACTGCGTGAATCTCCTGATCCCAGGCGTGATAGCTGCTGTTCGAGTGCTCATCGCCGGTGAACGATTTGCCGTCGTCGCCGAGCTGAATCCAATCGATCGCATAGCGCTGGCCGATGTGCGGTTGGCCGTTTACCGGCAGCATCGCTCGGCGATGCGCCGACGTGTTGGAGGGGCCGTTGGCGGCGAGCCAGTTTTTCCCGCGCAGCGGAGACTGAATCACGATCGGGTCATCCGAATTCACATCGAGCGCGGTCGCGTGGATTGTTCCAGAGCCACTGCGCTCTCCGTGCTGTTCGATCGTAATGGCAGTATCGAAATTGTCCGGATCGTCGTCGCTCGGCAGCCAATCGGTAAAGATGAAGAAGACGCCGGTCTCGCCGGGCTTGAGACTCGGATCGTAGGGTTTGGTCGCGTCGCCGGCCGTGGCCGGCACAAACATCGCGGCCAGTTGTTTGCCGGTGGCTGACTGCGTGGCAACGAATTTATCGCCGTCCTTTCCGTTCACTTCGAGCTTGGTGATTTTCAACGGCGTCTTGCCGAAATTCGTCACGTATAACTCGTAGGCCGAATGGCGATGGCCGGCGCCGTCAAGGATTTGTGCCTCGGGCGGCCACGGCGTCGCGATCACGCGCATGTAGAGCGGATCATTCTCGGGGGCAGTTGCCGGAGGCGGCTTTTGCTGCGCGAGCGACGATCCCGCCGATACAAACAAAGTCAGCGCTACGAAAACGAGCAGTCGCGAACGATACATCGTGTGAATCTCCTGCAACCCGGGGCGGTCAGTGCGAGGTCTTATCGTCGTCGGATGGTTCTTCTGCGGATTGTTCTTCGGGCGACGGTTCTTCTGATGCTTCCGACGGGGCAGTATCGGACGAGGACTCCGGAGCGATTTCGGCGGAATCTTCGGGGTGGGTTTCAATTCCTTCGACCGGGCCGGTGTTCGCCTGCTCGACCGCGCGCTCTATTTCGCGGAACTCGGACAAGTCGGGCAGGCCTTCAAGGTCCTTGAGGCCGAACAGCTCGAGGAACTCGCCGGTAGTTTCGTAGATAATCGGGCGCCCTGGCGCTTCCTTGCGGCCGGCAATTTTAACGAGGCGTCTTTCGAGCAGCGTTTCGAGCACGCCGCCCGTGTCGACGCCGCGCAGCTGTTCTATCTCGGGGCGCGTGATCGGCTGTCGATACGCGATTATCGCGACGGTCTCCATCAGCGGGCGACTGAGTCGCGGCGGTCGGGCGGCGAGCAGTTTGCGAACGTAGCCGGCGTGGTCCTTCGGCGTGCGCATCTGGTAGCCGCCGGCGACTTCGTCGATGACGATGCCGCGATTTTCGAGGACATACGTTGACGCCATCTCCGCGAGCGCCTTTTGCACGATCGCACGCGGAATATCCTCGAAGACCGCCGCAAGCCGCGCCACCGAGACCGGTTCGCCCGCCGCGAACAGCAGGCTCGCGAGAATTGATTTCAGCCGCTCTTCTTCCACTCAGTCTCCGTTCATACCGTGAGATTGGCTCCGCGCTCGAGCAGAATCGGGCCGAAGCGAACTTCCTGAAACGCGCGAACGTCGCGCCGGCGTATCAGTTCGAGCAAGGCCATGAAGGTTGCGATTACCAGCGAGCGATCGTTCGCATCCTCGAACAGCGCGGCGAACGGTATTCGTCCCGCGCCTTCCAACGCGCGCAAAATCCGCGGGATACATTCCGCCACCGGGATGTCGCGCAGCTCGATTTTGCGCGGCGTCTTTTCCGCCACGCGCTTGAGCACGGCGCCGATCGCCTCGACCAAGTCGAAAATCGAGACCGTGTACTGCTTGGCGTTCGCGTCTTCGGGCGCAGCTTCGCCGGGCGTGGTGAACACGTCCCGTCCTAGCAGCGCGCGCTCGGACAGTTTTTCGGCCGCCTCGCGATAGCGCTGATATTCGAGCAGGCGCTCGACCAGATCGCGCTTGAGCTCCTCGGCTTCCTCGGTATCGGCGAGCTCCGGATGCGGCAGCATGGCGAACGACTTGATCAACAGCAGCGTCGCCGCCATCACCAAATACTCGCCCGCGACGTCGAGGTTCAACTGGTCGAGCAATTCGAGCCACGCAAGGTATTGCTCGGTGATAACGCTGGCCGTTACTTCGTGCGGGTCGAGCTCGGCGCGCTTGAGCAGATGCAGCAGCAAGTCGAGCGGGCCCTCGTAAATCGGAAGGCGGAAGCGGACGCCGGCGTCGGCAGCGAGTTGGGGCGGCGCGCTGGGTTCGTTTTCGTTGCTCACAATTGCACCATCCAGGAAATCGCGCCCAGCGCCATGTTCATGACGGGAATAATGGCGACATCCAGCCAATGCGTATACAGCAGCAGCATCAGTATAAGGAAGCCGTAGCGCTCGGTCTGCGCATAGGCGCGCGCGGCCCGCATCGGCAGGACGCTGAACAGCACGCGGCCGCCGTCGAGGGGCAACACCGGAAACAGATTGAAGACTCCGAGCTCGACGTTGACGATGACCGACGCCTGAAGCATCCGCGCTATCGGCACGGCGACGGTGAGGCCGAACGAGCCGTGTAGAAAAAACGGCGCAAAGCGCAGTAGCAGCCCGCTCACGATTGCCAGCACGAAGTTGGTCAGCGGGCCGGCGGCCGCGACTTTCAGCATCCCGCTGCGGCCGCCGCGCAACACTCGAAAATCAACGGGCACCGGCTTCGCGTAGCCGAGCACCGGCAGGCCAAAGAGATAGAGCCCGAACGGCAGGATGATCGTGCCGAATAGATCGATGTGCGAAATCGGATTGAGCGTGAGGCGGCCGGCCCGAAGCGCTGTGTCGTCGCCGAGGCGCAGCGCTACCACGCCGTGCATAACCTCGTGCGCGATGATCGCGAACATTATAGGCGGCGCGACGATACAGAGAGTCGCGATGGTTCCGTTCAGATCGCCCAAGTCAGTCGGCACCTTCCTCGACGCTCACGCGGGTCGCGCGCGGATGAAACGTGCGATGGACCTTGCGCAGGTGGCTCTTCGAGAGATGCGTGTAAATCTGCGTGGTCGAGATGTCGCTGTGACCGAGCATCTCCTGCACGGCGCGCAGATCGGCGCCGCCTTCGAGCAGATGGGTGGCGAAGCAGTGGCGCAAGGTGTGCGGGCTGATCCATGCCAGCCGCGGATCGGTGGAGGCCCATCCTTTGAGCGCTTTGAAAAATCCCTGGCGAGTCATCGCGCGGCCCAGTCTCGTGATAAAGACCGCGGAGACGCGGCGTGGGACTTTCTTCTGGTCGCGCTTGCCGTCGCCGGTCGGATTAAGAATCTCGTCGCGGCGCTCGAGGTACGCCTTCAATCCGCGAATCGCGGCGCGACCCATCGGAACCATCCGCTCCTTGCTCCCCTTGCCAATCACGACGACGACGCCGGCCGAGAGATTAACCTGACTCAGCTGCAATCCGACCAGCTCCGAAACGCGCAGCCCGCAGCCGTAGGCCATCTCGAGCATCGCACGATCCCGCAAACCGCGCGCGTCATGCGCGTCGATCGCGCCGATTAAATTTTCGATGTCGCGCGCCGACAGAGTGCGCGGCAGTTTGCGCGGATGCGGCCGCAGCTTCACCGACGGCGCCGGATCGCGCTCGATGATCTTCTCGTCCACCAGCTCGCGCGCCAGGCCGCGCAGGCTCGCGAGATGGCGGCGCTGCGAACTGACGGCGAAGCCCCTGTCTGCCAGCGCTTCGAGGTATGCGGTCAGCGCGCCAGCGTCGAGTTGCGCGGGCTCGAGTCCGGAATCGCGGCACCACGATTGGAAGAGGCTGAGGTCGTGCGCGTACGCCTCCATCGAATGGCGGCTGAGCCCGCGCTCGACCGCCTGGCGCGAGAGATGTCGATCGATCAGCTCGTCCCAGCCGGCGGCGCTCATGCGGATGCACCCGCCCGAGGATTCTGTTCGACTTTCTCGAGCAACGCGGCGCGCAGCTCGCGCATGCGATCGAGATCTTCGATTTTTTCTCCGCCCGCGCGATCGCTCACATAGAAGACGTCGAGCGCCTGGTCAGCGTTGGTCGAGATGCGCGCGAGGTGAATCCGCAGGCCGAGCCGGAAAAGCGTGTGCGTGATCGCGAACAGCAGGCCAACCCGGTCCTGGGTGAACACGTCGATGACGGTGAACTGCTCGGAGGTGCGATTGTCGACGGTAACCTCGGTCGAGACGTGGCGCACGAATTTGCGGCCGGCGGTCTGGACGTGATGCGCCGCCTCGACCAGCGCTGCGATGTCCTGCTGGCCGGTGATAACGCGTTCGAGGTCGTGCTCGACGCGGAGCCAGCGGTCCTCTTCGAGCGCCATCGAGCTTTCGCCCATCTGATGCGAGACGCGGAACACGTCCATCGCGATGCCGTTGGTGCGCGTCGTGATGCGCGCCGACAGGATGTTGAGATTGTTGGCCGTCAGCGCGCCCGCGATCATCGAGAACAGTCCCGGCCGATCGCGCGTCACGACGATGAACTCGCTGAACTCGAGATCGGGGAAATGCCGGGTGCGGCAGACCAGCGCGCGGTCATCGAGCGAGCGCATCAATTCGAAGTGCAGCGGAATGTCTTCTTCGGGCACGGTGAAAAAATAGCGGTCGGGCATCTCGTCGAGGAACGCGGTGACGTCGGCCTCAGGCACCGACACGACCAGCAGACTTTCGCGGACGGCGGCTTTGACGGTGGCGAGCCGGCGCGCGGGATCGGCGGCCTCGCGATCGCCCTGCTCGAGAACCTTGAGCGCTCGCAGGTATAGATCGCTCAGCAGCATGTCGCGCCAGTTGTTGTAGACCTTGGGCGCAACGGCGCGCATGTCGGCGTAGGTCAGCAAGTACAGCGCTTTCAGGCGATCGATCGAGCCGACCGTGCGTGCAAATTCCTCGACCGTCGTGTGATCGTCAAGGTCACCCTTCTGCGCGACCTGCGACATCATCAGATGGTTGCGGACCAGGAACACGACCAGATCGATTTCCTCGCTGTCGAGACCAAGGCGCTGCGAAACTTCGGCCGTCAGGCTGGCGCCGCGCTCGTGATGGTCGTGGCCGTGGCCCTTGCCAATGTCGTGAAGCAGCAGCGCGAGGAATACGAGAGGCAGGTGCGGGAGCTCGCGCGCGACCTCGGTGAGCAACGGAGTGGGATCCTTGAATTCTCCAGTGCGCAGACGTTCGAGCTCGCGCACGGCGACCAGCGAATGACGGTCAACCGTATAGATGTGGTAGAGGTCATGCAGCACGCGCGCGTAGAGGTTGCCGAACTCGGGAATTATCGCGCCGAGCACGCCGGAGAGATGCATCGCCTCGAGGGTATCGGCGACGCGCTGGCGCGCGGACAGAATCATCATCAGCGCCTCGGCGACGCGCGGGTCTTTGCGCATGTTGTCGTCGATCAAGCCTAGGTTGTCGCGTACCAGCTGGAACGTGCTGCCCGAGAGGCTGACGTTCTGCGCCTGGCAGTCGGCGTAGATTTTGATCAGCTCGATCGGATCGCGCTTGAAAAAGTCGAGCTCGGCGATGCTCAGCAGATTGCCTTGCACGATCACGCCTGGGCGAATCTTGCGGGTCGGCGTACGTCGAAAAAATCGTCCGCCGCCCGTGTTCTCGGTGACGCGCGCGATCAGGCCTTCGGCAAAGCGTTGGATCGTCGATGCGTGCTGGTAGTACGCGCGCATCAGGGCTGAACCCGCGGCCTGTCCCTCCTCGGGCTTGAAGCCCAGCAGCGGCTCGATACGTTCCTGCAACTCGAATGTCATCTGATCGAAGTGCCGTCCGGTGAGGAAATGCAGCGAGTTGCGTACGCGCCAGAGGAAATCGCGCGCCTCGATCACCTCGGCCGCTTCAGGCCCGGTGATGACTGCCTTCTGCACCAGCTCTTCGAGCGAGTGGACTTTGTACTTTACCTTCGCGAGCCACATCGCCGTGTGAAGATCGCGCAGGCCGCCTTCGCCTTCCTTGATTTGCGGCTCGAGCAGATAGATCGAATCGCCGTACTGGGCGTGGCGTTTGCGGCTTTCCTCGAGCTTGGTGGCGAAGAATTTATCCTGGTTGCGATTGAGGACCTCGGCGATGAGCAGCTTGTCGAGATCGGCGTACAGCTTTTCGTCGCCGCACAAAAAGCGCGCGTCGAGAATCGCGGTCTTTTCCTTCAAGTCCTCGTTGGCGAGCCGCACGCACTCCTTCGCCGTGCGAACGGCGTGTCCGACGATGAGGCCGGCGTCCCATAGCGCGTGCAGAATTATTTCGGTGACGATCTCGGCATACGGACCGCGCTTGTAGTCGTGCAGAAAAAGCAGATCGACGTCGGATTGCGGATTCAGCTCACCACGTCCGTAGCCACCGCGCGCGACGACTGTGAGTTTCTGATTGAGTTTGGGGGAGCGCCGGCCATGCTCCGCGTCCGCATAGAGGAACAGCGCGCGCAGCAGATCGTCCATCGCAGCGGTCATCGC
>Ga0210393_10002720_pt1 | contig 14399 bp, 10 predicted proteins | sample IncBWC27OmetaG_FD_160068 | JGI IMG/M metagenome (GOLD analysis project Ga0210393, IMG submission 160068) | Forest soil microbial communities from Barre Woods Harvard Forest LTER site, Petersham, Massachusetts, United States - Inc-BW-C-27-O ... | reverse complement strand
GTTGCCGGTGAGCGTCGATCCTCCGAGATAAACCTGCAAAGTCTTCGGCAGAACCATCGCCGAGGTTTGCAATTGGAAGCCGTGGGAGAAGATCGTGGGAAGTCCGGTCGTGCCGAGTCCATGAAAATCATCGAGCCAGCGCAAAAAGTACTCACCCTCCAACGAAAACCCGTGGTACTTGACGCCGCCATCAAAGGCGGCCATTTTGTAGGTCACATCGTTGACGGTAATGCCGGGACCGAGAAGGTTGGGCGTAAAGATGACACTCCCATCTTCGAGCCGAATTTGTGTGTTTTCGAATTGGTCGCTGTTTGGCTGTTCCTGCCTGTCCTCATTACTCCGGGTGAAGTGGGCCGCAAGACGGGTCGCCAATTTTTGATGATCTTCGAAGTCGCCAAAGCCTTGGCCAAATTCGCCCGTGCTGGGCATCCAGACGAGCGAGGTCGCAACCGTGTTTAACCCATTGTTGAGCTGCGCCGCGCTCACGCCGAGGGTACTCAGGTTGTTGCCGACCATGGCTATGTAGTCCAGCCGGCTTCCGATTTTGCCCCAGGCCCAAACGCCTGAAGTATAGGAAGGACGAAAGAACTCGTCGGTTATAAGGCGGGTATCGACACCAAGCCAGAAGGGGAAGTTGCCCTCTACGCTGCGCGTTCCCGGCAAGGACCTAATCCCCGCGCCCACGTTAAACGCTTTGTTAAAAGCGTAACTCAGGTTGCCCGCGAGTACTACCTGAGCGCCTAAGCCTTGCGAAGCGTTGGAGGACCACGCGTACAGAAAATAGCGGAACTTCGGGTGAAGGATCCACCCGAGGAACTTTATCTGTACTTTGTTGAGTTGGATATCCTGGCGTTGCTGGACACTCTTGATATTGCCCAATGCGTCTGTAAACGTTGAATCCAGACCTCGTTGATTCAGGTAGCGGACGTAAGTGTAGAGGCTGATACTCATGTCGCCGTACTCTGTATTCGCCACCTTGAACCCTTGATTGTCCGTGTACGTTCCCCAAGTTTTCTTGTCTCCCTGCTCCGAGGAGATGTTCGCGGTGATCGGTTTTGGTTCTTGCGCAGTCTCGGCCTGCGTCGCCGGGTCTGTCTCAGCTGATTTCGTGGTCGATCCGGACTGCTGCGCAAGCACACCACGCAGAGATTTGATCTCCGTCATCAGTTCTTGGTTTTGGTTCTCCAGTTGCTTGTTTTGTTCAATCAGCCGGTCAAGCTTCTTTAGTTCGTCAGTTGTGTCTTGCGTTCCGTGATTCGGGAGTGCCTGTTGCGGATCTCCGCCTTGGGCCATTCCGTAACTAGCCATCCCAAAGGCGAGAGCCAACGGTAGGAATCGCGCTCCCATTCTCCGGGTAGTGTTTGCCATCATTAATTCAACCGATCTTTCTTCGCTCTTTGTGACTACGCTATTTCCAACCTACCGACGCCGGCGAAAAGAGGTTGTAGTGCAGCTTTTCGCTGACGTAGTCGATCACCTCTTGTGCCTTGACACTGTTTCCAGCCTCATCTAGTGGCGGCGCAAAGACGGCGATTGCACCTTTTCCAGGGACGATCGCTACGATCCCGCCACCAACTCCGCTCTTCGCGGGAAGTCCCACATTCCAGGCCCAGCCACCAGAACCATCGTAAAGACCTGCCATCATCATCGTGCTGAGGATGTGAGGAACGTCTTCCGCTTTGATGACCTGTTCACCGGTGCCCGGGTTGATTCCGTTATTCGCGAGCGTGGCACCCATCCGTGCAAGTTGGGTGGCGTTGACGCCGACGGAACACTGTTTGGTGTAGATATCCACCGATTCAAATGGATCGGCGTAGATCCGCTCATACTTGGCCAGAAGCATAGAGAGCGCTTTGTTGCCGGTGTTGGTCGCGGCTTCGGACTTGTAGACCTCGTCAATCAATGTCAACTTTTCCCCGGCCACGCGGCTGTAGAAATCCAGAATCTTGTTCCATTTTTCATCCGCATCCTTGCCGGAGATCAGGCTAGTGGTTGCAATGGCGCCCGCATTAACAAAAGGGTTGCCGGTGTGTGTCGGCATATCCACGACGGCGATCGGAGAGTTAAAGGGGCGTCCCGTAGGCTCGGACCCTACTTTTTTGAAGACGTTGTCCGCTCCCAACGCTTCCATCGCGAGTGCGAGCGTGTAAACCTTGGAGATCGACTGAATGGAGAATGAATATTTCACGTCTCCCATCGTGATGACCTGGTTGTCGGTAGTCACGATCGCGATTCCGAATAATTTGGAGTCCACCTGTGCGAGATAGGGAATGTAGTCGGCGTTCTTCCCGCGGGTTTCGTTCTTGAACTTATCGAAGGCGTCCTTGGTTACTGCGGCCACGACTTCGCGGCGAGGCGCCACAGGACTCCGAGGTGGTTGCGCCTGCGCCGACATCGGAAGCACCGACGACACAATAATCGTTGCGACGAAAAGTAGCTTTACAGCCCAAGTTCTATTCAACATTTAGGTTTTCCTTTCTTTCCGCCAGCCAGAGTTATAGAGTTGGGGATTTGAAACTCTTGTCCCAATCAAACTTGAATGAGAACTGCACTCGGTAATCGTTGAAGTTGTATCCGTTGCTAAAGTTCACTCGCCTGCCGAACTGAAACTCACTGCCCATCATGACTCTAGGAATAGGGTGGTACAGCAGGTTTGCGATCGCGTAGTCGCCCTGGTGAAAGTCGGCTGGCTTCTGCGCGTTTGAGTTCTGGATGTCAACCAGTGAGTAGCCGACCGAGGTGGTAAAGTGCTTATTCCAGGAGTGGTCGAGAAACGCGACGACACCAAGGACCGGCAAAGCCACGCCTTTGATGGGGATGAGCGAGTTCGGTTGATTCTGAATACCAACATCCACCGGTGCGTCGTCCATGTAATTCTCAATGCCGGCGCCGTAAACAAATGCCAGCTTTGCGACATTGTTTTTTGATAGGTTGAGATTGGAAGTAGTGTTCACACCCCAACCCACAACGCTGGCACCGAGATTGACGGGGTTGCCGCTTGTGTCAACCCAGCCGATTTTGCGAACAATGCCGGCCACCTGCAGGTAGCCCCAGTTCCTGTTGATTCGCGCATTCCCTGACAGGTCAGGGAAATTGAAGCGGGGCCGTATGTTGCTTAGCTCGATGCGGTCGGAATAAGTGCCTTGGTCGCCGCTGGCGCCGGGCCGTTCCAGAGCAATAGTCACGCTGCCTGTTTTCTTTCGGATAGGCATCCAGCGTATTTGTACGTTGCGGAAGAAGACCATCCCGCTCGGTCCCCAGTACTCCACCGTGTTCGGGAAGACGCCGATATCCATGAACGGGCTCCAGGTTTGTCCGGCCCCGAACTGGCCTAGCTCGCCGTAGGCATGTCTCAAACGGAAAGTCGTTTGTCCGGCGTCAACTCCAGTCCCGAAGAGTTCGAATTCGAATATTGTGTTCAGATCGCCATACGGGGTCGGTGTGGAGGACTTCACCCCGAAGCGGGTTTGTCGCACGCTGGCATAGACATTTCCACTTGGCGCGAACTCGTTCTTGAAGGATGGCAATTGCGTGGGACGGACAACGTCGTACCAGTTCGGATTTATCTGCCCGAAGTCGTAGCCGGAGTCGAGCATGGTGAACCCATAAAAGCTGACGCTGTCCTTCCGCTCCGTGATTTCGCCTTCCAGCGGTACGGTTCCAGCCTGGGGCTGAGCGATAATCGCCTCTGAGGGAACAGCGATCATTGGCTCCTGTGGAGCAGCGGTCTTTTTCCCTTCGACTGGATTTTGTCCCACTACCGGGGACACGGGTGGGCCCTGCGCGTCTTCCAGCGCTCTGATCTCGCCCTTAACCTCGCTCATCATCTGATCCAACTGCTGAAGCTTGTCCTTGAGCTGCTGGATATCTTGCTTCTGCCCGTCCTGGGACTGGGCCGCAGCAGGCTGAATCCAAATAGTGGAAAAAGCGAACAGCAATAGGGCAATGGAGCTGATTATTTTCATAAAGACTCCTGCTCGCTGGACTGACTCGCATATCGCTGCCAGAAACTTTTGGGTCAGCTGCTGGTACTTTTATCCGGGAGAACAAATGGGAGCAATTAGGGAAATCCCTAGGTATGAAGCCTATCGACACCAGCACGCCGATTGCCTGGCCTCGCGGTTGGTCGCCAGCACTCTGTTTGTCACTGAAAGTGTCAACCTTCAATTGCGCCAGTTGGCTTGGAGGAGTAAGATTTCAACTCACAATAGCTTGCTCAAAGTGGACGGAGGGTTTGGGGAAATGTTTATCCTCTCCCTTAACTGGCTGGGGCGCCAATGTCCAACAACCCGGCGGTTGTCGGGGATACCCTCGGACGGTTTGCAGCCCGGAAGGATGAGCAGGCACCACTTCCCGATTGGTGCAAGGCGTCCTCCGCCAACCAACAATCGCTGCCTCTCGCGCTGGTTCTTCCAACACCACAAAACCTCAGCTCACATGCAGCGCGTGGGTCTAAGCCAACGGTTCACCTTTAGAGGTTGTCCCCCTGAGCGGTCTACATTGCGTTGGCTTGTCGTGGCTGCGCTCGTGCTGGACTGTTTCGCGCCGCCTTCCCAGGCGCAAGCCAGAAAAGAAGTTCTTATCATCACTGAGGTCGGACAGTCCCATCCTGGTATGGCGCTTGTGACCAACCAGATACATTCAACGTTGAACCTTGACCAGCGTTTTCAAGAAGAGGTCTACACGGAGAGTCTGGATGCCGCTGATCTATCAGACGATGCGCTGAAGGAACGGCGTGATTCCCTGGTTCAGAAATATCGCGACAAAAAGTTGGACCTGATTGTGTTGGTGGGTCCAGACCCGATCCGGTTCTTTGCGCAGCCGCCGAAGACGATTTATCCCGATATTCCGATTGTGTTCTGCTGCACTGTTCCAGGCCAAGTTGATCAACAGAATCTCGATTCCCGATCTACAGGGTCGTGGTTCCAGTTGGATCCCGCGAAGACCTTGGATGCCGCCCTTCGTTTGCTGCCGGAAACGCGTCAGGTGTTCGTGATCGCGGGCCAGTCCAAATTCGATCGAGGGATTACTGCGCTCGTCAAGGCAGGGCTCAATTCTTACGAGAATCGGCTTGATGTCACGTATCTGATCGACCTTCCCATGAACGAATTGCGGGAACGGCTAAGGCACCTTCCGAGCCGTTCCATCGTTCTTTATCTTTCCTTCTTCAAGGACGCGCAGGGGCGAGTGTTCCTCAACGCTTCAGAGGCCCTTCCCCTGGTGACAGCGGCCTCGATCGCCCCGGTCTTTGGGATTTCCAGCACGTATCTCGGGCACGGCATTGTCGGCGGGTTCGTGGTTAGCTACGAAGAGCAAGGCAAGATCGCGTCCCGCGATGCCCTCGAGATCTTGGGGGGAAAGTCGCCGCAGGATATTCCCATCGTGCATGGTCCCAGTGTTTACCTGTTCGACTGGCGTGAGTTGCAGCGATGGAATCTGGATCAGAGTAAGCTCCCGACCGGGAGCACCATTCTGTTTCGCGGGCCAACCCCCTGGGAACGATACAACCGGACCCTGGTCACGGGAATGCTGATCTTTGTGAGTTTGACTTTGCTGACTATTTACATCCTGTTCGAGCAGAAGCAGCTCAAGCGCGCCCGGAAGGCTCATGAGCAACTCAGCGGCAGGTTGATTAACGCACAGGAGAAAGAGCGCAGTCGCCTGGCAGCGGAAATTCATGACGATTTTAGCCAGCGTTTGGCGCTACTGGCACTCGGATTGGAGAATGCGGAAGAAGCGATTGGCTCTTCGCCACCTGAGGCTGTCAAACAAGTGCACAGTCTCCTGAATTCGGCCAGCGAAATCGGAGCTGATCTCCATACCCTTTCGCATCGACTGCATTCCTCGACGCTCGAGGCCTTGGGGCTCGTTCCAGGGATCAGTGCCTTGTGCAAGGAGTTTACCAACCAGCAGGGTATTGAAATCGATTTTCTCCCTGACGATATCCCTCGTTCCATTCATCCTGATGTGGCTTTGTGTTTATTCCGCATCGTCCAGGAAGGACTTCGCAACTTAAAGAAACACAGTGGCGCATCCAAGGCGCAAGTACGCTTGCGTAGAGCCGGCGACAAACTGGTTGTGCATGTGTGCGACGAAGGCATCGGATTTGATGTGCGGCAACTAGGGGAAAAAGAGGGCCTGGGCATCCGCAGCATGGAAGAGCGCACATACTTGTTGGGAGGACGATTCGAGATTCATTCGGCACCTCGGAAGGGAACAAGAATCGAAGCTTGGGTCCCTCTGCAGCCGAAATCAGAACTGGCTGCAGGATGAGCTTACATAGAATGGAGTGGAATTCCACAAGCACCCTATCCTGGTGGGTTCAATCTCAAGAGCAACCGACCTGGTCTTATTTAGGTTGAAGCACGGGTTGATCGCGGATCCCGAACCTCAGCCGCAGGCCCTGGCATCCTAGGGATTTCCCCAGTAGAAAACCCGCGCATACTGCCTTAAGAATAATCGCAAGCTTTGCAAAGCTGCACCCTTGGGGTTCGACACTTCAACGGGTGTCGTTCTGCTCTGAATGACTTGCGATGAAAGACCGGATTCGAAATCTCACATTATTAGGGATATTGTTTCTTTTGCAGTCACTGCCGTGTGCTGCTCAGCTGATGGTCGACAGCGCCGCGGGTTTCGATGACATCCCGGCCGCTCAATCCCGCCTTCGCAACGCCATCGATGACTCGCGGATTTACTCGCTTTCATCTTCAAGCCTCGTCGACTCGGGGACGGTCGATCCGGACGACAGCAATCCCGACCTCGCCAACGGCGCAAAGTCGCGTCCTGCTCCTTACATGCAACCCGAAGTCTCCCCGCCGGCCGATACCAAATTCCACTGGAGGTTCGCCACCCGGGAATCTCTTCTCTTCACCGGAGTCATGCACGCATTTAACCTCACCACTGAAGCTGGCACGCGAGATGCGCTGAACGGTCCCTGGTTCAACGACTACACTCGCTCCGTGAGTGAGCTTCGCGGCTGGAGCGACAGTGACGCGTTCATGGCCCCCTATGTTGGCCACACCATCGAAGGCTCGGTGTTTGGCTACATCGAACGGCAGAACGATCCAAAATACAAAAATGTGCAATGGGGCGATGGTCGCGATTACTTCATCAGCCTTTTGCGCTCCATGGCGTTTTCCGCCGCCTGGCACACGCAATGGAAGATTGGACCCATCAGCGAGGCTTCCATCGGCAACGTAATGTTGCACGCTTCCCCCGGCTTCATCACCCTGACCGACACTCCCACACTGGGCACAGTCGAGATGATCGGAGAAGACGCTGCCGATCGTTATCTGCTCATGGGTCTTGAGAATCGGACGGCGAATCGCCCGCTGATCATCTTGGCGCGGAGTTTTCTGAACCCGGGCCGCACCTGGGCCAACATAATGGCCTTTCAGGTTCCGTGGCACCGCGAAACCCGCCCAGGAGTTTTCGGTCAAAACTTTGTTCTTCGCAATGAACTCTTGGAGGACTACAAGAAAACCGGCGAGAAGCCGTTCGAATTCGCTCCTCGATACTCCCCGGAAAGCGCGGCAAATTCCACTCGCGTGTATCCCCGCGAGGCTGCGATCGAACTTACCGCCTTTCCGTATTATCAGAGCTTCCTCGGGGGTGGGAGTTGTGTTGGAGGTGGCGGCTCCGGCGCAGCCCGGGTCAATCCCCATTGGCAGGTGCTCGCAGAGGTGAGCGGATGCCTCATCATGCAAATGCCCGCATCCAACCAGAGCGGCGACTCCTTATTCTATGGTGGCGGAGCGCGTTGGACTCCGCTCGCCTCCCATCGTATTTCTCCGTATGCGCAGATGCTGTTCGGTGGCGCCAAGGTCAGTCATGAAACTGACAATCTGACGCTAAAGAAACAGTTGCTCAACGAATGGAACGACGGCAACGGCACCCTGCCGCATTATCCAAAGCGCAGTGACTGGTCAGTTGAGATTTCCAATAACGGACCCAGCATCGCCACCGGGGGCGGTGTCGATTTCGTCGTTACCCGCCCTTTCGCATGGCGCATCCTCGAAGTCGAGTACACCCACAGCTGGATGTCCGACGTCGGCGCCACCCGTCCCCAGAATGGCCTCCGAATCGCGACCTCTGCCGTCCTCCGCATTGGTACCTGGTAGCATCGCCCCGGGCAGTCAACAGAACTTTATGTTGGAACAGATGTGAAAGCATCGACGACAGCGCTTCTTAGGACAAGCAGTGCTTGATTCGCTCCGAAATGAGAATCGACTTCCCACGAAACCGATCTGTCGTTGGCCGTAGCTCGTCGTTCTCCTAGGCGAACCCAGTGCTTATGCGCTTCATTGAATAAAGCTGCTTCTATCCAAAAAAAACCAGGGCCGTCTCTTCGCCCCGCGGAAGAGTTTCGGCCCTTTTCTTTGCGGATCAGCAATGGGTAATTGCTGAAAACCGGATACCACCTAGCTTTGAATCCGACGCAGGAACCTGCTCCCAAGCGCAGCGGACATTGCCAAAAGTCCGATAATTCCGAGAAGAGGCATATTACTCCCCGTCTTAGGCAATTGATTCGAAGCAGTAGTAGTAGTTCCCCCGGCGCTCGGTGCTGCAGTGGTTCCCTCGGCACTCGGTACAGCAGTGGGGGCTCCTGTTGCGATCAACACAGGGGCACCAGCCGGCATTGTCCCAGTCACCTGCGTTTGCTGCGATATAGCAGTCACCGGCGTCTCGACAATCTTCGTTGCGCTAACTAGCATGCCCTTCTTCAGACCCCAGGCGTCTTTTTCCTGCCCGTTCACAGTGAACTTCTGTCCTTCGGGGATCTTGAAAGCCTGATTCTCGCCATTCTCTAGTGTGAGAATGACGGAGAGCGGTGGGCTCACGTGCCACACTTTGCCCGTAACGGTTTGGATGGTTGTGACCACTTGGGGCGTTGTTGTTCTTACCGTTGTGCGCTCCAGTTTCATGCCGGACTGGAGCTCGTGGATACCAAGCTGCCTGCCGTCCACGGTGACTTTGGCGTTTTCGGGGACATTGGGGAAATGGCGAAGGGTGCCGTCTGACATCTTAACGAACAGATCGTTCCCATCGACCGCAACGACTTCACCGCTCTCAATCTTCACTTCCTGTGTTGCTTGGAGGGTCGTGGTGCTTGTTTGGGTTTGCACTTGTGCGACGGTTGAGACTGCGAAAGCGAGACACAACGTCACCGACGCGAGTATTAAGCTCTTCCTTATCACGCTGCCTGAATTCATTGTCATTCCTCCGGTTTGAAGTAGTTGAATAAGCCTTGGTTCATCTCCTACGACCAAACTGACGCTAGTCAGCGTGTTCGTTTGCCTGAATCTTCGCCTCCATGCCTAGTTGCTCAGAACTCTTCAGTTGCTTCGTATCGGCAGCCATTGCATGCACGATGTAACGAAGAGGCGCGCTTCCAACAAAGTAAAATGGGTAACAAGTCACCAAGGTGAGGGAGGGTTTCGCTCGCGGCGCGAGAACGGACACATCATCTGGTGAGACGGTCTGGACCTCATCCACAGCGTAACGTGAACGGCCACGCTGGGTGTACACATCGATTGTTTCCCCAACGTGAACATCCTTGAGTCCCCGAAAGAAACCGTCGCGGTGCCCGGCAATTCCTATGTTTCCCGGTTCGCCAAGGGGTGCGGTGCCAGGAATATGTCCGACCGCACGATCCAGAGTTAGGTCGTCCGTTCCCTCTAGAACCGGGACCTGCAGCTGAATAGCGGAGATCTCAAGAACTCCTAACGGTGGGGATACATTCGCCGCGAGGCTCGTCTGGTAGGCTCGAATACGCTTCTGTGACCAAAGACGGAAGTCGGGTATACCGCTATGCCATATGGATTGAGCCTCGACCACTATTGGGAGAGGTGTTTGATGCGCCCAGAAACTCTGCACGCTGGCGTGGGAGTACATGGCGCTGTAAGCCCGATTGGCAATGTAGATAGAAACCAGTAATATCCCGAAGAACAACAAAAATCTCTCTAGCTTCCTGAAACTTCGGATAGTAGCGCTCGGCGGCACGCTCCCTAAACCTCCCGAACATGTGTACTGGGTGACCTTCGCAACGAGCCCGTTATATCAACCAGCTACCTTGTGATCAACTAGGGAAATCCCTAACCGGCCCGCAACTGTTCAGTCTCAGGAACAACACCGTTCTGGTCTTATTGGGCTTCAAGCACGGCTTGATCGCAGTCGATTCCGAACCTCGTCCGCGGCTCCTTGCATCCTAGGGATTTCCCCAGTAGCAAATACCCGCATGTTGCGCTGAAAATAATTCCGAGTTCTGAAACTGCACCCTTAGACTTTGGCCCAATAACAACGGGTGTCCCTCTACTCTGAAGGGAGGGAAACTTTGATCCGACCACGTGTACTACTGGCGGACGACCATCCGGCCTTACTCAAAGCCACAACTGCGCTTTTAAAGCGCCAGTTCGACATAGTGGGAACCGCAACGGATGGCGCCACGTTAGTATCGGAGGCCCTCCGCCTTTGTCCCGACGTCATTGTGTCCGACATTACTATGCCGGTTTTGAACGGAATCGATGCCGCCCGTTGGCTGCGCGAGTCCTCATTCCCAGCAAAAATAGTGTTCCTTACGATCCACCCAGAAGAGCAGTTCATGAAGGCGTGCATGGCAGAAGGTGCCTTGGGATACGTCCTCAAGTCCCACATGAAAGCGCACTTGATTCCAGCAATACAAGCGGCCTTTGTCGGACAAGTGTACATTTGTCCATTTGTTTCTAAGTGATGTTGGAGGTCTAGGACTCGACCCCAAGTAGAATCGCTCCTACGGGAGAGTGGAAGAAACAATGGTGCGTTGGACATAGTCTCTAGTTCGTCTTCTTCCTCCCGAAGATCCCACCTACGCCCGTCTTGCCAGCCTGTCCAGAGACAGATTTCTGAAGCGCACCCTTTGCGGCATTACCGGCCATACTTCCTACATCCGGAACAAATTTTGGATTGGATGTAGTCCCTTGAATCATGAAGGACACACCTCCCCTATCGCCACCCCGCCCCGTTCTCTGCGCACGTGCTTCGGCCCTGTCGCTCTGCAGGTCGGCAGTCATGCGGAAATCGAGCGCCCCGGAAGGACTAATCGTGCCCGCTCCAGTCACCACGCCCAGGGATGGAACCGTTACGTTGATGGCGTCGGCACTCGTCATCTCAGGAGTGATTCGCGCATTCAAGCTGGCATTCTGAATGGTCGTGTCGGGACTCGATGGTGCTTTTCCGCTGAAGGCTGATAAAGCTCCTAATTTCGAACCCATATCGAAACCGGCCAGCTTCGTGTTAGACAATCGCACCGGGCCGGCGATCACCAGTTTGTCCAGGGGACCGCTGATTGCCAAGTCGGCTGACAATGTTCCTCCGTTCAATTTCGAACCTGAGGGAAGCACCACGCCAAGCGCTGGTAGCATCGCCTCTAACTCATCGACTGGCATATCCGAAGCATTGAGATTCAAGTTCATCAGCTGCGTTTCGCCCTGGGTCTGGAATCCGCCCGTGAGTCGGGCGACGGCCTTGCCGATCGCGATATCCCCTTGGGTGATGGTCCCAGTCGCCCGGTCGAGGTCTGTGTTCAGCGCGTATTTGATGGTCACAACTTCGGGAGCTGGAGAACCCTTCGGTGAAAGCTTTAGCTTTTCGCCGGAAATGACACCAGTTGCGTTGGCCTGGCTACCGTTTGAGTTCAAGGATCCATCAATGGTTACCGAACCGCCGATGCCGCTAGCTGGATCGATGAAACCCGACGCCGCGATGTCCATGTCTTTCACCTTCATGGTCGCGTCAAATGGAGTCTTGGCCAAGTCCGGGGAATTGATTGGTCCTGCTTTACCCGACATGTTGGCGCTGCCGCCCCCCGGCAGGTTGATCGCCAATGTGAACGGAAACTGCGATGTGGAAGAGAAATTCGTCAATTCAACATTGAGGTTGTCGTATACCTGCGGCTTGGCGGTGGAGTTCGCTTTCCCGACCATCAGTTTTCCATCTTTGATCTCCAACTTTCCGACGGATAGCGATTGGGGTGCTCCCGACTTTGTGGGTTCAGAGCGCTTCTTCTCATTCGCCCCACCGAGGCTTGAAAAATTCCATCTGCCATCCGCCGATTTGAGCAACGTAATCTGTGGCTCATCCAGGACGATTCCGGTTACGTTCAACTGCTTGGAGAAAATGAGCGGCATCAACTCGACCCCGACTTCTAACAACTTTGCGGTGATGAAAGACGACTTGCCGAAGGCCGGATCGTCGGCAATGGTTACGTCATCCACGCTGACCTTGCCGCTCATAAGGGACAGGCTCAACTTTCCAAGACTCACTTGCCTTCCCGTGGCATCCGTTAATGCCGACTCGATTTTCGGGCGGAAACTGTCGACGTTAATGAACAGAGGAAGTGCTATCAGAATGACCACAACGACCGCGATTGCAATTCCGGTGATCTTCACTGCACGCTTATCGAATTGCATCATCTCTCTCCTTCCTGACTCGGGTCTCACTTTTCCGACATTCTGCGCAGTTAACTATGCAACGGGCTAAGAGCAGCAAAGTTCAGGTGCGCTCACGGGGCCGCTCCAAGCTGAAATGTGCGGCTCTCCGAAAGGAGGCGAGAACTGATAGGAAATTACAAACTCTGAAACAGGCTAGGTCTAAGTCGATGTCCGCACAACTAGGGAAATCCCTAACAGTGCAACCGCTATCGACTGGGCTGGCAGCAAAAAGACGGGGCACTCTTAGGGTTTTCCCCAGTTGTGCGGATATCGCGTCAGGCCTAAGGTTTTGTCTCAGAAAGCGGACATTTAGCCGCAGACATTTGTCTGGACTTGATCAGATCACGAAAAGGAAAGAGTCAAAAATGGCGAGGAATCGTCCTCAAATCATGATTGCTGACGACCACGCGTTCGTGGCCGATGCATGCAGGACGCTGCTCGAACCGGAATACGACGTGGTAGCTACCGTGGGGGACGGGCGTGCACTGGTGCGCGTAGCTGCTGATTTAAAACCACAGGTGATCATCATCGACATCGGAATGCCGCTCCTGAGCGGTCTTGATGCCGGCTGTCAGGTGAAGGAGATATTGCGTTCGGTAAAGTTGGTGTTCTTGACCATGAACAGAGATCCCGCTTTGGCCGCTGAGGCAATCCGGCGTGGAGCCTTAGGCTACCTGCTGAAGACTTGCGCGGCCTCGGAACTGATAATTGCCATCCGGGAGGTCCTGAAGGGCATGTTGTATCTTTCCCCGGCAATCGCCAAAGAAACGGTCGATTTTCTGTTGCGTCAGCACAAGGAATTTATTGACGAAGGGCAACGGCTCACCGAGCGGCAGCGCGAAGTGCTGCAGTTGCTGACTGAGGGGAAGTCGATGAAGCAGGTAGCGAACGCCCTGAACATGAGCAAGGAAACGGTTGCCTTTCATAAATACAGGATCAAGGAAATATTGAATGCCAAGAACGACGCCGAGCTTGTGCAATACGCGGTCAGGAACCACCTGATTACCGTATAGCGATGCTGAAACAAGCTCGATAGGTCCCCCCGAGCGCCCCGAGGGCTGTTTTTACTGAACTGGGTAAACGTGCAACCGGCAATCAATTTTGTCGGAATAAAACCCTGCCTCGTGTCGGCCGGGAACCCTCACGTTCTGCTGTGGGAGCGGCGGGACGACCTCGCTGCGAGTACGATCGGCGGTTTGCTCATCCCTCGGGGTCGGTGAAGTCGTTAACGCCGGCACCGATAAACCGCTTGCCCCCAAGGACCGCGTTTACAGCGGTCAGTAGCTCGTTTCGAGCATCCATTTTGAGGACGTAGCCGCTTCCTCCGGAGGCAAGGGCTCCCTGTACAACATCGGGGGAAGTCTCTTGGCTCACGAAGAGTATTTTGCTTTTGGGAGAAACGTTGCGGATTCGCTGGGCGGCTTCGATCCCATTCAGACTCGGAAGTCCGATGTCCAGCAAGACCAAGTCTGGCTGCATTTCTTCCGCCTTCTGAACTGCTTCTAAGCCATCCGAGACTTCGCGGATGATCTGCAATTCTGGCTGTCGCTGAAGTACCTTCGCGACAAAACGCCGAAATGGCTCGAAGTCGTCCACCACAAGAACACGGATTAAGGGAGTAGCCAAGAACCCTCCGTCAAATCTAGTTGAACCTCGAACTCATTGAGAGATTGCTAAATCCAAAACCGGAGAGTATGGCACAGCCTTCATTGCTCAAGCGCAATCTCGCACTTGTGCGAAGCAAACGAGTTGATATGGAAAACGATCAAAGGCTATAAGCGGAAAAGAACGTTCGGCCTAAACGGCGTGAAGGAAGAGTTTTTCCTGTGAGCGCAACAGGATTCTTCCGCGGTGTTTGCGAACCGCCCCGGTTCTGTGCCATTCGCGGATGATGCGACTCGTCGTGTAGGAAGTGATATTGGCTGCGTGGGC
>Ga0210393_10002719_pt1 | contig 14401 bp, 12 predicted proteins | sample IncBWC27OmetaG_FD_160068 | JGI IMG/M metagenome (GOLD analysis project Ga0210393, IMG submission 160068) | Forest soil microbial communities from Barre Woods Harvard Forest LTER site, Petersham, Massachusetts, United States - Inc-BW-C-27-O ... | reverse complement strand
GGTGGCTCTGGGATCAGGACCGATCGTTGCCGTTGCCGACTTGCCGTCGAACTTGCAATATCCGACGACGGAGCGCGCGCCGGAGAAAGATGAGTTGTTGCCGCTCGAAGAGCTGGAGCGGCGGGCGATTTTACGGACGCTGCGCCAGACGAGCGGAGACAAGCTGGCGGCTGCGCGGATACTTGGGATCGGTAAGACGACGCTGTACCGTAAGCTCAAGCAGTATCACGTGGACACTACGGTTTCGTAGAACCGTCGAAGTTCGCCCGTTGAACGCCAAACACGGCGTCCGACTCCGACGCTGGGATCACCTTGCTAAGGTTGCCCACCTAAAGGTCGCCGAGTTGACCCACTATCGCCCTGTGCTCATTGCGGTTGCGCGGCCAGACGGGGTATTATCCGCAAACGCGTCGTAACCGCTGATTTCCACCGCTCGTCAAGCCGAAGCTCGTTGACAGAAATGTGCTCGATACTCTAATATCTACGTTTGTCTCTATAGGGAAAGGTGTGACTAAGGGCAATGCGGACGTACGTAGCGAAGGGTGAAGAGGCCGAAGCGCTCAAGGTGGGCGCGGATTGGTTCGTGGTTGATGCCACTAACCAGGTGCTGGGCCGGCTCGCGACCAAGGTCGCGCGGATGTTGATGGGCAAGGACAAGGCGTCGTTTACGCCGTATCTGGATTCGGGCGATCACGTTGTGGTCATCAACGCGGATAAAGTGAAGCTGACCGGCAACAAAGTCGAGCAGAAGGTGTACTACTCGCACAGCGGTTATCCCGGCGGGTTGAAGGAAGTGCCGGCGAAGCGCGTGCGCGAGAATAAGCCCGACTGGATGATTCGCGAGGCGGTTCTGGGCATGCTGCCCAAGAACAAGCTGCGTGCTCGCCGCGCGAAGAAGCTGCGGATTTATCGCGACGCGGCCGGTTTGGCCCGCCACGCGGGACAGAAGCCGCAAGCAGTAGCTCTGTAAGCGGCTGGTATGATAGGGTTTAGGGGATTGTAGTTCAGTAGGTGTAACAACCTGCAGCATTCAGTCTCCACGTAGTGGTCCAGATGGGTTTTTCCGCTTGTTGTTGTGCTTTCCTTCGTCGAGGTAGGAAGCCAAGCAAAACGGGTAAAACCGGAAATAGTGTCGAAGTACGGGTCTTTGGTCGTTGCACGCTGTCTTGATGGCTTTTTGATTTAGGAGGAACGTTGAGTTCGAGCGCTTCGCCCCTCGGGGGCAATTCCTGGTTTCTCGGCACCGGCCGCCGCAAAGAGTCGATCGCGCGTGTGTTTCTGCGCGCCGGGTCGGGCAAGTTCACGGTGAACGGCCGGACGACGGATCAATACTTTCCGAATCATGCGTGGAAGCATGATGCGACCGAACCGCTGAAGTTCACCAACCTGGGCGACCAGGTGGACGTCGTGTGCACCGCGAATGGCGGCGGCGTCGGCGGACAGGCTGGAGCGGTACGCATGGGATTGTCGCGCGCGATTGCGCGTTACAACCCAGAGCTGCGACCCTCGCTCCGCACCAACGGATTTTTGACGCGCGACTCCCGTATGAAGGAACGCAAGAAGTACGGGCAGAAGGGCGCGCGCAAACGCTTCCAGTTCACGAAGCGCTAGTTTTTGGCGGCCCGGTGCACGATGCCGGGTCCCAACGAGCTCCGGCGAGCGTCGCAAGACGCTCGTCGAGATCACGGCCGGCAAGCCGCCGGCAAAAAGGCTGCTCTACAGCGAGTCGTCAGCGCGATCGACGACAGCTGCCGCAAGCAGCAATCTAAAGAGGAGGCAACTTGGCAGTAGAAATTACAATGAAAGAACTTCTGGAAGCCGGAGTTCACTTCGGTCACCAGACGCGTCGCTGGAACCCCAAGATGAAGGAATACATCTTCGGGGAACGCAACGGCATTCACATCATCGATTTGCAAAAGACATTGAAGATGTTTCGCGAAGCGAGCCGCTTCGTGAGCGAAATTTCAGCGCATGGCCGCACGGTTCTTTTCGTCGGCACGAAGCGCCAGGCCCAGGAAGCGGTCGCCGAAGAGGCGAAGCGCTGCGGCGCGTTCTATGTGAACCACCGCTGGCTGGGCGGAACCCTCACCAATTGGGCGACGCTGCAAAAGTCGATCAAGCGCCTCAAGTTGCTGAAGGCGATGGGCGAAGACGGCCGCATGGAAGAGCTCTCGAAGAAAGAGCGCGCGCGGCTGGATCGCGAAATGAAGCACCTCCTACAGAATCTGGCGGGCATCGAGAACATGGTGCAGTTGCCGGATGCGATGTTCGTCATCGACTCGAACGCCGAAGAGATCGCCGTGAAGGAAGCGCGCCGCATGGGCGTGCCGGTGGTTTCGGTCGTCGATACGAACTGCGATCCGGATGTGGTGGACTGGATCATTCCGGGCAACGATGACGCGTTGCGTGCGATCCGCTTGTTCACATCGAAGATTTCGGAATCCGTGATCGAAGGCCACAATTTGTACGCGCAGTCCCAGGTTGCCGAGCAGAAGTCGGCTCAGGACCAAGCGATCGTGGACGGCGTCGAGTACGTCGATACCAGCAAGTACGAGCAATACGAGAAGCAGGAAGGCGATTTCGTCGAAGGTGCGGAAGCAGCAGCAGCGACCGAACCCGCGGCGGAACCTGCGGCCGAGCCCGCCGAAGCGACCGTCCCGCCGGACGTGCCGTCGCACTAACAATCCGCGCTGGCAAGATTCAGCAGGCCCGGCGCTCTCGCTATCAAGATGCGCCGGGCCGTTTTGCAGCCGGACGCTTCCCAAAAATTTATCTCGTCGAAACAATGAAAGAGTAGAAGAAAAGGATGAGTACACAACCGCAAGCCATGCAAATACCAGCGAACCTCGTGAAAGAACTGCGCGAACGGACCGGAGCAGGTTTCTCGGACTGCCGCGCCGCGCTCGTCGAGTCGGGCGCCGATATCGAAAAGGCGATCGACATTCTTCGCAAGAAGGGACAAGCGGCGGCCGCCAAGAAGGCGCAGCGCCAGGCGAGCGAAGGGCTCGTCGGCCACTATATTCACGCCGGCGGAAAAATCGGCGTGATCGTCGAAGTGAATTGCGAATCGGACTTCGTCGCGCGCACGGAAGCTTTTCAGCAACTTTGCCACGACGTAGCGATGCACATCGCGGCGATCGATCCGCGTTATTTGCGGCGCGAAGAAGTGACGCCCGAGATGCTTGAGCGTGAGAAAGAAATTTACAAGGATCAGGCGAAGGCCACGGGCAAGCCCGAAGCGGTCATCGAGCGCATTGTTACCGGCAAGATGGAGAAGTTCTACGAGGAAAATTGCCTCTACGAACAGCACTACATCAAGGATGAGTCGGTGACGATCGGCGAGATGATCACGCAGGCGATCGCGAAGCTCGGCGAGAATATTTCCGTGCGGCGCTTTGTGCGCTTCAAGGTCGGCGAAGTCGCCGGCGGTTCGGCGGCACCGGAAGCCGGTGAAGCCGGCGTGCCGGTCACGGCGTAAGCTCGGACCGTTTCGACCATCATTTCCGGCCATTTCAGGCGTCCCGGTTTCACCGGGGCGCCTTTTTCTTTGGGCCCACATCGAAGGAACGTCAAGACGCACGGACCTTGCCAAGCTGGGGCGCAGCAGTGCTGCGCCCCTACAAGATCGTGTCGCTTCGAGCGATGGTATGCCAGTCGCGGCGGATGTTTGTTACAATTCCGAAGCTTTTGAGATCGGGGATTGCGGAGACTCATGGCGGCGAAAAAGACGGCAAGCAAGAGCGCGCTGAAAAGCGCGGCAAAAAGGAACCGGCCCAAATACAAGCGCATCGTCCTGAAACTTTCGGGCGAATCGATGCAGGGGCCTCAGGGCTTCGGAATTCACGGCGAGACGGTGCAAGCGATCGCGAAGGAGCTCAAGGAAGTTCACGAGCTGGGCGTCGAGGTTGCGATCATGGTCGGCGGCGGAAATATTTTTCGTGGCGGCCGGCAAAAGGGTTTTGAGATCGACCGCGCGACGGGCGATTACATGGGGATGCTGGCGACGATGATCAATGCGCTGGCATTGCAGGACGCGCTGGAAAAAGAGGGCGTGCATACACGAGTGCAGAGCGCGATGGGTATGCACCAGGTGGCGGAGCCGTTCATTAGGCGGCGCGCCGTGCGGCATCTCGAAAAAGGGCGCGTCGTGATTTTCGGTGCGGGCACGGGCAATCCGTATTTCTCGACGGACACCGCGGCGGCGTTGCGGGCGATGGAAATCAAGGCCGACGTGATTTTGAAGGCGACGCGCGTCGATGGAATTTACGACGCCGATCCGGAGCGGGTGTCGGATGCGAAGTTCTTCGCACAGATCACGTATCGCGACGTTTTGCATCAGGACTTGAAAGTCATGGACTCGACGGCGATTTCGCTCTGCATGGACAACGGAATGCCGATCGTTGTGTTCAACATGAATCGGCACGGAAATATCAAACGCGTGGTGCTCGGCGAGCGCGTGGGCTCGACAGTCACTCCTGCCTGAGACAACTGAGGACAATATGACGACGATTGGTTCTACGAAGGAAGCATCAGCGGCGGCGAAGACGCGCATGGAGAAAGCAGTCGAGGATTTTCGCAAAGAGATTGCAACGCTGCGCACCGGCCGTGCGAACGCCACGCTGCTCGACGCTGTGCGCGTTGACTATCACGGTACGCCGACGCCGGTAAATCAGCTGGGCACGATGACGACGCCGGACCCGACGATGATCGTGATTTCGCCGTGGGATCCGAGCGTAGTGCCACTGATCGACAAGGCGATTCGTACTTCCGACCTCGGATTGAATCCGACGAACGACGGCAAGGTCGTCCGTGTGCCGATTCCGGCGCTGACCGAAGATCGCCGTAAGGATATGGTGAAGGTCCTCCATAAGGTTCTGGAGAACCACCGGACCGCCGTGCGCAATGTCCGTCGCGACGTCAAGGAAGGGATCGACAAGCTCGAGAAGGATAAGAAGATCAGCAAAGACGAGCAGAAACGATCTCTGGATGAACTCGACAAGATTTCGCAGGCCGAGACGAAGAAGATTGAAGACCTGAGCGCGACCAAAGAAAAAGAAATCATGGGGCTGTAAGCCAGGCCACGAGGAGCAACTCCTCGCTTCCCAACACGTTCACTTACAACTTAGGGTTTTTGTTGCGTGCTAGCTGCGGTCGTTGATGAACCGTCGGTGCGCGTCAGCGTGAAGAGTTGCGCCTGATCGGTCTGGACGGCGTGGAGGAATGCGGCGTAGTCGGGCACGCGATCGGCCTTGACCTGGCGGTGGATGAAGTTGATATGGCGGACCGCGGTGACTGTTCCCGAGTCCGTGTTGTAACGAGAAACGAACGTTGCGTAATCGCGATCGACAATCGTGCCGGTGGGAAGCTCGACGCTTGTGCCGGACGGAAGATGAAGTGTCACGCGCGTCTCGACGTCGAGCGGAGTGCCAAGATCGATCGTGGAAGTCTTGTCGGAACTTGCCACTTTGCCGGGTAGATCGGGCACCGTCAGGACCGGCAGCGGCGCGGGAATTCGAATTGGTTTCTTGGACCAATCGACAAACTTGGGTTGCGAGATTTCGTATTCGACGGTGAAGGGAAGCTTGGTCGCGAGAGGATCCGACGCGCTGACCGAGATGATCTTGCCGCGGAAACCGTCGGAGAGAGACATGAGCTGCGCGACTTCTTTCCACTTGTCGCGCGGAGACTGATGAAACGCGAGTCGCAGCAGCAGTTCATTGTCGCCGCGCATGGAGTATTTCACTTTGGCGTTGAGCGCGCCGTCGGGCGTGATCGTGGCGTCGACGCTGACGCGCTGCGTGGAAGAAAACGGGAGTTCGCCGGTGATGGTCTTCCAGCACGACCCCTGTGAACACGAGAGGTCGAGCGCCTTTTTCCCACGCAGATCCGGACGGATCATCCCCAAGGGTGCCACTTCCAGATTCGGGTCTGCATACACCGTGCGCTTCCCATCATCGGTGGCAGTGACAAGCTGAGTGAAGAGAGACGGCCGAGGAAGCAGTTTTTCGGGCGTGTCGGACGCCGCGACGGCCAGTATGTGAACTTGCCCTCCCCGCAATGCTTTGTACAGAGAGATCTTGTCTTCGGGTGTGCCGGCGCCGGACGAAAGGACGTCCTCCATCTTGCGCTTTCCAAAGCGCCCAAAATCGAGCGGCAAATCGACCGTGCGAACTTTTCCGGAGACCAGATAGTAGTAGCCTGCGTCGTTACCAGTCGAGTTGCCCGGGGAATTTCTCATGGCTTGCGCGGCCTGCGTGAAAATCACGGTCGAAGCGGTGATTTGGGTCGCGAACTTGAGGCGACGATGCAATTGCTCCCACGATGCAAACGTCGTAACGACGATATCGGGTTCGTCGGAAGCCGTGTGAGCATTGGCGTCGATCTTGGGCAGGGTTGCGGGCGCGATTTCCCACCGATATACCAAGCGAGCGTCCGGATCGGTGCCCGGCTGATTCTTGGACATCTCCGGCGTCTGAGGAGAGATACGAATTTGTCCGACAGCGGTCGGTGAAATCGAGCTATTCGCGTCCACGGGGGTGGGCAGCGGGTCCTTCGCGTCGAGAGGCATCGTGAAACGGCGAGCAGGGAGGTCGAGATCGAAAACCTCTTTCGTGACGACGCCGGTGCGATCGAAATTGTGATCGAGCCAGAAATCTGGAGAGAAGGGGGGATGCGTCGAAGTCGTGGTGACGCGATATTCGAGAACGTCGGCGGGCTCGAGGCCCAGGATGCGGACCGATTTGACCCGAATGTCCTGATAGGCCGGTGCATCGCCTACGGCTGGCTCCGGCTCATCGGTGATCGCGCTCGGAAGAATGTCAGCCGAGCCGCCGCTCGAGTGGGTGATGTGGACGAGCGGGATTTCGACTTTTTCGTAGGCGCGATTGAAATTGAAGTTGAGGTGCGCAAACTGCCTGGCGCCGAGTTCGCTGTTGATGCGAACGCGGGTGTGGACTTCCTTCCGGGAGTCTCCGTTGTTTTCGAAGCGGATTTTGGTTTCGAGCAGCTCGATTTGGGCGGGCGTTTCGGCCGCGGCGGCGGGAGTTGGGATGGCGGCGGGCTTGGAGGAAGGGGTTTGAACCGCTGCCGCAGGGGACAGATCCTGGGCGCGTGAAGAGAGGGCGACTGCGGCCAAAAGCAAGCCCATCGCGGCGAGGGACGCCCGGTATCGACTAGAAATTGACATGCCAGTCACCACTCCAGTTTGGATGCGGAGGGAGGGGTGGGCAAGCCTGCGTTCGCGAGCGGTTGCGAGGGCTGCAATCGCCTGAAACCGATTTGTGGCGAGTGCGTCTGACGGTGATGATAGGGTGTGTGCGAACGACTCTCAGGAGAATGGAATGACGAGGTTTTCTTCGGCGGTGCGAATTGTGGCGTTGGTCCTCGCGGGAGCCGGACTCACCGGCGTGACGCGGGCGAGCGATAGCGCCCCGAGGGGGCCGGCGTCCGATGGGACCTTGCCCTCGCTGGTAAAGATTGCCGGCGAAGGCGAAATGAATTCGCACGCAATGGAATATCTGACGCAACTCAGCGACGACGTCGGCGCTCGCGTCACCGGTTCGCCGGCCGACCACAGAGCCGAAGACTGGGGCGTCGCGAAGATGAACGAAATCGGCCTCGCAAACGTCCACAAAGAGAAATACACGATCTGGAAGGGCTGGACGCGCGGAACCGCTGACGCGGAATTGCTGACCCCGGTGCGCCACAAGCTTCACATCGACTCGATGGGTTGGACGGGATCGACGGTTGTGGGTGGCAGCGATGCCGACGTTGTCGCCGTAAATCTGTTCGATATCGACAACGAGATAAAGAACGTCTCCCACCTCAAAGGAAAAGTCGCGCTGGTGGTCATGCGAGGGAAGCCCGACGGGCGGCCCGGAATGCAATACTTCATCCGTATGGCGGACTTCATCCGAGCGGCAGCCCCAGCCGGTGTCGTCGCGATCATTGGCGGCCAGGGCGGTGGCAAATCGGAGGGCAGGAATCTGACGCACACCGGAATCCTCGGCTTTGATGCCGACTTTCAGACTGCGGTCGTCTCGATGACGGCGGAAGACCAAGGGCAGCTTGAGCGCTATCTCGATCGCGGAATAACGCCGCGCGTTCACTTCAATATTCAGAATACGTTCACGAACGTGCCGGTGGAGACTGCGAATGTTATCGGCGAAATTCGTGGCACAGAGCATCCCGAACAAATTTTAGTCGTCGGCGGGCACCTGGATTCGTGGGACTTGTCGGAGGGCACGACGGACAACGGCTCCGGCACGGCGACGACACTGGGCGCGGCTGACTCGATCATGCGCTCCGGCGCCAAGCCGCGACGCACGATTCGATTTGTGCTTTTTACCGGCGAAGAGCAGGGATTGGATGGATCGCTTGCCTATGTAAAGCAGCACCAAAGCGAAATGGCGAATCACCTGGGCGATTTGATTCTGGATGCGGGACAAGGCGAGGTGAAGGGGTTCCAACTCGGCGGCCGCAGCGACTTGCTCGACGCGTTTCAGCCATTCGCCGATTCGCTTTCATCGATGGGTCCGATTTCCGTGGATGACAAGATCGAAGACGGCACAGATACGCTGACCTTCACGATTGCCGGGCTGCCGGGAATCAATATGCTCCAGGACACCAAGGATTACATGTACACGCACCATTCGGGGGCGGATGCGCTCGAGGCGCAGAAGCAGGATGTGCTGGCAAAGAATGCGACGTTGATGGCGCTCGCGGCGTTCTGGATTGCGGATCGCCCGGATCGATTTGCGGCGCCATGGCCCGCCGAACGCACGGCGAAGATGCTGCGCCAGCAGCATGAATATGAGGAGCTGAAGGCCTTCAACCTGTGGCCCTTCGGCGACTTGGGCAATGACAACTCGCCTCAGAATTGAACGTTGCGGTAGATGATTGATCCTGGAGGCGACTCGATATGGAGTCGCCTTTTTTTCATCGGCGTTTGTTGGATGTCTGAATGGTGCTCGGCAGGGCGTCATGAATGTGAGCGGCAATTCGCAATTTCGCGACTGGATGCCGCGAACTTTTCGAATGGAGAGGCGATCATGCAATTCATGCTGATGAGTTATGTGCAGGAAGACGGCTGGAACCAACTGACGAACGAACAGAAAAAGCAGGGAATGGCGGCGTATATCGCCTATACTGAGGCGCTGACCAAGGCGGGAGCTTTTAAAATGGGTCAGCGGCTTGGTCCGAGCGCGGAGGCGAGCACGGTACGGCTCAAGGACGGAAAGGCGCAGATTCTGGATGGTCCGTACGCGGATGCCAAGGAGCAGCTAGGGGGATTCTTCATTATCGACGTGGCGAACCGGGACGAAGCAATGCAGTGGGCTGCGAAGTGCCCGGCCGTTGGGCATGGAGTGGTTGAAGTCCGGGAGCTGCCGGCGTGGTGAGGTGCCTTTGACTTGCTTTCGCTTGTAACTATCATTATTTCAATGAGTTAGTAGGCCATCTAGTCGAATAACCAGCCTGGCCCTCGGTTCTGGCAGGCTGACTAGGCCATCCAATCGCCGCGAGAGCCTGGGAAGGCCCCCGGCTCGGTTTTCTCTCGGTTTTCTGTCGAAATCTGTCGAAATTAGACCCAGTTTGACACTCATGTATAATGGAGCATCTAACGTCGAGTTGGAATTTTTGGGTCGCTTGTTGCCGGAAGCATGGCGAAGGCCAAAAGCCGCCAGTCGATCAGAGTTTTCCACTGGAACGTGTCGTAAAGATTTGACATAGCTGTTTCTTATCCTTATACTCTTGAGTTTGTCAGGGGTAGTTTGTTGTGTCTGATGGGGGACCGCGAAAGTTGTTAGCGCGGTTCAAGTAGTTGGAAGGAAATATCTTCGGTCCCGGAACAGTGCAAGACGGAATGGGACTTGAAGAGCGGCCGGAATGGGGCGCCAGCTCCGAAAAAGCCGAGTGAGTTGTCTCCGAGTCGAAGCCAGAAGAAGAGTTCAACCTTCTGGAGTGCGTACGGAGTTTCTTGCTTGTTGTTCTCCGGATTCGCAGTTGCCTTTCAGCACTGATGTGAGCTCTCGCGCAGTTTTGCTGCGCGCCTGCGAGAGCCGCGCATCCTCCTTGTGTGTTTTGCGATTCGCGTAAGTGTGTGTCGCGAAATTCACAGGAGTCAAAATTATTCGCGCGCGAATGAGGGAAGAACTGTGCCGACGTTTTCGCAACTAGTACGAATGGGACGAGAGAAGGTCGTCGAGAAGACGAAGTCGCCGGCGTTGATGGGCTGCCCGGAGCGACGCGGAGTTTGCATTCGCGTGTACACGCAAACGCCGAAGAAGCCGAACTCGGCGCTGCGCAAGGTTGCGCGTGTTCGCTTGACCAATGCGATCGAAGTCACGACGTACATTCCGGGAGTTGGACACAATTTGCAGGAGCACTCGATCGTGCTCGTACGCGGCGGCCGTGTGAAGGATCTCCCGGGAGTTCGCTACCACATCGTGCGCGGAACGTTGGACGCGGCCGGTGTTGAGGGTCGTAAGCAAGGGCGCTCGAAGTATGGCGCGAAGCGGCCGAAGGCCGCCGCGGCGAAGTAAGAGTTCAGGAGCGATAGAGAGCAATGCCACGCAAAGCACAAGTCATCAAGCGTTCTCAGGCGATCGATCCGGTCTACGCCAGCGACATTGTTGAGAAGTTCATCTGCTCGATGATGTGGGATGGCAAGAAGTCGACGGCGCAGCGCGTGTTTTACGGCGCGATGGATCAGATTGGCAAAAAGACCAACGACGATGCGCTGAAGATTTTCAAGAAGGCGATCGAAAACGTGAAGCCGCTGCTCGAAGTCAAGACGCGGCGCGTCGGCGGCGCTAACTATCAGGTGCCGGTGGAAGTGAATCCGTTCCGGCGTCAGTCGCTTGCGATTCGCTGGCTGCTGCAATATTCGCGTGAGCGCGGCGGCAAGACGATGACCGACCGGCTGGCCGACGAGTTGATCGACGCGGCGAATGCGCGCGGCGGGGCGATGAAGAAGAAGGAAGACGTGCACCGCATGGCGGAAGCGAACAAGGCGTTCGCGCACTATCGCTGGTAGTTGGGCGCTGGTAATTGGAAATTAGCATTTGGAAGTAGAAGTAGGTTGAAAAAATGGCAGTGGCTGTAACAAATCGCGGCGAGGAAAAGAGAGCTTCCCAAGTAACTATGGCCCGGGCATTCAAACTCGAAGACACGCGTAACATCGGGATCATGGCGCACATCGACGCCGGAAAGACGACGTCGACAGAGCGCATCCTGTTCTACACGGGTGTGACTTATAAGATCGGTTCGGTGGATGAAGGCACGGCCACCATGGACTGGATGGAGCAGGAGCGCGAGCGCGGCATTACGATCACGAGCGCGGCGACGACGGCTTCGTGGGACCGATACAACAAGAAATACCGCGTCAACATTATCGATACGCCGGGCCACGTCGACTTCACGGTGGAAGTCGAGCGTTCGCTGCGCGTGCTCGACGGAGCGGTTTGCGTGTTCGACTCGGTCGCCGGTGTGCAGCCGCAGTCCGAAACGGTTTGGCGTCAGGCGGACAAGTATCGCGTACCGCGCATCTGTTTCGTCAACAAGATGGACCGCATGGGTGCGGACTTCGATCACGTCATCCGCACGATTCGGCAACGCCTCGGTGCCCACCCCGTTCCTCTGCAGTTTCCCCTCGGTCGCGAAGATAATTTCATCGGCATCATAAATTTCCTCGAGCAGAACGTGGTTGTGTGGCTCGAAGAAACGCTGGGCGCGAAGTACGAAATCTTTGAAGTCGAAAAGCTTTGGGATAAAGCGTTCGTCGATTCGCGGCCAGACGTTGCGGCGGCGCTCAAGGGCGCAGCGATCGACAAGAAATTTTACGAAGAGCACCGCAACAAGGTGATCGAATACATCGCCGAACACGACGACGAGCTCATCGACAAGTATTTGAACGGCGAAGCGTTGACTCTGGAAGAGATGCGCAAGTCGATCCGTAAATCGACTCTCGGACTGAAGATCGTTCCGGTGCTGGCGGGCTCGGCGTTCAAGAACAAGGGCATTCAGCCGTTGCTCGATGCGGTTATCGACTATTTGCCGTCGCCGCTCGACGTGCCGCCGGTCGAGGGCATCAATCCTGAGGACGACCAGACGGCATTGCGCCGCGCGGCGGATGATCAACCGTTCTCGGCTCTCGCGTTCAAGATTATGTCCGACCCGTTCGTCGGACACGTGACGTACATCCGCGTTTACTCCGGCGTATTGAAGTCGGGCAGCTACGTTTTGAATTCCGGCAAGGGTTCGCGAGAGCGCATCAGCCGGTTGCTCCAGATGCATGCGAACAAGCGCGAAGAAATCGACGAGATTTACGCCGGCGACATTTGCGCTTGCGTCGGTCTAAAAAGCGTCAACACCGGCGACACGCTGTGCGACGAGTCGAAGCCAATCATCCTGGAGTCGATCGAATTCCCGGCACCGGTTATTTCCGTCGCGATCGAGCCGAAAACGAAAGCGGACCAGGACAAGCTGGGCGTTGCGATGCAGCGTCTGGCGCAGGAAGATCCGACGTTTCGCGTTTCGACGGAGCCCGACACCGGCCAGACGTTGATCTCCGGCATGGGCGAGTTGCACTTGGAAATCATCGTCGACCGCATGCTGCGCGAATACAACGTGCAGGCCAACGTCGGCCGGCCGCAGGTCGCGTATCGCGAGACGATCCGCAAGAAGGCGATCGCCGAAGGCAAGTACATCAAGCAGACCGGCGGTAAGGGGCAGTACGGCCACTGCAAAATCGAGCTTCATCCGATTCCGAGTTCGAGTCACGAGAACATGAAAGAGATGTCCACGGACGATCTCGACGCTCTCGCGAAGGAAGTTGTCGGCGGCGGTTCCGCGGGCAAGTGGAAATTCGACAAGGAACATCGCTTCCTGTTCATCGACAAAATCGTTGGCGGATCGATTCCGCGCGAATTCATTGCGCCGATCGAAGCGGGCATCCGCGAAGCGCTGGACACCGGCATTCTCGCCGGCTTCCCGACTGTGGACGTTGCCGTGGTTTTGATCGACGGTAGCTATCACGACGTCGACTCCAACGAAATGGCGTTCAAAATCGCCGGTTCGATGGCGTACAAGGAAGCTTGCGCACGCGCCAAAGCAGTTTTGCTCGAGCCGATCATGAAGGTCGAAGTCGTTGTGCCGGAAGAATATATGGCCGCGGTCTTCGGCGACCTCAATGCGCGACGTTCCGCGATTCAGGGAACGGAAAATCGCGCGGGTAGCAATGTGATTCGCGTCGAAGTGCCGCTGGCACAGATGTTCGGTTATGCGACCGATTTGCGCAGCCGCACGCAGGGTCGCGCAACGTTCACGATGCACTTCTCGCACTATGCCGAAACGCCGCCGAATATTTCAGAAGAAGTCATCAAGCGCGTCAAGGGCGGCAAGTAAAAGTTTTCGCAGTACAGATTGAGCAGCACCGTTTTACGAATTCGATTGAGGAGCAGAGCCAATGGCGAAGGAGAAGTTCGAGCGGACAAAGCCGCACGTGAATATTGGGACGATTGGTCACATTGACCATGGCAAGACGACTTTGACGGCAGCGATTACGAAGGTGTTGTCGAAGCACAACCCGAAGGTGCAGTTCCGGGCGTTCGATTCGATCGACAACGCGCCGGAAGAGCGCGAGCGCGGTATTACGATCGCGGTGTCGCACGTGGAGTACGAGACACCGAATCGTCACTACGCGCACATGGATTGCCCGGGTCACGCGGACTACATCAAGAACATGATCACGGGCGCGGCGCAGATGGACGGCGCGATTCTGGTGGTTGCGGCGACGGATGGACCGATGCCTCAAACGCGCGAGCACATTCTTCTCGCTCGCCAGGTCGGTGTTCCGGCGATCGTCGTGTTCTTGAACAAGTGCGACATGGTGGAAGACGCGGAACTCCTCGAGCTTGTTGAGCTCGAAGTGCGCGAGCTCTTGAAGACGTATCAGTTCCCCGGCGACACGATCGCGATGGTGCGCGGCAGCGCGCTCCAGGCGCTGAACGGCGATGCCAAGTGGGAAAAGGCGATCGACGATTTGATGGAAGCGGTGGACAAGAACGTACCGCAACCGGTGCGCGACATCGATAAGCCGTTCGCGATGCCGATCGAAGACATTTTCTCGATCTCGGGCCGCGGCACGGTGGTTACGGGACGCGTCGAGCGCGGCAAGGTGAAGGTTGGCGAAGAAATCGAGATCGTGGGTTTCCGTCCGACGCAGAAGAAAGTTGTAACGGGCGTGGAAATGTTCCGCAAGCTGCTGGACGAAGGTCTTGCGGGAGACAACGTCGGGTTGCTCCTGCGCGGCACGGAAAAAGAAGACGTGGAACGCGGCCAGGTGGTTTGCAAGCCGGGCTCGATCACGCCGCACACGAAGTTCAAGGCGGAAGCATACGTC
>Ga0210393_10002718_pt1 | contig 14402 bp, 13 predicted proteins | sample IncBWC27OmetaG_FD_160068 | JGI IMG/M metagenome (GOLD analysis project Ga0210393, IMG submission 160068) | Forest soil microbial communities from Barre Woods Harvard Forest LTER site, Petersham, Massachusetts, United States - Inc-BW-C-27-O ... | reverse complement strand
TTGAGAAGTGTTGCAGCACGCTTGCGATCTCGTCGCCAGTCTCAAAGATTAAAGCGAACACCTTCGGCTCATCCTCGATTTGTTTCCACCGCATGTCGGCCCCTTTGCCTGGACGATCTCACAATTCCGCTCCCAGAATAAAGAGAGCGCGAGCCGCCTTCCCAGTGGAATGAAAGATCGAGGGTGGCAGGACTGAGAGGCGACTCCCGCTCTTAACAGTTGTCATATGCGGAACTTGATGCCGCAGCATTCAACTTGGTTGCGTTTTGGCGAAAATGGCATTGCGACGTGCATCAAGTATTCGGAGTCTGTCTTTGTGGTTTGGAACCGGAAATGATTTGTTCGAGTGGTGGCGATCAATTTGCAGGGGTACTAGCGATAGTCGGAACAGGAGTGACTAACCTTAATTGGTCCAACGACGTCAATACGCTCTGCCATCGGGCCGGATCTTTCTTTGTCTCGATTGGGGCGGAGAGATCGGCATAAAAGTCGAGGATGTTGGCGCGCAGGTCCGGCGGCGTCGAATCAAATTTGCGCTCTGACAACTGGGACAGCAATTTTGCGTAGGTCTCGTCGGTTAGGGAATATTCTGCCGGCTTGGTCAAATTCCCGCTATCCAGGTCAGAATTAGGAAGCGCGAGCGAGTTCGTGCGCACTGCTTCGAGAAACGCACGGTATTGATCGACACTTGCATTGATGCTCTTGAAATACAAGTCCTCAGTTTGCGGAGTCGGATTGTTGAACGCCATCGCCTTGAAAGGACCGATTTTCGGCATGTATCGCAAAAGGGTGGAGAGCACCCGGGTGCCGAATCCGGGCTTGACGTAGTCCTTCCCCCAATTCCTTTCATATTCAGAGCGCGAAAGGCGATACAGAAATTTCCGTTTTGCGAAGTCGGGTTGCTCGCGCATCATGTCTTTCTTATGGGTCTGCAGAGCGACCTGGGTCATCTCCGGGATTAGCCGGCTGATGGAGTAACGATACGAACCAACAGCTAGATCCTCATGGGCAAGCACGTCTTTCAGGTCCACTCCATAGACGACCGGGAAAACCCGTTCCAGTAAAGGCTTGCACACTTGGAACCCGATGAAATCATGGTACTGCTGCGACGCGTAACGATTCTTCGCGACCTGGATCATGTCGAAGCCGAACTCGGTTTTCAAGTGCGCCGTTTTATCCTGCGCATACTTGACCGACTTGCCAAACTTGGCCCGCAGCTTCGGATACTCGATCGCTACCGATTGGTTGACTGCGGGATGTCCGGAGATGTCAGAAGCATAATGGGCCAGGGCGCCCAGCGCGAAGGCATATTCGTTCACATCCTGACTCTCGATCAGCAGTTCGCGAACGAAGTCACCGCTGCGAACGTAATGCACCAGATTGCTGAATTCTTTACTGCCGAATGGATAGTAGCCCAGGTCCTGAATGACAGCGCCTCCGTAGGCGTAGGCGTGCGCCTCGGTGATCTGGTCCTCCGACAATCCTCGGTAACGCTTGAGCAGCAGCGGCCGAATCTCATCGGCCCACAGCAAGTCCACGATTTCCTCGTGGGTCAAAACGGAGTATGCCGACGAACCACCGCTGCACATCAGCACGATGAGAAGAGATGCCACGAACTGGACGGAAAGCGGGCGCCATTCTGCAACTATGGCGCCTGACGATACTGACAGCTGGTGCATGGTTTAGATGCGACCGAGTACCAGAAGAATGACCACGATGCAAAGGACCAGTCCCAGGCCACCGGTCGGGGCGTAGCCCCAGTCCCGGCTATGCGACCACCTCGGCAACGCACCAAGAAGTGCTAACACCAAAATCACGATCAATACAGTTCCAAGCATGTTGTGCTCCTTATCATTTCCTATGATTCAATCGGCGCGAGCCCAGAATAGCGGGTCCGCGCCGTGCACCTTAAGCCGCTTGCTGGGCTAGAGTGTGATGTTGAGTTCAAGATTGACACCGGGATACGTCGGGTTGCAAAGGTAATACACGCCACCGATGTCGACCACAAAAACCTGTTGGGTGTAGAGCCAGTTGCCCGGCCAAGGAGCGGCGAATCCGAACCAGTAGCCGCCGTATTGGAAGCGGTGATTGTTGTAATCGCCCTGGGTAACCCGAAACGTGTGTCCGCGTCCAAAGTTGGCCTTGTAACGATCGGCGGGAATGCGGCCACCAGCGTTCTTTGCCGGCTGTGCGTGTTGCTGCTGCGCATTTTTTTCTTCCGGTTTAGTGTTTTTCTCCTGCTGCGCGCCCTTCTCGTCTTGCTTGGCAGATTTCTCTGTTTCCGCCTTTTTCTCTTCTTGGGCAGGCTTTGCTGTCTGTTCTTTCTGGTCTTTCTGCTCCTCCTGATCATGCTGCTCCTGTGCGTAGACTGGAGCCGCAAGGATCAAGGACAAAAGCAGTGTGCCGATAATTCCTATTACTTTCATGGGTGTGCCTCCGTTATCGATCGTTTGCTTACGGTTGCCTTATTGCAAGCTTCCTGTGGTCACGTTGGCTGAGTTGCCGATTGCGTCGCCGGATACGAGAAGTTCAACTCTCCGGTTCTGCTGACGGCCGGCGGAGCTGTCGTTTGAAGCTACAGGCAAAGTATTGCCGAAGCCTCTGGCGCTGACCGAGTTCGTGGTCACGCCTTCTTGCACGAGATAATCTCGCACTGCGTCGGCGCGATTCTCCGACAGCTTCTGGTTCATGTCATCGCCGCCGACGTTATCGGTGTAGCCACCGACTTCAATGTTGAGTCCGGGGTAAGCAAGCAAGATGCCGGCGACTTTCGCCAATTTCTCTCTCGCTCCTGGCTTCAAGGAATACTGTCCAGTGTCAAACAGCACATCGGACATGCTGACGATGAGCCCGCGCGCGCTGTCGCGAGTCTGAAGGATGGAATTTAACTGCTCGGACAAACGGGCGCGCATCGCCGCTTTGTCACTGTCCGCCTGCTGTGCAGCTAGACGAGACCGGTCGGCATCGGCCTGAGCCGCCCTGACCGCAGCTGCCGATGTTGCCTGACTAGCGGCCATGTCGGATTGTGCCTTTGCAGCATCCGCCTGAGCTTGTTCTTTCTGCCGGGTCGCGTCGTCGGCTTGCGCTTGCGATTGCGCCTGAGCGTCGGCCGAGTTCTGCAGGTTGTTGGCTATGCGTTGATCGTCCATCTTCTTGACAGAGATGGCGCGCGCGTCTTCGGCAGTTTGGACCGTATCTCGGGCGACTGCGATCAGTGGTTTGTTCTGAACATTCTTTCGGGTCGCATATTCGTCCGCATTATTCATCAACTGGACGGCTTTCTGATAGCTTTCGGGGGCGTACTGCTCCGCACCTTCAGATTGTGCGATGCGCACCGCATTGCGCGCCTCAAAGAATTCCAACGGCAGCTTGGCATTCATAACCACTGGGTCAAACTTGTAGCCGGTTGGAATATATCCACCCCGCTCCATCAGTTCGTACTTCGCATCCACAGTTTCGACGGTTCCTTTGGTGTCCTTGCGAATAACATTTTCGAGGATCACGACGTTGCTAGGTTGCCGCACGGCGTAGTAAGGCTCCGCGGTGACGATCAAGGCGAAAGCCTGAAGGTCCGTGGTCACGTGCAGCTTGCTGCGGTCGTTGCCGCCGACTAAGACCTCGCCCAGGTTCACGGCGCGGCCTTCCGGCGAAATCGCCCACAAGATGTAGGTCAAGTATTCGTTGCCGAAAGTTTTGGGGCTCTGCAGATTGCCGAATTCCGCTTTGACCTCGATGGTTCCCCGTTTGCTGTTTACCTCGGCTTCACCATTGGCTGAGGGCATGAGATTCGTGCCAGCGAAATCCACCTTGGTAGCGCCGCTGTGATGTCTATAGTTGACCGCTGGCGTGGTGCGGCTGGTTACGACTACGCGGAACGTGGGCGTCTGCGCCATGGGCTCGGCGGCGGGTGCGGGTTGAGAGTTGGTTTGCGCCAGTGCGCTCATGCTTAGTGCGACTCCGGCCATTAATAACAGTTTCATCTTCATTTGTTTCTCCTTGGCAGATGTCTGCCGGGTTACGCTGTCTCCGTTCACCGCGATAAGCTCCTGAGCGATCTCGTATCAGTTCGTTACCCTTTTCCTATGTGGACGTTGGAGAGGGAATGAAATAGTCCAAACACATTGAGCAGCCACAGCACCACGGCAATGACGACCACTCCGTTCAAGATCGACTTGATGGATGACTGCATGGGAATGAAGCGATTGACCAGCCACAACAGAACGCCCACCACGATGAGAACTTCTACAAGCTGAATCAATGGCATAATCTTGGACCTTTCTTGTTTCACGGGCTAACGCCTCCCATCCGCTTGGAGCGTTGCCCTCACCTTTATGTTCGAAAGCTTTTAGGGTCTAACGTGTCCGCCGGACTGTTTTACGGCACACACACGGATTACTAACGCCAATCGGCTGGATGTGGTCGCTTCGATGTGAATTGGTTGGGAATTCACCGACTGCGGCCTAAGAGTGAGAGCTGCGAATTGGCGCTCGTCGCCCTCCCGACACACTCAGGTGAACAAATCATGACAGGCGTCGACATTCGTGTCTGAGCAAGATAGCTCACTTGTGAAGAATCAGGAGTGCGAGTCCCGTTCCGAGATAGGGGTAAATCGCGGTAATTTCAGCTTATTCCATTTGACCTGCTGGTATATCGTTGACGGCGGCAATCGACCGTACTGGATTCATCGATGCCCAGGAATACTCGAATTCTTGTCCGCATTCGAAGCAGACTCGATAGGTCCGCTTCTTAATCGTGAACACCCGACTCATCTGCCGGTGACGGCACCCGAACGCTGAATGCAGGAACGAGAGCAGTGGCTTCACGAATGCTGCGCTCGGCGGCGCTCACAGCTTCCGTTGGCATCCAACCAATCGAGTAGTGAGCAAACGCTAGCCCGGGCGAGCGCAATCGAACAGTCAGCAGCTCCGTAATAAAGATTGATGGTGTCGCCGTCGGGGTCCATCGTATATCCGCAAGGGAATACAACATCATCGACGTCGCCATGACGTTCGTATTCGGCCTCGGGACCAAAGATCCATGAATCCCCTCGCAGTAAACACTTTGATGGATTCTCGATTTCGAACAGTGCCAGACCCAGGCGATACAAACAGCCCGAAGGCGTATGTCGTACTCCGTGGTAGAACACGAGCCATCCTCTGGAAGTCTCGATTGGTGGCGGAGACAAACCAATTTTGTTCGCATCCCACCAGGCGCCGCGTCGTGCCTCCAGCATGAGCCTGTGCTTGCCCCAATAACGCAGGTCGGGAGAGTAAGAAATCCACATGTGCGATCCCATCGGTGTCATGGGCCGATGAATCAGCGCCCAGCAGCCGTCGATTCTTCGGGGTAGGAGTGCGGAGTCTTTGTCGTCGGGTGACATTATGACCCCATAGCGCTCAAAACTTCGGAAGTCTTTAGTCAGAGCCAGAGACACTCCGGGTCCGCCGCGCGAATAGGAGGTGTACGTAACTGCGTATTGCTGCAATTCGGGAACGAAAGTGATGCGAGGGTCCTCAATGCCCCAGATTTCCTCTGGATAATCGTTGGGGCTTGGCATCAGCGTCGGCTCGCTATCGATTTGCCAATTGTCCACTCCGTTACGCGACCGGGCGGCGCAAAGATGGGACAAGCCCCGACGGTCCTCTACGCGGCAGAGCAGCAATGTCGATCCGTCCGCCAGTAACGTCGCGCCTGCATTGAACACACTATTAATGGAGTATGGCCAGTCCTTGGCGGTTAAGAGTGGGTTGGCCGGGTGCCGAAGTAGCAGTGGCTCGTAGCGAGTTGTTGTGGCAATGCTCATATGTGTTCACTGAACAGCCTTGATCAAAGTTTAATTAGTGGAAGTCACAAATAAGTCACCGCTCGTTCCCGCACTATCGGGTTCCGGCAGCGAGCTCATTTCCAGCAATGCCATCAAGAACGACAGCGTGGATTCGGCTCCCTGGTTCTCGTTGGCGCGGTCGGGATGCAGGCCGTCCCGGCAGCCGCCGGTGCTGGAGTCATAAAGAGGAAGTTGCAAATCGTTGTCGCCAAGAAACCAGTTGAAGGCCGACCAAGCCTGGCTGCGCCAACGGCTATCCCCGGTTATGCGATAGGCCTGCAAACAGGCAGAGACCGCGCCTGCCGCCTCGAGTGGCTGCTGATCGAAACGAGCTTTTTCACCGCCCTGGCGATAGAAGCCTTGTGACCCGATCGGAACAAAGTGGCCATTGGTTTCGCAATGCTGCGTTGTTAACAACCAATCCAGCGCTTCAAGGCCGGCCGAGACCATGCGATCATCCGAGCCCGCGGAGCCCACAAGCAACATCGCTTGGGGCAATCTCGCGTTTCCGTAAGCCAGAACGTTCTCGAACCATTTCCAATCCGGCCTTCGGATCGACTCATACATTTCAAGCAGACGTGTACCGAGGACGGACCTTATTTTCTGCGCATCCCGGTCTCCAGAATATGAATCGAGATATTCCTGAATTCCGAGCAGGGCGTAGGTCCAGGCGCGAGGACTGCTGAATTCCATCACTGCGGGAAGGGAAAACTCGAACAAGCGTCCAGCGGCGGACCTCAACCCCTGATCCCGGGATCGGCCTATAACCGTTCCAAGTCCCCACAGCGCGCGTCCGTGGCAGTCTTCGGAGCCCTCAGCTTCGTTCCACCGGCGATCATAACCGAGGAAGTTTCTGAATCTACCGTTCACTGGATTGAACGCGTGCTCCAGGAATGCCAAATAGCGGAACGATAAATCTTGGGTAGACGAGTTTAATTCGTAACCACCCTCTGCCTGTTGCTCAAGCATCACCGTGAAAATGAGGGCGCGGGCGTTGTCGTCGGTGGTATATCCTTCGCCGGAGTTAGGGATGGTGAAGATCGCATGCTGCATGATTCCCGTGTCGTTGGTCAGCCGGTTCAAGTGATTCAGTTTCAGCTCCGGCAACTGATTTAACGACTTCGGTATGGCGCGGGCGGCGAACTGTACTTTGGGGCTCTCCATGCGGTCGCTGCGTACTCTTGCGAAACTCTCCATGTACCCCTGCGCTACTCTTTTCCAGACCATCTCCCGCGCGAACAAATAAGCACGTTTACGCATGGCGTGGCGTATCGCCGGAGTGTCCAAAAGCTCGACCGTCTTATTTGCGATAGCATCAGGGTCCTGGAAGGGAACCAGCGCGCCGCGGCGGTCGTCCAACAATTCGATGGCATGCCAGTACGGGGTCGAGATAATCGCCTTACCCGCGCCTAGCGCATACGCGAGCGTCCCGGAAACCACTTGGGCTTCATGGCGATAAGGAGTGATGTAGATGTCCGCGGCGCCGATGAACTCAACCATCTCCTCCGGATTGACGAACCGGTTGTGGAAGGTCACATTCGACTCTACTCCCACTTCCTTGGCCAACCCTTGCAAATAAGCTCGATACTGATCACCGTCGCGACGGAGCACGTGAGGGTGGGTCGCGCCCGCGACAATATAAACCACATTCTTGTGCTTGGACAGAATCTGGGGGAGCGCTTGAATAACGTTTTCGATTCCCTTGTTCGGCGAGAGCAGGCCGAAGGTAAGTAATACTGCTTTTCCTTCCACGCCAAAGCGGTCCTTGTAGAAATTGGGATCGAGAAATGGCAAGTCTGGAACGCCGTGAGGGACCATGTCAATCTTGCTGCCGGGCACTTTGAAGATTTCCTGCAAGAATTGGGATGAGAGCTGGCTCATGACGATAAGGCGATCCGAAAGCTCTGCGATCTCTTCCATCACCCTGAGCTGATCTGGATTCGGCTCACGGAGGACGGTGTGGAGCGTGGTCACGACTGGCATCTTCAGGCCGCGCAACAACTGCAGGATGTGGCTGCCGGCGGGTCCGCCGAAAATCCCATACTCGTGCTGCAGGCAGACCATGTCGATATTGTTGAAGTTCAAGAACTCAGCGGCCTCTCGATACGATTTCAACTCGTCCTGAGCGAGCGCCCATCTGACGCGCGCAGGATAGTCATATCCCTGCTCTGTGTCGTTTACGGGTAGAGCCAGCAATCGAGCGGTACCGTACTCGGCGGATATGGCTGCGCAGAGGTCAGTGGTAAATGTAGCGATTCCGCACTGCCGGGGCAGATAGTTGCCAATGACCGCGATCCGGCTAGGTAACGATGGCTTCGACTGCGATCGGGGTCGAGCCGCTGGAACTTCCTTCCGTAAAAGGGAGCGCGAGCTAACGACTTCTAACATCTCATTGGGAAGCACTATGTTTGGTAGCGACATTAGCTCCTGGTTTGCCGAGAGTAGCTGTTGCTAAACGTCAGAGTTCCGATAAAGCCGACGCGTCACCGACTCGGTCGGAGGCGACGGTTATCGGCGCGGGGTTTCGTCCGTGAGTTTGCCTGTCTTAGTATCCAACGTAGGTGCTGTTTAGGACTGGTCAAAATTGACCACATCTGCCTCGGGTTGGCAGGATACAAACACTTTAGCGATCCACAATGACTATCGGTTCAAGAAAACGATTACCGCCGTAACCATGCTGGTATTGTGTCGAACACTCTATGTCAGCGACGAAACCCTAAACTAGAGTGGGGTGTGTTCAGGCATACCAGATATCTGCGATCCTAATGGAAACTCGCTGGGGTAGGCGTTTCGGACGATACGAGGTCATCGCTGAGGTTGGCCGCGGCGCTATGGGAGTCGTGTACAAGGCTCGCGATCCCAAGATCGACCGGTTTGTCGCGGTGAAGACGATTTCGCTCTCTGGCCAGAGTCCGGAGGAGGAGCGCGAATACCGCGAGCGGTTCTTTCACGAAGCTCAGGCAGCCGGCCGTTTGTTACATCCTGGCATTGTCACTATTTTCGACACCGGCGAGGATACAGAAAGCCACATTGCCTTCATTGTTATGGAGTTCATTGCTGGCCAGTCGTTAGACCGACTCCTTTCGGACAAGGATAAGAAGCTACCGCTCGACACAGCTCTTCGCCTATCGGAGGAATTGGCGGAAGCGCTGGATCACGCCCACGGACAAGGCGTAGTCCATCGCGACATGAAACCTGCTAACGTCCTGGTCACGCCCGAAGGCCATGCCAAGATCGCAGATTTCGGTATTGCGAAAGTGAATCTGGCGAATCTCACGATTCCCGGACGGGCGCTGGGCACACCGGCCTACATGTCACCCGAACAGTTGGAGGGTGAAACAGTCGATAAGCGCTCCGACCTATTTTCCTTGGGTGCGATTCTCTACCACATGGTTACGGGCTTCGGCCCTTTTCAAGGTAACAGTGCGACCACGGTTTGCTTCAAGGTCGCCAACCGCGATCCCCTGCGGGCAACCGCGTTTGACCCCGAACTTCCCTCTGAACTGGATTCCGTCATCGCCCGTGCCATGGCAAAAGATCCCGCGCAACGCTACCAGCGCGGATTGGAGTTTGCTCTCGATCTGCGCGAGCTTCGAGAGCGCGGCCAGACAATCTCAAAACGTGCCAACGCTGCGTCGCGCCTCCCGGGAGCGAGAGAAGTTGGGGCTCGTTCAATTGGCGATGGTACGACTCACCTTCCTACTGCGGACATAGCATCGCTCGGTTTCTTCAAGATGTTAGGGCACGCGGCGAGACGGGCATCCACCTCTATTCGGCTGCGGGTCTTGTCCGGGTGGCGGCGGCCAGCGGTTCGCATTGGGCTCGTGCTTTCCGTTGCTGCGATCGTTTTCAGCTTCTTTGAGTATCACAGAAGTCTGCCGGCGCGAAATTCAAGTCAGACCAGTCCACCAGCAAGCGTCGCTGCGAGTGGGGTCCCGGCGCCGGTGGTGAGCGAACCAGTTGCCATTGAGCACAGCGCAGAAAAGGTTTCCAATTCCAAGGAACCCTCTAAAGCCGTTGCAGACTCCACGCTCAGCATACGCATTGAACATCGTTTCTCAGCGCCAGAGCTTTCGCTGTGGATCGACGACAAGTTGGCTTACGATCGCCCATTGCGCGGTCAGATCAAAAAGCACTGGAATCCATTTCGAACGGATGTCCGCGAGACTGAGTCCGTAAAGCTTCCATCAGGTAAACACCGCATCCTGGTTCGCGTGCGTTCCACGCCTGACAAGTACGAACAGTCAGCATCTATCTTGGGGAATTTCACCAAGGACCATCCGGCGATCTTGCAGATCAACTTTGAGCGTCAGGGAGAAGCAATGCGCTTGGCATTGCGATGATCGCGGGAACTCGACTTAGCCGTACACGGCGCTATCGTGAACGCAAGAAAAACGGCTCGCAGCATGCTGCGAGCCGTCTCGTGGGAGCTACCGGGGTTACTGCTGTTGTCGTCGTTCTTCCGGAGCAGCTTCCTTTTCTGGCTTAGGCGCATTCTCTGGACGAGCTTCAGCCCGGGGAGCGGCCTCTGGGTGAGCTTGGGGCTTGGCCGCAGCTTCTGGATGAGGCGTGTTCTCGGGACGGGGTGCTGCTTCCCGAGGTGCGGCCTTCGCAGGGGCTTCCGCAGGTTTCGGTGGGCTCGCCTTGGCGACCTGTGGACGAGGCGTGTTTTCAGGCTTCGCCGCGGTTGCGGCCGGACGCGGTGTCGTCTCCGGCTTTGCCGCCGTAGCTTTCTCCGGTGTGCTCGGTGGACGAGGAACCTCGTTGCGCGCGGCTGGAGTGCTAGTCGCCGGAGTGCCCGGTCGAGGAGCGTTGTTCTCCGGACGTGCAGCTGGTGCCTTGGCTGGGGGTTGAGCGGCCGCGGCCTTGACTTCAGGCTTGTAAGGCGCTCCAGCTTCTTTAGCCGGTACCCCGCCGCTGAATGATCCCGGCTTAGGAGTAGCAGCAATCGCCGGCTTTCCCTGGTTCACCGAAGCTCGCTGCTGTGGGTTCGAGCGTGCAGTTGCCACTTGTTGGGTTTGTGCGGCGACCGGGGCGATATGTTTCTCCTGCGCGAAGGTGCGTTCTTGCGTTGATGGAGCCGCGGTGACACCGCCGCTGCCGCCGTTGTAGCTCACGCGGTTCACGGTTGTATTGTTGATCACCGTGGTGTTGTAAGTGTTGTGAATGTTGGTCACGTTGACGTTGTTCACTGCAGTGTTGTATTCGAACTGTCCATTATTCCAACGGCCGCCCTCATAACCCTGGCCGCCGTAACCGAAGCCATAATTGATCCCGCCGTAGAAACCTACGTGCGGACCCCAGTAGCCTTCATTGAAGGCAAAGGCGCCGCCGTTCCAACCCCAGTAACCGGGGGTCCAGAGGTAGCCGGGTTGCGGAGCCATGACCCACGTACCAGGCACAAAGAAATAACCGTCCGGGCCGTAGGCCCAGTAGCCTGGCGCCCAGAGATAGCCTTGAGCGGGCACGGGCGGCTGCTCATACACGGGAAGAGCTGGCGGGCCGATAGTAATGGATACGCCAAATTGCGCGAACGCTGCAGCCGACATGGCCAGCATGACGAGCGCGAACGACATCGAGCGAATAGAAGGGATGAAACGCATCGTGTTTCCTTTGGCCTGATCATCCTTGGCTTGCCCGGTGATGCTCTGCTGCTGCGGGTTGCGTGGATGAAAGGCGCGATTCCGGCGAAACGCACTGACGAGTTGGTCTCGCTCGTAAATAGTTCCGTGATGCAGCTTCGCATCTCGGGAGATTTAAGTCTGGTCAATAACGCTCACAACGACATCAGCGGACCGGACAAAGGAAAACGCGGCAGAATCGCGGTCTGAAATGAATGAATTGATCAAAATTGACCAGCTTGTTACTGCGCGACGCGGCATTATGTAGCCATGACAGCCAAAGGGAAACAAGCTCTGGAGGTTCGTTGTCCTACTTGCGGAGCCAAGCCAGGAGAAAAGTGCGAACTTAGCACTGGCCAACCCCGAACAGATCCGCATAGAGATCGGCGTCTGGCGGGTGTGGAAAAGTAAGTGGCCTGCTCGTTATCGCTGCCCAATCAAGTAGTCGGTGAACGCTTTAAAGTCTTGCTAGGTTTTGAGAAATCGTGGAAAGCCCGGAACAAGATCAACCCCTGATCTGCTCGGCGTCGTGCTGGGAAGTCCGCCGTTCGTCGTCGCCGTCGAGATAGCAACTCTGTTGGATGTGGCGTGAGTGTGCCGAAACGACTGTGTAAGGCACGCCCAGGAATCGTTTGGCGACAATTCCGGTTACCTCAAGGCAGTTGAAGTTCATCGGCTTTATTTTTCTGAGCATTCGCTCGAGTGCATTTTCGATGTTTTTCGCCCCGATCGCGCCGAAGAAAGTTACCTTCACCTCCGCAGCCATGAAAAAGAAGCTCCATCCCGCGGCATGGATCTTGCGATCAAGAGCCAAGCCATCGAGCGCTTTGACCAATCCCCATGTGGCTGAGTAAGGCTCACTTTGGAATCCAATCGCCTGCGCTGCAGCCGGATTATCCCTAATAAGGATCGTGCCGATTTGAACTTCCTGCGTCATGGAAGCCTCCTCTTGCCGTCGAAGCCTTCAGGATCGTTCATCTGTCCGCAAAATACTGAGCAAAATGGCTCACTTTAGAACTCCAGACCAAAAAGAAAATAGCCGTTTCTGGTTAGTCACGATTTATGCCAATTAAGCACTTCGATGCACTAGAATTGCGGCTGATGAGTGTTTCTAAAGCACCGAGCGGTAAATCGAGCGGTAAGAAGCTGCGCCAGTTCGATCCCACCACATTCCTCGCAACCATTGGCGATGGCAGGAAAAATGTGGCTGTCGTCAAGAAGCAAACCATCTTCGCGCAGGGCGACGGTGCAGACGCAGTCTTCTATATCCAGACCGGCAAGGTGAAGCTCACTGTCGTATCCAAGGCCGGCAGAGAAGCGACCATCGGCATGCTGCGGGAGGGAAACTTTTTTGGCGAAGGTGCCCTGGCGGGCCAGGCGCTGCGCATGGGATCTGCGGCTGCAATGACAGACTGCGCGCTTCTGCGGATCGACAAAAAGGCGATGATGCAAGCGCTTCATCGCGAACATGCGTTTTCGGATATGTTCGTGGCGTATTTGCTGGCGCGGAATATCCGCTATGAAGAAGATCTGGTTGATCAGTTATTTAATTCCAGTGAGAAGCGACTGGCCCGCGTCCTTCTATTGCTGGCTCATTTCGGCAAGGAAGGTGTACCCGAGACCGTCGTCCCGAAGATAAGTCAGGAAACGCTGGCTGATATGGTGGGAACTACCCGTTCACGAGTAAGCTTTTTCATGAACCGGTTCAGGAAACTCGGATTCATTCAATACGCCGGCGGGATTGAAGGCGGATTGCAAGTCCACAGTTCGTTGCTCAACGTAGTTCTGCACGATTGAGCACGGACACCCAGCAGAACCCCAATTGCGCGACTCTTACGCACCCGCTATTCGGTTGCTCCCGTAGTCCTGGGCGCATCGGCGCGCCAGATATAAAGGAATTTCTCGTCGCTCGACGTTTCCACGGGGATGTTTCTTTCTCGGGTTACGCGGTTCAGAGCAGAGCGAAGGTTCTGCATCTTCTCGCCATTCAGACTGCTCAGCGGAACCTTAACCGCTTGCTTGGTGCTCAGCTTTGAAAGGTCGGCCAGAATGTCCGACACCGCCTTGCGATGTTTTCCCCTACGCCCCTGCGGAACATCGGACCGATTCAATGATGCGTAGTGGGTGTTGTTACCGTTGCCGTTACGTCCCATCGGTGTCCCCCTTTATCGGGTACCCGTATTGGTATGCGAGAAATCGTACGGCAAAAAATCGTATCCTGCAACTAAAAATCTACACGAATCCTGACTAGGGCAACCATCTGCTGTGGCATCCGTACATTAAGATGCGCTTTATCAAAGAGTTCTCCGGCCTGCGTTGCGCTAAGACCTGCTAAGACTTCACCCGTACGATTTAAGTCGCGCTAGCATGATTAACGGTGTGGGTGCGCCGAGACGCTCAGGAAATCAACGATGCTGTAGCGGTTGGTCCTGGGGCTTTTCTTGAGGGGGCACCCAACCACGATTCGCTTTGCACTGACAAACATGAAACGCGAGTTCGACCCTAACACTTTCCTTGCGACGATTGGTGACGGTAGGAAGATTCTGGCTGTTCAGAAAAAACAGACCATTTTCACGCAAGGAGATGGAGCGGACGCCGTCTTCTACATCCAAACCGGCAGAGTGCGGCTCACGGTCGTATCCAAAGTAGGCAAGGAAGCGACCATCGGCATTCTGAAAGAAGGGGATTTCTTTGGCGAGGGCGCGCTGGCGGGTCAGAAGGTTCGCATGGGATCCGCCGCCGCGATGACCGATTGCGAATTGCTGCGGGTGAACAAGAAGGCGATGATGGAGGCGCTTCACGGCGAACACGCGTTTTCGGACATGTTTGTGGCCTATTTGCTGGCGCGGAATATCCGCTATGAGGAAGAGTTAGTTGACCAACTGTTTAATTCCAGCGAGAAGCGACTGGCCCGCGTGCTCTTGTTGCTGGCTCATTTTGGCAAGGAAGGCGTGCCC
>Ga0210393_10002717_pt1 | contig 14406 bp, 12 predicted proteins | sample IncBWC27OmetaG_FD_160068 | JGI IMG/M metagenome (GOLD analysis project Ga0210393, IMG submission 160068) | Forest soil microbial communities from Barre Woods Harvard Forest LTER site, Petersham, Massachusetts, United States - Inc-BW-C-27-O ... | reverse complement strand
GCTGGAACGCCAGACAGATTATCTGTTTCCCACGCGCCGCGGCGATCGCATGACGCGCCAGGCGTTTTGGCACATCATCAAGCGCTACTCCAAGAAGGCCGGCGTCGAGAAAGAATTGTCGCCGCATACCTTGCGCCATGCCTTCGCAACGCATCTGTTGAATCACGGCGCGGATCTGCGTGTGGTGCAGATGCTGCTGGGTCATAGCGATCTGTCGACCACCCAAATCTACACACACGTCGCCCGCGAGCGTCTGAAGGACCTGCACTCCCAGCACCATCCGCGCGGCTGATCTTAAGCCCAGGGCGTTGGTCTGGTAGAATTTGGCTGAACCTCCTTACTCTTCGGAGGTCGTATCCGATAAGTCCCTGGAGCCTTAGCATGCTGCGATCTGCCGCCGTTTTCACCTTGCTGTTTTGCGCCCTGGCCGCGAGCGCGCGCGCAGCGGCAGGCGATCAGCCGGCCGCAGCCAGCGCCGCCCCGTCCGCCGCAGCCTCCACGGCCGCCGCAGCCACCGCCGATCCGCGCGTGGCATTGCTCAAGCTGCTGCCCGCCGGATCCAAGCTCGACGACCTGCGGCCCTCCCCGATCCCCGGCATATACGAATTCATGCAGGGCGCCGAGATCAGCTACCTGACTGCTGACGGCAAGTATTTCATCGACGGCAATCTCTACGACATGAAGTCGCGCGATAACCTGACCGAAGCGCTGCGCACGCATGCGCGCATCGCGCTGATCAATTCCGTTCCCGAAACCGAAATGTTGATCTTCTCGCCGCCAAATCCGAAATACACCATCACGGTATTTACCGACGTCGATTGCGCGTATTGCCGGAAACTGCACAGCCAAATCGCGGAGATCAATCGGCTCGGGATCCGCGTTCGCTATATGTTCTTCCCGCGAACCGGTCCCGGGACCGAGAGCTGGAAGAAAGCCGAGGTGGTTTGGTGCTCAACCAACCGCAACGAAGCGCTGACGCGGGCAAAGGCCGGCGCCACGCTCGACATGAACAAGGTCTGCGCCCCCACCCCGGTGAAGCGCGAATACGAGCTCGGCGAAAACATCGGGGTGCGCGGCACGCCGGCGATCATCACGGAAAGCGGGGATTATATTTCCGGCTACATGGAGCCGCGCGAGCTCCTGGATCAGCTCAAAGAGTTTCAGGTGGCCAAGCGCTGAAGTGCTGCCGGGGTACTGAAGTGCTACCGCAGCGCTGAGGTCCCATGCACCGCCGCTGGAAATGGATTTCTGCGCTGCTCGCCGCCGCAGTTCTTGGGTTCGGTTGGTGGTTGCGGGAACGGCCGTCTCCGGCCACACCTGTAGTCATCGCCGCCGCGACATCGGCGCCGGCGCCATTTTCGTCTCTTTGGCCAGCCAGCGTTCCAAACCGCGCGGTCAAGGCAGCAGGGAAGGGCGATAATTCCGACGAGATTGAAGTTTGCGGAGTCGGCAGAGTCAAGCTCGACCGCGATGACGCGGCCGCCACCGGCAAGTATCTCGATGCGTTAACCAAGAATTCGCGGCTGCGCTGGCTTGCCACGCTGCGCAACAGCGACGACTATCGAGCGCGTGCAAGCGGGCTTTACGTCGAAGGGTTCTTGGATCGCGACTCCCCGCAGAAAGATGCCGATGCGGCGCGCGAAGAATTGGTGCAATTGGCGGTGGCGACGAAGGACCCGGCGATTTTCGCGTTGGCGTACAGCAAGTGCATCAAGAGCGGCGAAGCCTCTGCCTCAGGGGGCGCGTGCCCGCAGCTGGTCCTCGATGAATGGACGCGCGCCGATGGGGACAATGCAGTTCCGTGGCTGCAGCTGGCGGCCAAGGCGCACCGGGAAGGCGACGGCACGGCCGAGGCTGCCGCGATGGCGCATGCGGCGCAGGCACATGAATACCAGCCCTACACTTGGTCGGTGTTTTCATTTGCGCAGGCCGCCATGCCGACGGATCTGACGCCCACCGATCGGTGGATTCTCACCACGCAGGTGATCGGTGTGGAAGCGGCAATGTTGGCGCCCTATCAGCCGCTGTTTCAGTATTGTTCGCGCGACGCGCAGAGCGATGTTGCCGTTCTTCGGCAATGCAGCGCGTTGGCCGAACTGATGGTGGGTGAGGCCGCAACACTGCTCGACTTGAGCGCGGGGAAAAGTCTTGGCGCACGCGTCGGTTGGCCCGCGGAGCGGGTGGACGGATTGACGCAGGAAATGAAAGCGTCAATGTGGGCCATCAATGAAATGACAGGTATGGACCCAGAAAAACAATGGAGCTGCGATAGCGTCGCGCGCGGTAACGCATACATGTCGCAGTTGGCGGATTTGGGCGAGCGAGGGTTGGCGCGGCAGGCGATCGAGGATTCAGGCGAGACCGTAGCAGAGTTGTCGCGCAAGTACGACGAGTGGCTGGCGGCAGCAGGGCGCGAGGCGGCAACAGCCCGGCCATAATCGGCAACCCTCAGCCTCACCCGTCTACCAGAGCGTCACGCGCTCCTCCGGCGCGCGATACATTTTATCGCCGGGCTGGACCGAAAACGCGCTGTAGAAACTCGGCATGTGTACGACCACGCCGTTGGTGCGGTATTTCTCGGGTGAATGCGGATCCGACTTCACCTGTGCAATCGTGCTCTCGTCGCGCTGCTTGCCCAACCAGCTTTGCGCGAATCCAATGTAGAAGCGTTGATCTGCCGTCATGCCATCGATGACCGGCGGCGTGCGGCCGTTGAGCGATGCCAGGTAGGCCTTGTAGGCAATTTCGATGCCGGCGATGTCGGCGATGTTTTCGCCCAGAGTCAGGGCGCCATTGACATGGAAGCCGGGGACCGGCTCGAAGGCGTCATACTCCTTGATCAGCAATTCGGTTTTCGCTGTGAATTTGGCGTGATCCTCAGGCGTCCACCAGTCGCGTAGATTGCCGTCGCTGTCGTAGCGGCTGCCTTGATCGTCAAATCCATGGCTGATTTCGTGCCCGATGGTGGCGCCCGCCGAGCCGTAGTTAAAGGCGTCATCCGCGGCCGGATCAAATGCCGGCTGCTGCAATTGGCCCGCCGGAAAAACGATCTCATTCACCGAGGGGTTGTAATACGCGTTGACGGTCGGCGCCGTCATGTTCCACTCGGCGCGATCCACCGGGCCGCCGAGCTGCGTCAGTTTGCGATTCCTTTCGAACTCCTGCGCCCGTCTGACATTGCCGAGCAGATCATCCGGCAATATCTTGAGCGCACTGTAATCGCGCCAGTGCTCCGGATAGCCGATTTTCACGTTGATCTTGCGCAGCTTTGCCTGCGCTTCCACTTTGGTGCTCGCACTCATCCACGGCAATTGATCGATGCTGGCGGCATAGGCCTTGAGCAGATTGCGCACCAGCTCATCGATGCGGGCTTTGGTCGCCGGCGGGAAGTACTTCTCGACGTACAATTTTCCCGAAGCCTCGCCAACCAGACGGTCGACCAGCTGCGTTCCGCGCTTCCAACGATCCGGAGCTTGCTGTGTCCCCTGCAGAACGCCCTGGTTGAACGCGAAATCTTCCTCGACAAAGGCGCGCGGCAGAAACGGCGCGCGGCTCGAGAGCACGCGGTAGCGAAAGTATGAGGTCCATGTCGCCAAGGGTGTCGATTCAATCAGGCTTGACAAGCCCTGCAAGTAATCGGGTTGACGCACCACCAGCGTCGGCAGCGCGCTCGTGAGGCCGGCTTCGGTGAAATAGCCATTCCAGTCGATCGCCGGCGCCTCCTTCGCGAGCTGCGCCAAGGTCTTCGGGTTGTAGGTCTTCTGCGCGTCACGATTTGCCACGCGCGTCCATTGCAGCTTGGCCATGGCCGTCTCGAGGGCGACGATTTTATCGGCCTCTTTCCCCGGGGCGGCGTCGCCCAACAAGTGCAGCATCTTCTCGACGTGCTCGCGGTACTTGGTCCGAAATGCGACCAGGCGCGCCTCGTCGCTCAAATAATAGTCGCGGTCGGGCAGACCCAAGCCGCTTTGCGTGATCCAAAAAGCATATTGCGCAGAGTGCTTGGAATCCGGACGGACGAAGCCGGCGAGAGGCGAGGCGATGCCGATGCGATCGAGGCGCCCCATCAACGGCCCGATATCACTCGCATTTCTGATGCCCGCGGCCAGCTGCAGTTCGGCGTGCAGCGGTTTGATACCGAGCCGCTCAACTCGCGCCTCATTCATGTAGCTCGAGTAGAGGTCGCTGACTTTCCGCGCCTCGGGATCGGTGGAAATCTGCGCCGCTTCGATCAGATCGCGCTGCTGAAGCAGCGAGTGTTCGGTCATCATGGAATCAACACCATAAGAGGCGCGATCCGGCGGGATCGGCACATCCCGCAGCCAGGTGCCGTTGGCATACTGGAAAAGGTCGTCCTGCGGACGCGCCGTCTTGTCCAGGTCCGCTGTTTGAATGCCGGAGATCGGCCCCGTATCGGTGCGAGCCGGCGATGCGCAGAGCCACAGGGCCGCTATGGCGGGGATGAGGAATGGCGATTTCACAACGAGCTCCGGCGGGATCGATTATTGGAATCCTGACATTGACCTAAGTATGGCGCAGGCGGTTGAATGCGCAAAGCTCAGGGGTGAAGGGGAAGGCGGGATGTTTCATGCAGCCGAATTTGGCAGACTGTTGCCGCTGTGCGCCGCGTTGGCGCTCTTGTCGCCGGCGCCTCCGGCAGCCGCAGCAGCACCCGACGTTTCCGCCCCGGCGCCCGACGTCCACCCCGCGCCTGCACCTGCGGTTCACTCCGCGCCTGCGGCTCACGCACTGGTCAAGGAAGACCTCGAAGCATTCTTTGACGGGATCATTCCTCTGCAGCTCGAGCGCAGCGATGTCGCCGGCGCCACCGTGCTGGTCATGCACGGCGGTGAGACGTTGCTGCTGAAAGGCTACGGCTTTTCCGATCTTAAGGCCAAGCAAGCGGTCGATCCCGAAGCCACGATGTTTCGACTCGCCTCGATATCAAAATTATTGACCTGGACGGCGGCGATGCAGTTGGTCGAGCAAGGCAAGCTTGACCTCGATGCCGACGTGGGCCGGTATCTCGACTTCGACCTCCGCGGCGCGGGGCCCATCACGCTGCGCAACCTGATGACTCACACGACCGGTTTCGAAGAAACCGTGCGCGATATCATCGTCACCGACCCGAAGAAATACTTAGGCCTCCGCGAATTTCTGGTGGAAAACCAGCCGCATCGACTGTTCGCGCCGGGCACCGTGCCGGAATATTCGAACTATGCCGTCGGACTGGGCAGTTACATCGTGCAGCGTGTGAGCGGCGAGCGCTTCGAGGACTATGTGGCGGCACATGTCTTTGCGCCGCTCGACATGACCCATTCGACTTTCTTTCAACCGCCGCCAAAGGCGCTGCAAGAGTTGCCCTCGCAAGGCTACCCCTCCAGCACGCGTGATCCGGTGATTGGGTTCGAACTCTTCAGCCCCGCGGGGGCCGGCGGCATTTCGTCGTCGGCGGCCGACATGGGACGCTTTGGCCAGATGCTGCTCGGTGGCGGTGAACTCAACGGCCGACGCATCCTGAAGCAGGACAGCTTGACTGAAATGTGGAAGCCGCAATTCCGCGCCAATGATCAGCTGCCGCCGATTGGACTGGGCTTCTATCAAGTGTGGCGGAATGAACTCAAATGGATCGGTCATCAAGGCGATCTGGTGGCGTTTCACAGCTTGTTTTTCGTCGAGCCGCAACGGAAGCTGGTCTTGTTCATTTCCTACAACTCAGCCGGGTCGGCGGGCAAGTCGCGACCCGAGCTTCTGGATGCGTTTTCCGATCGTTATTTTCCGTCCGAGCTGCAGCAGCCGTTTATCGCCGCTGCGCCGAGCCGCTTGAAGGATATCGAAGGCACGTATCAGACCACGCGGCGCGCGGATTCAACCATACTCAAGCTGTTCGCGCTGGTGGGCCAGTCGCATGCGACGCTCGACAAGGATGGTGTGCTGCATATCGACAAGTCGAAAGACCTGCGCGGTCATCCGTTCGGCTGGAAGCCGATCGGCCCGGATCTGTGGCAGCAAGTCGACGATCAAGGAAAACTGTTTGCAATCCGCGCCGCCGACGGGCGCATCGAGCGTCTCGCGGGCTCATTTGCCGCCGCGCAGTTGCAGCGGGTGCCCTGGTATGAGCGCGATAAGTTTGTTTACGGGTCGCTGGGCATCTGCTGCATTGTCGGCATCTGCGTTTTGTTCAACGCTGGACTGCGGCTGGCGAGGCGTTACATTTTTCGCAGCTCCCAGCCGGTTGCGCCGCCCGGCCGGGTTGCCTTGAGCGCACTGCCCAAGGTAACCACCATTTATTGGCTGCTGCTGCTGACCACGCTGGCCGTGTTGTTCAGCCGCTTCGGCGCTGATTCCCTGCCGCCAACGTCGTCTTGGGACAAGTGGTTCCTGGTAGGCGATACGCTATTCGTGATCGCGATCGTATTGAGCTTGTTCACCCTGCTGTCGGCGGTGCGCATTTGGAGCCGCCCTGCAACCAGCAGGATCAGTCAGGTTAAATTCACGCTGGTCGCGCTCGCTTGCTTTTACTTTTCGTTGTTCGCCGCCCATTGGCATCTCATCACGCCCATCCACCGATTCTAGTACCTCGGCACTGTGAATTTGAGCGCGCCCGCGCGGACGGCGTGGAGGGATAGCAATCAACGCTCCAGCAGTTTGACTTTGTCCTGCACGCCTTCCCATTGCTTGGCATCCGCCGGTGCATCTTTCTTCTCGCTGATCACCGGCCATTTCTTGGCAAGTTCGGCATTGAGCTCCTTGAAGTTTTCCTGCCCCGTGGGGATTTCTTCCTCGGAGTAGATGGCCTCGACCGGGCACTCCGGCTCGCACAAGGTGCAATCGATGCACTCGTCCGGATCGATGACCAGAAAGTTTGGGCCCTCGTGAAAACAGTCGACGGGACAAACCTCGACACAGTCCATGTATTTGCACTTGATGCAGCTTTCGGTGACCACGAACGCCATGACTTACCCTTCTCTTACGCGGTGTTGATTACGATTGCTATTCTGCCACAGCCGCCAAATCGGCTGGCGGCGCCGCTGACCCGATTCACGGACTCGAGCGGCTTTTCAATTCGGTGAAATGATGATCTTCGCGGCCCGCGCCGCGGTCGGCGAAGTATTGTCGCAGCGCATATTCGCCGCTGGCAAAGGCCAATTCACTCCAAGGAATCTGCGCCTCTTCGTACAGCGCGACTTCCAGGCTCTCCAGCCCCGGCGCGAATTTCGGTTCGAGCAGTTTCGCCCTGAACATCACGTGCACTTGATTGGCCCGCGTCACATTGACGACCGCCAGCAGCGAGCCCACTTCCACTTGTGCGAGCGCTTCTTCCTGACACTCGCGCGCTGCCGCTTGCTGCATGGTTTCGCCGTTCTCCATGAATCCCGCCGGCACCGTCCAAAATCCGAGACGCGGCTCAATGGCGCGGCGGCACAACAGGATTTTGTTCTGCCACTCCGGCACGCAGCCCAACACCAACAGCGGATTCTTGTAATGCACCATATTGCAACTGGTGCATACAAAGCGCGGCAAGTGATCCCCAGCGGGGATCTTCGATTCGACGGGTGAGCCGCAATTGCTGCAGAAATTCAAGATTTACACTCTAAAAAAATCTGGTGCCCGAAGAGGGAATCGAACCCACACGGTGTCACCACCACCGGATTTTGAGTCCGGCGCGTCTACCAGTTCCGCCATTCGGGCATGCCAGGCCGCGCAGTATATGCGATTGCCGCTCTTGGTAGAATCCTTAAGACCATGCTGCGCACGGACTTTCACTTCGAATTACCCCAGGAACTCATTGCGCAAAGGCCCGCCGAAGTCCGTTCCGGCAGCCGTTTATTGACCCTCGACGGTCTCAGCGGGGCGTTCGCGGACCGGCAGTTTCGTGACTTTCCCGCCTTGCTCGATCCGCGGGATCTTCTGGTTTTCAACGACACCCGGGTCATTCCGGCGCGGGCCTTCGGCGTAAAGAGCAGCGGCGGCCGGGTCGAATTACTGCTGGAACGTGCGTTGACGGCGAATACCGCGTTGGTTCATGTGCGGGCCAGCAAGGGCTTAAAAGAGGGCGCCAGCGTGCAGCTCGCGGCCGGTCAAAGTGCACTCATGCTCGGCCGTCAGGATGAACTGTTTGTGCTGAAGTTCTCCTGCGAGGTGCTCGCGTTCTTCCAAACGCACGGTCAGGTCCCGCTGCCGCCCTATATCGATCGGCGCGCGGAGCCGGCGGATCACGAGCGCTACCAGACTGTTTATGCGCGCGAGCCCGGCGCGGTGGCGGCGCCGACGGCGGGACTGCATTTCGACGCCGCAATTTTTGCGGACCTGCAGAGGCGCCGGATTGCACATGAGTTCGTGACGCTGCATGTCGGTGCGGGCACGTTCGCGCCGATGCGCGCCGACGACATCGAACAACACCAAATGCACACGGAATACCTGGAAGTGCCATTGCGCACCTGTGAGGCGATCGAGGCCGCGCGCGCCGCCGGCGGCCGGGTGATCGCGGTTGGCACCACCGTGGTCAGAAGCTTGGAGACGGCGGCCGGCATGGCGCCAGGCGCCGATCGAATCGCTCCCTACCGGGGCAGTACCCGCATATTCATCAAACCCGGTTACACCTTTCGCGCGGTCGACGCCATGATCACGAATTTTCATTTGCCCGAGTCGACCCTGCTGATGCTGTGTTCGGCCTTTGTCGGGCGCGAGGCGTTGCTGGCCGCCTACGCGCACGCCGTGCGCGCGCGCTACCGGTTTTTCAGCTACGGTGATGCGATGTTTCTCACCCCTGCACGCCCGGCGAACACAGTGGCATGAGTGCGATGCAGTTCAGTCTGCTCGCACAGGACGGCGCGGCGCGGCGCGGCCGCCTGATATTCGCGCGCGGCACGGTCGAGACGCCGGCATTCATGCCGGTCGGGACCTATGGGACCGTCAAGGCGATGACACCGGAAGAGCTCGAAGCCATCGGCGCGGAAATCGTACTCGGCAACACGTTTCATTTGTTCTTGAGGCCGGGGCTCGAGGTGATTCAGGCCCATCAAGGACTGCATCGCTTCATGCACTGGCGCCGCCCGATCCTCACCGATTCGGGTGGATTTCAAGTGTGGAGCTTGGCGCAAATGCGCAAGATCACCGAGGAGGGTGCGCATTTTCGATCCCCCGTGGATGGCGCCGCCGTATTTCTATCGCCCGAAGAGTCCATGCGCATTCAGCGCACATTGGCCTCCGATGTGGCCATGAGTTTCGATGAGTGCACTCCTTATCCGGCGACCGAAGCGGAGGCGCGGCACTCCATGGAACTGTCCATGCGTTGGGCGCTGCGCGGATTTCGCGAGTACTACGCCAGTGAGCCACCGGGAACGCTGTTCGGGATCGTGCAAGGCGGAATTTATCCGGGGTTGCGGCTCGAATCGCTGGCGGCCCTGGAGCAGATTGGATTCGGCGGCCTCGCGGTCGGCGGTCTGGCGGTGGGGGAGCCGGAAGCGGAACGCGACCAGGTTCTGGATACGCTGCTGCCGCAGATGCCAAGCGGCAAACCCCGCTACCTCATGGGCGTGGGAAGGCCGGAGGACATTGTCGAGGCCGTGCGCCGCGGCATCGACATGTTCGATTGCGTGATGCCGACCCGGCATGCGCGCAATGCGCATTTGTTCACCCGCCGCGGTGTCATCAACATCCGCAATGCCGCCCATGTCCAGGATACCGCTCCCATTGAAGAGGGCTGCGCCTGCTATACCTGTGTTAACTACAGCCGCAGTTATTTGCGGCATTTGGACCGGTGCGGCGAGATTCTCGGCTCGCATCTCAACACCGTTCACAACCTGTTTTTCTACCAGCGTCTGATGCGAGAAATTCGGGCTGCGATTGTGGCGGGCACATTCGAGAGCTATGCGCGCGAGTTCTACGCCCTGCGCGCTTGATCCTTTGGGTTAAGTTTGCGTCTGCCTGCTGTATACTACGCGGCTTTGTGCGGCGGCGTCCGCCCCTCGAAAAGAGTGTAACACTATGGATTTCCTCATTAATTCAGCATACGCACAGGCCGCCGGCGGCGCACCCGGCAGTCCCAGCCTGATCAGCACCCTGGCGTTGCCGGCGCTGCTGTTGGTGGTGTTTTACTTCCTGCTCATCCGGCCGCAGAGCAAGCGCGCCAAGGAGCAGCAGGAAATGCTCTCCAAGGTGGCCGTGGGCGATGAAATCGCGACCGCCGGAGGAATTCTCGGCAAAGTGACCGAGGTGGGCGATCAGTTCTTGAGCGTGGAAATCGCCGATGGCGTGAACGTCAAGCTGCAGAAGTTTCAGGTGGCCAAGGTGCTGCCGAAAGGCACGGTCAAGAGCGCATGATCGGCTATCCGCGCTGGAAGATCGTGCTGGTCGCGATCGTGATGCTCCTCGGGATTTTCCTGGCGCTTCCCAATGTGTTCGGCGAGGAGAGCGCGCTGCAGCTGGCGGCCGATCGCGCGGCGGTCACCGATGCCGACAGCAAGGCGGTGGTTCAATTGCTCAAGGACAAGAGCGTCGTCCCCTCGGGCGTGTTTTTGGAGCAGGGACGCTTGACGCTGCGCTTCGGCAGCACCACGGATCAATTGAAGGCGCGCGACATCATCGCCGAGGCGCGTCCCAATCAATTCACCATCGCGCTCTCCCAGGCCTCGCGCGTGCCCTCATGGATGCGCGCCATGGGCTTAGGTCCGGTCAAGCTGGGTCTGGACCTTCGCGGCGGCGTCTACCTGGTTTATCAAGTCGATATCCAGGGTGCGGTGAAACAGCTGCTCGATCGGCACGAGCAGGATTTTCGCGCGGCGTTACGCAATGCCAAGGTCGTGTACCAGGATGTCACCGTGGACTACCCGGGCAATCGAGTGCGCGTCCTGTTTCGCGACGCGGATAGTTTCGCCAAGGGCAAGGCCGCGATCCTCGCCGACAGCCGCAACTTGAATTTCACGGACGTGACGGTGGGCGGATCGCCCGCGCTGGAACTGCAGTTGACGCCCCAGGAGATCAAGGAACGGCAGAATTACGCCGTTCAACAAAACATCGTCATTCTGCGCAATCGGCTCAACAGCCCGGAACTCGCCGTGTCCGAGCCGCAGGTTGCGCAGGAGGGCGTCGATCGCATCGCCATCCAGCTGCCGGGATTGCAAAACTCCGCCGAGGTCAAAAAGATCCTCGGCAAGACGGCGACCTTGGAGTTTCGCATGGTCGACGAGACCAACAATCCGCTCGAAGCGGCCTCCACCGGCCGCGTGCCCTTGGGCTCGAAGCTGTACTACACGCGCGAAAAGCAACCCGTGCTGCTGAAGCGCGACGTGGTGGTCACGGGCGACCAGCTGACCGATGCGACCTTCCAGCCGAATTCACAGGACGGACCCGCTGTATCGGTCGGCTTGGACAGCCGCGGCGCGGCAAAGATGCTGAAGAACACCCAGGAGAATCTCGGCCACTTGATGGCGGTCGTATTTATCGATCGTTCGCGCGAAAAAAATGCGCAGGGCGTGGAAGTCGACCGCACCACCGAAGAAGTCATCAACCGCGCGACCATCCGCGGCGTGTTCAGCAATAATTTCTCCATTACCGGCGTCAATCCGATCGAAGGCCGCGAGCTCGCCTTGCTGCTGCGCGCGGGCGGCCTGGCGGCGCCGCTCACCCCGGTGGAAGAGCGCGCGATTGGACCGAGCTTGGGCCAGGACAACATCGACAAGGGCATCAAGGCGATGGTGTTCGGCATGGCGGCCGCCTTCCTGTTCATGGGGATCTATTACAAGGTCTTCGGCGTGATCGCCGACATCACGCTGGCGGCCAACGTGATTCTGCTCACGGCCCTGCTCTCCTGGTTCGGTGCGGCGTTGACCTTGCCGGGCATTGCCGCCGTAGTGTTGACGGTCGGCATGGCCGTGGATGCGAACATCCTGATTTACGAGCGCATCCGTGAAGAGCTGCGCAATGGCGTCACGCCGCGGGCCGCCATCGCGGCCGGGTTTGAGCGCGCCTGGTCGGCCATCGGCGACTCAAACGTGACGGCCTTGATCGCCGGCGTGGTGCTGTGGTCCTTCGGCGCCGGCGCGATCCGCGGCTTCGCCGTGGTGCTGGTGCTCGGAATTTTCACCTCGGTCTTCACCGCGGTGATGGGCAGCCATGCCTTGGTGCAGATCATTTACGGCGGCAAGCGCAAGCTTGACCGCCTGTCGATCTAAAGGATAGCCATGGAATTTTTCCACAAGGTCACGCGCTTCCCGTTCATGCACACCCGCAAGGTGTGGTACGGCTTGTCGGCCTTTTTGATCGTCGCATCGCTGGCCTTGGTGATGATCCGCGGCTTGAACTTGGGGGTCGATTTCACCGGCGGCGTGGTGGTGGAGACGAACTTTCCGCAGGCGCCGAATATCGAAGCGCTGCGCTCGGCGCTGGCCGCGGCCGGGGTCGCAGGCGCCCAGGTGCAAGCGTTCGGCAGTTCGCGCGACATCCTGGTGCGATTGCCGCCGGACCCGAACGCGAAGGGCGACCAGATCGGCGCCCACATTCTGGAGATTTTCGGCAAGGCCGACGCCGGTGTGAAGCTGCAACGAACCGAAGTCGTCGGTCCGCAGGTGGGACAGGAGTTGTTCATCAAGGGCGGCGTGGCCATGGCCGCGACGCTGGCGCTGATCCTGATTTACGTCTTGTTTCGCTTTACACCGAAACTCGCGCTGGGCGCGATTTTCGCCGTCTTGCACGATCCGATCTGCGTCGTGGGATTTTTCGCGCTGACGCAAATGACTTTCGACCTGACCGCCATTTCGGCGGTCCTGGCGGTCATCGGCTATTCGCTGAATGACACCGTGATCGTATTCGACCGTATTCGCGAGCGCGCCCGCAGCTCGAGGAAGCTGTCGATCGCGCAGGTCATCGACGAATCGATCAATCAAACCTTGTCGCGAACCTTGATGACCAAACTCGTGACCTTGCTGGTGGTCGTCGCGCTGCTGATATTCGGCGGCGAGACTTTGCGCGGATTTTCGGCCGCTTTGGTCATCGGCATCATCGCCGGCACGTATTCTTCGATCTACATTTCCGCCGCGTTGTCGCTCGACTTAGGGCTGCGGGTCGATGATCTGCTCGAGCGCAAGGCGACCAAACCGGAAGAAATCGACGGTCTGCCCTAGGAGCCGGTCCGAGTATCGCCCGTGAGCCTGATGGATCTGCTCTCTGATCCGCAGACTTGGGTGTCATTCCTGACGCTGGTCGTGCTCGAGATCGTCCTCGGCATCGATAACATCATTTTTCTCTCCGTGCTCGTAGAACGGCTGCCGAAACTACAGCGCGGCAGCGCCCGCATCCTCGGCCTTGGCTTTGCGATGCTCACGCGTGTTGCGCTGCTCTTCTCGATTACCTGGCTGGCGACGCTGCGCAATCCCTTGTTTCGCGCACTCGGCACGGATGTCTCCGGCCGCGATCTGATTCTGTTCGCCGGCGGCGTGTTTCTGATCGTGAAGACCGTCATGGAACTTCGCGACATGCTCAAGGGCAAAGTGCGCGGCCGCAAGCCCGGCGTGATGAACAGCTTCCTGGTGATCATCCTGCAAATCGGCATCATCGACATCGTGTTTTCACTCGATTCGGTGTTCACCGCGGTGGGATTGGCGAAACACATCGAGGTCATGGTGGCCGCGATCGTCATTTCGGTGCTGGTGATGATGGTGGTTTCCGCAGGCTTAAGCCGCTTCATCGACCGCTATCCCACGATCAAAGTATTGGCGCTAGCGTTTTTGGTGCTGGTCGGCGCTGCGCTGATCGCCGACTCCCTGGAGCTGGACATCCCGCAGGGATATCTGTATTTCGCGATGGCGTTCGCGGCAGCCGTGGAATGGATAAACATAAGATTGCGCAGACGCCTGAAGTAATAGTTTGCTAGCAGCGTGGGAAAGCCGCTAAAGTCCGCGCAGTATTCAAAACGGGAGATGACATGAATTGGCGCATCAAACCGCTTGACGCTATTTTGGCCAGTGCCGAGAAACGATCCCTGACCCGATCGTTGGGGGCCTTCCAGCTCACCATGCTGGGGGTCGGCGCCATCATCGGCACCGGCATTTTCGTCTTGACGGCCGAGGCGGCACAGAAGGCCGGCCCGGGAATGATGGCCTCCTTCGTCATCGCCGGTTTCGTCTGCGCGGTCACTGCACTCTGTTATGCCGAACTGGCGGCGATGGTGCCGGTATCCGGCTCGGCTTACACCTACTCCTATGCGGTCTTGGGCGAACTGATCGCCTGGATCGTCGGTTGGGCGCTCATCCTGGAATACACCATCGCAGCCAGCGCCGTGTCGGTGGGGTGGTCGAATTATTTCGTGCCGCTGATCTCGCATAGCTTCGACATTCACATCCCGTTGTACCTGTCCAAGGGCTACTTCGCCGGCGGCTTTATCAATGTGCCCGCCATGTTCATCGC
>Ga0210393_10002716_pt1 | contig 14406 bp, 9 predicted proteins | sample IncBWC27OmetaG_FD_160068 | JGI IMG/M metagenome (GOLD analysis project Ga0210393, IMG submission 160068) | Forest soil microbial communities from Barre Woods Harvard Forest LTER site, Petersham, Massachusetts, United States - Inc-BW-C-27-O ... | reverse complement strand
GCCGTCGACGAAACTTGGGTGCAGCAGGGCCTGACCAGCAATCCCCGGCTCGACAATAACCGTTACGGCGGTACTTTCGGTGGCCCGATAATCAAGAACAGATTGTTTTTCTTTACCAACGTTGAACGCAACCCCATCGGGTTCATTTCGGTCGGTGGTGGTGCGGTTGCTGCACCCACACCTGCAGGATTGGCGGCCATCGCCACTGATCCAGGCATCAATAAAAACAACTTCTCGATCTTTACACAGTATGTTCCGGTGGCGACTACGCCAAACGGCTGCATCACCTATAACGGAACTGCGGCCTCCGGGGCGGAGAAATTCAGCTCATTTAGCGCTCCTGCCAACGGCACGTGTGCCGCCGGTAACGTTGAAGTAGGCAACGTGCCAATCGTTCCCGCGTCCTGGCAGAGCTGGACCAACCTTGTCCAGAGCGTCGACTTCAACATGTCGGAAAAGGATCAGTTCCGCTTCCGTTACATCTACAACAAAGAGAACAGTCTGGACAATAATGCCCAGCTGGCAGCTTTCTTTGTACCCCTCCCGATTACTTACGAACTCGCCAACTTCAGCGAATACCACGCGTTCACACCTACTATCAACAACGAGTTTCGTTTCGGCTTCAACCGCTTCTCTCAGAATTACGTGGTCGGTCCACAAAAGTACCCGGGGCTGGACCAATTCCCCAACATCACGCTCTTCGATCTCGGCTCAGGTCTGAACATTGGGCCCGACTCCAACGCTCCGCAGTCAACCATTCAGAATTTCTACCAGTTTGTGGACAACGTGAGCTGGTTAAAAGGCAAGCACAACCTGAAGGTCGGAGGCGAGTACCGCTGGTATATTTCGCCGCAGGCGTTCACCCAACGGTCTCGCGGTGACTACGAGTACAACGCCACGCAGGTCTATCTGGAGGACTTCGGGCCGGACAGTTTCGGTCAACGCAGCACCGGATCGACCACGTACTACGGTAACCAGAAAGCGATCTACTGGTACCTAAACGATACCTGGAAAATGAATCAGCACCTGAGTCTCAACCTTGGAGTACGGTATGAGTACACAACCACTCCGACCGGTGAGGATCGTCAATCTCTGAATGCAATATCAAACACTCCTAGTCTTCTGGTTCCACAAGCCAACAATCAGCCCCTGATATTCAGTAACCCGCGCGCCCCGAAGAATAATTGGGCGCCGCGTTTTGGCTTCGCGTACTCACCGGGGACCAGTGGTACCACCGCGATTCGCGGTGGCTTCGGCATGGCATGGGACACCCTTTACGACAACATTGGTATTCTGGCGGTTCCGCCGCAGGTCGGCTCGACGGCTCAGGCTGTTCCACTTTCGGCGAACTTCCTTGCTGACGGCGGTCTGAAAGGCTCGGGCGGCAGCGGCATCACCGTTCTGAGCAAGGCTGACGCGCTGGCCTCTACGGCCAACTGGATTCCGCCGGACGTAAAGGACCCGTATTCGGTCAACTGGAACTTCGGTATCCAACACTCCTTTGGCAAGAACTACACGGCAGAGGTCAACTACGTGGGTACTACAGGCCATGCCCTGAGCTTCCAGGACATCCCCACTTGGCAGTCTTCCGTCACCCCGACAAATTTCCTGCCCACCTATTTACAAGCTCCCAGCCAGGCCACCTTGAGCGCGCTTCCGAATCAGCTGAATACCGATGCTCTTGGCTTGCAAATCGTTGGTACTCGCGATCCCATCGTCGCGGCCTACTCCAATGCCGGCTTCGGCTCCTTCCCATTTATCACCGCCTTCATTCCCGCTGGCTGGTCCAAGTACAACGGGCTTGAGACCGCGCTTACTCGGCGAATGAGCAATGGGCTAACGGTCAGGGCCGCCTACACTTGGAGTCACACCATTGACAACAGCACGGCGGACTTTCACAGCACCAATCTCACTCCTCGCCGGCCGCAGGACTTCTTCAGTTTCAACCAGTCCGATAAAGCGAACTCCGCATTAGACCGTGCGCAACGTCTTACCATGGCGATGAATTATGCCCTGCCGTATTTCAAAGGTGGAAGCTGGTTCCGGCAAAATGTTATGGGCAACTGGAACTTTAGTCCTGTGTACACCTACGAGAGCGGCGAATGGGTCACCGTTCAGTCAGGACAAGACACGAACCTGAACATCGATGATGCCGGTGATCGGGTAATCTACAACGCTGCAGGCGTTAGGGGGACGGGAACCGATGTCACCGCGCTGTGCAGATTCGCGGCCTGCGGCTCGGCTTTACCTCTCGTAAACCCGGTTGTTGCCTATGTGGCCAATAATCCAACTGCACAGTACATTCGCGGTGGTCCTGGTGCTCTGGCCGACAGCGGTCGCAACACGCTGCAAGCGCCCAACACCAATAACATTGATTTGGCCATCTATAAGGACCTTAGGTTCACGGAGAAATACCGTTTCCGGCTAGGGGCTCAGTTCGCCAACGTCATCAACCACCCTCAATACCTTCCCGGCACCAAGCCCGGGTTTGGACTGGGCGTGAACGATGTTGCCAGCTACAGCTCGACCACAAGCGCCGATTCGGCCTACGTCCACCCTTACACGACACAATTCAACAATCCGAAGACTGTCTTTGCCAGCAACGCTCGCACGGTTGCCCTCGTCGCAAAGTTCACATTCTAGCCCTTACGCCGGTGAGGGATAACACACGGGGAGCCGCCAAGGTTCCCCGTTTTTTCCGGTGGAACAGTCGATATAAGCGCAATCACTGTCCTCCGGCTAACGCGCTATGTGAGGCCGGCAAGTGATGGACCGGTAATGAGTCGAGTAGATATCTACCGTTGTATCCAGCAAATAACTGAACCACAAGAGTTGGGTTCGCTATGCGGGAGGGCATCGGCCGGAGTGGTGAATGTGCTCACCAAGTCGGGCACCGAACAACTACCACGGCTCTGTGTGGGAGTTCAACCGGCTGTCGGCTTATACGGCGAATACGTACGCCAATGATGCGGCGAACGCAGCTTTTCGGGCGACCATAAGTCTGCAACCAGTCACAGGTGCCGTGTTTCGGCGCGGAGTCGACACCCGCGGGGCGGATCATTTCTTCTGTTGCAGTAACTCAGAACTTCGCTCGGCCGCCTCCTTCACCAGAAAGCCCATCCTGGGGTGAGATGGCTCCAGATGGGGAGTGATTCCGTACTCACGCAGGGTTTCCGAAGTGACCGGCCCGATCGACCCTACTACCGCGCGACGCAGTGCACCTGCGGCCTCCTGATGTTGCCCCATTTCATCCGCGAACCGGAACAGATGATGCACCTGGACCGACGATGTGAATAACACAACCTTGAACTTACCGAGAGCGAGATCGCGAATCGCATCTCGTAGTGGCTCCGCATCCTCCGGCGGAGCCCATTTGTAAACCGGCACGGGAAACACCTGCGCTCCCCGCTCCGCGAGTCCCGCATACAGTTCGCAGCTGGGCACGCCATGTTCCTGCACCGCCACGTGGACGCCCTTCAAGGGAATTGTTTCGGCATTCTGGTCGAGAGATAGCAGAATTTCCCGCCATGTGTTCGGTTCCGGCACCATCAGCGTGACATTCACGCCGAACTCCCGCAGGACGGCAACCGGCTTGGGTCCTCGCGCGACTACCGTTACCTTACTCAGCGCCGCGACCATGCGTTCCCGCGGGCATGCCGGCTCAATCGCTTGCGCCAGAGCGCGCGTCCCCACTCCCGTCATAAAAATTACGATTTGGAATTCGCCCCGGACTAGGCCCTGCGCGAACGCAGATTCCTCGGCGTTCGGTCCCGACGGAATCTCGCGCGTCGAGGCCACCACGGTGGCCTGCCCGCCATGGTTCGCAATTAGCAAACCCATTTCCCGCGACCGCCGGCTCTCGAGCGAGAGCACGCGCAGATTTCCAAACCCTGTACCAGCCATGGATGATTTTCCCTGCTAAGACAGCATGCCGATAGTGTAGAACGCGAAGGCAAGAGGCGGGAAGTGAGGATTCATGCCAACACGCCGGCTCATGCTCCCTCAGCCGCCAGGCCCACCGGCGAATAGCGAAGTCACTCTGTGAACGGAAACGCAAAGAATCGATGGACCACATTAAAGAAGAAGCTCACTTTTTGAACTGCCTGCCAATCGCCCGTTTCGCAGGTTTGTGTGCGGTGCCGCGACGGTTCTGCATGGGTCGGATCACTTCTTTGGATAAGTCTGCAGACAGCGCCATCAAACGAGATCTCGCTTGGGAGAATTCAGGAGTTGTGCCGCCTGGAAGCCGAGGGTGTCCCCGGCCATTGTTATGTTTCATTTGTTCCGCATAGCGGCCTTCCATTTCGCCCAACGCGCACGCTAAGGTGCCACCATTTCGTTTAGCCGGCCTACAATATTTTCCTCGCTCGTTCGTCTACAAGAGTAGATGGATGAGGCGCTGAGAAAACACTGGATGATGGCGCAGCAAGACCGGCGGATCTCTGAGGCGATCGAGCGGGAGAAGCCCCGGCTTCGTAACTTCATCGCTAAACGGGTGGCTGACCAGAGCGACGCAGAAGACATCCTGCAGGAGGTCTTCTACGAACTTGTGGAAGCCTACCGGATGATGAGGCCGGTGGAGCAAGTTACCGCCTGGTTGTTTCGGGTCGCCCGCAATCGGATCACGGACCTGTTCCGCAGCAAAAAGCGGGAGGCGTCAAGCGAACCAGCGGTCGATATGGAGGATGGCGAGGAACTCCAGTGGGAGGAGCTACTGCCGTCGCCGGAGGCAGGGCCCGAGGCGGCCTACACAAGAAGTGTGTTGTTGGAGGAGATGGACGCCGCCCTGGACGAACTGCCCGAAGAGCAGCGTGAAGTGTTCGTGGCCCACGAGTTCATGGGTTACAGCTTCAAAGAACTCGCCGAACAAACTGGCGTCAGTGTGAACACGCTGCTCTCACGCAAGCGTTATGCAGTCCTGCACCTCCGCGACCGCCTCCAGACCATCTACCACGACTTTAGGAAAGCATGAGGGCAATAGACATGAAAAGACATCGTTTTGTGCGGGGACTGAAGTTCGTGCTGTTTGCTGCACTGTTCGCCACCGTAGTTGGCTTTGTGGTGATGAGCCTGTGGAACTGGCTCATGCCGGCTCTCTTTGGTTGGCATTTGATTAACTTCTGGCAAGCCGTCGGCGTTCTGGTTCTTAGCAAGATTCTCTTTGGTGGATTCCGAGGCCATCCTGGCCGTCACCTGTACTGGCGTCGCCGCATGATGGAGCGATGGGAGCAGATGACCCCCGAAGAACGGGAGAAATTTCGTCAGGGGATGCGCGGACGCTGCGGACCATTTGGACCCGCGGCAGTGGAGCCGAAGGTCTGACGCGAGGAAGAATTTCGGGACCCAATGCGACCCCGGTTCTTCACGGTTCTTCATGGAGGATTGATCTTCGCTTTTTGTTCGTCTACAATAAAGCCGCCCCTCGGCTGCGAATTTCGGGAGATTGAAAGTATGCTGACGGTAACTGTCGAAACCTTCGAGGAAATCACCGTTGTACACTGCCTGGGCAGGATTGTGCGCGGTTACGACCACGTTCTTTTGTGCCCGGCTGCGCAGCAGGTAGGACGGGATGTCGTGCTCGACCTGACGCATGTGGATGCAATCGACGCCGCCGGAGTTGGAGCCTTGGTTTCGCTGCAAGCGGCTGGTGTTTATCTCAAGCTAATGAACCCCACCCGACAGGTGCGAGAAATATTGAAGATCACCCACTTGGACACCATGTTCGAGATCTGCGAATCTCGCGAGGGTTTTGATGAAAAGAGTACGCTGCTAGGCGGTCAGACCTTCGAAGCAGCGCTGGAACTAAGAAGGGCAGACACATCACCCGTGTCTGTCCTTCTGCCGCCGCGATAACCAAGTTAGAAATAGAACTTGAGAGCAAACATGAGGTTCCTCGGATCCTGACTGCCCGTGATGTTGCCGAACGTGGTAGCTGACGGGGCATAGAACATGTTCGGCGCGGCCAGGTTGGGATGGTTGAATGCGTTCAGGAAATCGGCACGAAACTGCAAGCGCTTCGACTCGCCGAAGAGGAAGTTCTTTTGCAGACTCAGATCCAAGTCCACATAGTGAGGCCCGATGACCGGGCCCTGCGCCGGGCAGGTGCCAAAGGTGCCGGGCGCCTCCGGTGTGAATGTGTTATTTGCATTCGAAACCCACTGGAATTGATAGCCCGCTCCTGTGTTTACCATCTGGTGGGTGTACTGGACCGGACCATTGCAGTTCGGACGAGCGGAACCGGGTCCGGCACCGTCATTGCCTGTGAAGGTCCCCGAGTTGTCGGGTCCGTAAACCGCCAGGGGGAATCCAGCGTGATAGGAAAATATTGGATCAACCGACCAGTTTCCCACCACCGCGTTTACTGCCGCAGGCAGATCATGGCCGAAGGATTTTCCTCGTCCTACGGGCAGTTCGTAAAGTAGATAGCCGCTCACGACTTGGTTGGAATCATAGTAGCAGCGCGCCCAATTCGATCTCGGGTCATAGAGGTTCTGCCAATAGGGATACGAGCTTGTGGTCTCGGCATTCGTACTGTAGGTTCCATAGTACCCACTGTTGTTGGTCATGCATTTTCCCAAGGTGTAGGCAATCTGGCCTTCCAATCCTCTGCTGGCGCGCTTGAGTACTACTGCTTGCAAAGCGTCATAGCGCATGGTGCCGACCGATGCCGTATCGTAAACGTCGGCGAAGCTGTTCGGACCATAGCCGAGACTGTTTCCGCCAGAATCGACTCCGTTGAAACCGCCGATAAAGCCGGTGTTGCTGGTTCCCGGTTGCAGTTGACCGAGGTCCAATGGCACCACCAAGTGCGTAACCTTCTGACCAACATAACCAATTTGCGCAGTGAGCGTTTTTGTCAGTTCATGCTGGATCGACAGATTCCATTGTTCCCCGACTGCCGGCTGCACCACTGGATCCCAGGCGAACATAGTCGCTCCGACAACTGATTGGGGCTGCGGGGTGGCTCCGCCTGAGGCTCCAGCCTCTGTGGTATAAGGTGTGGCGCCTGAGGTGTAGTTGTTCGTTCCGCCGATCTGGGTTGGCGTGTATGGTGGATTACGAGGCAGACGCAGATTAGTCCCCGTACCCTCCAGATAGGATGAGACGCTAAACGCTCCACGGATAACGGTTTTTCTCTCAAATACTGCTGGAGTCCAGGAGAATCCAACGCGAGGCTCAAACTCTCCGAGGCCATCATATTTGCTACTGTAGAGGCCTCTACTGAAGCCGTTCTTGCCCACAATGCCGGTGGGGACGGGGCTGTTTCCGGGAAACTCCACGATGCCGGTCGTCTTATCGACATTCACCTGACGATTGTTGGTTTCGACCCATGGAGTGCGCGCCTCATAGCGCAGTCCCAGATTCAAGGTCAGGCTATCAGCTATACGCCAATCGTCCTGCGCAAAGCCGGCCAACAGCCAGTCCCTTTGATGGAAGCCACTACCCACTTCGCCTCGAGCCACGGAATCGGGCAAACCCAGAGCAAAGCTCGCGCCCGCATCTCCGCCAGATTGTCCATCGCCTGCTTCAGAGGTGTAGTTGTTGGTGAAGCCGATGTCGCCCAGTACTCCGGCATTGCCGGGATACGTAATATTCAAGCGGTATCGATTCATCTGGAATCCGAATTTTGTATTGTGGTGGCCGTGACTCCACAGAACATTGTCGGATACTTGCCAAACGGTGGAAGCGAACTTTTGGATGATCGTACCGTTTCCCAAACTGGAGTAATTGCCAATGCCGTTTCCGTTGCTAGCGGCACTGGTAAACGTGATACTAGGCAATCCACTGATACCCCCTTCGGTCGTACCGGCGATACCAGTGTTAGCTGCGAGCGCGGCGACGGACGAGGCAAAGGTCGTGTTGGGGCCGAAAGGTAAAACGTAGTTCACGCCAATGCGAAAATCGTTGAGCAGTGACGAAGTGAACGTGTGTGTCTCATCAAAAGCGGTGTTGTCGATGTGTGCTTCCGAACTCGAATTCCCACCGAGCAGGAAGGACGTCGTTAAAGGATCAATTTCCTTGCCCCGGGAGTAGCGGGCGAAAAGGCGATCCTTGGCAGAGACGTTGAAGTCGACTTTGACGTCTTCCTGGTCGTCGTTGTTCTGGCTTCCATTAAGAACCACAGCGCTATTGGGCGCACCGGGAGTGGGTTGCGGATAGAGTGGCGATGCCATGAGCACCTTGAAGGCGTTATCCAGCCGGTTGGGAGGAATAATGTTGCCCTGGAAAGGTACCGGGTTCCCGGATAGGACACAGGGTGTGCCGCTGACTCCTGTGCCTGGAGTACACGGGTCATAGATCTGCACGCCATTGGGATTTGCCGTGGTGGGGGTCAGCAGGGAGCTGAAATCTCCTCCGCGTTCGGCAGTTGACAAGACGGTGAGGCCGCCTGCAGCAGGTGGATGATCGAAGCGGGAACCTTGATAATCAGCGAAGAAGAACAGTTTGTTCTTGATGATGGGCCCGCCGATTGTGCCGCCAAATAGATTCCAGCGCATCTGTGCTTTCGGGAGACCGATCGTCCCTTGTGGATTAGGTAAGAATCCGTTTTGCCACGAGTTTGCATTGAATTTATCGTTGCGGATAAATTCAAACACATCGCCATGGAAGCTGTTGGTACCCGATTTTATTGAGGCGCTCACCACCCCGCCCTGAAAATTGCCGAATTCCGCCGATGCGTTCTGGGTGATGACATTGAACTCTTGAATGGCGTCGGGCGATGGGGTGAAACCCACTGCGTTTTCCGAAGCCTGATTGTTGTCCACGCCGTCGAGGATAAAATTATTCGACTCTTCGCGATTGCCATTGATATACGGGCGCCCGCCTCCATTGCCCGCTATCTGCTGCGAGGTTTGGGATCCAGTGTTCATGGTCTGCGGATCGATCGTAAGCGCGCCCGGACTAAGCAGCGTCAACTGCACGAAGTTACGCGAGGCGAGCGGTAGATTGTCGTTTGTCTTGGAATCGATCAGGGTTCCTACTTGCGCGCTATCCGTCTGCAAGTTCGGCACGGTATCGATAACTTCCATAACCTCGTTTACACCTTTGAGCCGGAGTTTGAAGTTGAAGCGGGCGATTTGATCGAGCACCAACGTGACCGCGGACTGCTTAGTTGTCTGAAATCCAGTCGAGGTTACCGTTATTTCGTACGTGCCAACCGGCACGCGCTGAAGATTGAAGACGCCGTCGGAATTAGTTTCGGTCGCGTAGGCGGTGCCGCGCTCCACATCGCGAGCCACTACCGAAGCGCCAACCACGGAAGCCCCCGAAGGATCGGTCACACTTCCAGTGATAGTGGCGGTGACTTCCTGCCCCCAGCCGGGGCTCACCGCGAAAAATGTGGCGAACAGGGTTGCGAACAACGTTCGAGCGATTATCGAGAACGCCTTCGACTGTGTCATTTCCGTCTCCTTTTCAAGCCTTCTCCTGGCGTGACTTTCAAGTCAATCTTGCCAACCACCAGCCAACCACGATCCATTCCTGCCAAACGCCGCGCCGCTTGCGCGGAAAATACGGACGCGCGAACCCTCTGCGCTCTACTCCTTCATGACGCCGTACTGAAAACGCGGAGCTAATTTCGCGCCAAACTTTTCCGCCATGGCCAGCGTCAGCGCTTGTGGCACAATCACGGAAGTAATTCCTTCCCACGGCTCCGGGACTGCACCGATGGTTATCGGCAAGAATCTCTCTGACCTCTGCTGCTCTTGGTTGTGCCGGTCTTCGGTTCCAACCAGAATTACCTTGCCGCCGCGCGCGTGACAGTCGTGGGCGAGTTCGACTCCTAAGCCGGCCGCCCGTCCCAGGGCTGAAATGATGGCGACGTGCGAGCCGTCGACGTCGAGGATCGGCCCATGCCGAAACCCGCCGCCGGAGTGGGCGGCAGCACGATGGCCGGTCATCTCGCGAATACACAACGAGCCCATGATGGCGCCTCCGTGCGCTGGCCCCCGGCCTACAAGCTCGATATTCGCGGCTCCGCGGCAAAAGCTTTCCAGTTCTTCGCGCAGGCTGAATACCTTATCGAGCGCGGCAGCGTAAGCTGCGCTCGCCCGCTCTGCATCTTCGCGCCACGGCCGGCCAAGAATATGGGAAGCAAACACGATGCTTGCCGCCGTAGCGTTGGTAAAGGTCTTGGTGGCGTTGCCGTATTCCGGCCCAGCCAGGATCGGCAGTTTCACTTCGACCGACGACCAACATGTGCTTTTTTCGTTATTGCAAAGCAAGGCGAGCGGCAGCTTCGTACTGCTTCGGCAGAGCTGCACAAGTTCCGCGCTCTCTCCTGAGGTGGTCAACAAGATGGAAACCGCGGCCTGTTCCCATACTGGACGCGAGTAGTGCAGCCACTCACCGGCATCTGCCGCGAAAGCCAACCTGCCGCACAACTGCAAGAAAGACGAAGCGACAATAGAGGAGCAATAGGAAGCTCCCATTCCAACCAACATTACCGGGCCGGCGGAAAGCGCCATCCGTCCCAGTTGTTCTAGCGCTCCCCAGATCGGTTGTTCTTCCCGATAAGCCTGCAGCAAGTGAGCAAGGCGCTCCGGCTGCTCCCGACATTCCATTTCGTAAATGGATGTCATGCTCCGGGTCAGCATTTCTGTCGGCGGTTCTAATCCGGCGATCCAGCGCGACTCTTGGCTTGCCCGGCTTTCCATGGATTCCCTCGGTGAATCTGCCAACGGACACCCTATGGTCAATGTTTTTAATGAATCATTATAAACTATACAGTATGATGCCGTTGAGGTAAATACGTGTCTGATTCCGGCCTCTCCGCTCCGCCTCGCGTAAATCGCGGATTCATCCTTCGCATTTCGTCGATCGCAGGCTTGGGTGGCGTGTTGTACGGCTACGACATGGGCATCATTGCCGCCGCGGCCATCTTCGTCAAACGCACATGGGCGCTTTCCACGCTGATGGAGGAGTTGGTCGTGAGCATCGTCCTCATTGGCGCCATGATCGGAGCCATTGTGGGCGGGGCGATCGCCGATCGTATCGGCCGGCGCGCTACGCTGGTATGGGCAGGAGGCGTCTTCATCGCCGGCTCTGTGCTGGCGCCTCTGTCCGGCAGCGTCTTCGTTCTGATTGTGGCCCGCGCGATCATCGGAATCGGGATCGGTTTCACCTCGGTAACCGCGCCGGTCTATGTTTCTGAACTAGCCCCGCCTCAATCGCGCGGCATGCTCATCGGGCTTTATCAGTTTGCGCTGACCGTGGGAATCGCACTCGCGAACCTCGTCGGTTACTGGCTGGCTGCACAACAGGCTTGGAGGTTGATGTTTGGCATCGCCGTTGTGCCGACGGTCTTCTTCTTGGGAGTAATTCTTACGGTTCCTGAAAGTCCACGCTGGCTGTTCGCCCACGGCCGCCCTAAGGAGGCTGCAGCCGTACTGCGTATCTATACGGACGAGATGGGGGCACAGCGCTTTCTCCATGACATTGAGCAGGGACTTAAGATGCCGATGGAACAACGCTGGAGCGCCCTCTGGAGTCCCGCAGTGCGCGGCGCACTGTTCATCGCAGTTGGACTCACCGTTTTACAACAGGTCACCGGCATCAACACCATCATCTACTATGGCCCGCAAATTTTTGAGCTCGCGGGAAGTTCCTCGCACGCCAACGCCATACTGGCAACCCTGATCGTAGCCACGGTGAACGTGGTTGCAACGGTCGTGGGCATTGCTCTGGTTGACCGCGTTGGGCGCAAGCCGCTGCTCTACGTGGGCGTGACTGGCATGACAATCGCGCTCTTCGCGCTTTCTTTCGCGTTCGGCCATCAGGGAATGCTCGGTTCGTCGTTGGGGTCAATAGCAATCACTTGTCTTGTAGTGTATATCGCGTGTTTCGCATTCAGCCTGGGGGCGATCGCGTGGATCTTGGTTGCTGAAGTCTTTCCGCTGCGCGTTCGCGGGCGCGGCGTCGCCGCCGGAACCCTCTTCTCAGGCATCGCTAACTTCGCGGTTTCGTTAACATTCTTAACCCTGATTAATATCTTGGGAAGCGCTGGCACATTCGCAATCTACGGAACGCTTTGTATCGCCACCCTGGTATTTGTGCGGTTGGTCGTACCGGAAACTCGTGGAAGAGACTTGGAGAGCATCAGCCTTCCCCGGGAAGGCTAGCTAGCCATTCGATTCCGCCGTCTTCTTGAGCCAAATTTGATGCGGCTAAATTCGAAGAAGCGATCTTGGCTGCCCAGGGCTTAACCGCCCACTTTCACCCCGACCCGCGATTCCGCTTTATTCATCGCTAATCGAATCGCTCCGATCAACTGCGCATCTTGCCCCAGACTGCTAATCGTGAGTTTTGGCCGTACCGGCTCGTTGAACTGCTCGAGGAAGTGGCGGGTGCAATCTCGTAACGGCTCGCTCATTCCTACTCCGCCGCCCAATACGAACAGCTTGCAGTTTAGGACTAAAGATACGTTGTACACCGCATAAGCCAATATTTTCGCCGAGCGATGCAGAATGCCCGCGGCAAGTTCATCCCCCGTGCGGGCTCGTTCAAGAACTTCCGTTGCGCTCAGACCGCGGCTTACTGCAAGTCCGCTTTCGCTGCAACAACGTAACCACTGCTGCCTGAGGCCCTCGCCGCCGATCACGCTCTCAAGCGATCCCGGAGCGCCATCCTGCGCGGCTTCTTCCGGAGTCCCCGGAACATGCATGTAACCGATCTCGCCCGCTGCGAAATCCGCACCGTGGATCAACCTGCCATTGGCGAACACGCCAGCAGCAATCCCGGTTCCGATAGCAAGAAATACAAAATCGGCGACGCCTTGGGCGGCCCCTCTCCAGTTCTCTCCAATTGCTGCCATTCTTACATCGTTCTCCACCGCAGCCGGGACACGCAGGGCGGCTCGCAGCAAACTTTGAAGGGGGACATCTTTCCATCCCCTTAGGTAGGAGGTTGCCACCACGACGCCCGCGTCTGCGTCCGTAATCCCGGGTGCACCGGCAGCTACGGCCAATAGCGAGCCCCACGGCACGCAGGCTCGCTCCAGCAGAGACCGCACTCCCGCCTGGATCTGTTCGATCACCATTGCCGGAGAAGATGTTTCCTTGGTGGAGGCCGACCATTTCCCCAACATCGTCCCATTCATGTCAGCCAACGCGACTCGCAAATTGCTTGCGCCAATGTCCACGCCGACCACGTGCCCGTATCCCGCATGAGCGCGAAGGGCGCCATCGCCAGCCTCTGTCTGCATCATCACACGCTTCCGTTCCGCTCTTTCGGAAGAAGCGGCAGGGCGCGACTTGGCTATGACTACCGACGAACGGCTCACAATACTAAGTTATCGTTATTAACTAAGTCGGTCAACCCAGATTCGGTGGTGGCGCGGCTAGGCCAAAGAATCGGAGGGCTGCAACAGTCGAAGAAGAGCTGGGTCGAGCGCGGTGTGAATCGCACCCCACAGTACCGCCGAAGAACCGAGCGCGCTCAATCCTACCCGTACGATCGGGTATTCACTGCCCTTCAGCAATTCCTCGACCTCCTGCAAGAGGCGCGGATGATTGCCCACCTCGCCTCCGAGAAGAATAACGCTGGGATTGAGGACGAGCGCCAGATCGAGCACGATGTCAGCCAGAAGGTTGGCTCGTTGCCGAAGGAGACGTTTGGCCTCCGCATTTCCTGCGGCCGCAAGATCGAAAACGTCGGCTGCACGCTTTACCTTGGGATGGGTGGGAGATCGTTGCCGATCAGACTGCCAGCTCTTCAGGATTCCCGGAGCACCCAAAAGCTTTTCGATCTTGCCGTATTTGTGAATGGCGGGGTGCTCCCTGGAGACGCTGGGCACTCGCAGGTATCCGATCTCACCCGCCGTCCATTGAGATCCACGATAAAGGCTGCCATTCACAAAAATGCCGGCGCCAACCCCCTCGCCGATGGTGATGAATACGAAATCTTTCTCTCCCTTTGCTGCTCCCCGATAATATTCACCCTGGGCCGCGAGATTCGTATCATTCTCGATGGTTACAGGGCATTTGAAATCTTTCGCCAGCATCTCTCCCAAAGGCACATTGTTCCATCCCTTGAGCGCACTCAGCGCCCTTACGACACCTTCTCGAACGTTGACGATCGCGGGTACGCCCACGACGAGTCCCAATAGTTGCTCCTCGGTGTGATGTTGATGGCGCAGGAGGTCGCGCACCGCCTCGCTAATCTGGTCGCAGACCTCCGGTGGCGCCGAACGGGGCCGCTCCAGAGGAATCGTCGCGTTCCCGATTTCCCGCCCATCTAAATCGGCCAGAAGAAAACGCAGGAAGTCCGGCCCAATCTCAACCGCCCCTACGCAACCTCGTTCAGCCCGGAAACGCAGTATGTCAGGCGGCCTTCCACCCGTCGAATCTCCTTCGCCGATAGGTTCAACCAGCCCCGCGAGCGCAAGATGAGCCACAACATTCGTCACCG
>Ga0210393_10002715_pt1 | contig 14408 bp, 14 predicted proteins | sample IncBWC27OmetaG_FD_160068 | JGI IMG/M metagenome (GOLD analysis project Ga0210393, IMG submission 160068) | Forest soil microbial communities from Barre Woods Harvard Forest LTER site, Petersham, Massachusetts, United States - Inc-BW-C-27-O ... | reverse complement strand
TACTGAGCAAGGCCCTTGCGCGTTCTCACGTTAGTAGCGAAGCCCCTTCTAACGCTGTGGAATGAGCACACTACGACGACAGGATTCGCTAAGTGCCGATCACTACGCCGCCGTCAACAGACAGAATCGTCCCGTGTACAAAGCTCGCTTGATCCGAGGCCAGCCAGAAATACGCGTTGGCAACGTCCTCCGGAGTACCAACGCGGCCCACCGGGGTATGGGACACCATGTCAGCCAGAATATCCGGAGGCATGGATTTCAACATGTCCGTAGCGATAAAGCCAGGAGCAACAGCGTTGACGCGAATATTGTGTTTGCCCAATTCGCGGGCCCACGTGCGCGTCATGCCGATGACGCCCGCCTTGGAAGCCACGTAATTTGTCTGCCCAAAATTTCCATTAAGCGCCACCACGGAAGCGGCATTGAGAATCACTCCTCCGCCTCGATGGATCATGTGCGGAACAACGGCCCGCGTCACCCGGAAAACGCCCTTGAGATTGACGTCGATCACGGCGTCCCACGTTTCTTCAAGCATTCCCTTCATAGGCCCGGCGCCGTTCTTCTTGATCAGTTGGGCATCCCGCACAATACCGGCGTTGTTGATGAGCACATCGATGCCGCCCCATTGCTCGACTAATTTATTAACGGCTGCCTCCACAGCGGCGGTATCAGTGACGTTCACCACCTGAAACAGCCCCTGCCCGCCCGCTGCCGATATGTCAGTCTCGAATGTTGTGGCAGCTTTATCTGAAACGTCCCATCCGGCAATGTTTGCTCCACCTCGCGCGAAGCGAAGGGCAGTTGCGCGGCCGATGCCGGCGGCCGCACCCGTGACGATGACAGTTTTGCCGGAGAAACTCCGATCTTCCATGATGTCTTGACTCCTTTGGCACTGGCCAGACGCAACTTCCACTTTGCGGAGAGCCCTCCGCCTGAGCTTGAGCCTCGTTATTTGGTGAGCGTCGACTTAAGATTAGACTTAATTGCTGCAACGCGTCATCCTTTGCAGCACAAAAGTGCGAATTTATTTGCGGACTGTCAAACCTGGTTCATTCGGTCCAATTCCTGACAAACAGCTGGCCGCAGGCGGTGCGGCGATTTGTGCGCGCTACAAGGGTTAAAGCGAAGTGATCAATGTTGCTCGGCATTGGCGCAAGGTAACAGTTTAGATTGGCTTAGCATTCAGGCCTCGCCAGCGATCGCCCTGCGACTGGGGACATTGGGGCCCCGGAGGAATCTTGCACATGGCAGCCATCGTAGTCACAGCGGCAAAGCGTACGGCAATCGGCGCATTCATGGGTACCCTCAAGGACGTGTCTGCGGTCGATTTGGGCGTCGCGGCAATCAGCCCAATCCTTGCAGGTTTGGTTCTTGAAGATATCGCAGACGTGATTGTTGGCAATGTGCTCCAGGCTGCCCAGGGAATGAATCCGGCCCGGCAGGTCGCCTTGAAGGCAGGGTTGCCTGTCAAAACACCTGGGCAAACGATCAATCGCGTCTGCGGCAGCGGTCTTCAGGCAGTGGTCAACGCTGTCCAGGGGCTCAAGTCCGGCGACGGCAAACTCTACATTGCGGGTGGAATTGAGAGCATGTCCCGGGCGCCATTTCTGCTCCCGAAAGCACGAGCAGGCAATCGGTTCGGCCACTCGGAAATGGCGGATAGCATCCTGAGTGAAGGACTTACAGATCCGCAGCTCAACTACGCGATGGGCATCACAGCCGAAAACGTCGCTGCGCGATGGAACATCACGCGTGAACAGCAGGATTGTTTTTCTTTCGAAAGTCAACGTCGTGCTGCAGCCGCAAAAAGCAGAGGGCGTCTTCACTGAAGAGCTCACTCCGGTGAACGTGCCGGGCCGAAAGGGAATAACGGTGTTCCTCGGGGATGAGCATGCACGGGCCGACACTACTCTCGAAGGCCTCGCCAAACTCAGGCCCGCATTCAAGGCGGATGGCGGAACTGTGACAGCCGGAAATTCCAGCGGTCTCAATGACGGGGTTGCCATGCTCGCGGTGACAACTGAAGACTATGCCAGGGAGCATGGCCTTCCAATCCTCGCCAGGATTCTGAGCTACGCTACAGTCGGTGTTGACCCGGAGCTGATGGGAATTGGCCCCGCTTCCGCAGTGCCGGCCGCGCTCAGCCGCGCAGGGCTGAGCTTGTCTGACATCGACCTTTTCGGTTGAACGAAGCTTTCGCTGCGCAGTCGATTGCGGTGATTCGTGACCTTCAGCTTGACGCGTCGAAAGTGAATGTAACCGGTGGGGCGATTGCCTTAGGCCATCCCATCGGCGCTTCCGGCGCACGAGTCCTGGTCACTTTGATTCATGCCCTGCGGCGAAAAAGAAAAGCGCATGGCGTTGCCAGTCTGTGTATTGGCGGCGGAATGGGAATCGCAATGGTACTTTCGGCAGGCGAGTGATCCGGTTCCCAATAGAGAGGCTACTTTTTCTTCCGCGCCGCCTTCTTTGGAGCCAGATTGGAGACGAGGGTCTCAAGTTCCGCCAATCTCCGTTTCAATTCGTCAACTTCTGCGGCATCGGGATTCTTGGCTTGATTCGGACTGCGCTCGCCGGCACTCGAAACGGGCGTCGGTGCCTGGCCATCTGCGGGAGGAGAATCCTTTCGCTGGATGAGTTCAAATGGATTAAACGGCGGAGCCATCGCCCGGTAAGCGTTCTGGGAAATCTCCAGCATGGACTTCATATATTGGAGTGCGCTCTCCTGGCTTGCCTTCCCCGAGGCGATCACCATCTGGCGCAAGACATCCAATGGAAAGTTGGAATCAGGCGTCTTCGCGTCCTCGACGATGATCTGCGTCATTATGAGCCGTGTAATGTCTTCGCCGGTGGTTGCGTCGACAACTCGAACATTGTCGCCCTTCTGCATCATCTTCGCGACTTCGTCGAGGTTCACGTATCGGCTGTTGGTGGCGTCGTAGAGGCGGCGGTTTTCGTACTTCTTGATGAGGATCGACTTTGGCTTCATACCGGTCTTCATAATACTGCTTGACAAGCTTCAAGGAAGGCGTAACATCTAGTTATGCTGCGTTGCAGCAAACACTGCAGCATAGAATGAATCCGTTGGAGGACAATATGAACACGACCAAAAAGACGACCAATCACACGGCGTCGGCTGCCGCAGCTGAAAAGACCGAAGTTGTTGAAACCATTGCTACGCTGTACACCAACGGCGTTGAACGCCTGGCGGAAGTGCAGAAAATCGGAATCGACCTGGCTGCAAAGCAGAACGCAGAATTGCTCGACGCCTGGAAGAAGATCGCTCGAGTGTTTCCGGGCGCACCTGGTCTCGTCATGCTCGACCTGGTATCGAACGCCTTGGATCGCTACGCTGACACGCAGAAGGGCGCAATTGACCTGGTTCTCGAGCAGAGTCATGTCCTGGCTAGCCTGGCCAAGGAGCGCGCCTCTTCAACCGCGAACGCAACCGAAGGCGCTGCGGCAATCGTCAAACAGACCGTAGATCGGGCCGTCGCAGCGCAGAAGAACGCACTGGACTATTCCGTTGCGCAGACCAAGGTAGCCTTCGAGACTGCAAAGCAACAGTTTGGCATGACCGGGACCCCGGCCGGAGCAGCCGCCGAGTCATTCCAGCGCGGCGTCGATGGCTTGATCGAAGCCCAGAAAGAACTGCTGGATATCGCCGCCAGGCCTTTCACGTCGGTCCACTAATCTGGGCAGATTGCCGCTCTGCCGGAAGCTTCAGAAGAGCCGGGTGACCCCCGGCTCTCGTCGGGTATAAGCTTTGTGTGATTCGCCAGAATGGAGCCTATGATGAGCGAAGATCCAGTGGGAAGTTCGAAGCCGATGGATCCTTTCGAGCAATTTCGCAGCATGCGGGATGCATACCTCGATAGCATGGCCAAAGTAATGGTCGACGCCGTAAATACTGAGGGATATGCCCAGGCAACTGGAGCCATGCTCGAAAATACCCTTACAGTTTCAGCGCCTTTCCGGGAAGCGATGGAGAAGTCCATGCTGCAGGTCTTGCAACAACTGTCAATGCCATCCCGGCAGGACTTCTCCGCGCTGGCCGATCGATTTTCCAACCTGGAAATGCGTCTGGATGACATGGACGCCAAGCTGGACCGTATCGAGAAGCAGACTCATGCTGCTGCGCGTACGGATAGCAAAGAAGAGTCAGCCACGGCACCGGACCCGGTTCTAAAGGCGCGGGCCCCGAGGCGCGTAGGAACCAAGGCGTCTGCGGCGAAGAAGCGGGCGGCCAAACAAGCACAGCCAAACAAGCGGACAGCCAGGAAAGCGAAGCGCTAGCCACAATGCCAACTCCAGTTATGACAGATCAGTTTTCACTTCTTGAGGAACGGCTGCGGACCATCAATAAGGTGATGACGACGAAGGCCGCGATCGCCCAAACGCCCAAAGAACTCGTCTGGACGCTGAACAAAGCAAAGTTGTACCGCTACATCCCGGTTGTTCCGGCTCAAGAGCGGCATCCGGTTCCGTTGTTGCTGGTCTTTGCTCTCATGAACCGGCCCTATATTCTCGATCTGCGTCCCGGCCACAGCTTTGTTGAGTTTATGGTGAGCCGGGGCTATGACGTGTTCCTTCTGGACTGGGGAGCCCCAGGGCCTGAAGACAAGAATCTGAAGTTCGACGATTACACCATGGAATACATGCCACGAGCCATCCGCAAACTCAAGGCCATCACGAGTGTTGAAGAGTTCAGCATGTTGGGCTGGTGCATAGGCGCTATCCTCACGACAGTTTATGCTGCCTTGCGGCCCGACGACGGCCTTCGCAACCTCATGTTGCTCACCGCGCCTTTGGATTTCTCAAACAAGCAGGGACTTACCTTTGCGCGATGGACTGACGAGAAATATTTCGATGTCGACAAAGTCCTGGCGGCCTTCGGCAATATGCCCGGCGAAATGATCGACTATGGTGCAAAGGCACTCAAGCCGGTGGAGAACTACGTCGTCAACTTCATGAAGCTTTGGGATAATCTGGACAATCCGCAGGTTGTCGAGTCCTGGCACGCGATGAACACCTGGGTTACCGACAACATTCCACTCGCAGGCGGGGCGTTTCGACAACTCATCGTGGACTTGTACCGCAACGATCGCCTGATGAAGGGTGAATTGATGATTCGTGGCCAGCGGGTAGACTTAAGCCGGTTGCGTGCCAACCTCCTGACAGTCATCGCTGAGGGCGATCACATCACTCCTCCCTGCCAATCGGAGGCCATACTTGACAAAGTAGGGAGCCGCGACAAGGAGCTCTTTCGCGTCGCCGGAGGCCACATCGGCATCATGGCGGGGAGCGGTGCGCACAAGCGCACCTGGCCGCACATCGACGCGTGGCTTGGCAGCCGGTCGCGCTAACCTGTTTTTGATCTAAAGAAGCTCCAACCTGCTCCACATATCTGTTGCGCCCATTTGTGCGCAATCCGCGATTCCGCGGCTCATCAACGTGACAAACGATTGGAAGTTCTCCTATTCGACCGCTTGTTCACGACGGTCTCAGGTAGAACTGAGCGGTATCGCCATTTCCGCTCAGATTGAGGCCTTCCGCGAATTCTCTCATCCGATTTCTCTGTTTGCGCGTGGGTGGAGGAACCTTAGTCAGCGGAATTCCGCGCCGGTAAAACTCGCTCGCCCAGATTTGAAGTTCCGACGTGTCAAATACGACCTTGTCGATCCGAAAATCACTCTTCTTGGCTAACAGCGAAAAGCTCTTGGCCGTGTGGACAAAGCGGTGGCGCGGGGCATCGATCTCCGCCCAATCTGTCGCGTAGTTCTGCCAAGTCCAGCCGAGCACTGGAATACAAACGACACAGTCGCCGTCGCTTTTTATATGTTCACGCGCCATCCTGAGTACATCGATCGGCATATGTTCCAATGAGTGCCGAAACAGGATGACGTCAAACTTGCCTTTGACCTCGGCGAGCGTCTCTTGTTCGACGCGTTCCCCAAATTGATCAACGATGTCAGTGTGAACAAATGAGCTCACACCGTGGGCGTCATAGCCCAGGTCGCGCAAGTCATTTAGAAGACTCCCGGAATGTCCGCCCACTTCCAAAAACCGCATATTCTTCTTGAGTTTGATGCGGCGGATTACCTCAAAATCAACCCGCTGTTTCCAATTGACCATGAAGGAAAAACGGGACAGATACAAAGCGTTTCGAAGCCGTCGCAAAAGGGATGACGGGCGGATTATGAACGAGCAATAATCCTGCGGATAATACTTTTCAAGATCCACCGGGACCTCAGCCAGAGACAGACATCCGCATTCGGAGCACTCTAAATAACAAAATTTGTCCCGAGTTCCCAGCATCATCTCTCGAACCTGATGAAGACTGCCCGTTCCCGATTGGCATATCTGACACACGGTCGCACGAATTTCCACTGACTCACTCCCTAACCTGTTGCTCAGAATGTAAAACGCCAGATTTACTCCAGCGATTCCGGGTGCGGCAACTCCAATACAAAAGTCATCCTTCCGATGTTTGTACAGGGGCGCCTGAGGACGACGCGAGTCGACAGATCTCGAACCCCATGGCCCATTGCGCAATATCGAGCCACTTGCGAAGGGCCCGTTTAACATTCAGTTGCAGAGAAGGGTAGCGCAGAAGCGTAACCACAGCAAACATGCCGCCGAGCACCATCACACGGCAAGCCGCGCTCAGAAGTATTCCAAGACGATAAGCCACCGCATACGCACTGCCTCGATTCCGCCTGAAAAATCGGTAGACTGAATCCCGCATCGTTACGGACGCGAAATTATCGTGGCGGGTCTTGGTACTCTGGCCTCCGAAGTGAATGATCGTTGCGTCGCCTGTGTGTCCCACCTTATAGCCGGCCGTATGGATAGCAAGGCAGAGCTCCGTTTCTTCCGCATACATGAAATAGTCGGGATTGAATCCGCCAACTTTTAAGAAGACGTCCCGCCTTACCAGGATGGCGGCGCCGGACACGAAATCTACAGCATGCACCGTGCCAGGCTCATTTGCATACGCAGCTTGTCTGCCCCACAGCGGCGAAGCCGGCCAGCAACGCTGCAGCCAACCCATGGCAAGGAGTTGATTGGCGATGGTGGGGAAAGACTGAACACATGTTGATTGCAGGGTGCCATCAGGGTTCAGTAACTTGCACCCGACCGCTCCTCCCTTCGGCATACGTTTCAATGCCAGAAGCATCTCCTTCAGGGCATCCCCTATCACAACAGTGTCTGGGTTCAGGAACAACAAATACTGGCCTGTCGAATGCTTTACTGCCAGGTTATTGGCCCGGCCGAATCCGAGATTCTCTTCTGACAACAGCAAAGTGATCCAGGGAAACTTTTCGATCAACGTAGGGCAGGGTGCATCGGCAGAGTGATTGTCAATGACGATGACCTCGAAATCCGAATCGCGCACGGTGTCGCGGATGGAGGCAAGGCACTGCTCGGTATAGGTGATGCAGTTCCAGTTGACGAGGATGATAGAAAGCTCTCTCATGGCGACTACTTCAGGATGCCTCAGAGGTTCGGATATGGGTTCGCGGGAGCAAGCCGAGAGCATTCAGAGCGCGGCGAATCGGCGACGGAATCTGCTCGGGCGAAACGAGCGCCGTGAGTTTGCGAACCGAGTACACAGTGTGCAGAAGAGTGGCGCAAATACCAAGTCCGACGGCATAGAAGAATGGCAGGAATAGAAAGCCGCAAAACGTGATTGCAACCAGCGCAAGGGACAGCATGCCAGTGGTCTGATTTTCTCTGGAGCAACGGAAACCGCTCAGGCGGCTGACAATGACATACAGCATCAGGGCGTGGAAAACATAGGATCCAAAGTAAGCAATGCCGGCGCCCTGCAAACCGAAATCGTGGACCAGGCCCCAGGCGAGAAGCATACTGACAATGCCCCATGCCAATTCGCACCCGAAAAAGAGGCCTCGTTTAGCTTTGGCCACGATCACAAAGCCCATGGGCCAGCTAATCACTTGGAGCGTGGTCCCGAGACAGATCCAGCGAAGAAGCCCTACTGCGGGTCCGAACTTCGCGCTGTAAAAGAGCGCAATAACCAGGGGCGCCAGCGTCAAAGTGGCAACGACTCCCGGGCCGGCCAGCAATAACCCGACCTGGGCCTGTTCATTGACAAGGCGATTGCAGGTTGGATTGTGATGCGCACTGGCGGTTAATCGCGGATAGAAATCAGCCCCCATCGCCTGGAGAATAAATCCGACGTACAGGCCGCCGAGCGTCCACGCAGACTGATACAAGCCGGTTGCTTCGATGCCCACCCTGTGAAGGACCATTACACGAACCGCGTAGGCAACACCCAGCGTGATCAGGCTGCTGGCCATGAATGCCATTCCCAGCTTGAGCAAAGCGGCAGTTTCCATCCAGAACTGAGCGGGCGACATCGGGGCGTATGCGAGTGGCCGGAACTGGAGTTGGCGGCTATACCACCAGGAAGAGGCAATTGTCATTGCCGCGACACAGATCAGAGAGGGCACTACTCCGCGTTCTCTGAAGTAGTACACAAGCGGGATACTGGTCAGCGTTCCAAACAAAGCCCCGAGAACCTGAATCTTGGCCAGGTCCAGAATGCGGCGAAAGCCTTGAATGAGCGCTGTCTGGCTAGCCGAGACGAGGGTGAGAAAGACCGCTACGGAGAGCCAGGAGACTGCGGCAGCATGGCTCTCGGACGCAAAGGTGATTATGGAGATTTGCCGGGAAAACAACACCATCAACCCAGCCCCGAGCATTCCGAGCAAGAGCGAAATCCTGCGAAGTACGAGCACGGTCTGCTGGATTGTTTCTTGATCTTCCGAACTGGACGCAGCTGCTATCTGGCGCACGCCACTGCTGTTTACTCCCAGTCCCGAAATCGTTTGCGCCAAGGTTGCAACCGAACTATACAGCCCGAACAATCCGAATCCCGCAGGCCCTAGCAGCACGGCCATGGCTTTTGTTCTTACCATGCCAATGACTATATTCAGTACCTGTGATCCACCGACTAATGCCGATGATTTTAAGATTTCCCCATAAGTTCCCTTGCCGCCATGGTCTGTTCGATCAGTTGCAACAACACTTGCGTCGGACGAGTTTTCGGCGACCAATGTCGGCATGGACCTTATCCTGAAACCCTGGAAAATATTGTTAGGAGCGAACTACTCCTCGTTCGACAATTGCGACCTATTCAACTTCAGCAGGCGCCGCGTCCCGTAAACATGGCTGCCGGTGTGCGGAGCATAATCGTCAGATCCAGCCAGAGATTACGTGCCTTGGCATAACGGATATCGATTCGAGCCATCTCGTCAAACGTTGTGAGTGATCGCGCCTCAACCTGCCACAGGCCCGTTATGCCTGGCTTGAGTTCCCTTACCCGGCGTTTGTGCCACGTAGAGTACTTTTCATATTCATACGGCAGGGGAGGGCGGGGCCCCACGAGGGACATATGATTCAGGAGCACGTTGAAGAACTGGGGAAGCTCATCGAGGCTTGTTCTGCGCAGAAATTTACCAATACGGGTTACGCGCGGATCGTTTTTCAGCTTGAACAGGCCGCCATTGGCGTCAGCGTCGGCGGAACCGGAAATCAGCTTAGTGACATACTCCCTGTGAATTGAAGAATCATTGTTTACATACATCGTCCGGAATTTATAGAACGGGAATTCCTTCCCGTTCTGTCCGACGCGCTGCTTGCAATAGAAGACCGGGCCCTTGGAGGACAGCTTTACAACGATCGCAATCACGACAAATACAGGCGAGAGCAGAAAGAGCGCTATCAGGCTTCCCGCGATATCGATGCAGCGCTTCAGCCGAGAATCAAGCCACGTGGCGGCGGAATGTTTGGAGCGTTTACGGTTGAAGACGCGATTTTCGCATTCCTGGGGGAATATGCGAACCGTAACCGTCATCTGGCAATACAGATCGGGTCCCAGGCATTCCTGCAAGACGGCAGAGATCCTTCTCATAATTGCTTCAATGACCTCGGGGGAGGCTTCGCCGATCTCGGTCATGATCAGTCCGAGCGTCAAGGACCGTTCGTACCAGCCCAGCACGTCGGTTTCCCTAATGCATCCGGAAAGGGCGGTGATCACTTCAGGAGACGAATGTTTGCGCAGTTCGTCATCGAGGCCCTCTCCGCTGATCAGGATCAACAGAAACGAGCGGCCTGAGCGCTCGGTCCTCCGCTGCTCCAACTGGAGATAGTGGAGGAATGATTCTTCCGAAATCAACCGGGATTCGGGCGGGTACACGCCAGCGGCAAGCCGGCTGGTGGCAGAACTGTGAACTCGGCGATTCGGAGACGCTAACTTCGATGTTGCCATGCAGTCCTCATCGAACACACGCATCTGAAGCGATGGTGCAAATTTGAGATAATCGCGGTCGATACAGCGGCAGCATCTGAGCTTTGTCAGATCTGCGATTCAAGGGAGCTTCTGGCGACTACGGCACCTTTTTCGGCCGTTTGGGTAATCGGTTCGAGAAGGTGTGCGTTGACTTCGGTCGAAATTGACTTGTGAATCAGACTGATCGATACCACGATGCGCAGACGATTTTTGCATCGGGTAACTACCCCTTGAAGTCCCTGCAGCGGCCCAGATCTCACCCTGACGAGATCCCCGGTTTCGGGAAAGGGATGCGGTTCGGGATTTTCCCCGCAGGTGAGACATCGCCGCACTGCATCGATTTGGTCATCCTCGATGGCCGCCGGCGTGCCGTTGAACGCAAGCATCCGCACCACACTCGGAATCCTCAGGACGTGCGTGCGATCTTTGGGGTCAATACGGGTAAAAACGTAGCCTGGGAAGAGCGGCTGATCGACGACGGCGCGACGATCCTTCCGTCGACTTGCAGTCGTCAACAGAGGAAGAAAGGACTCAATGGACCTGAATTCGAGTTGCTGGGCCACGACCTTCTCGTGTCGGGGCTGTGTTGTGAACGCGTACCAGCGAATTGACTTCATGGAAACAACCTCAGTTGACACGTCCAGACTTCAGGTCCGATTTCAGCACCGCGAAATCGCCAGTTTTTGTTGCCGTACAAATGCGGCGTCTACAAAAGGCCCAAATGCCCGGTATCGATAGGGCCATGCCCACCGACGTCGCAGGACATGGTTGTTAGCCACCGTGTTGATTGCAATTTACGGGCCATCCAGGCGACAGGCCCCCGCGCATTCATACGTGCGCCCGGCAAGCCGGAATCGGACCATTATTCCGTGGTTTCGTCGCTGAGAATCCTATCTGGATAGACGTGTGTGCAAACAATTGCTAACTTCGTCACGGCCTTGTTCACATCCCCTGATCCAGCCGGGGCCAGAACGACGACTGGCGCGGGACTGAGGTCCTTTAGCACGCATCCGGTCGCACCGGAAGGACGGTCCCCAGCAACGGGCTGATTCTGTTCAGAAATTTATGGAAGAGAAAGAATCGAGCCGGATGGAAGTATCAGGCTGGCAACGGGCCGGTGTAGTTTCTGCATCCGTGCCGCACCCGAACTCCGTTCGGGTGAGCGCCCATCTTAGATGGAGCAGGGATCAGGGTAACACCTGATAAACAGCTACCATTCCGCCTTTAAGGTGATCGTCCACATGACAATGGAACAGCCAGGTTCCAACGTCATCGGGAACCATGTCTGCAATGATCATGGCCATTGGATTGAGAGCAACGGAGTCCATCCTCATTTTGTTCGACACGACGGTATTTCCATGCCAGTGAGCCATGTGAACATCGTCTTCATTGCTATTGGAGAGCAAGTACCAACGGATTTTCTCTCCTCGCTTCATCGTGATCAGAGGCAGATTGCCCTCTGTAAATCCATTGATTGAATAAAGAAGATTTCTTTCGCGAAGCATGGGGTCGGCCGCTTTCAGACGAATTCCACCTGGATCACGCGAGGCATTGTGCTCAAAAAACCAGCTCGCGGTCTCGTCGAAAATCGAGAAATCGGTGATAAACTCCCGATCGACATCTTTAGGGGAACCATCGGGGCGCGCCATTCCACGTGCGGTTACGATGATCGGGCCAATGAGCCCGGTGTTGATGTCGCGACTTTCCACGAAATGGGAATGATACATCCAGAGCACGGAGCTTCCATCCATCTCTGCGGGCCCGCTCCTTTCCGGAACCCTCCATAGATAGGTGAACGTAGCGCCGGGAGCGATTTTGTCATCGGCCTTAACCGTCCCGCTTGTGCCGTCGTTGTACGATGCCCCCTCCGCGTCTTTCTTGTATTCGAGCCCGTGGGGATGCATCGACACGGATAAATGCGTGTTGTTGCGGAAAACGACGCGGATCGAGTCGCCGACCTCGGCCCGGATCAGCGGGCCTAATATACCCAGGTGTTCCCACTCCGGCGGCCGAGGTTTGAGATGTGCAAATGTGGCGTCGGTGTATTCCCTGTAAACAGCTTTGTGGTAAACCCGGTGGCGAATGGCATTAGCCTCGTCAGCCTCACTGGTTTCAACCCGGGGCAATCCGACTACATTGCGACCGCGGGGAGTGTAATCCCAATCCAACTCATCTGCGGCGATAAAATAGACTCGCACAGCACCCGATTTTTCAATCTTATCGTTCCCCTGCGTGAAATCCGACGTCGAAGGGCGAGCTTGCGACGGCATTGAATGCTGGGTCTGACTTTGAATGGATCTGCCTGCGAAGATCGAAAGCACAAGAAGAGCGAGAGTTTGAATTTCCGGCCGACCCACGTACTCCACCTTCCTCGATCAGCTTAAGCGTACATCAAACCCTGAAATTGCCTGAGCCCGTGCCAGGACGGATGGCAATCGCCTGCAGCGGCCAAAGTTTTTTGGGCCGGAACGGCGCCGAGAGTGTCGCATGGAAAGCGCCGGAGGCCATGTGTCGCACGAGATCGTACGACACATGGCCTCCAAGTTCAAAGGCTCTATGGAATGGTGGCTGTAAATTGGTTAGAGGCAACGCTCTCAATGCCTGCAGCGTCAACGCTCTTCACCTGGTATGTATAGGAACTACCCGATACCACCGTACTATCGGCATAGGCGGTCTGAGTATCGAGCGAAGAATTCAGGAGCGTGAAGGCGCCTCCCTGAGGTGCGCGGTAGATATGGTAACCGGCGACGGGATCCTCTGAAGAAGATGGCGCGGTCCATGTGAGGTCGACTGTGTGTGTGACGGCCGCTTCGCCGAATCCCGAGAGCCCGACGACGATACTGCTTCCGGTGCTCGAATTGCTGTTGATCGCAAGTTGACCTGTAAGGGTTCCAGTTGTCGTGGGGGCGAACTGGACCGTCACTGTCGTGCTGGCTCCCGGATTCAGGGAAACAGGAAAGGTGCCGCCCACGATGGAAAAGCCCGTCCCTGCGGCCGATACCGAAGAGATCGCCAGCGCCGCGGTTCCGGTCGAGGACAGAGTGAGAACCTGCGTTGTTGAGGTCCCGTCCGGCACGGATCCGAAACTCATGGCGGTGGTACTGAGCGACAAAGTCGGAGTCGTGGTGGCGACTCCCGTGCCGCCAAGAGAAACCGTCGAAGTTGCGCCCGTTGTCGAGTTGCTATTGATCGTCAGGGTGCCGGTCGTAGATCCCGCGGTCTGCGGCGAGAAAGCGATCTGCACGGTGAGCGACTGACCCACCGCCAAAGTTGCGGGCAGGGTCGCGGGCCCAACCGAGAATCCCGAACCGCTGATCGAGAGAGAGTTCACCGTCAGTGGAGAAGTCCCAGACGAAGTCATAGTCAAAGCCAGGGTTTTGGATGAACCGTCGGTGACACTTCCAAAACCGAGCGAAGTCCCGCTCAGGGTGATCTGCGGAGCCGAAGAGGTTCCGGTTCCGGTCAAGGCAACGGTCGATGAGGCGCCCGTTGTGCAATTAGTCACCAAGGTCAAGTCGCCACTGACCGTTCCGGTTGTCTTCGGCCCGAATGTAACCGGAATTGCCAGCGACTGACCGGGTGAAAGGCTCATTGGAAGCGCGAGTGTCCCCATCGAGAAACCGGTGCCGGAAAGCGACACGGAACTCAGCGATGCCGCGCTATTTCCGGACGAGGTCGCGGTAAGAGTAATCGTACTCGAAGCGCCATCTGCGACACTGCCGTAGTTCAGCGATGTAGCGCTCAGAGTGATTTGCCGTGTGGCCGTAACGCCAGTACCGCTAAGAGCCACCGTCGAAGTCGGGTTAGTCGTCGAATTACTGACAACGGTGACAGTCCCGGCAACGGAACCGCTGACGGTCGGCGCAAAGGTGACCGGCAATGCCAGAGTCTGGCCGGGTGACAAAGTCTTTGGCAATGTCACTGCCCCGAGGGAGAAACCGGTCCCGCTGATCGAAAGAGAACTGATGGTTGCGGCGGCCGTTCCCGTGGAAGACAAGGTCAGCGTAGACGCGGACGACGCCCCGTCAACGACCCTCCCGAATGCCAGGTTGGCAGCGCTTACGGTTAGATTCGGCGTGGCCGCGGCGGG
>Ga0210393_10002714_pt1 | contig 14408 bp, 5 predicted proteins | sample IncBWC27OmetaG_FD_160068 | JGI IMG/M metagenome (GOLD analysis project Ga0210393, IMG submission 160068) | Forest soil microbial communities from Barre Woods Harvard Forest LTER site, Petersham, Massachusetts, United States - Inc-BW-C-27-O ... | reverse complement strand
AAAGTAGATGGCGTCGTCCGTCGCGGTGGGATCGTAGGCTTCGCGAGCGAGGTCTTTCTTCTTCGACTTGAAGGTACCGGTCGTATCGATCTTGTCGCGGAAACGTAAAAAGATTGGTCGCGCATAATCGGGCATCCGTTCGATGAGGTACTCGCGGAATGCAATGAGGTCAAAGTTTCCTTGGACCACGGCGGTGACCATCCCGGCGCGACCTTCCGAGCCTGTAATCGTCACTCCGTAAACGACGGCTTCGACCACGGCGGGAAACGCGCAAACTGTGGCAGCGACTTCTGTGGTGGAGACGTTCTCACCCTTCCAGCGGAATGTATCTCCAACGCGATCGACGAAGTAGAAGAACCCTTTCTCGTCCTTGCGCATCAGGTCGCTCGTGCGAAACCACGAGTCTCCTGGAACGAACACGTTCCGAAGAATCTTTTTTTCGGACGCCGCCTTGTCGGCATAGCCTTCGAACCGGCCGAACGGGCTGCTCTTGTTGTCCGAAATCCTGCTGATGGCCTCACCGACTTCGTTGGTTGAAGCGCGGATGCAGAAGCCCTCCGGGTTGCGAAGCGGCTCGTCCGTATCGGGATCAACTTTTACCAGCACCGTCGACAGACGTTGCGTGAGGAACGGGGGAATCCGGCCTATTGAACCTAGTCGACCCTCGCAATTGAAGAGCGAGAGATTACCTTCGGTCGCAGCGTAGAATTCGAGGATTTGAGGGATACGAAAGCGGCGCTGGAATTTCTCCCACACGTCGGCGTTCAGCCCATTGCCACAGACCAATCTAAGTTTGTGCTGCGCTTCGCGCGCATATGGCGGAGTGTTTACCAGATAACGGCAAAGCTCGCCGATGTACTGGAACATCGTGCATTTGGATTCGACCACGTCGTCCCAGAAGCGGCTCGCCGAAAATCGCTCTCGAAGCACTACCGCCCCGCCGTTGACCAGCATCGATCCGATTGCCGCCACACCGCCGATGCTGTGATACATCGGCAGGCAATTGTACATCCTGTCGTCTGGATGAGTGTCCAACATGCCGGCAAACCAATGACTCCATTGCATCAAGCGAGAATGGCTGACATTGGCAGCTTTTGGCAGGTCGGTCGTACCAGACGTATAGATGTATAATGCCCGATCGAAGATGGTTGGCGCCCGATACTCAGAGATGGGCGCATCGGTCTTCGTTGAATGGGCGATCTCATCGTCAATCCGCGAAAGCCCACGATAGCTTTCGCCGCGCGTCCAGATTTGAATCTCGGGCGATAGCCTGGCTTCGATGCCGACGAAAGCTTCGACCAGCGCGGCGTCGACTATAACGTGCCTCGGTGCAACGATATTGATGGCATGTATCAGAGAGTCGCCGACGAGATTGGTGTTGAGCAACGAAACTATGCCACCGACGCGGGTGATTCCCAGCCAGACCGCGATATATTCGGGACAATTCGGCATGAGTAAACACACCACATCGCCGAAGGACAGACCTTGTCTGAGTGCCCAGCGCGCATATTGGCTGGATCTCTCTGCAAGACCGCGAAAGGTCAGGCTTTGATGCTCTGAAATAAGAGCAGGAGCTTCTCCAAATCTCTCAGCTAAGGTATCGATCAGAACCGGCAAGGTAACTGCAGGATTCCGGGCGATAGGTGTGGTCATTTCGAGGGCGCGCACCCATGCTCTGAGAGAAGAATTGCGGCTACCGTCTTGACTGATTCTCAATTGCATATCGTCGAGGACAAGAACGACCCGGCGAAGCCCAACTCACGCTTCCACTTGAGGCTCAACTTTTCGCGAACCCTTCGACCCAGAGTCAGCCGTCTGCCAGCGCTCTGATCTCTGGGTTCATCATGAAATCATGTTTGCTCCGCAAATTCACCCCAAAATCCAGCTCAGGCGGATTCTTTTCAACGAAGCGCAGCCGCAGCTGCTTGGCGATCGTCATTAGATGGATCTGCATCTCGACCCGGGCAAATAATTCACCGATGCAGTTTCTTGGGCCTGCGGAAAACGGGAGCATCGCTAGCAGGTGCCGATCGCGTGAATGATTCGGGCCGAACCGATCCGGATTAAAGCGATCGGGATCCTCCCACAGATTGTGGTGGCGGTGGATGAAGTAAGGTGAAATATAAATTTCCGTGCCAGCGGGAACGAAATAATCACCGAGATGATCGTCTTTGAGCGCCCTTCGTGTCATGAGCCAGCCGGCTGGATACAAGCGCAGCGCTTCGTCGATGACTTGGCGTGTGTAGGCAAATTTCGGCAGATCATCAAGACCAGGAATCTGGCTCCCGAGTAAATTATTGAGCTCGCTCGACAGCTTTTCCTCGACCTCCGGATGCTGGGAAAGCAAATACCAGGTCCAATTCAAGGTGCTGGCAGTTGTTTCGTGTCCGGCGACAATGAGGGTTGCGACCTCATTTACTAGTTGGCGATCGGGCATCGCTTGGCTGGTCTTCTGATCTCGCGCTTCCATGAGCATGCCAAGAATGTCATTGGACACCATCTTCCCTTCCTGCCTTTGAGCGACCAGCTGCAGGACGATCTTTCCTAAGGATCTGAACGCCTGCGCGAAGTTCAGGTTGCGCGCCGATTCTTCAGTAAGGATCTTGAAATGCGGCGCGACCCGCTCGTAGTCGGCTCCAAAGACGGAGACGAGCACCACCTCCAGGGCAACGAAGCTGACGTCGCGAGTTACATTGACACTGACCTTCTTATGGGCTGCCTGCTCCCACCTCCTGAGTAGCGCGACATTGGATGTTCTAATGACCTCGGTCAGCGCGCCAATCGTTTTGCGGTGAAACGCGGGTTGGATCATCCGCCGCTGAGTTTTCCAGAGTTCTCCTTCACTCACCATCAGGCCGTTGCCGAGGAGTAAGGCAACGCGTTTGATGGCTTGACCTTTTGAGTAGTTCTGCCAGTTATCGCGGAGCACGTGTTGCGCGTACCGGGGATCCCTGACCACATACACGCTGATGCCGTATATAGAGGCTTGATAGATATCTCCGAATCGCTCGAACTGATCTCCCATCCAGCTCGAGAGCCCTTGAGTCACGCAGTACTTTTCGGCGGGTCCTGGCGGGATCCGTCCGCGTATGGTTGTCATCTCTTGCAGAGAATTTTCACAACCGCCTCGCGAGATTGTAGGCGATCAACTCAACACCGCCCCGGTCTGCGCAAGAGAAGCGCTGGGCGTCGTTCACATCTTCATATCCGGTCAAATTAATCACAGGATCCAAGCCTAGCCCTTCATTTTGAGTTGAGCCGCAAGGGTCTCCAGGACCTATTCAGAGGCGGCTCCGAGTGTTGTTTGCTTATTATCCACCCCCTTCCCCAAGTTAGCGTCAGGATGAGATATTTCTGTCGTCCGGCAGGCTAAAATTGACTCTATTACATGAGGCCGCGGCGTTAGGATTCAGATTATCGACTCGCCGGAGGATTCCGGCGAGGAGTTGTTACCTAAGAAACAGGGTGTCGAAGACTAAAAGGCAAGTGAGCGCGAACTTCAGCACGATTTTGCGGGGGGAGACCAAAACCCTCGCGCTCATCACCAAGAATGCGCGGCTGGTAGCGCTGCAGGCGGCGGGGGAAAGGACACCTTTCTTCATGGTCGGCTCCTACCCGTACTTCATTGACGTCGTCAAGCTTCTTGGAACCGACCGGCCCGTGCTGAGCCTCATCGCCCCGGAAATCCACAGCGTCTCCTTGGTTGCCGCCGCTCACGTGAAGACCATCTTGGAGCGGCAGCCTCATGGACCGTACATGCTTGGTGGCGGCAGTGTTGGCGGTCTTGTTGCGTATGAGATCGCCCAATTACTGCAGGCTCTCGGACACGAAGTCGGGCTGCTCGTGCTGTTCGATATGCCGAACTGCCACCGCATGCCCGGGGAGGGTGTCTTCGCTTCTTTGGCTGCGATCCGCAGTGCGCTGGTACGGATACGTGGGCGTGACATTCCTCGAGAGGACATCGAGATTGCGGCGGCGCGCAAGTACCGACCAGCGCCATACTCGGGCAGGTTGCTGCTCGTCAAGCGTCATCGCGGACTTAATTGGCGATGGCGATTTATCGAGCCAGATTTCGGCTGGGGTGAGACGGTGCGCGGCGGACTCGAAATCTGCTTGGTCGGGGCGGCCGAGCACGTTGAAATTTTCAAATCCGAGGTCGATCGAGCGCTCATCGCACGGACCCTGCGCGAATGGTTCGATGAGGTGGAGCTGCGTTCGCGCGGCAGGATTTTGTCGCATCCCCCAACCTGAGGCCGCGCCTGCTGGTATGTATGAACATGGCTGCAAGTGAGCAAGGCTCGCTTTGGAGTTGGCTGAGCGCTTCGGGGCACCTTACCCAACGCTCGCTACGGAGCGTCGACGCAAGCGTTACCTTGAAGGACCTGGTCGAAGGATCCACGCTCGGCGGCCGACTGGAGAGACTGCGCGGACGTTCTGTACTTATCGCGACCAAAGACCAACTTACGGCTGCGCTTGCGCTTATCGAACTGGATGGAATTGCGCGACGGCTCGTGCTTTGCCCGCCCGATCTTCCTCGCGAATATTTTCCTTTCGTCATCTCGACGGCTGGGGTGGACGCCGTCGTGTCCGACCGTCATGCATCGGAAGTCGAAGCGGCAGACGTGCAATGTTTCGTCCAATCCGATGCAAAAGTCGCAAGGGTAAATTGCGACCGTCGCGCGAGCCAACAAACCGAATGGATCCTCTTTACCTCCGGCACGACGGGCGCGCCGAAACTGGTCTTACACACGCTGTCGAGCCTGGCGGGGCCGATCGAAAGCGGCCGAAAGTCTGTGGCGCCTGTGGTCTGGAGCACGTTTTATGACATTCGGCGTTACGGAGGGCTGCAGATATTCCTGCGCGCGATTCTGCAAGGAGGTTCGCTGGTGCTGTCGAGCGCGCAGGAATCGGTCGGGGACTTTCTGATCCGGGCGGCCACCGAAGGCGTGACACATATCTCAGGCACGCCTTCGCATTGGCGGCGCACCTTAATGAGTTCCTCGATCGACAAGTTTTCGCGTCGCTACATTCGCCTGTCGGGAGAGATCGTTGACCAGGCCATCTTGGACAATCTGCGGAGCTCTTACCCCGAGGCTGCGGTCGTACATGCCTTCGCTTCGACCGAAGCTGGCGTCGCCTTCGAGGTCCGCGATGGTCTCGCTGGCTTTCCCGCGAAACTAATCGGGCAGCCAGGCGTCGACGTCGAAATGAAGATCCAGGCTGGCTCGCTTCGAATCCGCTCACCGCGGACTGCCGCCCGTTATCTTGGAAATTCGAGCGGTAAGTTGGCGGACGACGACGGATTCGTCGACACACGCGACCTGGTTGAGTTGCGCGGCGACCGTTACTATTTCGTCGGGCGATTCGACGGTGTCATCAACGTCGGCGGCCTCAAGGTTTATCCCGAAGAGATTGAAACCGTTATCAACCGGCATCCCAGCGTGCTGATGTCGCTTGTGAAAGGACGCAGAAGCCCGATCACTGGCAGCGTCGTGACCGCGCAAGTCGTAGTGAAACCGCGCGCCGCGTGGAGTGTCGGAGAAGCCGGCGAAGAAGCGCTCAAGATCAACATCCTAGACTCCTGTCGCGCAGTGCTGGCTCCATACAAAGTTCCCGCCACGATCCGGTTTGTCCCGTGCCTGGACGTCTCGGCCTCCGGCAAGCTCGCCCGTCTATGACGCCAATCGGAGCGCTCGCGGCTATAACAAAGCGTAGCTATTTGCCCCGCTGAGAAGAGAAACGCGCCCGAGCGAGCTGTTTTTCACACGAAGTTGGAACGATTCTGTTAATCCTGCCGCACAGTCGAAAGCGAATCGCGATACTAGAGCACACGGGGGTTTAAAGTGCTGAAACAGCCGTACACTGGCGCCAAAAGCGAGCAAATCCATCAGATATTTATTCGACAAACTCACGGGCCTGGTTTGCAGGTATGGTCTGATGTTGGGCCTGCTTTTCCTTTCCACCCAATGTTGGGCACAAACCCCGGTTCTGACCTATCACTACGACAACCTCCGGACGGGACAGAACACGAATGAGACGATCCTGACTCCGGCCAACGTGGCGAGTAACTTTGGCGGCCTGTTCTCTCAGCCGGTGGACGGCCAGATCTACGGACAGCCGCTTTACATGCCGAATTTGCCGATTCCCGGGCAGGGAATCCACAATGTGGTCTTCGTCAATACTGAGAATGACAGCGTCTTCGCGTTCGATGCCGACAACAGTGCAGGGAACAATTCAGTACCGCTTTGGCAGGTCAGTCTAGTTGACGCTGCACACGGCGCGGCGGCAGGTGCTACCGCGGTTCCAGCCAGCCTTTTTCCTGTGGACGGAACAGGCAGGCCTGACTGTGGCAGCATAAGCCCTATTCTAGGTAGCACGAGCACACCCGTTATCGATCCCATTGCCAAGACGATTTATGTGGAAGCTTATTCCTACGAAAACAGCACCTACGTGCACCGTCTTCACGCCTTGGATATCAGCACAGGGGCGGAAAAACCCTTTGCGCCGGCAACCATCGCTGGGACGGTCTTGGGAACGGGCGAGGGAGGCTCTACTGTAGCGTTCAATCCCTATACCCAGCACAGTCGGCCCGCCCTGACGCTCGCCAACGGAACCGTCTATCTGGCCTTCGCAGCAAGTTGCCCTGACCAGCTGGGACCTTTCCATGGCTGGGTGTTTGCGTACGACGCCAGCACGTTTACCCCGCAAGGCATTTTTCTAACCACCCCCAACGGGGCCGATGGGGGAATCTGGATGACTGGTGATGGATTGGCCGCCGACGCGAGCGGCAACATCTATGCAGCCGTCGGCAACGGCGACTTCGACACGTTGAATATTCCAGCCACTGACGTTGGTGAGAGCGTACTGAAGCTCACGCTCAACAACGGCGCCTTGAACCTGGCTGACTACTTCACCCCTTTTAACCAGCAATTACTCTCAGACAAGGACAAAGACCTGTCGGGTGGGGTCCTGCTGTTACCCGATCAGCCCGGACCATTTCCACATGAAATGGTAGCGGCCGGGAAAGAGGGCCGGATTTATTTGATCAACCGCGACCAGTTTACCACCAGCGATCAACATTACTGCGCCAATTGCAGCGGCGATTCACAAATCGTGCAGGAATCGGCTGCGGGTTATCTCGCAGCGGTGTTTTCAACCCCGGTGTATTGGAACAGCACGCTCTATTACTGGACTCCGAATCTCTACCTAAAAGCGATTCCCCTGGTGAACGGTTTGTTGGACTTCAACAACTTCACCCGCACTCAAGACTCTTTCGGGTTTCCGGGCGCCAACCTGTCGGTCTCGGCCAACGGCAACAGCAACGGTATACTTTGGGCGCTAAAGACCGACGCCTTTTCGACCGGAGGCGCGGCCGTCCTGCGTGCCTATGATGCGAGCAACGTCTCGAACCGACTCTATTCGAGCGACCTGAACCCAAACGACGCGGCCGGTCCCGCCGTCAAGTTCACCGTGCCGATGGTGGCTAACGGCAAGGTTTATGTGGGCAGCGCCAACCAGCTCACCGTGTACGGCCTGTCCGGTGCGACTCCAACCCCGACCGCGACCGCAAATCCCACCGCTACAATCGCCGCGACTCCGACGCCGACGGCTACCGCGACTGCAACGGCGACCGCCACTGCAACTGGTCCTGCCACGCCTACGGCAACGCCCACGCCGGGAAACGGCGTCGTGCTGCGTTGCACCGGCGGCAATGACAACCGCGTAGGTGCTGGGGTTACTTCGCAGAACATTCCTCTTCCCTGCACACCACAGAACGGCGACTACGTGGTCGTCATGTTGTCTCTTAACACCCGCACGCCGGACGATGCTGATTGTCCAGACACCATTTCCGATACGAGCGGGATTACCACCCGTCAGTTTGAGTATAACGCCATTAACGGCTCGGCCTGTACCAACGGTAGCAACTACACGACCATCTCGGTCTTTGGCGGCAAGTGGACAACCGGCAATGCAACCACTCTGCCCTTTACGTGGAACTCGTTTGCTTCAGCGGTTCCGGTGTGGGCCGTAGCAATCGTGGAAGCCGGAACCTATAACACTAGTACCCCCTTGGGGTTTGGCCCGCCCAACTATGATGGCGGTACGCGCCAAACGACGCAGACGGCGCTTAGCCTGACGCCGAGCAGCACCAGTGATGTCGTGCTGACGATGATGTCCGGTGAGCCGACCAACACGTATTCCACCGAGCCGCCGGCCGGCTGGACCAACATCTTTGAGACTGACGCCGGAGATGGGATTCTTCAGTTGTCGGATTTCAACTACCAGACGACCACCATCAGCCCTACTGGTAATGCGTCAGATACTACCCCCTTTGCCACTTACTTTGCAGCGGTACAAATCGATATCAAGGCAACCTCCGGTGCGACTCCAACCCCGACCGCGACCGCAAATCCCACCGCTACAATCGCCGCGACTCCGACGCCGACGGCTACCGCGACTGCAACGGCGACTGCCACCGCAACTCAGACCGGTACGGCGACAGCAACTACGACGGCAACTGTGACTCGGACCGCCACGGCAACTGCAACCGCTACGCCTACTGCAACGGCGACGGCAACCGTAACGCCGACGGCTACCGCGACTGCAACGGCGACTGCCACCGCAACTCGGACCGGTACGGCGACAGCAACTACGACGGCAACTGTGACTCGGACCGCTACGGCAACTGCAACTGCTACGCCTACTGCAACGGCTACGGCAACCGTAACGCCAACAGCTACCGCGACCGCGACCATGACTCAGACCGCGGCAGCAACGCCGACCGCGACGGCCACGCCAACTTCGACGCCGACCACCTCGATGTCGGTTACTGCGTCGCTGGCGTTCGGCAATGTTGCCGTAGGCCAAACGCTTACGAAGAATCTGACGGTCAAGAATACCGGGGCGATCAATCCATTGATCATCTCGAACGCAACATCGTCAGACCCCGCGGAATATTCCCTGAGGGGCAGTGGGTCATGTGGAGCGATCCCGATCACGGTCGCACCCAAGACAAATTGCACGCTCGGCGTGACGTTCTCGCCGAACGGGGTCGGCGCGCATGGCGCGACACTGACGATCTTCGACAACGCTGCGACCAGTCCGCAGCAATCGACGTTCTCGGGCACCGGCATCGCGGACCTGTCCTTCTCGAAGACCAGCCTGGCCTTCGCGAGCGTGAAGTTCGGCAGTAGTTCCGCACAATCCTTCAGCGTGACTAATCATCAAACTCAGCAAGTGAGCCTCAGCGAAAGCTTTAGCGGTGCGAATGCCGCCGACTTCTCGATAACGGGGGGGACCTGCACTACGACTCTGGCGGCGAACTCCGTGTGTTCGATCATAGTAACTTTCACGCCGGGCACGCTGGGAACGGAATCGGGGACGCTGTCGGTCTCCGACAGTCCCGATCCATTGAGTCCTTATACTGTTGCACTCAGTACCGGGCCGACGATTCCGGCGACGGTCACACCGACTTCACTTGCGTATGGCACGACGACAACGTCGAAGACCCTAAGCGCAACGGTCACTAATTTGTCAGGATTTTCGCTGTCCCTCGGCGTGAGTTTCAGCGGTGCGAACGCGGGCGACTTCACGGTGACGGGCGGCACTTGCGGCGCTGCCGCATCGCCTAACTCGAGCTGCACGATAGCGGTGACGTTCACGCCCACGGCTGGCGGAGGAGCGGCGGAGAGCGCGAGCATGGCGGTGACCGTCAGCAGCGACCCGACTAGCCCGCATAATATCAGCCTTACGGGCACCGGGCCGTGACCGGACCGAGCAGCGACCGCTACTAAATTCCAACAGCGCAACGACATTCTCGGACACTCACCGCACCAGACACAGCGCTGTCTGTCGTGTTGTCTTGCACTGTCTCTTCTTCTAAGCAATTCGATTGACTCATAGAGACGCGCAATTATCTGCGGACATCTCTGTTCGGAGACGCGGTGTCGCAACAAATTACAGACTCTTTTGTTCTGTGGAAAAAACAACCGTCATTGCTCGATCGTAGTTGACATCGCCTGCCTCAGAGTCTTAACTGCCTCCAACCTAGATGGCACCTGTGCCCAAGTCTGTAGGGAGAAGTAACGGTTCACCGGGATTTGCGACTCGAGTTGACTAGATAGCGATCTTGCAAAGGCGCCGAGGAACACTCGGCGCGCCCAGGGTGAACGCAGAACAACGGGGTAGGAGACGATTAGGAGACGATGACGGTGATGATGGTGTGGGGCGGTGGTGGGGTTCTTCAAGACTAGGAACTTCGACACCTTTCTCAGATTGACGCGCCGACTGCAACAGAAAACGTTGCGGAAACGCAACTCTGGCACGGCGTTCCCTCGGGTTAAGTCACTCTGAAACGCGTCGTCTGCATATTGCTACGTAACGTAGGAAAGCAAAACAAATCGTAGAACGATGGCACGCCGCTTGCTTTGAGGGCAGGACGGGAGAGTGCCGTCGGCGTGTGTAAACGCGCCGACTTTTAACACGGGGAGAGCGTGAAGAGGCTAAGTGTGCGGATCAAAGGTAGAAAACTGCTTGCTCGGTTTCTTTCGGTTGTTTGTCCATCCAACGAAATACTCACCTGGGGCGATCCGCAAATGGTCCAAATCGCGCTGACGACAGGACCATCGCCAAGGAGCTTCTTCAACTAAATGCGCTTTAAGTCATTCATCCGGTCAATCGCTAGTCTTAGTCTCTCGTCATTGGTTCTGCTGGCCGCGTTAGCGTGCCCGGCGTTGGTGCAATCGGATGAAGCTGCGCCTGACATCAAGACAGCCTTCAGTAAACTATCTGTCACGCCTAAGTCGCTGAGCTACAACATCAATATCAACAAGGGCGTATTCAGCGAGACCAAACATTTCCACATCACGAACGAAGGGACGGTGCCGTTAAAGGTAGTCGTCAATACACCCTCCAATCCTGCTTACGTCGTCAGGTCGGGCGGCGGAACGACCACGATTCCTGGCAAGGTAAAGGGGAGCAAGGCCGAACATCTTTCAACGGTGGACGTTGAGTTCATCCCGAACGGATCCGTCAAAAGCGAGAACGGGACTATCGGCGTAATCAGTGACGCGACCAGCGGTAAGAAGATCGCGATCGTCGCACTGAACGGGAGAACGAAGAAGGGGGGGCGGAATCCGGCGCCTACGGCAACCGCGACTGCGACTAAGCTCGCGACGGCGACTCCAACGGCAACGCCAACGGTAGCTGCGACCGCTACGGCGACCGCAACTCGGACTGCGACCGCGTCGGCGACTCGAACCGCGTCCGCAACGATGACGCCAACGGTAGTTGCGACCGCAACTGCGACTGCAACTACAACTCCAACGGCTACGGCGACTTCAACTCGGACTACAACCGCGACCGCGACGGCGACTCGAACCGCGACCGCGACGACGACGGTGACTGCGACTGCGAGTCCAACTGCCACAGCAAAGTCGGCGGGTGTCACTCCGACGGGGAGCAATGCTGGCGGACAGTTCGGAGCCTGGTCGCCTGCGTCTGTCTCGCTTTATTCTGGTACGACGAACGGTAATCTGGTGATGGTGATGCTATGCGTATCCGGCACTGTGACCACGTTTACGCCACCTGCCGGTTATAGCCAGCTAGGATCAATCGAAGCTACATCTACGGGTGAATACTGTGGGCTTTTCTACCACGTATGGTCATCCGGGGATCCGACTGTCGTATCCTTTGCTGACAATTATGCCGCTAGTACTGAGCGCAATTATGTGACGGTCACCTACTCGGGTGAAAATACTACCAGGCCGTTTGACCCGAACGCGACGCCGAGTTGTCCGGGCAGTCTTTCCAGCTCGTCATTAACCCTATCGGCCCTTTCCCCGTCTGGCTCAGGCGATCTACTGGCCTCTTTCTGGGCGGAAGCTAATGCGTCCGGCGGTTCACCAACGGCAACCTATACATCTCCGCTGACCCAGATGACGAGTTATCAGTTGGCCACATCGTGGAACAAGAACTACGTGGCCAACGGTGCGCTTTCAGCTTCCGGGTCCACTGGGAATAAAGCTGCAACCTTCTCGCTTCCGCCGAGCGGCGGGGTTGGATTTATCATCGCCATCCAGCCTGCGACGGGGGCAACGCCGACGCCCACAGCGACCACGCCGGGGGCAACGCCGACGGCCACAGCAACCGCGCCGGGGGCAACTCCGACAGTGACTGCGACCGCGACGACTGTCCCCCCGACCGCCACAGCGACCGGCGGCACACCGGCTCCGACTGCAACCGCGAAGTCAACTGCAAAGCCCACGGCAACGCCGACGCCGGGAGCTCTCGACCAATACGGGGGGACGACGAGCGTGCAATGTCCGAACGGGCCGGGGCCGCATTTTTACACGGAGAAGATCGGCAACCGGTGGTGGTTCTGCGACCCGGCGGGCAACGGTTTTTTTGAGAAGTCGATTTCTGATGTCAATTTCAATGTGAACACTGGACAGGATACCTTCGCCGCGACCAAATACGCAGGCGGGATGACCACAATCTGGCAGTACAACTGGTCGCTTGAGCAGTTGAACCGAATGCAGTCGTGGGGAATGAGCGCGGTAGATGCTGATCAGTATTACCGGCTGACGCCGTTCTACACGGATTCCGCCTGGCCGACGAGCGACCACACAATTCCGGTCCACATGCCTCAGAATTACCAGATGAACACAAGTTTGTACGCGATGGAGAACGTGAATGGTTGTTCGGTCAGTTCAGCACTCAAAGACCTAATCAACGGGGTCGGCGCAACATATACGGGTTGGAAATATGATTATGGCGATTACTTCGATCCCCACTTTTCAACCTGCCTGGGCAACATGCTCGCAGGTAGCAGTAGCCCGAGTGTCCACGGAATGGCCACTGGCATTCACAACGACTATCTTCTTTCAATCACCATCGATGAGGGAGATGAGACGGGCGGATTGCTAGGTTCGGGGCCTGATTTTCCTGAGATCGGAACAGGTGCTTCTATTGGAGGACAGCCGGGTTGGGTAACGCTTGCGACGGCGCCGACGCAGAGAGGTACGACTAGCTCCAGCGTGAAGAACTGGCTAGGCGGCAGCACCTACTCCGACCAGACCGTCTATACGAAACTGGCATTTGCGAACTTTCTCGCAAATAAGTACATCTGTACCGGATCGGGAACGCCAATTGCGGCTTGCACTGGCAACCACACGGGCACGGGCTCTATTGACCCCAACTCAGCCAGCTACTTCGGCAGCACGAATCTTTCCAGTGGGATAAGTGCCCTCAACACCGCATGGAGCAGCTACTACAGCACCTGGGTGTCGGACACCGCAAACTGCGGAACCAATCTCGCCACTTGTCTGTCAGGTGGCACCCTGAGCGACTGGGGGACCGGAGACGGTCTGCTAGAAGAGAACGGCGCTTGCCCCTCAAAAGGTGCCCATACTTGCTGGATGGGTAGCGCTACAACATTGTCGGGCGAGACCACTGCGATGCAGGCTGATCTGAGCGCGTTCTACTCTCTGTATCTCGATCAATACCTTAGTGTGGAGCAGAGCCAATGGCATAATCCAACTTATGGTGCGCCGGGAATACTATTGGAGATGGGCTTGGGCGGCTGGAGCACGCCGCCGCGCAAGGAAGCCCTCACCGAAGGGTCCAAGTACCTTGGTATCTTGGGGTTGGCGCCAATCCCGTCGAGTCCGTGGGCGTGCGCCTCAATCGGCGGCTGCACCGACTACCAAGCGCGGATCAATTTTGTCGCCCAATATGGTGGCGGCGTTCCCTGGACAGAGTGGGAAGGAATCGATGCCAATCCCGACTCCGCTGAATCAGCCTATCCATCATCGATTAACTCGCCTTACACGACGCAGCAACAGCGCGGCGCTGGTTTCGCGAGCATGGTTTCTGGACTGGTAAGCGCGCAAGACACTGCCACAGGAACCTTCCATGTAGTCGGCTATACGTGGTGGGATATGTTCGACATGAACAGCCAGAAATTAAACTGGGGATTTATTACACCAGTGCTGGATAATCCCTATGATGGAAAGAGCGCTACCATCAAGGGAGCTGGTCCTGACCAGTGGGGTTATCGAACAGGCGGGGAACGGGCGAATTACGGAGACTTTCTTTCCGCGGTAAGCGCGGCAAATCATCTAGTGGAGTCGAAATTGGCGGGGACAAGTGGACCCGGCGCGCGAAGCCGGCGCGGCCGATCGGCGCATCCGTAGCCTAAGAGCGGCGAAGGACCAACTGCGGCACGACCGTCATAGAGAGCAGCCACGCAGTCTGAGATGCATCGATAGTCTTGGGTGAGTGAAAGGAATCTAAGGCGGGATTCGGGCGGGGAGCAGTGCGAGAGCAGACTCAGGTTGCTTTTGTGTCCTGCAGGCGGAGCATGGTCTGATTGGCTTCCGCTGCACCGGTGCGCAGAGCCCTCCACG